>Ga0073932_1007396_pt1 | contig 10641 bp, 11 predicted proteins | sample DewCreD2012metaG_FD_76967 | JGI IMG/M metagenome (GOLD analysis project Ga0073932, IMG submission 76967) | Hot spring sediment bacterial and archeal communities from British Columbia, Canada, to study Microbial Dark Matter (Phase II) - Dewar... ...
CTAGGCCATACCATGTGAGCGCATATTGCAGATGGTCATCGCGCAGTTGCACCTTCAGCGCACCAGGCCGCGGCAGACCACCGGGCGGAACCGGCCCCTCCTGGTCCACAAAAAAAGGCGCGGTCTCGCCCCAATTTTTGGCGGCGGCAATGGCCCGATGATCGCGAACATACCAGACGTTGCGCGCGGGATCGTCGTTGGGCGTGAACGAGCCGCGCGACTCAGGCCAGCGCAGATAACCGACAATGCCGATGGTTGCGTCCGACTCGCTGCGCTCGAGCGAGTCGATCCGATCGGCCGGAACGAACCCGCGGTTAACGACCACCACCCCGCCGTCGTCGAGGCGGGCGGGTGCGAACACCCAGTATCCCGGCCCGCCGACATCCGGCCGCAACGGTGAACCGACGGTATGGACCAAGGCCCATTCCTTGGCACGAAAACGGGCGTGAAAGATGACGCGGCGGAATTCGTCATGCTCCGCAGTCAGCGCCCCCCAGTGCGGCTTGGCCGGCAACGCCATGGGCGCCGCGCCGAGGCGTTGGGTGAGCGTATCGATCAGAGCATGCTTCCACTGCCGGCGCTCGAGCTGCCATGTGCCAAGCCCGATCAACACCAGAAACGCCAAGGCCGCAGCGATGCCGGGCAACAGCAGCGTCTGCCGTCCGGCGGTCACGGCGCCCCTCGATCGACGCGACCCTCCGCGGCCTTGTGGTGGTATTGCAGCGCGATCATCAGGCTTTTCACCGGCCGCAACGGACCGAGGGTGGTGAGCAGAATCAGCGGAGGCCACATCAGCGCATGCAACCACAACGGCGGCTGGTAGACGACCTCGACCAAGAGAGCGGAAAACACCACGACGAAACCGGAGAAAAAGATGACGAATACCGCCGGGCCGTCGCCGGAATCGGCAAACCCATAGTCCAGACCGCAGACATCGCAGCGCGCTTTCAGCCGCAGAAACCCGGCATAGAGGCCGCCTCTGCCGCAGCGGGGACAGCGACAGGCAAGCCCGGCGGCAAACGGCGAAAGCTGTGAAAATCGCGTTTCGCTCATCCGAAGCCCCAAAACAAAAGAGGGGGCGCCTCGCCCCCTCTTGCGCCTTTCAATCGCCGGGGTCAATGCGCGGGGACATAATTGCCGGCGCCCCATACATAGATGCAGGCGAACAGGAACAGCCACACCACGTCAACGAAATGCCAGTACCAGGCGGCAAATTCGAACCCGAGATGCTGGTCGGGCTTGAAGTGACCGGCATAGGCCCGGATCAGGCACACAATGAGAAAGATCGTGCCGATGATCACATGCGCGCCGTGAAATCCGGTCGCCATGAAGAACGTGGCACCATAGATATGGCCCGCGAAATTGAAGGCGGCATGGGCGTACTCGTAAGCCTGCACGGCGGTGAAGGTAAGCCCGAGCAGAATGGTGAGCCAGAGCCCGCGAATGAGACCCTTCCGGTCGTTGTGCAGGAGCGCGTGATGCGCCCATGTCACTGTGGTGCCGGAGGTGAGCAGGATCAAGGTGTTCAGGAGCGGCAGGTGCCAGGGATCGAAGGTGGAGCGGAAGCTGCCGTTGGGCGCCGGCGCGGGCGGCCACTGGCCGCCAATCAGTTCGTGGCGAGCCACCTGCAGCGGATCGTCGGGAAACAGGGCGGTGTTGAAGTAGGCCCAAAACCAGGCGACGAAGAACATCACTTCAGAGGCGATGAACAGGATCATCCCGTAGCGATGGGAGATCTGCACCACCCGCGTGTGATGCCCCTCCACCTCCGCCTCACGGATCACATCGCGCCACCAGCCGATCATGGTGTAGGCGGTGCCAAGCACGCCGGCGAAGAACACCACCGGCGCCCACGAAAACATGTGGCGCATCCAGGCGATGAGTCCCACGGCCAGCAGAAAAGCGGAGATTGCGCCGATCGCCGGCCACGGGCTCGGGTCGACCAGGTGGTAATCGTGTTGCACTTCTTTGGCACGCGCCATCGTTGCTGTTCTCCGTTCGTCTCCGGGGCCCCGGAAGGTGAGATTAAATCCGTCCCGACTCGCCGTCGGACGTCCCTTGCGGGCTCGACCGCTGCGAATCGCGTTTGGCATAGAAGCTGTACGACAGGGTGATGGTGTTGACATCCCGGCCGTCCGGATCCGTGGCGAGTTCGGGATCGACATAGAACACCACGGTCACCGGCCGCCGTTCACCCGGCTTGAGTGTCTGGTCGGTGAAGCAGAAGCAGTTGATCTTGCGGAAATGCGCGCCCATGTTGAGCGGCGTTACGTTATAGCTGGCAATGCCGGTGGTCTCGTAGGCGGCGCGGCTGACGATGTAATAATCCATGGTCACCACCTCGCCGACCCTGACCTCGATCGAGGTGCGTTCGGGGGCGAAGCTCCACGGCAATCCGCCGCTGACATTGGCGTCAAAGCGAACGGTGATCTTGCGATCCAGCACCTGTCCGGGCGGACCGCTGGCCACCTGGGTGGTCCCGCCAAAACCGGTGACGCGGCAAAACCAGTCATACAAAGGTACCGCCGCATAGGAGAGCCCGATCATCAGCGCCACCACCGCACCGCAGGCCCCGGCGACCATAAGGTCGCGGTGCCGGGCGGCGGAATGCGGACGATGGGACGACGGGCCGCTCATCTTCATCATCGGGGTCTCGGACTACAAGGGCCGGCGTAGCACACCGGGCCCCAGTTTGACGATGGTGACAAAATAGAACAACAACACGAGCGCGCCGAGCGCAAGGGCAATCGCGATCGAGCGCGCACGTTGGCGTTTTTTCTGTTCAGGGGTCAGTTGCAACGGTTCGGGCTCGTTCTGGCTCACGTCTGCGCTCCACCGGCCCAGGGAACCGCCCGTCCCTGCCCAAACGTCCGCGGGGTGAACAAAAAATGACCGCTCGCCTGCGATCGACAAGAGCCCTGCGACTCGGCTTCGTGGGCGACCTGATGCTGGGACGGGGTGTCACCACCCAGCTTCTGGCCGGAAAGCCGCCGGACGCCTTCTGGGGCGACGTGCGCGGGCTCTGCCTGGAGTGCGATGCGGTCATCGGCAATCTCGAGGCGCCGATCACGGCAACCGAGCGCCGTTGGCGCGGTGTCAAATCGTTTCGTTTCCGCGCCGACCCGCGCGCGGTCGAGATCCTTTGCGCCGGCAATGTCAAATGCGTAGCCCTGGCCAACAACCACATCCTCGACTGCAGCCAGGAGGGGCTGCTCGATACCCGCCGCCATCTCGCCGCAGCCGGCATCGCCCATGCCGGCGCCGGCAGCAATTCGGCGGAGGCCATGGCGCCGGCGATCTTCCACGCCAACGGCGCCAAAATCGGTTTCATATCGATCACTGATACGATGCGGCCGTTTGCCGCGCGTCGGACCAGACCCGGAAGCTGTTTTTGGCCGATCCGAACCGACCGCGCGACGCTGGCATGGCTCGGCCGCCAGGCCGCGGAATTGCGGCAACGCGGCGCCGCGGTTGCAATCCTCAGCGTACATTGGGGACCGAACCTGCGCCCATGGCCGCCGCGCCGTCACCGCCGCTTCGCCCGTGCCGCCATCGAGGCGGGATTCGACATCGTTCACGGGCACTCCGCGCATCTCTTGCAGGCGGTCGAATTCCATCGCCATGGTCTCATCCTCTATGACACCGGCGATTTCATCGAAGACTTTTGGGTGTTTCCCGGCATCCGCACCGACCGCTCGTGCCTGTTCCTGGTCGAATATCATGCCGATACAGACCGACCGTCCTTGAGGCTCGTGCCGGTGCGGTTGAGGCAGGGCGTGGTTCGGCTTGCCGGTGCGACGGAGGCGGCCGCCATCCGCGCCGCCATGCTCCGCCGCTGCCGGGGTTATGCGGTGAGACTCGAACGCGCCGGCGATGGGCTTGTGGCCACCGCACGTGAAGGCTGACGTTGGACGATCGAGAAGGCTGCTCATTCCTCCACCGTCTCTGAAACCGACGGCCTAACCGGTACGCGCCGCGAATGCGAACAGTGAATCGGCCAGCAGCGCCGTGAACAGCAGAGCCAAATAAAGAATCGAAAACGCAAACAGCCGCTTTGCGACGGCTTCCCATGCCGCTTTCACGGGCGCACGGAAAAGCTGCCAGGCCAAAGCCAGCATGACGCCCCCGGCCGCCACCGCCACGGCGCCGAACAACCACCCCGCATAACCCAACAGCCAGGGGGAAACCCCGATCGGCCCCAGCAGCGCCGTATAGATCAGAATCTGCCGGCGTGTCTCATGCGGGCCGGCGACCACCGACAACATCGGAATCCGGGCGCGGGCATAGTCTTCGCTGCGATAGAGCGACAACGCCCAGAAATGCGGCGGTGTCCAGAAAAAGACGATGAGAAACAGCAGCACCGGCTCAAGTCCGATCCCGCCACTCACCGCCGCCCAGCCGATCATCGGCGGAAAGGCGCCCGCCGCGCCGCCGATCACAATGTTCTGCGGTGTCGTGCGCTTGAGCCAGACCGTATAAACGACGACGTAGAAAAAGATCGTGAAGGCGAGCAGGGCGGCAGCGAACACATTCACGGCCAAGCCGAGCACAACCACCGACCCGACGGCAAGCGTGACGCCAAAACCGAGCGCTTCGCCAGGTGTGATGCGTCCGGACGGTATCGGCCGGTGGGCGGTGCGCCGCATCAGCGCATCTATGTCGGCCTCGTACCACATGTTGAGCGCACCGGCCGCACCGGCGCCCACGGCAATGCACAACAACGCCGTGAACGCCAGCACCGGGTGCAGATGCCCCGGCGCAATCAACAGCCCGACCAGCGCCGTGAACACCACGAGCGACATCACCCGCGGCTTCATCAGCGCGAAATAGTCGGCGACGGACGCCATCCCGGGCTGCGTTGCCGCGCTGTCGGCGCGCAACCGCTGTCTCAGATCGGCGCTGTCGCTTGCGAGGGACATCACCCTTTGCCCGCTACGTTACACATCATCGCCGCCGCACATTGTCGCCAGTTGTCACTCTCGCCCGTTGTCACTTGCTGCGGCACCGCCGCTGTTCGCGCCGCGCATTCATTTGATCCGCGGCAAAACGCTGTACTGGTGGAACGGCGGCGGCGAAGACAACGTCCACTCCAGCGTCGTGGCGCCGACGCCCCACGGATTGTCCGCCGCCTTCTCCTTGCGCAGAAACGCATGCACGAGGCCTACGAAGAACACGATCAAGCCCAGCGTGGAGATGTAGGCGCCAATCGAGGAGACATAGTTCCAACCGGCGAAGGCCTCCGGATAGTCGGCAATACGCCGCGGCATGCCGGCCAGCCCAAGGAAGTGTTGCGGGAAGAAGATGATGTTGACGCCGATGAAGGTAAGCCAGAAGTGCAGCTTGCCCAGCGCCTCCGACCACATGTAGCCGGTGATCTTCGGGAACCAATAGTACCAGCCCGCGAAAATGCCGAAGGTGGCGCCAAGCGACATCGTGTAATGGAAGTGCGCCACCACGTAATAGGTTTCGTGCAACACCCGGTCGACGCCGGCATTGGCCAGCACCACGCCGGTGACGCCGCCGATGGTGAAAAGAAAGATCATGCCGATCGCCCACAGCATCGGGGTGCGGAATTCGATCGAGCCGCCCCACATGGTGGCGATCCAGGAGAAGATCTTCACCCCGGTCGGCACCGCAATCACCATGGTGGCGGCGACGAAATAGGCCTGCGCGCCGGTGGACATGCCCACCGTGTACATGTGATGCGCCCAAACCACGAAACCGATGCCGCCGATCGCCACCATCGCATAGGCCATGCCGAGATAGCCGAAAATCGGCTTCTTTGAGAACGTGGCCACCACGTGGCTGATCACACCGAACGCCGGCAAAATCAAAATATAGACCTCGGGGTGGCCGAAGAACCAGAACAGGTGCTGAAACAATAACGGATCGCCCCCGCCCTCGACCGCAAAGAAGGTGGTGCCGAAGTTGCGATCGGTCAGCAGCATGGTGATGGCGCCGGCCAGCACCGGCAACGACAGCAACAACAGAAACGCCGTGACCAATACCGACCAGGCAAACAACGGCATCTTATGCATGGTCATGCCGGGTGCGCGCATATTGAAGATGGTGGTGATGAAATTGATCGCGCCCAGGATTGAGGACGCCCCCGCCAGGTGCAGCGAAAGAATGGCAAAATCCATGGCCGGCCCTGGATGGCCCGAAGTGGACAACGGCGCGTAAACCGTCCATCCCGCGCCAACGCCCAGATCGTTGGGCGGACCTTCCACAAACAGCGAGAGCACGAGCAGCGCCAGCGAGGGGGGCAACAGCCAGAAGGAGAGATTGTTCATGCGCGGGAATGCCATATCCGGCGCGCCGATCATGATGGGGACGAACCAGTTGCCGAACCCGCCGATCAAGGCCGGCATGATCATGAAGAACACCATGATCAGCCCGTGCGCGGTCACGAACACATTGAAGGTGTGAGGATTGGCGAAGATCTGCATGCCGGGCTCCTGCAATTCGAGCCGCATGGCAATGGAAAGAACGCCGCCAATCACCCCGCTGGTCATTGCGAATATGAGATAGAGCGTCCCGATGTCCTTGTGGTTGGTCGAGAACAAAAAACGGCGCCAGCCGTGCGGATGGTCGTGCACGTTCGTTGGGTGATGCGCTGTTATGCCGGCATCCATGTTCATTTCCCCCATTGCATGCGCCGATCAGGCGCGCGGCAAACCTCCGCCGCCGGAGCGTCGGCGGAACGTCCGCGGCGCGAACGCAACCTGGTAACCGCGATCGTTGAAACAGGAGGCAGGAAGGCCGGCACAGCCGGAAGTTGAGTGAACCGCCTGCGGGCCTCTCCGCGTCGTCGAGCTTCGGCGATGCTTGGTCATGGTTGCTTGTGCAACGAATTACCGAGACCGCGTGCAGGAAAGCCTTGATCTAGATCAAAGCGGGCGCAGGAATCGTGTTGCTGGTTCGTTTCCATGGTTGGAGAACGAGCAAGCGATCTGGCCCGCGCCTGCACTGAGCTCATTCGCAAAGGCGAGGATTTTCCGACCATCTGGCTGACCAAATTGAAAGGTCACCCGCTGGTGGTCGGGTTGCCGCAACACGCGCATAACGGAAAACGCAGTCTGATCGAAATCCGGCTGATTACCGGCGAACGTCTGGTATTTGACGGCGACGCGCGGCTGTTCAAGCTGGGGTAGTCCGCCCGTTGGCCGGTGCCGGCCTGTCCTCGCAACTTTGGTTGAACGGCGCAAAGACAGGGGACCTCGCGCGATGCCCGGCGCCGGATTGCGCGGATGCACAATTCGGGCCACGCGGGAAAGCTCAGCATGGCGGGGAAGGCGAATCAGCGCGGCGCCGGGTCGCGCGAGAGGTTCTTGCTCGCGAGCTCGTCGAGATAGTCCTGCCAGATGCGCTCGTAGTCGCGGCCGAGCCGGAACAGATAGTCCCAGCTATAGATGCCGGTGGAATGCAGGTCGTCGAACACCAGCCGCACGGCATAGTTGCCGATGGGGTGAATTTCCAGGATTGCCACGTTGCGTTTGCCGGCGACCGTCTTGCGTTCGTGCGGGGAATGCCCCTGCACCTCGGCGCTCGGGCTCGTGACGCGCAAATATTCGGCCGGCAGCCGGAACATCTCGCCGCTGTCGAAGGTCACCGACAGCGTCCGCTTGTCCTTGGACAGGCGCAGTTCCGTGGGCCAGGGCCGCTCGTTCATGGAGTCGTGATCCGCACCTGCGCGCAAATCCCTGCAAAATTTCGCCGATTCCCTATATAACAACCCCGTCGGCAAGAAGGGAGCCTGGACCTGAAGCGCTCTCTGCGCCAGAATTGCATGCACTCGAGAAACATCCGTCTCGAGAAGGAGCCAGATGTCCGCCAAGATCGATATCGACCGGCCGGCCGGCCCGCACCCGCAACCCCTCGTCGATCCGTTCGGCCGCAGCATTACCTACCTGCGCGTGTCGGTGACCGACCGCTGCGATTTCCGCTGCGTCTATTGCATGGCGGAAAACATGACCTTCCTGCCCAAGGCCGAGCTGTTGACGCTGGAGGAGCTCGACCGGCTGTGCACGGCGTTCGTGGTCAAGGGCGTGCGCAAGCTCAGGCTGACCGGCGGCGAGCCGCTGGTGCGGCGCGGTATCATGACGCTGTTCGCCTCGCTGTCGCGGCACTTGCGCTCCGGCGCCCTGGACGAGCTGACAGTAACGACGAACGGCTCGCAATTGGCCAAATATGCGGCCGAACTGAAATCCTGCGGCGTCGAGCGGGTCAATGTTTCGCTCGACACGCTCGATGCGGACAAATTCCGCGCCATCACGCGCTGGGGCGACATCGAAAAGGTGCTCACCGGGATTGACGCGGCGCTCGCGGCCGGCCTGAAGGTGAAGCTCAACACCGTGGCCCTCAAGGGCGTCAACGAGGACGAGCTTGCGGAGCTTGTCGCCTGGGCGCACGGCCGCGGCATGGACATTACCTTGATCGAGGTGATGCCGCTCGGCGATATCGGCGAGGAGCGGCTTTCGCAATACCTGCCGCTGTCGATGGTGCGGGCGCGGCTTGCCGAACGCTATACCCTGGAGGACATCGACTATCGTACCGGCGGCCCGGCGCGCTATGTGCGGGTCAAGGAAACCGGCGGCCGGCTCGGTTTCATCACTCCCCTGACGCACAATTTCTGCGAATCCTGCAACCGCGTGCGCATCACCTGCACCGGAACGCTGTACATGTGCCTCGGCCAGGCGGACGCGGCGGATTTGCGCACGCCGCTGCGCGCCTCGGAGGCCAATGACCTGCTCTACGCCGCGATCGACGAGGCGATTGCGCGCAAGCCAAAAGGACACGATTTCGTCATCGACCGCCGGCACCGGCAGCCGGCGCTCGCGCGCCACATGAGCGTCACCGGCGGATAATCGACGCCTTCCTGCCGCTCGACAGGCGCCAGCACTTAAGCCCGGTGGTTCTTACTGCCCGCAACGCGTCCCTGCCCTCTCTTGCCACACTCAGAGACATACTCAACACCAATCGCAACCGCACGCGGGGTGCGGAGACGAGGTGTGCCAACGACCGGTGCGCGCCTTCCCCGTCCCAGATGCTTCGCTTCGCCAGGCAGTCTCACCTCTGCGGGACCTCGGGCGCGATCCGAGGCCCCGGCCCAGACACAACCCCAACCACACCCCCAGTCGCGCCCCCACGCGCAACACGCGCTCGTAGGCAGGGAAGGCCCATGGGAATCCCGGCTTGACCCCCGTCAGTAACAACAGCCGCAGCATTGCGGCGCTGACCGTCGGCATGGCCGCCTATGCGATCAGCGACGTCGCCACCAAATTCGTCGCGCAAACACATCCGTTCGGGCAGACGCTGGCGGTGCGCGGCGCGTTCACCGTCCTGATGGTAGCTCTGGTTCTGATCGGAAGCGGTTATTGGCGCGCCATAAGGCGGGCCTTCAGCGGTTTGGTGCTTTTACGCGGGTTATTGGATGCATCCTCCAGCGCCCTTTACATCGCCGCCCTGATCAACATGCCGATCGCCAATGCCGCGGCGCTGAACATGGTGCACCCCCTGATTCTGGTGGCGCTGTCGGTGATCTTCCTGCAGGAAATCGTGGGGTGGCGGCGATGGAGCGCGGTGGCAGTCGGCTTCCTCGGCGTGCTCCTCATCGTCAAACCGACGCCGGAAGCGTTCAACATTTTTGCGCTCGCCGGGCTAGGGGCCCCCTTCTTCGGTGCGCTGCGCGAATTGGTGACGCGGAGGCTGGACCCAACGCTGCCGAGCATGGCGATCACCTTCGTCAGCGTGATCATGCTCACACTGCTCGCCGCCGGTTATGGGATCACCGAGCAATGGCGGCCCATCTCCGGACGCGAAGCCGGCTATCTCGCTTTTGCCGCCTGTTTTTTCAGCTTGGCGTCGTATCTTGTCATCTTTGCCTTTCGCACTGCAGCGGAAGTCTCGGCGGTGGCACCGTTCCGCTATACCTTCCTGATCTGGGCGGGCCTGGTCGGCTACCTTGCGTTTAACGAGCTTCCCGATGGCTGGGCCCTTCTCGGAGCCGTGCTGATCGTGGCCAGCGGGCTATATGCCCTGCATCGCGAAGCGATACGCCGCCGCACTCCGGCGTCCCATTGACGCAGGGTCAGGAATGGCCGCACAGAGGTTTTGGTTGACGGGTGGCAAGCGCTCCGTGGATAAAGGGGAGCCCTGCCGCATCGGGAGAATGCGGACCAACGGATCAAAGTGCCGGGCTGCGGTTGCCCCGCGCAGCCTGAGACAGGGGGAGTTGCGGTGGATCGGGTGCTCGGCAGCCTGCTCAAGGCAAGCCGTATCATTGACGCGATAAATCTGCGGATCGGGCGCAGTGTGGCCTGGTTTGTACTGCTGGCGGTGTTGGTCTCCGCCGCCAACGCCGCGGTGCGCAAGGTGTTCGACACATCGTCGAACGCCTGGCTCGAACTGCAGTGGGTGCTGTTCAGTACGGTGTTTCTCTTGTGCGCCCCTTGGACGCTGCTGGTCAACGAGCACGTCAGAATCGATATCGTCAACAGCCTGTTCCCCAAGAAATTGCGCGACTGCATCGATGTCATGGGTCACGGGTTGTTTCTTCTGCCGTTTACCATCATCCTGGTCATGACGGCGTATCCCGTATTCGTAAACTCGTTTCTGCTCAACGAGCAGTCGTTCAACTAC
>Ga0073932_1007397_pt1 | contig 10640 bp, 14 predicted proteins | sample DewCreD2012metaG_FD_76967 | JGI IMG/M metagenome (GOLD analysis project Ga0073932, IMG submission 76967) | Hot spring sediment bacterial and archeal communities from British Columbia, Canada, to study Microbial Dark Matter (Phase II) - Dewar... ...
CGAACCCGTCATTCACCTGGGAATCGGCGAACCGAAGAACAAGACGCCCATCAATGCCATTCTGGCCTCGGCGGCCAAACTGACCAGCGGGGAGGTGAAATACACTCCCGCCGACGGCACGCCTGCTCTCAAAAAGGCCATCATTCGCTACACCGAAGAAAATTACGACCGGCTGGTTTCACCCGAAAATGTCATCGTGACCAACGGGGCCAAGCAGTCGCTGTTCAACATTTTTTACAGTATTCTGAACCCACAGGATGAAGTCATTGTGCTGGCCCCGTACTGGGTCTCGTACCCAGAAATTATCAAGATGTGTTACGGCGTGCCGGTGATTGTGACTCCCGAAGACGGGACCTTCATCCCCAATTTCGCCGAAATTGAGCGGGCGGTGACGGGATATACGCGCGCGCTGGTTGTCAACAGCCCGAACAATCCCTCCGGCGCGGTCTACCCGCCCGAATTAATCGAAAAACTGGTCAATTTTTGCGAGCGCAAAGGAATTTACCTGATTTGCGACGACATCTATCACAAACTGGTCTTCGACCGCAAGGAAGCGGTCCCGGCTTACCGCTTTACCAACCGCGACATCGAGGACAGCCACATCATCGTGGTCAACGGGGTGGCGAAGGTGTACGGGATGACCGGATTCCGCGTCGGCTGGGTGGTGGGTCCCAAGCCGCTCGTGCGGGTGATGACCAATGTGACGGTTCAGACGACTTCGGGTGTTTCGCCCGTGAGCCAGGCCGCCGCCGAGGGAGCGCTGAATGGCCTGCAAAATGTGGTCGAGGCGATTCGGCTCCAAATCCAGAACAACCGCGAGGTTTTGTTGCAGGAGATGAAAACCTTTAACGGTGCGCGGCTGATTAAACCGGACGGTACCTTTTACGCCCTGCCCGATTTGCGCGCCTTTGGCAACAGTTCGGTCGAAATCTCGAAGTTCCTGCTCAAAAAGGCGCTGGTGGTGACGGTTCCGGGCAAGGAATTTGGCATGGAAGGGCATATCCGCCTGTCGATTTCGGGGACGGTCAAGGATGTGACCGAGGGCGTTGCGCGTATCAAGTGGGCCCTCGACCCGACCAGCCCGAATGAGATTTATATTGGCGACCGAAAAATGGTGAGGGATTGGTTATAGCATCTGTGGTCTCGATACGGCGGCGATGGTCGAGTAGGGCGTAGCCCGTATCGAGATCCCGCCGCCTACTCGACCACCAACAGGAGAATCTATGAATAATTTACTCAACATCAAAACCCCCGCCGAAAGCGTGGCCCAGGCCCGCAAGGCAGATTACAACCTGTCCAATCATGGCGTGGCGAATCTGCGCCTGGCCTACTGGAACCTTTCGACCGAGGCGCTTTACGAGGAGGCCATTTTCCGCGGCGAAGGCGCGACAACGGCCGGCGGGCCGTTTACGGCCAACACCGGCAAACACACCGCGCGCTCGGCCAACGACAAATTCGTGGTGCGCGAGACCGATTCGGAGGGGAACGTCTGGTGGGGGGTGTATAACCGCCCGTTCGAAGCCGGTAAATTCGATGAGTTGTATGCACGCATGTTGGGTTTCCTGCAAGGGCGGGACGTGTTCGTGCAAGATGTCTACGGCGGCGCGGACGAGAACTACCGCCTGCCGGTTCGGATTGTGACCGAACTGGCCTGGCACAGCATGTTCGCGCGGAATATGTTCATCTTGCCGGGCTCGCTGGAAGAATACAAGCGTTTCGTGCCGGAATTTACGTTGTTTGCCCTGCCCTCCTTCAAAGCCGCCCCGTCAGTCGATAATACGGCCAGCGAGACCTTCATCTGCCTGTCGTTCGAGAAAAAACTGGCGATTATCGGCAACACGGCTTACGCCGGCGAAATCAAGAAGTCCGTTTTCACGATTTTGAACTACCTGCTGCCGCTCCAGGGCGTGCTTCCCATGCACTGCTCGGCCAACGTCAGCCCGGATGACCCGGACGATGTGGCGCTGTTCTTTGGCCTGAGCGGAACCGGCAAGACGACCCTCTCCGCCGACCCCACGCGCCGCTTAATCGGCGACGACGAACACGGCTGGAGCGACGAGGGCATCTTTAACTTCGAGGGTGGCTGCTACGCCAAGGTGATTGGACTCTCTGAAAGCGCTGAACCAGAAATCTACGCTACCACCAAACGCTACGGGACGATTCTCGAAAACGTGCCTTACGACCCGGTGACGCGCATCATCGACCTGGATGACGACACCCTGACTGAAAATACCCGCGCCTCGTATCCGCTGGAGTTCATCGCCAACGCCGTCCCGCAGAAAAAGGCCGGACACCCGAAAAACGTCATCATGCTGACCTGCGACGCGAGCGGCGTCATGCCGCCCATCGCGCGGTTGACCCCGGACCAGGCGCTTTACCAGTTCATCAGCGGGTACACGGCCAAAATAGCGGGAACCGAAGTCGGCTTGGGGAAAGAGCCGGAAATCACCTTTTCGGCCTGTTTCGGCGGGCCGTTCATGGTGCATCACCCCTACAAATACGCGGAACTGCTCAAGCGCAAAATCGAGCGATACGGCGTGACCTGCTGGCTGGTCAACACCGGCTGGGTCGGCGGGCCTTATGGGATTGGCAAGCGCATCAGCATCCGCCACACGCGGAATTTGCTGAACGCCGCCCTGACCGGCAAACTGGCGAATGTCGAATACTACCGCGACCCGGTCTTTGGCTTCGAAGTCCCCAAAACCTGCCCGGATGTGCCGGATTCGGTGCTGGAACCCTGGTCGAGTTGGCCCAGCCGCGCTGAATACGACAAGCGCTATAAGGATTTGGCCTCGCGCTTCATCCAGAACTTCGCAAAGTTTGAAAGTCAAACAGACCTCCCTTGCCCCCTTGCCCCTGAGGATGTTCTGACTCTGCAAGGTCTATCGTCAATGGGTCAACGGGCAACCGGCATGAAATAACGGCTTTTCGGTCTGTGACTGTCACAGTCACTTGTAAGATTTCCAACCATCGCCGCTTATCTTCAAAGGTTGGATTTTCCAAGCCTGCCGCAACCGTTTCACGGAATTGCATAAGGTTTTCTATGTTGCGGTCTGTTAGTTCAAACTTCAAAGCCGATTCAAGTTTCGCCCGCCGCTCTTGCAAAGCCTGATACCGCCGGTCTATTTCAAGGGCTTGTTGTTCAAGTTTCGCCGCAACAAGCCCTTTAGTTTTGATTATAGCCCGCGCAACGTCATCCGCTTCTTGTTCGGTCTTTTCAAGCAAAGCGTTTACATGCTCTAATTCTTTGCGCCTGGGTTGCATGTTTTCAAGTTCCTGGGCTTGCGCCTGCCGTAAATTAGTCTCGAATCGCTCAGGGGATGTAATCAAGCGCATGATGTAATCCCAAGTTACAGGTTCTATAATCTTGCCGATAACAAGGGGTTCTTGGCATTTGTCCTTTTCGTAATAGTGACTTCGCCTTGTGCAATAGTACCTGCCCTTTGTCCCTACCATGTGACGCCCGCAACCGCAAAAGATAATACCGCGTAAAAGATATTCGCGCTTTGTCCTTCGCTTGGCAATTCGGCTATTGTATGCCCGCCGCTCTTGGGCAAGTTCCCAAACTTCACGCGAAACAATACCCGGCACTTCAATCGCTATATGTTCGTCTTTAGGTCTTTTGCCGCCCCTACCGTTTGCCCCAATATATTTGCCATAGTGCAAAATTCCGCAATAAGTCTCAGATGTGATAATCCAATAAACCGCGCTCATATCCCAAGTACAAGATTTCTTGCGTTTTTTATTCCAACCTTTAGCCTCGGAGGGCGTAGGTATCACCATTTGGGTTAATCGCTTGGCAATTCCCAATAGACTCATGATTTTGCCGTTTTCATCCCCGTTTACATACCAATCAAAAATCATCCTAACAATCTGGGCTTGCGATTCGTTTATGGTCAATTCGCCATCTTGGTATGAATAACCATAGGGGGGCGTTCCTGCCCCAACCGCTTTGCCTGTTTTTGCTTTTCCATTTCGCCCGCTTGACGTTCGTTCTATGATTTTTTTTCGTTCGTCACTACCTTGCCAACCTTTGATAACTAAAACTATATCAAGTTCGCTTGTTACTTGCCCAATATCGAGAGCGTAAATCGTAATACCCGTCCGCAACCAATCCCGCACGGATGTAAGCAGGTCAACAATATCACGGCTTAAGCGGTCAACCCGATAAACCAAAACGGTCTTGACCTGCCCGGTCTCAATTGCTCGTTGTAATTGCCTGCCCTGGGGTCTGTTTGCAATTGGAATTGCCCCGCTAATATCATCCTGATACACACCCGCAACATCAAAGCCGTTTTGATGTGCAAACTTTTGACAATTCTCAATTTGACTTGGCAGGCTGTAACCGCGTTCGGCTTGTTCATCCGTTGACACTCTGGCATAAATCACCGCTGTTTTTGTCATGGTCTTTTTGTCCTTTCGTGTGGGGCTAATACCCTTGTAACTGCCCGATTGTTATTCGATTGTTAAACAACCGGGCAGGGCGCAAGGGCATTAGATTCGGGCTTGTTCTGTTACGGTTGTGTTACCTTTGCCATTGGCAGGGGTAACAAGATTGCGGTAACGCCAAGCCGCTTGTTTACAGGCTTTGTTACAGTATCGCCGCCTGCCGTGCCTGCCTGGGCTGATACGTTTGCCGCAAGCAGGGTTTTCACAATGCGTATCAGGGCGGGGCGTCTTGGCGGGCTTGGTCTGGGTCATTTGAAAAGGCTTTTCCATTCGTGGGGGCAGGTTGCCCCGCTTTTCATTAGCCATTGCCGGCCCTCCCGTTTGCACTTCAGGCAAAACACGATAAACCGCGCCTTTTGGGTCTTTGGGTAAAGAATTGCTAATCCCGCGCCGCGCTTTGAAAAGGGGCAGGGCTTGCGCCCGTTTCGCCCTCCCTGAATTCTGGCAATCGGCTTTGCGCCTCGCTATGAAGGGGCAAGGATTCTTGCTTTCCATTGCGCCGCGCCGCCCTCCAACCTTCCAACCATGCGCCCCAATTGCCCGCGCTTTCATCGTCTTGGCTTTCCTCATCATCCTGGGGCTTGTTTTTATCTTTGGCAAGTTTGCCCAAGCCCAAAGCCCGCAAGTCTGAAAACCGCGATTCAAAATCCTTTGCCCATTGCTCAGCCAGGGCGGGGGCAAGCTCTCTTGCGATTTCATCCCCGCGCTTTTCAATCAGTTTCAAGGCTTCGCTTTCCAACCTATCACGAACAAAACTTTCACGCATTGCCCGTATGTTTTCAGGGTCAAAGATGTGAAAAGCAACGGTTGCCAGGATATTGACGGCAATCAAAGCCGACATGCCCAAAATCACGCCCCTGATTTCATCGGGGGTAAGGGTTGCGGTCATCCCGCTTTTACCCGATTCAAGCAGGGTATCAAACGTGAAAAGGGTAAATTCCCCCAAAGCATCGAGGGCAACCATCAAAGCCGCCGTGATTTTCTGGGCTAATCCTTCGGCCTTGTGCAAAAAGACCAAAAGCCAGGCAATCATCCCGCCGCTTGTTGCCGCCAAAGCCAAAAAGCCAATGATTTGTTGGTCTGCGGGCAGGGTAGATTGAATGAACATAAGTGAACGCGCCGCCGCGTAAACCAGCAAAGCCGCGCCAATGGCATAGAACAAAACGCTTGCGATTCCTTTCCAAAATGCTTTCATGGTTATTTCCTTTTCGGATGTGATTAGGGTAATACCCGTACACAAGTGTAGGGGCTGAATGCGCATTCAAGAGTTGTTACAACCGCGCCAGCAAAGCCGGGAACGAATGCGCACAAAAGAACAATCAGCACAACTAGCCCGCCGATAATAAAAGGGGCAACATTCTCTTCTTTCATGGTCTTATTTCCCTTCGCAGTTCGTGAATTGAGAATTTACCCAACCGGCCAAGCCGTCTGCCGTCTCAACTGCAAGCCAACCGGTTGCGGGTTGGGGTTTGGTTAAAGTCAACGTTTCGCCCTCGTTGACGGTTGCCAAGATAGGGCAATCCATCCTGCCGCAAGCCCGCAAGTTAAGCCGGCCCTCGGGCAAGCCTGTTTTGACCTGGCAGGTCTTGGGCGTGGGGCTTGGCGGGATGGTTGCGGGGGCGGCCTGGGTCGGCTTGACGGCTTGGGCAACCTGGGCATCTATCGCCGCCGCGCCGCCCTGGGGCGGGGGCGTGGGGGTCGGTTTGGCGGTTGTCGAGCCTTGTCGAGACACGGTCAACGTGCAAGCCAAAGCCGACAAAAGCAGGGGCAAGAGAAAAAACAGGATTTTGGTAAGTTTCATGGGTCATCCTTTCTGTGAATTGCCCCGCGCCGGTAAATAAAAAACCGCTTGCCGGTATGACAAGCGGTTAAGGTCAAGGCTATGTTAAAATAGCCTTAGCCCTTGCGCCGCTGTACTCGGCGTGGGGGTGAGGGCGTGTAATGTGTTACCAGCACACTACCCGCCCGTTATTAGGGGGTGAAATATCGTAACCTACGAAATTATTATACTATGCCTGGGGCTTTTTGTTACGGTCAATTTTCAGGCTTGCGCCCGCGCTTTTCCCCGCTTGCTTGCGCCTGGGCTTTGTAACTCAAAAGTGATTCTTTGTTGACCATCCAAACGATTGAAAACTTGCGGGCGGTTATCCTGCCCTGCCTGATAAGCCGGGTGACATATTCGGGATTGTACCCGCTCAATTCCGCCGCCTCGTTGACGGTCAACCATTCGCCGTTTAGTTTCATGGGGTCATCCATAAGCGGTATTATACCCTTGCGGGTAAAAGATAAGCCCGCCGCTTTTCGGGTGGTATAGTTGGGTTTATTCGGTTGGTAAGGTTCTGAAATATGGATTTTTGAGGGTTTTCTGTTATGCCCAATCGCCCGCCATTTTCTCAATTGACTCTCGAAAGTCATCAAGATAGGCTTGCAGTTCGGGCAGGTCTTGGTCATCTTGAAGTAATTCGGCAAGACGGCTTGCCCAATCCAAAACGCTTGCCCCTGGCAAGTCTTGGATAAAGGCTTGGGGGTCTATGCCGTATTCTTTACACAAAGCCGCCCAAGCCGCCGCGCCGGTCTGGTAACGTTTGGCAATCACCCCGAAAGCCTCAAATAATTCACCCCGATTTTTTAGTTCCTCGATTTTGGTTGCCAGTATCAGCAACCCGGCATATTCCAATTGCCTGATTTGGTGAAACATTCTCAACCGTTCAAAAGCCAGGCTGATACCGTAATGCTCTTTGACGGCAAAGGTCTTGCGGGGGGCTGAATTGAAAAGGGCATGATATTCTTGGTCATCCCCGCGCATATCCGCCGCAACGATTGCCGCAAAGCGTTCTTTGGGCGTCAATTTGTCATAATTCTTGCGTATGGCGTTCAGGTTCACTTTGGCACCTCCCGTGCTTTCAACGCGCTTTCAATCGCCGCCAAGCGGTTTTCTAATTCCCCGGTCTTGATTGCCTCGACAAACGCGCCGCAAATGGCAACGATAAGCCGCCCGCGTTGTACTGAATTTTCAAGGGGCAAAGATTCTTGCAGGGCATAATTCAAGACCTTTAGCACGTCATCAATCGTCTTGACCTGTTCAGGCAGGTTTGTCGAATTGCCAGCATGACCAACCCGCCGCCGCAAGCCGCCGCGTTTTCTTGCCGCCTGCCGCGCCGCCGCGCTTGGGGCGTCATGGGTAAAGCAAAACTCACTGCCCTTGATTGCTTGCGCCTGGCAGGGTTGCCCGCTTGCGTTTGTTGCCTTACATTTCGCCATACTGTCACCTTTGCTTGTCTTGGGCTTGCTTATTCGTCATCAAAGAGCGGGCATGTTCCCGCCGCTCTTTGGCGTGCAATTCCTTTTGCCGTTGCCCCGCGCCTGCCGTGCCGATTGCATGGGCGATTCGGTCAAGGTCAACGGGCAGGGCGTGATAAATTTCGCCGCTGCTTGCGCCCTGTGGGTCATCACTGGCAACCATCGGCAAAAATTCCCCGGTCAACGGGTCGGCAAGATTCGCCAAGCGCTCTAATGCCCGCTTGATGGTCTTGACGTGCCTGCCGGTTTTTTCTGCCAGTTCGTCAACCGTTGCGGGGGCATCCTGTAATACCTGCCAGATTTCACCCGCGCTTTTGCCCAAGCCCATAAACCTGAAAACATCGTGATTTGTGGACAAAGTTTGACACTTCCTCACAATAGGGGCTTTTAGGAAGTGTCCAAGTTTGTCCAGTTCTGTCTTAAGCCGGTATAACTTGGCGCAATCAACGGTTGCCGGGGTTTCAATTGCAAGCAAGCCAGCATTGCAAAGCCTATGCGTTGCGTTCGTTGCGGTCATCCTGCTTATCCCCGCCTGCTCAGCCAGGTCACGGCAAGCTGCCGCGTAAACCAACCGCCCTGCCCGATGTGCAATCATGGCATGAGCGATAAATACCAACCGGTCAACCGCGCCGGTTCTGCCCGGCCATGCCCGCGATTCTGCCCAAGCAATTGCCGCTTGCGTCGTTTGGCGGGCGGGGCTTTCATGGGTCTTTGCCCATTGCGCCGCCTCGTTGAAAGAATGATGTAACCAGCGTTCGGCGTTCTTTGCGCTCTTGGCTTTCAGTTCGGCATATTTACCCGCGCAAGGGTGACGGTTGAAAAGGTCAAGCACATCGGCAAACTCAAAACCCGCGTTGATTAGTGAAGTCAAAAGGGCTTGTTCGGCTTCGCTATTGGTCTTGTAACCGTCAAGCCCTCTGCCGTGTAGCATGGCAATTGCTTTGCGGGGCAAGGTCGGCTTTTTGGGGGCGGGTTGGGTCTCTTGGTTGCCGACAATCTGTAAAACGTCATCCAAAGCCAGGCTTGGCAAGCGGGCAAAATCGCCGCTAATCAGCTCATACGCGCCGCCGCCGTTGACCATCGAGGGCGGGGCAACCACAAACGCGCCTGCCCCATAGCGAAATTCACCCGCGCCAATCTCTTTTGAGAGTACCCGCCAATCGCCTGATAAATCGCCGCCAAAAGTGGTATAGATGTGCCGGCCCTCGCCGCTTGCCGTTCTTACGGTTGGATAATCGCCCGCCTGATACCCAAGCCCGACCAGCCAGCGGGTGAGATTGTCAAAGGTCTGGGGTTCGTCACAATCAAGAATTGCGACACTGGCAAGCCCGCCGCCGCGTATGCCGATATTGGCATCCTGGGGGGCATTGCGCCAAAGACGGTTAACGGGTCTGCTTTGCCATGAGCGGGCAAGCGGGGCTTTACTGCCCGGTATCAGGGGCAGGGTGTCAAAGCCTAATTCGTCATATTCCAAACGCGCTGTATTCACGTCAAAGCCTGCCATGCCGTTATCATTCGCCGTCAAGATACTTTTGCAAACGGTCTTGCGCCTTGTGGAGGGCATCCCGCGCCGCCTGCTCTAATTTTTCGCGCTTGGGCGATTGGGGCAGGGCAAGCACATCCCGCAAAAGTTTTTTTGCCGCCGCAATTTCACCTTGGTAAATTTCAAGTTTGCTCATGGGCAGGCGGGTATAATCGCTCATGGTTGGCTTTCCTTTGAGGGGTCAACCGCTCTGCCGTCAACGTTTCCCCGGCCAAAGGTATGACGTTGACGGCTTGGCTTTTCTCTGCCTGCTCTTGGCGCAAGGTGACATCCTGAGCCTGTCGAAGGGCAAGCCCGCGCCGGTATGCAAGCCGCAAAATTTCTACAATTGGGTCGGCTTGATGGTCAAGCGTTTGGGTAAACATTCATCCCCCCTGGTTGGGTCTGGGTTGGCATGGGCAGGGCGGGCGGTTCGGTTGCCAAAAGCCCGCGCCGCTCTAATTCCTGCCGAATGATGAAACGGGCTTGGTCGGTTGGGTTGCGCAATTCATCCCCCGCCGCTTTCAAAAGGGCTTGGTATTCGGCTTGCTCTAAGGGCAGTTTCAAACGAGTTACTACCATTTTTCACCTCGTAAAACAAAATGACGATGTATCTCTACATCGTCATTTTGCCTTACGGGATATAACGTGTTCAATATCACGCCATATAACGAGTTTTTATCATTTGCTCTTTGCGCTCTTTGTTTTCTGGCAAAATCTTTTTCCCGTATTCCAACCCAAACATTCGCCTTAGTTCTGAAATACGGTTTGTCACTCTTTGCGGGACTTTATGCACTCTTTTTGAAATGTAATCCCTATCGTGGCCTTCGTTCCACAAAGTTATTAACATCATATCCCATCCTGTTCTATCTTGAAAGTTTATTTTTTCAAGAATTGCTTTCCATTCTGGCGTGGTAGTTATTCCGTTACCGAATTTCCGCGCAAGGTCATCCAAAAGCAATTTGGTGACTTTGCCAAAATACGGCATAAATTCAACTTCGAGCAAAACCACTGTGTTTTGCAACTGATAACCAGTAAATTTTATCGCATCAAACAAATGGGCCTCTGTAACTCTTCCGGGGTCGGGTTCGATGGAACGTAGGTCTTCCACAACAAGTATATTATCTCGCGGGGGTTGGACAGACTGAATCGCGTGGTGGTAAGTGACGTTTTTGCTTGTCCCATCGTGGTAAGTAACCGGCAGAACGTAAGAGTAATTTGTCCAGCTAAGTAGTTTTACTTGGTCGTAAAAATAGCGCCAGACATTTTCCAGGGTAGCGTTTTGTAATTCAACTTGGCATTTTTCCATGATTTGCACATCCTTTCAGATTTTCCCGCCTGGGATGTGCTACAATCACACCTGCCAGGC
>Ga0073932_1007398_pt1 | contig 10640 bp, 7 predicted proteins | sample DewCreD2012metaG_FD_76967 | JGI IMG/M metagenome (GOLD analysis project Ga0073932, IMG submission 76967) | Hot spring sediment bacterial and archeal communities from British Columbia, Canada, to study Microbial Dark Matter (Phase II) - Dewar... ...
CCGCCGATCAGCCCCAGGCCGAGCGGATCGACGTGACCGCCGGTCATCGCGTTGACCATGCCGAGCAACCAGATCAGCAGCCCGACAACGGCCAAGGCCAAGCCCAATTGAACCATCGGCCAAAGGATCGAAAGCAGAAACGCGCGGCGGAGTTCGCGGCGCAATTGATAATGATCGGCCAACTGGGCGAACACCTCGGCTGAGCGGCCGGTGGCCTCGCCCACTTCGATCATTCGCCGCATCAACGGTGGGAAGAAGTCGTCGGCTGACTCGAAGGCCGCCGTGATGCTCTCGCCCCGACGAATGGCTTCGTCCACACGGGCCAAGGGCCTGCGCGCTGTCCCCGATGCCCGTTGCGCCTCGCGAGCCATGGCCGAGCGGATATCGATGCCCGAGTGCAAAGCGTCGGCCATGCGCCGACAGAACGGCCCCAGAAAGCTCAACCCGGCTCGCGGCGAGAAGAACATCGAAAAGCGTCTCCACAAGGCGGCAGAGCCGCCGGCCAACTGGTGCTACCACACCCGACTAAAAAAACCGCTCCCGTTGGTCGCTGAAGTCCCCGCCTAGAGGATGAGGATTCTGGTGCTAGTGATAGAGGGCGGCAGGGCCGAAAGCCAATCGGTGCTGCCGCCGAACAAGCGGCAGCCGATCCGCGTCGGCCGTGCCTGCTCTGATTGCGAATCATACACCCCGGCGACGGCCGCTGCACCCCGTGCAGAGCGAAGCAGCGGCGTCGGCGCGAACCGCCCCGCCGGACGGGGAGCTTGTTTTGCACGGCGCGCGGCGCATATTGAGAAGATGGAAAGCCGCCGGCATGTCAGCGGTCGGCAGACAGCGGTGATTCGGGCCGGTCGTCGGGCTGCGGAAGGTCGAAGCGGCCTGGGCCGCCGCAAGCGGTCTGTCCGAGGGCGAGTTCCCCGCGTTTCGGCCGCGTTTTTGCGGGAAAAACGTGCGATTGACCCATTTGGCAGGTTTCTCTATAATCTGCCGACGCTGGGGACAGCCTCGGCAAATGGATTTGCCTGACCTGTGACATGCGGTTGCGAAATGGAAGTCGCACTCGAAGCGGCACAGGAGCGGATGGTGTCGTTCTCGTCATCGCTGGATTCCAAAGAATTGGTACGGCGGGCGATTGACATCGTCGAGCTGGTGGGCCGCTACATTCAGTTGCGCCGGCAAGGGCGAATGTACGTCGGTTTGTGCCCTTGGCACGACGACCGCCGTCCCAGCTTGCAGGTCAATCCCGAGCGCCAGTCGTTTCGCTGCTGGGTGTGCAACATCGGCGGCGATTGCTTCAGTTTCCTGCAACGCATCGAAAATATCACCTTCCCCGAGGCGCTGGAGATGCTGGCCGAGCGGGCCGGCATCGAGCTGAAGCCTGCGGCGCGCGATTCGCAGCCGGCCTCGCCCAATACGCTCGACCGTCGCACCCTGCTGCAAGCCGCCGCCTGGGCGGAGAATCAATATCACCAGTGCCTGCTCGAATCGCCCGAGGCCGAACCCGCCCGGCGCTATCTGGCCGAGCGGGGAATCTCGCGCGAAAGCATTGCCCGATTCCGGCTGGGCTTTTCGCCGCTGCGCGGCGATTGGTTGATCGAACGGGCCGATCGCCAAGCACAGCGGCTGCGGATTCTCGAGGCGATCGGCATCCTTGCCCGCGGCGAAAGCGGGCCCTACGATCGATTTCGCGGGCGACTGCTGTTTTCGATTCGCGACGCGCAGGGCCGCCCGGTCGGATTAGGCGGCCGATTGCTGCCCGACGTTCCCTTGGCCAGCCAAGCCAAGTACGTCAACTCGCCGGAAACGATGCTCTTCAACAAGAGCAAGCTGCTCTATGGGCTCGATTTGGCCCGCGACGCCATCCGCCGCGGCGGCGACGCCCTGGTGATGGAAGGCTACACCGATGTGATTGCCGCCCATCAGTGCGGCATTGCGCAGGCGGTGGCTGTTTTGGGCACGGCCTTGGGACCGGAGCACATCCGCTTACTGAAACACTATGCCCGTCGCGTGATCTTGGTGCTCGACGGCGATGCGGCTGGCATTCGCCGCGCGAAAGAGGTGCTGGGGCTATTCTTGGCCGCTCAGGTCGATTTGCGAGTGGTGACCTTGCCCGACGACCTCGATCCGTGCGACTATTTGGTTCGCTACGGAGGACAATCATTCGAGCGATTGATCGCGGAGTCGGCCCGCGACGCCCTGACGCACGCCTTCGTGCAAGAGACGCAGGGGCTGGATGTCGAGCGCGACGTTCACGCCGCCACCGAAGCGTTGGAACGGCTTCTGGCGACGATCGCCCAAGCCCCGCGTCTTTCCGGCGAAACCAGCGCCGATTGGCGCCTGCGCGAAGAGAAGGCGTTGCAGCGGTTGGCAGCCTTCTTCCGCATCGACGAGGCCCAAGTTCGGCAGCGGTTGGCGGCCTTGCGGCGGGCGGCACGGCGACGGCCTGTTGCGCCGGCCGGGCGCGCCGATGCCCCGCCGGAAGCCGAGTGGGGGGCGGCGCCGGCCCGGCCCGCCGAACCGCTCGACGCCTGGCGGCGCGAGTTGTTCGAGCTGCTGGTGGTTCGGCCCGAAGGCTGGAGCGTCGTGCGCCGCGAGATCGCCGCCGATTGGCTTTCCGAGGGGCCGGCCGGCGAGGTATTTCGGGCGGCATGCCGCATCCTCGACCGGGGCCAATTGCCCGATTACGATCGACTGATGCTGGAGTTGGAAGATCCGGCGATCAAGGGGTTGGTGGTTCAATGGGACGAGCAAGGTCGGCTCAAACAACAGCACAATATCCCGCCGGAAGAGCTGTTGCGCGAGATGATCGAGCGTTTCAAGTACGAGGAGGAAAGAAAGCGGCGGCCCGCAAAGGTCGTGGCGCTGCGCGAAGGTCAAGTGGATCACGACCAAGGATTGGCGCTCCTGTCGGAATTGCTCGAACAGGAGAAGAAACGGCAGGGCATATCGCCGCCTAAGGATGGGTGACGATGCCCGAAAATGCAGGACGCAAACCTCTTTGACCCAGCGCGCCGCAGGGAGGCGCGAAAGGAGAATTGCGGTGGATTTCGAACACGAAATGCAGGCGTTGGTTGCCAAAGGCAAGGCGCAAGGTTATCTGACCTACGACGAGGTGAACGCTTATCTTCCGGACGAAGAGGTCGATCCGTATCGGCTCGACAATCTCTTGATCGCGCTGGAGGAGCAAGGCATCGACTTGGTGAACGAGCCGCCGCCGGCGGTCGAAAAGAAGGAGCCGCGCCCCGGCCCCCGAGCCGCGGAGATCGAGGCCAAGGCGACGGAGCTTCCCCCGCCGCCGGAAGAAAGCAAGTTCAGCAGCGACCCGATTCGCATGTACCTTTCGCAAATGGCGGAAATCCCGCTGCTTTCGCGCGAGGAAGAGATCGCCCTGGCCAAGAAGATCGAAGTGACGCGGAAACGCTTCCGCCGCATGGTTCTCGGCTGCAACATGGCGATGAAGGCGGCGCTGACCACGCTGGAAAAGGTGCATGCGGGCGAGTTGCCCTTCGACCGCACGATCAAGGTGTCGCTCACCGAGCGATTGACCAAAGAGCAGATCATGGCGCGGATGCCGCAAAATCTGGCGACGCTCAAGTCGCTCGATGCAGCCAACCAGCGCGACTTCAACCGAATGCTCAATCGCCGCACGCCCGACGATGTACGCGCCGCCGCGCGAAAACGGTTCATTCGCCGCCGCCGCAAGATGCTGTCGCTGGTCGAAGAACTGAGCGTGCGCACGCGCCGGGTGCAGGCGCTGATGAGGCAGATGGAGGAAACCCTCGCGCGGATGCAATGGCTCCGCGCGCGGCTCCGCGAAACGGCCGCCGACCCGGCCGCCGCCGACCGCCGCGCCAACTACCGCCGCGAACTCCGCGATTTGATGACCCTGACGCAAGAGACCCCGGCCAGCTTGGCCAAACGCTGCGAAGCGATGCGCCGCCAGTATCAAGACTACGAAAACGTGAAGCGGCAGCTCTCCGGCGGCAATCTCCGGCTGGTGGTGTCGATCGCCAAGAAATACCGCAATCGGGGGCTGAGCTTCCTGGACCTGATCCAAGAAGGGAATACCGGCCTGATGCGGGCGGTGGACAAGTACGAATACCGCCGCGGCTTCAAGTTTTCGACCTACGCCACCTGGTGGATTCGGCAGGCCATCACTCGGGCGATTGCCGATCAGGCGCGGACGATCCGCATTCCCGTGCACATGATCGACATGATCAGCAAGCTGCGCCAGGTGAATAAGCGGCTGCAGCAAGAGTTGGGCCGCGAACCGTCGGCCGAGGAGTTGGCCGCTGAAATCGACATGCCCGCCGACGAGATTCGCCGCGTTTTGAGCATGGGCCGGCACCCGATAAGCCTTGACCGGCCCGTCGGCGAGAGCGAAGATAGTAGCTTCGGCGAGTTCATCGAAGACGGTGGACTGCCGCGACCCGAGATCGCCGCCGGCCGTGAATTGCTCCGTGAAAAGATCGAGGCCCTGCTCAAAACGCTCACCTACCGCGAGCGGGAAATCATCCGCTTGCGCTATGGGCTGGGCGACGGCTACACCTACACCCTCGAGGAGGTGGGCCGCATCTTCAAAGTCACCCGCGAGCGGGTTCGTCAAATCGAGGCCAAAGCCGTGCGCAAATTGCAGCACCCGGTACGGGCGCAGCAATTGGCCGGATTCCTCGAACGCGCGGCCGGATGATTCTTCCGTCCGCGTCCACCAGGCGTTATGCGCCGCCGGTCACACCGATCGGCGGCGTTTTTTCGTTCTTGTCGCGCCGCTTCCTCCCCGTCTTGCGACAGGGCGGGCGGCTCAGTCTCCAGTCCTAAAGCCCAGCAGCCATGCCGGAATCCACCGCAGTCAGTCTTGAAGTGTTGCGCACGTTGCACCGTTTGCACCGCCAGTTGACCGATTTGCGTCATCGGCTCGAACAGGGGCCGCGCCGGATTCGCGCCGCCGAACAGGCCGCCGCGCTTCGCAGCGACGAACTGGCCCGCGCCCGCGACGAGCTGAAACGCATGAAAATGGCCGCCGACCAAAAAGAACTGCAACTGAAGAGCAATGAAGGCAAACTGAAGGAGCTTGATCGCAAGCTCATGTCGGCTTCGAGCAACCGCGAGTATCAAGCGCTGAAGGACCAGATCGCCGCCGATCGCATGGCCAACAGCGTGCTCGAGGAGGAGATTCTCGACGCCTTCTCGCAGATCGAAACCCAAGAGAAGCGCATCGCCGAACTCGAAGAGCAGCTTCGCGCGGCCCAAAAGCGCCTAGGCGAAGTGAAGGCAGAGGCCGCCGCCGAGGCCCCCGTCCTCCAAGCCGACATCGCCCGAGCCGAAGCCGAACTGGCTCAAACAGAAACGGCCCTGACCGGCGACGTGGCCGAGCTTTATCAGCGGTGCGTTCGCCAAAAGGGCGAAGACGCCTTGGCCGCCATCGAAAACGGCGTATGCTCCGGATGCCATCAATTGGTGCCCCTGCAAATCGTTTCGCAAGTCATGCTTGGGCGGCCCAGTTTTTGTAAGACGTGCGGGCGGCTGCTCTACCTGCGAGAAGAAGACGAGCGGCGACGGAAAACAAAAAACGACAAAGACGAATAGGCCGCCGCCCCGCGATGTCGGTATGCGGGAAAGCCGCTGCCCGCCAAGGCGCATTCCCATCGCGGCGTGCCCGCAAAAAAGGGATGCTGCCGAATACAACATTGCGCAGACAATTCCTGCCGGCCGGGCACGGCAGCTCCGAGCGGCCGGCACCCCTGCCCCGCCGGCGCACCGTCGATTTGCATTTGCCGAAGCGGTTTGTTAGCTTACCGATAAGAGCGTCGGTCGCCCGATGGCGCATCCTTCGCCGGCGCTGCGTGCGGCGATGCATGTTTCCACGGGCTTTTCGGGAGCAAAGTCATGATCCGTGTGCCGCTTTCTTGGGCGTTATCCGCGCTGTGGACTGTCTCGGCTATCGCCGCTTCGGCTGTTTCGCTCGCGGCCGACAATACGCCGCCGGAAGGATTCACCGCGCTGTTCAACGGGAAAGACTTGACCGGCTGGAAAGGTCTGCTCAAACCGCCGCTCGATAACCCCGCACGCCGCGCAAAGGCGACGCCCGAAGAGCTGGCCGCCGCGCAAAAAGAAGCCGACGACAACATGCGCGCCCATTGGAAGGTGGAAGATGGCGTGCTCGTCTTCGACGGCAAGGGACGAAGCCTGAGCACGGCGAAAGACTACGGCGATTTCGAGCTGTGGGTCGATTGGAAGATTTTGCCGGGCGGCGATAGCGGCATCTATTTGCGGGGTACGCCGCAGGTGCAAATCTGGGATCGCCCCGAAGGATCGGGCGGGCTGTTCAACAACAAGACGCACCCGAGCAAACCGCTCAAGCCGGCCGACAAACCCGTCGGTCAATGGAACACCTTCTACATCAAGATGGTTGGCGAACGAGTAACCGTGAAACTCAACGGCGAAACGGTCGTCGATAACGTGGTTTTGGAGAACTACTGGGAACGCGACAAGCCGATCTATCCTACCGGACCGATCGAGTTGCAGAACCACGGCAACACGCTCTGGTTCAAGAATATCTACATTCGCGAACTCCCGCCGAAAGGCGCCGAAGGCGGCGGCGAAAAACCGAAATGACCGACGCCCGCTCGTCGGAACCTATTGTCCGCCCGCGTGCCGCGACGCCCGTTGTTCAGGCACGTGCCGCGATCTGCGAGGCCCGCCAGCGTGCCGCCCCGCAAAAAGAGATACTGGGCGGAAGCGATTGTGCATCGCCGCCGAGTCGGCAGGTTGGCCCATTCCAAGCAACAGCCTCGCGGCGAACGACAAGAGAACCTGCGCCGCAGTGCGTGTGCTTAGCCAAGTATGTCGGACGATGGGTAGTTGAGTGCGCGTGTTTGCGTGTGTGTTCCTTCGAGGCGGGGGCCTTGGCAGCGTGAGATCAGAAGCGTGTTCATTCCGTAGCAAAGAGGCCGCAAAGGAGTCGAGCCGTGGCGCAACCGCATCGAATCGCTTGTTGGGCAAGTGCAATCATCGTTCTCATTGTGCTGACTGAGGCCGCGTCGGCGGCAGTGCCGCCGCGGTCGGCCGCCAAACCGCCGGCTTCCACGACGGCCACTGCGGATTGGCCGCGGTTTCGCGGGCCGAATTGCGACGGGATTTGTCCGGAAACCGGGCTAGTTTCTCAATGGCCCGAGGGCGGCCCGAAACTGATCTTCCAAGCCGGCGGCTTCGGCAAAGGGTATTCGTCGGTAACGATTGTCGGCGGCCGGCTTTACACGATGGGCGATTTGCGGCAAGGCGGGCGCGAAGTGCAATGCGTCATCGCCTTCGACCTGAACACCCGGCGAATCGCCTGGACGCTGCCGATCGGCCCGCCGCACAGCGACGGCCCGCGCTGCACCCCAACTGTCGATCAGAACATGGTGTACGCCATCGGAACCGACGGCGATTTGGTTTGCCTTCAAGCGGCTACCGGAAAGGGAGTGTGGACCAAGAATCTGCAACGCGATTTCGGCGGGCAGATGATGTCGGGCTGGCGCTACAGCGAGTCGCCGTTGATCGACGGCGATCGGCTGGTATGCACCCCCGGCGGAAAGCAGGCAGCCTTGGTCGCGCTGAACAAGAAGAACGGCCAGCCGATCTGGCGATGCGCCTTGGGCAATGTGGGAGACCGCGGCAAAGACGGCGCCGGCTACTCATCGATGGTTGCCGCTGATATCGACGGCATTCGGCAATACGTGCAGATTCTCGGCCGCGGCGCCGTTGGCGTTGCCGCCGACGACGGCCGATTGCTGTGGAGCTACAACCGCATCGCCAACAACGTGGCCAACATCCCCACGCCGATCGTTCGCGGCCAATACGTGTTCGTCACCACCAGCTACAAGACGGGCAGCGCACTGCTCAAACTATCGCGGCAGGGGCGCGGCATGAATGTCGAAGAAGTCTGGTTCAATTCCCCGCGCGAGTTCGAAAACCATCACGGCGGCGTGGTGCTGGTGGGCGACTATCTCTACGGCGGCGACGGACAGAATCGCGGCGTACCCGTCTGCATGGAGTTTCTCACCGGCAAAATCAAGTGGAAGACCGACGCCGTGGGCCGCGGTTCGGCCGCCGTGCTCTATGCCGACGGCAAGCTGATTTTCCGCTATGAAGACGGCAAGGTCGCCCTCATCAAGGCCGATCCCGAATCGTTCCAACTGCTCGGCCAGTTCACGCCGGCGGTGGTCGAAGGCAAAGCCTGGGCCCATCCGGTAATCCACGAGGGCAAGCTGTACCTTCGCGCGGAAGATACGTTGATGTGCTACGACGTGCAGTCGAAGTGAGCGGGGTCAGGCGCGGCCCGGATAGTCCTCGGGCTGTTCGGCCCAAACCTCGGCCAGCGAAACCAGTGTTTCGGCGGCCGCCTCGATCTCCTCCAAGCAGGTCCATTCCAGCGGCGAATGCGGATTGTGCTCGCCGCACGAGAGATTCGGCGTCGGCAGGCCCAATTCGGTGAGCCGTGCGCCGTCGGTTCCGCCGCGGACGATGGTCAACCGCGGCTGCCGCCCGAGCCGCTCGATGGCCAGCCGCGCATAGCCCACCACGCGAGGATGCCGCGCTAAGCCGTCGGCCATGTTGCGGTATTGCCGCACAATCTCGACGTTGACTCGCGTTCCCGGCACCGCGGTCATGGTTTGCTCGGCCGCCCGTTGGAGCATCTCCGCCCGGTCGCTCAGCTTCGCCGTATCGAAATCGCGGAGCAGAATGCGCAGCCGCACCTCGGCCACGCCGCCGGAAACCTCGTAGGGATGCAGAAAGCCCTCGCGGCCCTCGGTAGCTTCGGGCGCCAGACGGTCGCGCGGCAGCCGCGCGACAAAGTCGGCCGCGCCGCGGACGGCATTGATCATCTTTCCCTTGGCAATGGCCGGATGGATGTTCCGCCCGCGCACCGTGACAATCGCCAAATCAGCGGAGAAGGTTTCAACGTCGATCTCGTCGCGCCCGTGCCCGTCGAGCGTGTAGCAGGCCTCGGCCCCCAGCGAGGCCGGATCGAGATGCTCGACACCGCGGCCGATCTCTTCGTCGCAGGTGAAGCAGAGGCGAATCGGCCCGTGCCGCCGCGTCGGTTCGCGCATCAACCGCGCCGCGGCTTCGACGATGGCGGCGATTCCCGCTTTATCATCGGCCCCGAGCAACGTCGTGCCGTCGGAGGTGATGATCGTCCGCCCGACCAACTCGGCCAGTTCGGGATTTTCGGCGACGCGAATCACTCGGTTCGGGTCGCCCGGCAGCGCGATGTCGCCGCCCGGATAATCGGCAATCACCTGCGGGCGAATGCCGGCGGCCGGCGTTTCCGGCGAGGTGTCTAAATGGGCGCACCAGGCGATGGTCGGCGCATCGGGCACCGTGCCCGGGATCGCGGCGAACACCAGCCCGTGCTCGTCTTGCCGAACGTCGCTCAAACCAAGCTGCCGCAACTGATCGACCAGCAGCCGGCCGAGCGTCCACTGGCCCTCGCTGCTCGGATAGCGGCCCGCCTTCTCGTCGGCCATAGTGTCGATCCGAACATAGTCCAGAAACCGATTGAGGAGATCGCTGTTCATCGAATCCGATTCCGTATGAAGAACTCGATTTCGTTCCCGCAATTCTTTGTTCCAACGATTCCGCTCGCCGTGGCAAGCGGCCGCCGCAGCTTCTCATCGGCGGCGCGTTTCGGTAGGCTAGCGGAAGCCAACGGTTGGTGCAACCCGCAACGGCGGTTACACAAGCGGTGAAGCAAGTGGCGACACAAACGGTGAACGATTGTCGCCGACCGCAAGCAAGGGGTACGGGAGACGGCTGACGCCGGCGGAGCGATGGGCGAAACCACTCGGACCTTCATTGCCGTAGAGATCGACGATCGCACCGCCGCCCGCGCCGCGGCGATCATCGAGCGGCTGCGCGCCTCCGGGGCGGACGTGAATTGGGTTTCACCGCGCAACTTGCATTTGACGCTGAAGTTCCTCGGCGACGTGCGCAACGAGCTTCTGCCCGCGGTGATCGAAGCGGTGCGAGAGGCCGCGCGGCATGTGCCGCCGTTTTCGCTCGAAATTCGGGGCGTCGGCGCTTTTCCGCAACTCGATCGGCCGCGGACGATTTGGCTGGGCGCCGGCCAAGGCAGCGGCGAGGTGCAGCGGTTGGCCGAGGCGGTCGAGCAGTCGCTTCGCCCGTTGGGTTTTGCGCCCGAAGCCCGCGGCTACACCGTGCACCTGACCATCGGCCGGGTCCGCCGTCCCTCGGCCGCGCTGCGATCGCTCAGCGAGTTGATGCGGCGGCAAAGCGATCAAACGGCGGGCGCCGTTGCCGTCGAGCAAGTCGTGGTGATGGCTAGCACGCTGACGCCCCGCGGACCGATCTACGAAGCGTTGGCCCGGGTCTCTCTGAATCACTAAATATAACCGCGAAAGACGGAACGCGGTTCAAACGGATTGCACGCAATCGGCCGCGTCATTGCGACCGCGGCCGCTCTCGCAATCATTGGGACCGATTTAGACGGCAAAATCTGGGCAATCGCTACACCTCGCCCCGAAGGGCAACGCCGTTAAGGATTTTTTCTCGGTAAAAACCGGGCTTGACGGGGAGTGGGGGATATAGAAAAAAGCCAGACTCCCTTCGGTCATCCAAACTGAACACGATTCAGC
>Ga0073932_1007400_pt1 | contig 10639 bp, 8 predicted proteins | sample DewCreD2012metaG_FD_76967 | JGI IMG/M metagenome (GOLD analysis project Ga0073932, IMG submission 76967) | Hot spring sediment bacterial and archeal communities from British Columbia, Canada, to study Microbial Dark Matter (Phase II) - Dewar... ...
GCACAGTGGCAATAAACGCGATCGGTGCATGGGAAAAGGAGGCAAGGGCTAGGGGCTGCCGCGGCGAGACTTGCTTTGACCGAGAAAGACCGGGGCGAGCGAGCTCAAAGAGGTCTTGGTGAAATGTAGCACCGCGGCAACTCGCCGGGCGGCGGCCGGGCCGCTGGGTGCACCCATGGACGGCGCGGCTTTGCACGCACGTGCCGTCCAAGACCACGACCAGTGAGCGTTGCCGCCCACGACCGCGGGCGCCGTGTGTGCCCTTTAACGGATCTGCTCTCGGTGCCAGCGGCTTTTGAACCCCGTCGGAGCGTTTCCATGGATCGGCGTGCTGCCCACGGGGACGCATGGCCGGTCCAGACGCTACCACCCTCAAGACGTGCTCGACCGGCCCGCCTGCCGCAGACGTCGTGCCTGGGCGTGGGCCAGGCGGATTTCTTGTTCCAGCCTGGCCAGGACCGCCTCGTCATTCAGCTCGGCCACTTCGGCGGCGGGGATGGGCGGACGGATGACGACGGCGACCCGGCCCAGCCGGGGCAGCCGCTGCGTTCGTGGCCAGGCCTGGTAGGCCCCGTCGATGCCGACGGGCACCAGCGGCACGCCGCTGCGACGGACCAAAAGCCTCAGGCCCGGCTTGAGCGGCCCCACTTCCCCATCGCGCGTCCGCGTGCCCTCGGGAAACAAGAGGACCATTTCGCCCGCCTGGACCCGCCGCAACGTCTCTTTCAGGCCCGCCAGGCCCGTTCCATCGCGGTCGATCGGAATGGCGTCGAAGAAGCGGATGACCGGCCCCAGGATCGGGACATCGAAGAGCGTCTGACGAGCCAGATAGTGCAGCCGCCGCGGGCAGGTCAGCCCCACCAGGGGTGGATCGAACAGGCTCTGATGGTTCGCACAGACCAGTGCTCCACCTTCGGCCGGCCAGTGCTCGCGCCCCTCGACCCGCAGGCCGTACAGTCCCACGGCCACCAGCCGTGCCAGGACCCGGGCCGTGTCGTACACGACGCACTGCGTAAAACTCCGCCGGACCGGCCGGCCAGGCCTCTGGCCCTGGCGAAACTGGCAGTCGGCCCGTAGCACCCTTGGGTCTTGCATCGCGGAAACCATCGCTTGCCAGGGAACGTGATCACCAGCCGCCGCGTGCAACCTGAGACCTGTCCCAGACAACGAAGCGACCCCCGTTCTTGAGGATTCGCCTCACCGCCCACCGCGCTTGCGGCGTCAGATGGCGGCGGTGGCTGCCGCCTGACGCTGGCGGACGATCGCCTCCAGACGTGCGACCACGTCTTCGGGGCTCAAGCCATCGGTGCAGATCTCGATCGCGTCGGCGGCCTTGCGGAGCGCACCGATGGCGCGCGAGGCGTCCCGCTGGTCGCGGGCGTCTTGTTCCGCCAGGACTTCCTCCAGCGTGACGGCCGCTCCGCGGCGGCGCAGCTCGTCCCAGCGGCGGCGTGCGCGTTCCTGGCGACTGGCCGTAAGGAAGAACTTGCACTCCGCGTCGGGAAACACCACGGTGCCCTGGTCGCGTCCCTCGGTCACCAGGTCCTTGCCTTGGGCGTGCTGGCGCTGCAGCTCGACCAACCGCTGTCGCACGTGCGGGTTGTCGGCGGCCAGATGCACCGCCGCCGTGACTTCCGGCCGCCGGATCGCTTGCGAGACGTCCTCGCCGTTAAGCCAGGTCCGCTGGCCATCGAACGCGATCTTTAGGTGCGGCACAAGTTCCGCCAAGGCGTCTGCCTCGGCCTCGGTCCAGCCGCGGCGCAGCGCGGCCAGCGTCACGGCCCGGTACATCGCCCCGGTGTCGAGAAACGCGAATCCCAAACGCTGGGCCAGCAGGCGCGCGATCGTGCTCTTGCCTGAGCCGGCCGGACCATCGATCGTGACCACCATACACGCCGCCGCTGCGGGGGAACGCCGAAGGATGCCATGCACCGCTTTCCCCGCGATTGTACCTGCGGCCGGCGATCAGGCGGCAGGGGGGTGCCCAGGCAACCCTTCGCCCGCCACCACCGTCGTGAACCATCCCGCCAGGTCGCACCCGACCGGCTCCGCGGAAGCCAGCCAGCGATCCAGGAGCTGCCGGGCCTCCTGATGGCCTGGTTGCACCCGCAGTACATCCTTCAGCGCCTGGATGCAGGCGTCGCGCGGGGCGCCGATCGCCATCAACCACTCCGCCCGTAGCACCCGCGCCAGGGGCATTTGCGGCGCCAGCGCGATCGCGCGGTCGATGTGGCTTCCTGCTTGCTCCTGCGGCCCCCACCGCAAACACCACACGCTTTCTAGTAGCGTGGCGAAAATCTCCCCCTGCGGGCAAGCCTGGAGATGCGCCACGACCTGCTCCAGCCGCGCGCGATCGCCGGCATCGATATATACCCGCCCCAGCGTGTGCCAACTGTGCGTATCGCGCGGGAAACGATCCACCAGCGAGCGCAACACGGCTTCCGCGTCGGCCAGGCGCCCCTCCAGCCGCAGCGTATCGGCCAGCTTCCGCGGCGCCATCAATTCCCGAATCTGTCCTGGAACGCCGCCGTGGTACCGCGACCCCGCCGGCTGGGCCAGCAGCGTTTCCAGCGCCTGCCGGGCCCGCGGGAACTCATCGAGCAGGTAATGGCTCTCCGCCATCAGATACCGCAGGTATTCGTCGTCCGGGAAGTTGGCCAAGCCCTCCCCAAGCACCCCCAGCGCCTCCCGCGGCTGCCCCCGGCGGATGGCGATCTCGGCCAAGGCCGCATAGACTTGCCGCAGATGCGCCTGATCGCTTAGCGCCACCTGCTTCCCGTCCGGACTTTTCGTTTTCGCCTGCTGGAGCACGTTCCGCAGTTGCTGCTGCGCTTCTGCAAACCGCCCAAGCTGGAAACAGGTCATCCCCAGGTGCAGCCGCGTGCTGACATCGTGCGGATCGACCGCGTAGTCCATCCGCAGCAGCCGCAAGTCCCGCTGGAGCTTCCGCTGACGGGCCGCTGCGTCGCGATAGCCCACGTGCTCGATCTGTACATCGCTATGGACCAGCTCATAGCCCAGACTCTCCAGCGGCGGACGAAGCTGTTCATGCACCCGTCCCCGCCAGCGCAGCTCCGGATGGCGCCGGAACAGCCGCACGTGCGTCAAAAGGTGCACTCCCTCGCAGGCGAACCGCGCAGGGCAGACCGTCTCCATCAGGTAGGCCCGCGGCCGGTCATCCAGGCCCCTCAGCAACTGCTTCAGCTTCGCAACTTGTTCTGCCGCCAGCCGATCGTCCGCATCCAGCCAGAAAATCCACTCCCCACGCGCATGCCGCAGCGACTCGTTGCGTGCTGCCGCGAAATCATCGCACCATGTGAACGGAACCACGCAGCGTGCGTATCGCGCGGCGATCTGGGGAGTCTCGTCCCGGGAGCCTGTGTCGACGATCACCACCTCATCGAACAACCGGGCGACCGGTTCCAGGCAATCCACCAATTGCCGGGCCTCGTCCCGTACGATCATGCAGAGCGAGATCTTCGGACAATCGATCGACATATCCCATCAAACGAGCGAAGTACTGGCTCGGCAACAGAAAAGATCGGCGCGCAGTAAACCGTGCACACCGGCCTCGGCAATTCGCATGCCCAGGTACGAACTGGCAAATCCGGGCAGGGTGCGTCGCTCGCGCCCGCGCAAGGCCAACACCTCCGCCTAACGGGTCGCCCGTGCGACAATGGCGCTTTAGAGCGTTTGTAGGCAGCGAGATACGTCACGCACCTCGCGCTGCGTCCTTTTTCCTGCTGCCGGCACAGAACCAGGCTGCGTCCGGCCGAAAGGCCCATCTGTTTTCATTCAGGATCGAGAATGCCCGAGGAAAAAATGTTTCCTTGAAGGAAAAATTCTTTCTCTCGCTGGCAAGCAAAAAACTCGAAAACGATCTCGCAGCAGACCGGAATGCCGACCACGATGCCCCAGGTCTTCTCGACCGGCCGCCTGCCCAGCGGTCCACAAAAGTAGCCAGCATGCGGCCTCGGAGGTCAGGTCGCACGGCAATCGACCAGACGGTCGTTCACTGGCCTAGAAAAGACGGCCTAGAAAGGAGCGTCCAAAGGCCGCCACGACCGAGCCATGACCTCGTTCAATCCCACGGCGATTATTTCCGGGCCTCGATGAATAGGCTTTCCAGCTCGCGATCATCCAGTTCGACGATGCCCGGATGTTCGCTTTTCGTTTCGCGGAACCGGCAGAGCTGTATGTCCCTAAATCCGTTCCTGGAAAGCAGTTCGATCGCAAACTCCCCAGTGAACATGCAGCGCGAGCGTCCGTACCAGGTAAGCTGAACGATCATCTTGCCGGAAATGCTGCGGACTACATCGTCTGGAATCAGGAAAAAATAGTCGATATCGCCGCTCTTGTAAGCGTCGATCGCTTTGTCCATGTCGGGTAGACTGAGCCGCAGCACGCCGCCCGGTCGCAGCACTCGCCGCAGCTCCTGGAGCGCCCGATCCTGATGAGGATACGGGATTTCCGGCAAAGCATGGATGCTGACGATGTAGTCGAACCAGTCGTCCGGGACCGGCAGCCCTTGAAGGATGTCGGCGACCAGATCGACGCCTGGGCCAGGCTGGATATCCGAATTCACCCAGCCATAGGGAGTGATGGGGCCGCAGCCCCAGTGTAAACGTCGCAGCAAGGCAGCGCCTCAACGCAAGTTCAGTAGCTCGTCTCGATTGCAAACCAAGAACGCTTCAGCATAGCGTGACGCTGGGCAAAACAGGCTTCGATAAGCGGCCAACCCCAAAAACCCTTCACAGTAATTGAGCTGGGCGAGCTGGCTGCGATACTGCTCGATGGCCTGGCGTTTCGCAGGCAGCATGTGATCGATGGGCACGAACGTGTTGGCTGGCAAGGGTTTCCACACTTCGTACAGCCAGAAATGCTGGGGGAGCAAATGCGGGTAGCCTACTAGCGCATGTTGCAGCCAAAGGAAGGTCGCCTTGTGGTCGTCATGGGCGTCTTGAGGCCAGGGGCAGAACACCCGCTCATAAGGCTCCTGGGCAAGAAGACCCTGGATGGCCGCGGCAAGCTGCGGCTGATCGGCCAGCCGGGTGTCCTGGCCGTCCAGGAAAAACACCCTGCGCACTCCTAGTACCGCGCAGGCCGCCTGCGCCTCTTCGCTGCGCGTCTGGGCGAGTTGCTGGCGCACCTCCACCGGAGCGGCACCGCCTGCTTCGATGCCAAACTCGCCACGGGTCAGGAATGCAACATCCACCGCCACCCCGCTTTCGGTCAACATGCGGATCGTTCCGCCGCAGCCGAACGTTTCGTCATCGGGGTGGGGAGCCAGGACCAAAACACAACGGTTGGAGGCACCAGACAAGGTCGATCCTTTTTCATCTTGAATTCGAGCAGTTCCAGCCTGTGAACGTCGTCTGCACGCACTGCCTGGAACAAAAACCGTCCACGCGGCCCGCTCAGTCCGTCGCGGGCGGATCCGACACAACCGACTAGCCGATCACGGGGACTGCGCCCCGCGCCGTCAGAAGGTGGGGAGCAAATCCGCTAGATTGCGGACCGGTCGACGTCGGCGTGGAACCTTCCGGATGGTGCCTCTTCTCCGTAGGTATTCCGAACGTCATCGCGTGGGACACCGGCACGACCTGAGCCGCCGGCATGAACGATGTTCCCGTTGGGGCACCCGTCGATGCCCATCGGCTCATCGAGACATCCGTCCTAAGTGTCTGCATCAGAAGCTGTTGCAGCATTTCAAGCTCTGGAAACCGCGGAAGGAAGCCGTCGACCCGAAACCGGCTGAGCTGGAGCCGATCCGCCGGTCGACCACCCGTGACCACCACGATCACCGGACAATCCAGCCCAAGCCCCGTCTGAGCGATCTCCAGCACGCCGTCGCAGCCTCCCCAGGGAAGAAACGACTCCAGCACCGAGAGGTCGGGCCGCTGTTGCTCTAGACAGGCCACGCAATCGATGCCTTGATCCACCAGCACCGCCTGATAGCCCAGCCCTCAATCGCAGCTTGGAAGGCCCTTGCCGAAACCTGGATGCGCTGACAACCAGGACTTGCACGCTGCGCCCCTCTGCGCTCACTTCCGTTCCCTTCGAGCTGCGCGGACCTGTGCGAGAGAAGCCTCCATGGAAACCCCTCTAAGAAGGGGCTTGGCGGACACGTTGGTTACCGGTGCGATCCGAACGCGACCCAAACTAAAAGCACTGCTTTTATCCCGTTTTTACTTGCCGCCGTTTTCATGAGGCTACTAGACGCAATCGCTGCGCCGAACAAGGCGAGGCAACCTGGGTACCGTTGAACTCCAATTGCTTTAAGTTGTTTCCTTTCCATACTTAACGTCTCGATAACTGTGCGCTTCACAGCCGGGAACGTTGATCGCGAGCCCAGTCGTCTCCGCGCTCAACGAAGGGCCAATGGAAAAAATCTTTCCATTAGGTCGCTGAATGTGGTAGGATAAAAACCAAACTTCATTTGTCGATTTTGCGCGTAGTCGCGACATCGACGTTTTTTCGGTCAACCAGTCGCGGCCATCACCTCCACCAAGTTGGCCTAGTCACTGGATTTACAGAGGCGGCACCAGGCAATCAACTGGAAAAAAATGGTTCTCTCGGGCAGGGCCGAGCAGCCAGGAAATGGGTTTCATGGATGGGAACAGAATGAGCCGTGTGGATCACCGCGACCCCTCGATCGCTGGGTTTCGTGAAGAGGCAGTGCGATGTGGCGGCAAGTGCTCTTGCCAGTGGTGCTGGTGGGCGTAGCTTGGCTGGCGGTCAGCGGAGCGACCACGTTTTACCTCCAGTGGCTGGAGTCGTCCTACCAGCAAACCCTGGACGAGCACGTGGTGCCGATTCAGGCGGCGATCAGTTTACAGCGTGCGATCTGGGAGCTGCACGCCGATACGGCGTCACGGCGCATCGTGCGGGTGGACTGGCGGACACGGCTGCCTGCATTCCAGCAGCGAGCCAGCGAGCTACTTACGGCGATCCGCCGCGGAGCGACGCAGCGACAGGAGGAGGAGGCTCTGGCAGAGGTCGAGCGGGGGCTGGAGGATTACCGCCGCCAGATCCTGGGGGCTCTGAGGATACAAGAGCGTCCGGAACAGCTTGCGGTGGCGCGTGACGAGCTGTACGAGGTGGCTTCGCAGGTCACGATTGCGCTGGATGACATCCAGCATCTGAACCAGCAGAAGCTGCAGCAGGTCACGCTGCGCCGCGAGAGCATCCATCGTGTCGTATTCTGGGTACGTGCCTGCACGATCACCCTGGTTCCGGTTTTAGGGATGGTCCTGGGCTGGTGGACGGCACGCCGGTTGCAGCGAACTGTCACACAGATCAAGGTGATCCTGCACGATCCGTCACTGGCCGAGCCGAACATGGTAGGGACGGTGCAAGTCGAGGCGGGCGATGAGCTGACCTCGATCCAGAAGCAGGTCGAGCTGATCGTCCAGCGTTTGCGAGACACGGGGCAGGCCTTGCAATCGGCCCAGAACGAAGTGCTCCGCGCGGAGCGGCTGGCGGCGATCGGCGGTCTGGCGGCCGGGGTGGCGCATGAACTGCGCAATCCGCTGACGTCCGTAAAGCTCTTGTTGCAGCACGCGGCTTCCCAAGGGGGCGCCAACGCCGTCCTTCCCGCCGCGCGGCTGAGCCTGATCCTGGAAGAGATCGACCGGATGGAGGCCACCATCCAGGGGCTGCTCGACTTTTCGCAGCCGGCTGCCCCGCAGCGGCGGGTGCACGACTTGCGGCACACGCTCAAGCGGGCTGTGCATTTGGTGGAGGGACGGGCGGAGAAGCAGCATGTCCGGCGGGAAATCCGCCTGGGGCAGCAGCCGTTGATGATCGATGGCGACCCCCAGCGACTGCATCAGGTGTTCGTGAACCTCCTGATCAACGCCATCGAGGCGATGCCGCAAGGAGGTGTGGTTGAAGTGACCCTCGATGCGCAGCCGCCCGACTCGACGATCCGTTTGACGATCCGGGACAGTGGCCAGGGCATTCCGCCGGAACTGGTTCCCCGGCTGTTCGAGCCATTCGTCTCAGGCAAGGAGCGTGGCACCGGGCTGGGGCTGGCGGTGTCCCGACGCATCCTCGAGGAGCATGGCGGCACGATCACCATCCGCCCGGCGGCGCCTCAGGGCACCGAGGTGGTGGTAACGCTGCCTGCGGCTCGAGAGGCCCTCAAGACCGGTGTACCGTGAGCGCGGCAAGGCAGCACCTCGGAGCGGTGGCACGAGGCCCAGACGGGCTGAAAGCGGGGGGCCCTGGCCCTGCAGATTCACCCTCTTTTCCTGTCCTCCTGCGGAGCCATGGCGACGTTACTGGTGATCGATGACGAGGCGGGCATCCGCTTCACCATTCGCGAGGTTTTGCAAAGTCCGACGCTACGGGTCCTCACCGCGGAAAGCGCAGAGCAAGGTCTGCAGTTGACACGCGAGCACCTCCCGGATGTCGTGCTGCTCGACATCCGGCTAGGGCATACCTCGGGCCTGGACCTGTTCCATCAGTTGCGCCAGATCGATCCCAAGCTGCTGGTAGTGTTCATTACCGGCCATGGCACGGCGGAGACCGCGATCGAAGCGATGAAGCTGGGCGCGTTCGACTATCTGGTCAAGCCGCTGGACCTGTCCGAACTGAAGCAGATCGTGGAGCAGGCGCTGAAGATCAGCCATCTGATACGGGTCCCGGCGGCGCTGGAGGGCGGCACCGACGGGTGGGACGCCGCCGACCGGCTGATCGGCAGCAGTTCCGCGATGCAGTCGCTGTTCAAGCAGATCGGGAGGGTGGCGCCGCTGGATGTGAACGTGCTACTTCTGGGCGAAAGCGGGACCGGCAAGGAACTGGTGGCCCGCGCCATCTACCATCACAGCCGCCGCAGCCAAGGCCCGTTCCTGGCGATCAACTGTGCCGCCATCCCCGAAACACTGCTGGAAAGCGAACTGTTCGGCCACGAAAAAGGGGCGTTCACTGGCGCTGACCGGCAGCGGATCGGCAAGTTCGAGCAATGCCATCGCGGCACGATCTTCCTGGACGAAATCGGCGACATGCCGCTGGCCACGCAGGCCAAAATGCTGCGCTTGTTGCAGGATGGCCAGTTCCAGCGGGTGGGTGGCAACGAGACGCTGCGGGCCGATGTCCGCATCCTGGCCGCGACGAATCAGAACCTCGAGCAGATGATCGCCGAGAACCGTTTCCGCCGCGACTTGTACTACCGCATCCGCGGCGTGACGCTGCACCTGCCGCCGCTGCGGGAACGACTGGAGGACATCCCCGAGCTGGCCCATTACTTCCTGTTCCGGCTCAACCGGCAACTCGGCACGGCCGTCCAGACGATCTCCACCGAAGCCCTCGAAATCTTGCAGCGGCACACGTGGCCCGGCAACGTCCGCGAGCTGCAAAGCGTGTTGCGGGAAGCGCTGATCGTGGCCACGGGGCCGACGCTGCTGCCCGAATTCCTGCCGCTGGGACTGGCCTCCACGGAGGAATCCGACCTGGGCGAGGCTGCCCTCCCGGCGCAGGCCCCGCAGTGGCAGTCGCTGCCGCAGTTGCTCGAAGAAGGGCTGCGGACCAGGTGCCCCGACCTGTACCGGCAGCTCGTCCAGCAGCTCGACTGCCTAGTACTCGTCCATGCGATGAAAGCCGCGGGCGGATTGCAGTCGCGAGCGGCAGAACTCTTGGGCCTTAGCCGTCCCACGCTGCGGGCCAAGCTCCGGGCCATCCAGCAGCCCAGCCTGATGCCTCCGGCGGACAGCGAAAATCCCGTCAGGTAATGCCGCGCGACGGCCTGCCAGGCGGATAGGCCTGGCAACGCGGCATGAAGCGCTGCGCTTCGTTCGACGCAGGGGCCCGCGTCTGGCATCGCGGACGGCCGTCTAGTCCTCCGGCGCCAGGCTGGACGCGGGCAACGCGTCCGGGGGCAGCGGTGCCGACTCGATCCGGACCGCCTTATAGCCCTTGAAAGCCCCGGGACTGGCGTAGAACTTCGTCGTCCCCTGTACCCGCACTTCCAGCGGCTGGTGGATGTCCTGGTCGGTGGTGATGATGTCTCCCACCCGCAGGCCGATCAGATCCGCCGTGGTGATCCGCGTGCGGGCCAGCGTGACGACCACTTCGACCTGGGCGGCGTCTAGCCGGCGGGTGATCGCCTCACGCGTCTGCGGGGTCGCGCTGGATTTGCCGTAGCTGGCCCAGCTATTGGCGGCCAGCCGGCTGCTGACACGCTCGATCGTGTTGAAGGGGATGCAGAGATTGATCATCCCCCGGAGCTCCCCGAGCGTCAGTTCAAAGCTCACCAGCACCACGACTTCGTTCGGCGGCACGATCTGCACGAGCTGCGGGTTGCTCTCCACCCGCTCGACCGACAGCTTCAGCGGCAGCACGCTCTCCCAGGCGTGCTTCAGCTCCTGCAAGAACAACCCGGTGATCCGTGACACCAGCCGCAGCTCGATCTCCGTCAGCGGGCGGCGCGAGATCGGCCCCGCATCCTTACCACCCCCGAGCAGCCGGTCGATGATCGGGTAGAGGATCGAGGGGTTGATGTCCAGGATCAGGTTGCCTTCCAGCGGCTCGGCCCGCAGCAGATTGAAGCAGGTCGGGTTCTCCAAGCTGAACACGAACTCGCCGTAGGTGAGCTGATCGACGCTCGTCAGCTTCACCTCGACGATCGACCGCAGCA
>Ga0073932_1007404_pt1 | contig 10635 bp, 9 predicted proteins | sample DewCreD2012metaG_FD_76967 | JGI IMG/M metagenome (GOLD analysis project Ga0073932, IMG submission 76967) | Hot spring sediment bacterial and archeal communities from British Columbia, Canada, to study Microbial Dark Matter (Phase II) - Dewar... ...
CCTACGTCTGGTCTGCCGCGGGCCTTCCTCGCGGGTTGGTGATTGACACGATGACAGGCCTCATGACCGGGACGCCGAAGGATTCCGGAAGCTACGCACTGACGATCAAGGTCAAGGACTCCCGGATTCCACCATCCTCCGCGCAGGCCGCGCTCTCACTGCGCATCACGCCTTCAGCTTTGTCAAGTGGCGCCACCGAGCGTTGGCCGGTGCCGCCGCTCTACCGACTGGTCTTGCTGCTCTTCGTGCTTGCAACCGAGCTCCTGGTCACGGTCTTCCGACGTAACGCCCTCATTTCAAGAATGAACGTGGAGTTCCTGGGCATACTGGAGCGTGATGGTGCGCAGTATGTTGTGGACGGCAAAGGCCGCGGCCATCTGATAGGAGCCTCGGTGAAGACGCATGCGGACATCTCCTCCCTGCAAACCAACTCAAGTCGCCGGCAGAAAACTCTGTGGACCGTCGCTATTCTGGTCATGGCGCTGACCGCGGTCTTGGTACTTGCGGTCCGCTGCTAGCGCTGGACTCATCCAAACCGCCAGCTACTCGCGTTGCAGCGAACGTGTTGCGACACACCGGAACCCGAGGTCGTCTGCTCTGAATATCGGCACGTATGAGTATCTCACAGCGCACCGCTGCGACACCGCGGCATGCAGCCACGAACCGCCCCGCACAACCCGTTCTGTGCCGAGCAAAGGCCCTCCAGGGTCCCGTGCAGGGCTGCCGCCGTAGTAACCAGCATCGTACCAGTCCCCGCACCACTCGGACACATTGCCAGCCATATCCAGACATCCGAAGGGCGAAGCACCGGCTGGAAACGCCCCCACGGGCGCAACGCACGCGAACCCGTCGTCGATGTCCCTTTCACTCCAAGTGAAGTCCGTGTTCTTGTCGGCGAGATTGCACTTGCGGCCGTCGGGCTCGCTCCGGCCCCATGGATACGTCCTGGCATCCGTGCCTCGCGCCGCCTTCTCCCACTCAGCCTCGGTGGGCAGCCGCTTATCTGCCCACAGCGCGTACGCCCGAGCATCCTCCCACGAGACATTGACGACAGGGTGGTCCGGGTAACGCAACAAGTAGCCGGACTTGTCCGGGAATCCCGGGTCGTCAGGGTACTGCCGGCCTGTTTCGTCGCAGAACCTGCGATACTGCCGATTCGTCACCTCAAACTTGTCGACATAGAACTCACCGACGAATACTCCGTGCTGCGGATGCTCGTTGCTGCTGATATCGTCGCCCGGACTACCCATCACAAACTCGCCCGCGGGAATCCGTATCATCACGGATGAGTCCTTGAGCCAGAGGAACTCACCGAAGCCCTGCGCATTCCGACCCTGAGCGACCATACCGATCGGAGTGTGCGCCTCTCTCCTGCCCGCGAGCACAAATACGAGCGCGACGGCGATGACGATGCCGAAGCCACAGCGACCATCAGCAACTCCCGGCGCCTTCGCCGAGCGGGCTGGCCCGGGCCCGAAGACCCATCGGGCGGGTGACCGTCAGGGTGAATCCCAAGATCCCTCAGTCCGCGGATGACCACTTGGACGCGGTCGTCAATGGTCAGCGACGTCACGCCGATGCAGACAGCCCCGCCAAGGATCAGATTGAGCCAAGGATGTTTCTCTAACTTCTCGTGGGTAATACCCGACAGGATCGGTATCAGCGGCTTACCGCGTTCATGTGCATAGGTCAGCTCGCTGCGGACTTGTCTTGAACTTGGGGTGTCTGCCGAAATCACGGCAATCACCGCCCCGGCAGCGCCAATCTGTTCCGCCGTCTCTTGATAGTGGTCCACACCGGGCCGCGTGTCACGTCTGTAGTACCACGTCGTGAAACCGGCCAGCTCGAGTCCCTTGGCGACGGCGTGCGCGACGTTGGAATCCTCTTCGATATAGCTGATGAAGACCTGCGCCACCAGTTGTTGGTGTAGCAGAATCGCCGGCAGATGTCAAGCTACTCCGCTTCCGGCGCCCGGACCGACATTGCTTCGTCGCGGATGCGTTCGAGCACCTCGCGCTCCAGCGTCCGCCCGACCCACTTCTCCAACAGCACATTCACCTCTCGCGCCAGCGACGGCCCAGCCAACCGCAACCGCCGATTGTATACCTCCCGCGCAAAGTTGAGATAGAAGATGTAAAACATCGCCGGCACATTGGCAGCATTCAACACCCCACGCGCCTTCTGCTCTATCTCCACCAACATCACCTGCTGCGCCCGATACCGCTCCCGCATCACCTGCCGCACCCTGACCAGCCGCTGCATCACCAGCTCCGGCTCGGTCTTCGCATCCCAATAGGCAATCCGCCTGACAACATCCGACGGCATCTCTGCCTCCTTTCTCTTACACCCTCTAACCGACTACATACCCATTAGAGCCATCCCCGGGCCATAAACTAACGCCCAACCATCACAAAACCTCCAACCACCAGCCCAACCCCACCACCAACAATACCTTAGATACTTCGACCACCCCAAACAGCAACCGACAACCACCGCCCGGGTACAGCCCCGGAGCCGGTAACCAAACTCGAAATTACCGCTTGACAGCAGACAGCATAGGCTTATAATGTAAACAGATGTTTACCAAAGAAAAGAACCGTCGGGACCGGATAATCGAATTTGTCTGCCGCTATATCGAAGAACATGGCTTCCCCCCTTCTTTCCGCGAAATCGGCAAAGCGGTCGGCATCGCCAGCACCAAGGCGGTCAAATACCATCTAGATATTCTTGTCCGGCAGGGACTCCTCGAACGCACCCCGGGTCAGGCCCGGGCGTTGCGCCCTGCCGGCCGTCGGGATTCCCTGCCGCTAATCGGCCGGATTGCCGCCGGCAGCCCGGTCCTCGCGGTCGAGAATGTTACGGCGCATGTCTCACTTAGCCGGTTCCGCGACTGCTTTCTCCTCCGCGTCCAAGGCGAGAGCATGACCGGTGCCGGCATATTCGACTCCGACCTCGTCGTGGTCCGGCCTCAGGAAACCGCGGAAACCGGCGAAATCGTCGCCGCCCTGATCGACTCTGAGGCCACGGTCAAACGGCTGCGCCGTGACGCAGACCGAATCATCCTCGAGCCCGACAACCCCGCCTTTGCCCCGATTGTCGTCGAACCAGGAAGGCACGACTTCCGGATTATCGGCGTGGTCGTCGGACTGCTCCGCAACTACCGGTAAGGAGAATCAACCATGGAACAACTGACCCTCTCTCCGATTGTCGAAAGAACCGCAACTCCGCGGGAGGAACCGATGACCCACACCCGCATCAACGAACAAATCAAGGTCTATGCCCTTTACAGCGAGCCGCGCGGTCGGCGCTTCCCACACGACAAGCTGCGGCCGGTGCTCTTCGTCTGGCGCAACCGCGAATACCGCGTGCAGGACATCACCTACGTCTGGCGCGAAACTCAGGGCGAGGCCGAACTCTACCACTTCACCATCTCCGACGGCGCCAGCGTCTTCGAACTCTGCTACAACGCCAGAACCTTCGACTGGACTCTGGCGAATACCTATTGTGAATAGCCTCTCCGATTGTCGATTGCCCCCCGAACGCGAAGTCCTCCACGTCGACATGGACGCATTCTTCGCCTCGGTGGAGCAGCAGGTCTTCCCTTTCCTGCGCGGCAGGCCCATCGGCGTCTGCGGCGACCCGGACAGCCGCACCGTCGTCGCCGCCGCCTCCTACGAAGCCAAACGCAAGGGCGTCAAAACCGCAATGACCCTGCCCGAAGCCCGGCGTCTCTGCCCGGAAATCGTTCTCGTCCCCGGCTGCCCGGCCCGCTACATCGACACTTCGGTCCGGATTATCGCCTACTATGCCACCCTCACCGACCTAGTCGAAGTCTTCTCGATTGACGAAGCCTTCCTCGACGTCACTTCAACCAGCCACCTCTTCGGCGGACCGGAAGCAGTCGCCCGCAGAATCAAAGACTGGCTCAAGGAAACCTTCGGCCTCACCTGCTCCATCGGCATCGCCCCCAACAAACTGCTGGCCAAGCTCGTCGGCGAAATGAACAAACCCGACGGCCTGACCCGCATCCGTCAAAGCGAAATCCCGGCCCTGCTGGAAAAGACCCCGGTCGAAGAACTCTGCGGCATCGGCCGTAAGACCATGGAAAAACTCCACCAGCTCGGTATCAGAACCTGCGCTGAACTCGGCCGGTTCCCGGAGCGGGAACTAGTCCACATCTTCGGCGTCGTCGGCGCTCACCTCCACAAGATGGGGCAAGGCGAAGACGAAACCCCGGTCATGGCCTGCTATCACGAACCGCCGGTAAAGTCCATGGGACATTCGTCCACGCTCGCCAAAGACACCCGCGACATCGCCGAAATCAGAAAACACCTGCTCCAGCTTTCCGAGCAGGTCGGCCGCCGCCTGCGCCAGGACAGTTATTCCGGCCGCACCGTCACCCTCGTCCTGCGCTACGCCGACTTCACGACCATCTGCCGCCAGCGCAGCCTCAGAACATTCATTGACGACGGCTATCGCATCTACTCGACCGCGCTCAAACTGTTCGAGGAGCTTTACCAGCCGCCACGCCTCGTGCGGCTATTGGGCGTCAGCGTCTCCGGCCTTGTCCGCCGCCTGCATCAGAACGGCCTGTTCGACACCGAGCGGAATCAGTCGCTTTCTCAGACCATTGACCGGCTGAACAACCGGCTTGGCGAGTTCTCAATCAGCCGCGGGACCCTGATTGAACCCGCACCCGGCCCGCGCGTCATCTCGCCGGCCTGGCGCCCGCAGAAACACGCCCGAGACCGCCGGCCGGCTTCGGCTCAGCGACCCGTCGGCACCAGCTGACCCGCTCTGACCCGCTCGAACAGACCCCGCACGCGCACATCCTCCGGCGCGAGCTGGAACGCAATCCCGGCATACCTCAAGGCCGAATCCGACTCTCCCTTTATGTAAAACAACCAGGCCAGATTGAACGCCGCGCCGGCGCTGCCCGGGTCCAGTTCCAGCGCCCGACGCAGCTCGGAAACCGCCCCCGGTCCGTCGCCGAGCTTGTGCAGCACGATTCCGAGATTGACCCGTGCCGCAGCGTAGTCCGGCCTTGACTTAACTGCCCGGCGGTACAGCGTCGCGGCTTCGGCCAGCCCGCCCTGCTGCTGACGCAGCGCGCCGAGGTTCAGACACGCCTGCACCAGATTCGAGTCAAGCGCCAGGGCCCGGCTGAACTCGTCCGCCGCTCCGGCCAGGTCACCCCTTGCTGCCAGCGCGCTGCCGTAGTTGAAATGCCCAGGCGCGTAGGCCGGAGCTTCGCGCGCCATCCGTCCGAACAGAACCACATCATCGTGCCATGCCGCGGTCCGGCCGACGAGAAACGGCACGAACGCAACGGCGAGGCCGGCTGCAAAAGCAGCACCCACCCGCTGACCGAACCGGCTCCGCTTCGTGATTTGCAGACTGGCAAAGACCAGCAGCGCAACTATACCCATTCCCGGCAGATAGAGCAGACGACCGGTCGGTCCGAACTGCGAAAGCCCCGCAAACGGCAGCAGAAAGAGAAGTGCCCAGGCCCACGCCGTAAGCAGGGTCACGCGCGGCCTGAACCGCACCAGCACAGCCGGCAGCAGCATGAAAACAAAGGCCGCGACCGAATACGCGTCGAGTCTGCTCGATACCGCTCCTCGCCACTCAAACAGCCGCTGGCCGAACGGAAACATGAAGCGCACGAGCCCGCGGCCGAACTCGTTGAGAGTAAGACCGACGACCTCGCCCGGTGTGCCTGCGAGCCTCATCCCGGTCAGGCCGCCCAGAACCGACCACCGCGCCGCGAGGTAGCCGGCGGCAACCACGACCAACCCGGCCGCTGCAATCCAGTCACTTCTCTGCCCGCGTGTTCGCCCGGGCCGGAGAAGAAGCCCGGCTCCCACCGGCAGCAGAAGCAGCAACCCGCTCTCCTTGGAAAAAGTCGCGACCGCAAAGCCGACGAGCACGACCGCGACACCAGGCCATCCCGGCCGCCGCAGCTGGCGCCACAGACCGACTGCCGCAACTACCACCCCAAGCCCGGCCAGAAGGTCGGTCCGACCGGATACGTAGGCCACGCTGTCCGCCAGCAAGGGGTGCAGCCCGAAGAGCAGGCCGGCAATGCCGGCGGCCGCAACCGAGCCGGCCAGCGTCCCGACCAGCCAAGCGAACAACCCGACGACCGCACCGTGCAGCAGCACGTTCACGAAATGGAAATGCCAGGCCTGCCGGCCGGCCAAAACTCGCTGCAGAGCCAGCGAGGAGTTCACGAGCGGACGATAGTAAGGGTCGCTGTCCAGCGACTCGGCCGAATCCTGCCAGAAACTCCGGCCGAAAGCGGCAATAGGCCCGACCCGGCTGCGCTGAACCAGCGCGACATCATCCCAGACCAACCCGTTACGCAGGGCAGGAAGATGGGCGGCCGCCGCAATGAGCCCAACCCCGACTGCCACTGCAACCAGCCCGGGTCGTGCGCGCACTGCGGCTTTCGCAACCGGCTTCACCGGTGCGGGTTACTCCGCCTTTGGCAGCCGGTACTCGACCAGCTCCTCGAGCCGCTCAATCTCGCGCCGCAGCGAATCCGCACCCCAGACGAGCCGCCGCTCCCGTTTCACGACCCCGACACCGGGTGCGAACCACGTCGCCACGCGCATGTCAATCTCCTGATGCGTCGTCACCACCCGGTAGCAGCCCTCAAATCGCCCAAGTGGCACGGAGACGTCTTCCTGCGCTTCCACAACCCGCTCCGCCGCCTCGGCTCCGGTATCGTGCCAGCGCTTCCCGACCCGCAGCGGTAGCAGTAGATATAGAACCGGTCTAGGCCGCCCGCCCCGTCCCGGCTGAATCACGAAGACACTGTCACCGCTGCGGCGGTAGAAGAACCGGGCCGAATCCGATGGCGACTCGACAACCCAGACTCTGCCCATCGCCGGCACGTCTCTCTCGCCGCGGACGACCTCGACCGTAGCGACATACGTAGTCTCGCTGCTCCCGACCGACGTCACAACCTTCTGACTGATTCTCATCACCCGTGCGGCACCTGGCACCAGCGGAAAGTAATCCGGCTGCCTCTGCGCGCATCCGCACCACACCGCCAGCCCCGCGGCCGCCATCAGCAGTAATCTCACCATGAAGCAAGGTTATGCCACCGCCTCGCGCCTGTCAAACCTCTCGCAACCACGCCGCTTTACCGCTTGACTCACTTTGACAGTGGTCTATAATCCCGACTGAAGGTTGTGTTTCCGAACGCCCCGCCCCGCAGCCGCGGGGTCGACTAGCCGGTCTTACTGTCAGTGCGGGCCCTGAAGGCAGCACCGGGCAGGAGACCGGTGCTGCGGGCCAAGGGACCCCGACCTCAAGACTAAACCGGAGTTGCCAAGGAAGCCATAGATGAACCGAGATGTTGCGAACCTGATAACGCAGATTGCCCGCATCCGCAATGTCGATATCACCTACGTCTGCGAGACACTGCGGACCAGCATCGTCGCCGGGCTTAAGCGCCGTTTCGGCGCCGGCACCGAAGCCGACGTCGAAATCAACCCGGAGAGCGGCGAGCTGCGGGTATTTGTCGCACGCAAGGTTGTCGAGCGCGTGGCCAACCCCGGCAGCGAGGTTTCGCTCGAAGACGCCCGTAGCCGGCTGCCGACCGCGCAGGTCGGAGATGTCGTCCGCGTCGAACTCCCGCTTGACGAGCTCGGCCGCATCGCTATCCGCAAGGCATCCGATGAACTGGTTCTCAAACTCCGTGAAGCGGAGCGCACCAAGCTCTTCGACGAATTCAGCAAGAAGAAGGGCGAAATCGTCACTGGCACTGTCCAGAAAATCGGCAGAGACGAAATCATCGTCAACCTCGGACTCATCGAGGCAGTGCTGCCCAACCGCGAACAGCTTAAGACCGACCATTACCGCCAGGGGCTGCCGATAAGGGCATACGTCCACCGGGTGGAAAAGACCCCGCTCGGCCCCAGAGTCTTTCTGACCCGAACCCATCCGGAGTTCCTGCGCAAGCTGCTTGCCCGCGAGGTCCCGGAAATCCGCGAAGGCGTCGTCGAGATAAAGGGAATCGCCCGCTCCCCGGGTTTCCGCTCCAAAGTCGCCGTGACTTCCCTTGACGAAAAAGTCGACCCGGTCGGCGCATGTGTCGGCTACCGTAAGTCACGCATCGAGAACGTCATCAAGGAGCTCTCCGGCGAGAAGATTGACATCGTCCAGTGGAGCCGCGACCAGCAGGTCTTTATCTCCCGTTCGCTCGGCCCGGCCAAGGTATCCGAGGTCATCCGCGAAGGCGACACATTCATCGTCGTCGTCCCTGATGCCGAGTTCTCCATCGCCATAGGCAAGAAAGGCCAGAACGTCTGGCTCGCCAGTCTGCTGACCGGCACGAAGATCGAAGTATTGAAAGATACCGACTACCGGAATCGCGTTATCATGGGTAAGGCCGCGAAAGTGTCGCTGGCCGATGTCGGATTGGACGAAGAGGTCATGGATAAGCTCGCTGCAGCAGGCATGCACACCGCCTTCGACTTCCTCAACGGCCCCACTGAGGCACTCGTCCAGACTACCGGACTGGCCGCTGAAAACCTGGAGGAACTGAAGCAGCAGGTGCGCAACAAGGTATGGGCAAGCTGAAAGTTTTCGAGGCCGCCGCGCAATTGAGCCTCTCCAGTGAGGCTCTGATGGCCATACTTAGAGAATTGAACTTCCCTGCCCGCGGCTACACCTCCTACATCACCGAGCAGGAATTCGAAGCGGCCCGTCAGCGTCTCCGCAAGGAGAAACATCAATTCAAGGAATCAATCCGCCGACGCCGACCCGCATCTACTTCCCGTCCCGAGCGCCCCAAGGTCGACGCCCGACAAGTTGACCGCAACATCAGGCAGACAATGGTTCGGGTTCAAGGACGCGAGATTCGCCGCCGACGACCCGTCCGTGAAGAACGACAGACCGAAGCTGCGCCAGCGCGAACCGCGGTCAAAGTCACACCCTACATGACGGTTGCTGAACTCAGTCACGCGCTAGAGGTGGCTCCGTCCGAGGTCATAAAGAAGTGTCTCGGCATCGGGCTGATTGCCACCCTCAACCAGCGCCTCGACATGGACACTATCCTGCTGATTGCCGACGAGTTCGGCATTCGGGTGGAACAGGAGACTGAGGAGACCGAACCGGAGGTCACCCGTGGCGAAGCCCGGCCGCGGCCGCCGGTCGTTGTCGTCATGGGACATGTTGACCACGGCAAGACCGCGCTCCTCGACTACATCCGCAAGACCAAGGTTGCAGAACAGGAAGTCGGCCGCATTACCCAGCACACCGGAGCCTACTGCGCCCGTTGCGGCGACAAGCCCGTCGTCTTTCTCGACACCCCCGGACACGAAGCCTTCACCGCAATGCGTGCCCGCGGCGCTCAGGTCACCGACATCGCCGTCTTGGTCGTTGCCGCCGATGAAGGCATAATGCCGCAGACCCTCGAGGCTGTTGACCACGCCCGCGCCGCCGGTGTGCCTATGATCGTGGCGCTGACTAAGTCCGACCTTCCCGTGGCCAATCCCGACCGCGTCAAGGCACAGCTGGCACAGCACGGCATCGCTGTGGAAGGCTACGGCGGAAAGACGCTCTGCGTTGAAACTTCCGCAGTCACCGGTCAAGGCATCGAGGAACTCCTCGATGCTATCTGGGTCGTTTCCCTCGAACTCGACCTCAAGGCCCCATACGACGGTCCGGCGCGCGGAGTTGTCATAGAAGCCAGAGTCGACCGTGGCCGCGGCAGCATCGCCACGGTTCTCATTCAGGAAGGAACACTGCGCCGGGGCGACCCGTTTGTGGCCGCCGAACACCACGGCCGGGTCCGTGACCTGCTTGACGACCGGTTCGAGTCGCTGTCTGAAGCCACCCCATCCATCCCGGTCCAGGTGCTTGGCTTCTCCGGTCTGCCTCAGGCTGGCGACCGGTTCGAAGTCACCGCCGACGAGCAGACCGCTCGCGATACCGCCCGACGACGCTTCCTGGCTAAGCGCGACCGCATCCTTAGCGCCAGTAGACCCAAGGTAACCCTCGAGGGCCTTCAGGAGCAGATTGCTAAAGGCCAGGTCCGGGAGATGAAGATAGTCCTCAAGGCCGACGTCTCCGGTTCCGCCGAGGCCCTGCGCGACTCGCTGGAAGGTCTATCGCTTGACGAAGTTCGGGTCCGGGTGATTCACTCCGGTGTCGGCCCCATCAATCAGAGCGACGTGCTCCTTGCCCAAGCTTCGGAAGCAGTCATCGTCGGATTCCACGTCCGCCCCCTTGGCGATGCCCGTCAGCTTGCCGAGAAGGAAGGAATCGAGATCCGGACCTACCGGATTATCTACGCCGCAATCGACGACATCCGGGCCGCGATGCTCGGCATGCTAGAGCCGGAGAAAAAAGAAACACGCATCGGCCGGGCCGAAGTCAAACAGGTCTTCCGCATCCCGCGTCGCGGACTGATCGCCGGTTGCGTCGTTCAAGAAGGTCGCCTTGCCCGCGATGCCCGCGTTCGCGTCCTCCGTCAGGACAAGGAAATCTTTGACGGCGAGGTCTCTTCGCTCCGCCGGTTCAAGGACGACGTCAAGGAAGTAGAGGCGGGTATGGAGTGCGGCGTCGGAATCGAGAATATCAGCGACCTCGAGGAGGGCGACGTCCTCGAGTTCTACCGCA
>Ga0073932_1007416_pt1 | contig 10626 bp, 4 predicted proteins | sample DewCreD2012metaG_FD_76967 | JGI IMG/M metagenome (GOLD analysis project Ga0073932, IMG submission 76967) | Hot spring sediment bacterial and archeal communities from British Columbia, Canada, to study Microbial Dark Matter (Phase II) - Dewar... ...
ATGGGACTCGAACCCACGACAACCACCTTGGCAAGGTGGCGCTCTACCAACTGAGCTACACCCGCATCAGAACACACTATTCTGCCTTTCAGGCCGCATTTGTAAAGGGCTAGTCGCCCCGGGCCGCGTCCCTCGGCCGACCAACCACCCCACGGAAATGGTTGTCTATTAAAAAAATATCGATTGTTGACTCACCTTGAATTGCGGTGTACCGCAAGTCATTGCTCAAGATACATTTCCGGCGATTCCCAAGTGAACCGTTCCCTGCGAGCGGTGCGGTGTTTGGGCGGCGGAGGGGTCGGCTCGGGCGGCGAGACGTGCAGTTCGATCTGATCCTGATCAGGGGTGGCCGCCGGCTGGCCGGGTTGGAGGGCAGCCGGCGGCCGTTCCGAGTTCTCCGGAGGCATGCGTGCTGGCACGGCGGAAAGCCGCCGCTGCCACGCCTGGCGCAGCGCCCGTGCGGCCGCCCACGATTCCCGGTCGGGAAGTTTCGGTCGAGCGGGACGTGACGCCGGTCTCTCCGAGGAGCGGGCTGCAGGCGACGGTTCGGGCGGGACCGCTTCTGGCTCCGGGGTGAGAGGGGCCGAGGGGGCTTCGGCGGCCATCGCTTCGGTGTCGGAGGGCGGGGGTGGGGCAGCGGGAGGTGACTGTGGCAGACGGGGGTCGGGCAGCGATTCTCGCCGCCGCGGGTCGCAGGTCTCGGGCGCAGGGTCGTCGGTCAGCGGGGGCGGCGATTCGAGCGCTGGTTCGGCGACGGGGGAGCCATCGCGCGACGGCAATGTGCGGATGACCGCCCCTGCGGCATGAAAGATCGCCGTGATGTGCTCGTGGCAGGTGAACATCAGGACCTGGTGCCCTTCGCGTGCGAAGTCGCACAGGACCTGGGCGGCCAGCCGCACCCGCCGGCTGTCGAAATTGACCAGCACGTCGTCCAGGATCAGCGGCAAAGCGGCACCGCGCTGGGCGAAGGAGCGGGCCAGCGCCAGCCGCAGGGCGAGGAACACCGCCTCGCGGGTGCCGCGGCTGAGGACATCCAGGCTCAGGGGCGATCCCCGGTCGTTGTCCACCAGAAGTCCGCCGCGGTCCAGTGGCATCCAGACCCGCGGGTAATGGCCATCGGTCAATCGCGTCAGGTAATGCGAGGCCTGCTGGAGCGTTTGGGGCTGGCGGTCGGTCTCGTAGCGGCGGCGGACCGCCTCCAATAGGTCGCCCAGCACCAGCAGGATCTTCCAGTGGTGGATCGCCTGGTCGAGCTGGGCCTGAACGGTCGTGCGTTCCAGTCGCAGCTTGTCCGCCTGGCGGTCGGCCGCCAGCGTCTGGGCCAGTTGGGAGGCGGCACCGCGCTGCTCGTGCACGGACGCCAGCTCGCCGCGGAGGCGGGCCAGTTCGCTTTGCTGCGTTTGCCAGCGGGTGGCCACGTCGGGGCTGTCGTGCGCCAGAAGTGGGGCGATCGCCTCTTCCGAGCACTGGCCGGCCAGGGTGGTCTGGATACGGAGCGCCAGGTCGGTGAGCTGGCGCTTCAGTTCGACGACGCGGGCCCAATCGGCGGCGGCGCGCCGGAAATCGTCGTCGTTTTCCGCGCCGGCTAGCAGCAGCAGGGCGTGCCGCGCCCGGGTCGCTTTGCGCAGCGAAGCGACGATCTTGTCGCGGGTCCGCTGGAGCTTGCGAAGCTGTTTTTGCAGCCCCTCGCGCTGTTGCCCGCGTTGTTTTTCCTGCGTCAGGGCCTGCATCAGCTCGCGGAGGCGGTCGATCGGCTGCTCACTGGTGGTGGCCAGTCCCACGTCGTCCAGAATCTGCTGCAAGCGGCTGTTGATGGCCAGTAGCTCGCGCTGCCGCTCTTGCAGTTCGTCCTTGCGGGCATCGCGGCGGCGGCGCAGCTCCAGCACCTGCTCGTTGCTGCGGACGACCTGTTTGACCTTGGGAGGGGCGAAATCCTCGGGCAGGCCGACCGCCCGCAGGGCATTGCGCCAGCGGTGGCGGGCCTCCTTGAGCGCCGCTTCGGCGGCGGCGAGGTTCTGTTGGGCCGCGGCGTGCCGCTGCTCGGCCTGCTGCCGCTGGCTGCGCACCGGCAACAGCCGCTCCAGCTCCTTCAATTCCAATTCCGCCTCGCGGAGGCGGGCATCCAGCGAGCCGCTGGCCGCCGGCAGTTCCGCATCCAGCTCGTCGCGTTCCCGCCGGGCTGCGGCAAGCTGCACGCGGAGCTGTTCGAGCTGCCGGAAGGTGTCGCTGAGGTGTTCGTCCGTCTGCCGCTCCAAGAGCAGCTTCGCGGCCACCGTCCCGCCCGTCAGCAACAGCCCGAACAGCGTCCACTGCCAGCCACTGGAAACCCAGCCGTACATCCCGCCGAAGATGCCGATCAGCACCAGCATCACGCCCAGCGAGAAGAACAGCCCCAGCAGGGCGACCAGCCGCAGCGGGGCCTCTTCCGCCGGGGCCAGCTCGGTGCATTCGACCTCCAGCTCCTGGCGCCGGCGGGTGAGCTGGTCGATCCGCTCTTCGATCTGGATCCGCTTGCGGAGCAGCGAGACGCGCGTGCCGGCTTCCTGGATCGCATGGTTCAGGTCGCCGAGCTGCCGCTTGCGGCTGACCTCTTCGTACTGCGCCACGGCGGCGACCAGCGCCCGGCGGGCTTCTTCCTCTTCTTGTTTCGCTTGCTCGTACTTCTCCGTCGCCTCGCGCAGCACCTGCGCGGGACGCCGCAGCGTGCTGACCGCCTCGCGCGGCAGCTCGTCGATCGGCCCGGAGCCGCTGGCGCGGTATCCGCTGACGGCCGCTTCGATCTCCGCGTCCAGCCGGGCCACCTCCTCTTGAAGCTGGGCCACCTGGTTCTGCAAACCCAGGATCCAGGCCGACTGGTCGTGCAGCGACTCGATCCGGCCGGCGTGCTTGAGCAGCAGCGACTGCACGGACAGCTTGTCCAGTTCGGCGGCCAGCTCGCGACGCCGCCGGGCCAGGCGTTTCAACCGCCGCCGGGCGGCGGCACGCCGGGCCACGAGCGCTTCCAGCCGCTGGACGCTCCGTTCGGGCAGCGGCCGCACGTCTTTCAGCAGTTCCAGTTGCTGTTGCACCTCGCGGCGCATCCGCCAGGGGCCTTCCACGTCTCGAGCCAGCCGCAGCAAACGGGCCTGCGTCTCCAGCTCCGCGATCCGCGCATCGAGCTGCCGGGCCTGCTCGGCCAGCCGGCGCCGCTGGGCGGAAAGTTCCAGCCATTGCTCCGTCTGGCTTTGCAGCCGGGCAAGTTGGGCGTCGAGCTGCTTTTTGCGGGCCAGAAGCTGCGCGATCCGCGAGGGGGAGGGGTCGTGCTCATTCCACAGTCGCTGCCGGGCCGCGGCCACGTCGCGGAGCACATCGATCAGCGAGACGCGATCCAAGCCGCTCGTCAGGCGGTAGAGGTAGTCGGCGGCGGCCGTGTCGTCGAGCGACCCCAGTTCCTGGATCTCTTGGAGGCCTATGGCGAAGACGTTCTGGAACGTGGCTTCGTCCACCCCGGCCAGGAGGGCGGCAAGCTGGCTGGCGTCACGCGCCTCGCCACGGTCGTCGACGATCGTCAGCGTCGGCGCCGATCCCTCGCCTTCGGCCGCGGCGGGCCAGCGGCGGTGGATCGCATAGCGGCCGAACTCGTTGGCCACTTCGACGAGTCCGCCGCCATCGCCTCCGCCCACGGGTGGCAGGTAGCGGCGGCTCTCCGCGCCTCCGCCGTACAGCATCGCCCGGATGAACTGCATGACCGTGGTCTTGCCCGCCTCGTTCGGGCCGTACACCACGGTCATCCCATCGGCGAGCTGGTCGATCGTCAGATGCTGCCAGACGCCGAAACCGTCGATTGCAATCCGCTTGATTCTCACGGGGTCCCTCCTTCGCCATCCCCCGCATGGCCGGCCTTGGCCTGCTGGTGCCTCCCGCGGCGTGGGCGGACCTGCCGCGGCGGCAGAACCTTACCCCGCGGCCGGACGTTGTCCCGCTCCCAGAAGCTGCGCACCGCCGATGCGGGCCGCTGCCAGCACCTGACGATACTCTTCCAGGTCCATTGCGCCCCAAGGCACCGGACCATCGCCGGCTGCCGCGCCTCCCGCTCGCTGTGTCCAGTCCCAGTCCAGCTCCGACCGCTGCTGGGCTTCGTCGCTGAGACGCAAAAAGTCGCCCAGCATCGAATCTTCTTCCCGCCACGCCTCCGGCAGCGGCAGCGGCTCCAGCTCGACCGCGCACGTCCAGAACAACGGCTGACCCGGCTGCTGAGCCAGTTCCTGCCGCAGCCACTGTTGCCACTGGGCCGCCAGGTCCGCCCGCAGGACGGGACTGGCCAGATGCGCTCCGCCGGAAAGGTGCCAGGTGGCCAGCACCGGCCGCGGCGCCGCTTCGCTGCGGACCTGCTGGGCATGCTCGGCCAGCCACGAGCGCACACTGCTCAGCGTGGCGTCGGGAGGTATCGTCAGCCGCAGCGTCTGCCAGCGCACCACGTCGGTCGGAATCAGCCGCGTGTGCCACCTGCGGTCGCTGGCAAGCTGCACGAGGGTGCAGCCGTGCGGTCCCTCTTCGGTCGGCGCACGCCCTTGCGGGCTGCCCGCGTCGTGCAGCACCCGCCGGTCGCTTCCCGCCGTGTGCCGCTGGCCGCGTCCACCCACGGCCCAGTAGTCCGCACCTTGAGAGAGCAGCCGCTGCGCTTCGCCCTGGCCGTAGCTGACCGCCAGCGTGGGCAAGCTTTCCGCACCTTCCCGCGTCACGCGCAGCGGAACCTGCTGGGTGCCGTGCCAGCTTTGCCCCACGAGGTGCGCCACCGGTCGCCCCGCCCGCAAATGCCCGACCTCCTTGGGGTGTGCGGAAGGGAAACAGGTGACGTTGTCCGGCAACAGCGCGGCCGAAGGCCACTCGCTCGGCGGATCGAGCTGGCCCCCCGCCCAGTACACGGCAATGTTCGCCTGCTTCAGCCGCTCGAATTGCTCCAGTAGCAGTGCCAGCGACCGCGGCGTCGCGTGTGCCAGGTCGATCAGGTCCCCCGTAAGCACCAGGCAATCGACCTGCTCCGCCAGCACTGCGTCAAAAACCCGCTGCACCGCCATCTGCGGGGCGTCGATCAGCAGGTCGACCAGCGCTTCGGGCAGCTCGCCCAGCCCTTCCCATGGGCAGTCCAGACGGAAACTCCCCGCCTGCACCAATCGAAACAGCCAGCCCGACATGAGCACCTCCCTGGCTCTGGGCCTGTCCGCGCCAAGCTGCGAAAGCCATCCGTGACCGGGAAATGTAGCCCAACTCGGAGAATGGGCAAAGTGCAAGTGACGGCGTTGCCGACGGCTGACGTTGTTGCTATACACAACCCCCTAATAGTATGGTCCTGCAGAATCTCCCTGCCATCACCTGCGACAAGGCGAAATACCAGTAGTTTCGTTGTCTTTCCTCCGCCTTGGCCTGCACGGCACACCGCGCATGGCAGGAAATTCAAGAAATTCACAGCATGCGAGTAGGCTGCCCGCAACGATGTTCAACATTTTCAGGCGGGAAGGGCCCACGCGGTCGGTGTTCGGCAATTCCGTCCTTGAGGTCGGCGTTTGCTGTTGTTCCTCATCTTGGGACAGACTGCGGCACTCCAGGCTTATCGAAGCCGAACGCGCCTCTCTGAGCCGAAACTGCCCATCAGTTGCCGCACATCGCAATAGCCGGGTTGCCCTGCGCATCTACAGCTAATGGACATCCCTGTCTGATTGCTGCCGGCCGGTAGGGTTCTGTCAATAAAAAATCGACAAACAGATTGGTCGGTCTGGGAGGGCATGACGGAAGAAGGGGGCAGACTGGGCATCCGCTCCCGCTTGGGTCGATGGAGAGATCCTCGACTCGGCGAACCGGTTGGCGCGAGCGGGATGCAACGGGATCGAGCGAAGGAGATTTGCTGGATGCGAGCGCAAGTCCTTTTGGGAAATATAGTTGTGGCATTGTGCGGCCTGTGGGTCATCGTGGCGGCCCGGGGAGCGCTCGCTGCCGGGGAGGACCCCAAAGGAGTCGAGTTCTTTGAAAAGAACATTCGACCCGTGCTGGTTGCTCAGTGTTACCAGTGTCATTCGGCCAGCGCGAAGGAAATTAAAGGGGAATTGCGTCTAGACACCCGCGAGGGGCTGCGCAAGGGAGGCGAAAGTGGGCTGGCCATTGTGCCGGGCAAGCCGGAGGAAAGTTTGCTGCTGAAGGCACTCCGGCATGAGGACGGTCTGGAGATGCCGCCCAACAACAAGCTGCCCGACAGCGTGATCGCGAATTTCGAGAAATGGATTGCAATGGGCGCGCCCGACCCGCGGCGGCCCAACGTGAGCACGGTGGGGAGCAAGATCAGCATCGTCGAGGCAAGGAAATTCTGGTCGTTCCAGCCGCCGAAGTCGGTTCCTCCGCCGGCCGTCAAGAACAGCGATTGGCCGCGGAGCGAGATCGACCGGTATCTCCTGGCGGCGATGGAAGCCAAGGGGGTGGTGCCCGTGGCGGACGCCGACCGGCAGACGCTGATCCGGCGGGTCTATTTCGACCTGATCGGTCTGCCGCCGTCTCCGGAAGAGATCGAGAGCTTCGTGCAGGACCCCGATCCCAAGGCGCTGGAAAAGCTGATCGATCGGCTTTTGGCCATGCCGCAGTTCGGCGAGCGGTGGGGCCGGCACTGGCTCGATGTGGCCCGCTATGGCGAGTCGACCAGCAAAGAGCGGAACCTGCCTTACCCGTATGCCTGGCGGTACCGCGACTACGTGTACGATTCGTTCGCGCAGGACAAGCCGTACGACCAGTTCATCCGGGAGCAGATCGCGGGCGACCTCCTCCCGGCTAAGAACGCGCAGCAGCGGAACGAGTATCTGACCGCGACGGGCTTCCTGGCGATCGGTCCCAAGAGCCTGAACACGCGCAATCGCGAGCAGTACCGGATGGACGTGGCGGATGAACAGCTCGACGTGGCCACGCGGGCCGTGCTGGCGCTGTCGGTGGCGTGTGCCCGCTGCCACGACCACAAGTTCGACCCGATCCCCACGGCGGACTACTACGCGATGGTCGGCATTTTCCGCAGCACGGAGGTGCTGGCGGGCGTCAGTCCCGGCAACAACCGCACCGGGTACGACGGGGAGCTGGGGCGTCTGGTCAGCACCAGCGGTGCAAGTGGCGGGCCGCGCAGCGGGCTGAGTGCGGCGGAGCGGAAGCAACTGGCGCAGCTCAAGGTGGAGCTGGAAAAGGCCCGCCAGGAACTACAAGAGCTTCGCACCCTCGCCCGACAGAATGCCGCCAGTAAGGGAGAGGCTTCCAAGGCGGGGAAGAAAGCCAAGGCGAACCAGCTTCCGCCCAAGCAACAGCAGGAAGCGAAGCGGCTGGTGCAGCACGTGGCCGAGCTGCAGCGCCAGATCGAGGCTCTGGAAAGCAAAAGCTCCAGCAGCAGCGCTGGCTCAGGCAGCGAAGGGGAGCCGGTGATGGCCGTCCGCGACGCGGCCGTGCCAGAGGACTGCCGGATCCACATCCGCGGGGAGGTGACCGAACTGGGCGACGTGGTGCCGCGGGGTTACGTCCGCGTGCTGACCTATCCCCAGTCGCCGGAGGTGAATCCCCAGCAGAGCGGCCGGTTGCAGTTGGCGATGTGGATGACCAGCCGCCAGAACCCGCTGACGGCCCGCGTGATGGTCAACCGCATCTGGTATCACCTTTTCGGGCGCGGGATCGTGCCGACGGTGGATAACTTCGGTGCTTTGGGCGAACCACCCAGCCACCCCGAATTGCTCGACTACCTGGCGCTTTCGTTCATGGAGCAAGGCTGGTCGGTCAAGAAGATGATCCGGAAGCTCATGCTCACCCGGGCCTACCAGCTTTCGAGCGCCCATCACGAGGGGAATTATCAGAAAGACCCGGACAACACGTTGGTGTGGCGGATGAACCGCCGGCGGCTGGAGGCGGAGGCGATCCGCGATGCGATCCTGGCGGTGGGAGGCAACCTCGATCTGACGCGGCCGCAAGGTTCGCCGGTGCAGGAAATCTCAGGCGAGATCGGCCGACGCGCCAAGACCGACGTGCTCTTCCGCGAGACGCGCTATCGCAGCGCGTATATGCCGATCGTCCGCGGCTTGATGCCCGAACTATTGAACCTGTTCGACGGCGCCGATCCGGAGCTGGTCACTGGCCAGCGGGATGTGACCACGGTGGCCCCGCAGGCTTTGTACCTGATGAACGCCCCGCTGGTCCTCGAGCAGTCCGAGGCGGCTGCCCGACGCATCCTGAGCGACTCCCGGCTGACGGACGACAGGGCCCGGCTGAACCATGCGTTCCTGCGGATCCTGGGCCGTCCCCCCACGCCGCAGCAAGCCGACGACGCGCTGGCGTTTTTGGCCGACTTCGCCCAGACCATGCCTCCCAGCACCAGCCCCGATCAGCGGCGAGTCGAAGCCTGGGCCAGCCTGTGCCAGGCGCTGATCGCCTCGGCCGAGTTCCGTTATGTGTACTGACCCGGTCGTACGGACCCGCAAGCGAGGTGGACGGACAAACCCGCAACGGACGGACCGACCTCGGAACCCACACGCGGGACAGACGAGGAGGCGGGAGGGACGCCGGTGAAGCTCGGCGGCGTTCACCGATGCCCACGCATCCTCGGAAGTCCCCGCGGATTCGCCCTGCTCGAAGTTCACCCTGCCTGAAGAAGGAGTGTTCGATGCAATCGCCCCTGTGCTTCTCCCGCCGCGAAATGCTCCGCAACACCGCGTGTGGCTTCGGCTATCTGGCGCTGGCCAGTTTGCTGGCCGAGACGAGCCGCGCCGTGGCCGCGGACAGCCCGCTGGCTCCGAAAAAGCCGCATTTCGAGCCGCGGGCCAAGCGAGTGATCTTCATGTTCATGCAGGGCGGGCCGTCGCATGTCGATACGTTCGACTACAAGCCGGCCTTGGAGCGCGACGACGGCAAATCGCCCAGCAACGTGTATGGCGCCAAGGGGAACCGCAAGCTGATGAAGTCCCCCTGGAAGTTCATCCCCTCGGGGGAAAGCGGCTTGCCGATCTCGGAGCTGTTCCCGAACCTGGCCAAGCATGCGGACGACCTGTGCCTGGTCAACAGCATGGTCACCGACCTGCCCAATCATCCGCAGGCGGCGGTGCAGTTGCACACCGGCAACTTCCAGTTCGTCCGGCCGAGCCTGGGGGCCTGGGTGCTGTACGGGCTGGGCACGGAAAACCAGGAGTTGCCCGGCTTCATCACGATCAACCCGATCACGCGCGTCGGCGGAGCGGTCAATTTCGGCAGTGCCTTCCTGCCCGCGCCCTACCAGGGCACGCCGATCGGCGGCGAAGGGCAGAGCCTGGCCAATGCCACGATCCCCCACATCGCCAACCGCGAGCTGAGCCGCACCCAGCAGCGCAAGCAGCTCGACCTGGTGCAGACGCTCAACCGCGACCGGCTGGCCCAGGACCAGGTGAACTCGGAACTGGAAGGGGTGATCGAGTCGTACGAGCTGGCTTTCCGCAGGCAGACCGCCATCCCGCGGCTGATGGACCTGCGCGATGAATCGCCCGGCACGCTGGAAATGTACGGCATCGGCCGCGGGCCGACCGACGCGTTCGGGCGGCAATGCCTGCTGGCCCGGCGGTTTGCGGAGGCGGGCGTGCGGTTCATCGAGCTGGGGCACGGCGGCTGGGATCACCACAACCAGCTCCGTAACCGCCTGACGGCGAGCTGCACCTCGGTCGATCAGCCGATCGCCGCCCTGCTGACCGACCTGAAACAGCGGGGGCTGCTGAAGGACACGCTGGTGATCTGGGGCGGCGAGTTCGGCCGCACGCCGCATGCCCAGAACGCCGACGGCCGCGATCATAATGCGGTGGGCTACACGATGTGGCTGGCCGGCGGCGGCGTCAAAGGTGGCATCCGCTACGGAGCGACCGACGAGCACGGCATCCGCACCGTGGAAAACAAGATGCACATCCACGACCTGCACGCCACGATCCTGCACCTCTTGGGGCTGGATCACGAGCGGCTGACCTACCGCTACTCGGGGCGCGATTTCCGCCTGACCGACGTGTACGGGACCGTTGCCAAGGGTATCCTGGCCTGAGGTGGCTGCCCCGGTCGGGGCGGTGCTTTGTCCGCGGGAGGGAAGGGCCTTGCGCGTGCAGGGCTTCCGTGCCTCGGCGGGCGCGTGCGGAAATGGGGAGAGCGTTCGCCGCCATGCCCCGGCGCTGGCCGATCCTGGGCGTCGCTGGCACGACTCTGTGGCTGGCGGTGCAGCCGCTCATGGCGCAAGAACTGGCGGTGCGCACCGATTTCGAGGGGGGATCGGCGAAGGTCCTTCAGCAGGATGCGACGCAGCGGAGAGTTCGCATCGCGCCGGCGGGCGATGTGCGCCGCGGCTGGCCCTGCTGGTGGTATTTGCGGTTGGACGGCCTGGCCGCAGGCCAGCGGTGGGTGCTGGAGGTGGTCCCCTCGGATCAGGTCATGCCGCAGGGGAAGAATGCGGGTCGGCCGCTGGCGGCGGCGTGGTGTCAGCCGCAGCGGGCCGCCTGGTCGTCCGACAACCACCACTGGCATCAGACCGAGGCGGGCACGCTCCGCGAGGGGGGTGTGATGGCGTACGAAGTGACGGCCACTGGGCCGTCGCTGTGGCTGGCGTGGGGGCCGCCACTGACGCCGCAGTCGGCC
>Ga0073932_1007424_pt1 | contig 10615 bp, 7 predicted proteins | sample DewCreD2012metaG_FD_76967 | JGI IMG/M metagenome (GOLD analysis project Ga0073932, IMG submission 76967) | Hot spring sediment bacterial and archeal communities from British Columbia, Canada, to study Microbial Dark Matter (Phase II) - Dewar... ...
CACAGGTGCTGCATGGCTGTCGTCAGCTCGTGCCGTGAGGTGTTGGGTTAAGTCCCCCAACGAGCGTAACCCTCGTTGCCAGTTATTTTCTCTGGCGAGACTGCCCCGCAAAACGGGGAGGAAGGTGGGGATGACGTCAAGTCAGCACGGCCTTTATGCCTTGGGCTACACACACGCTACAATGGACGGTACAATGGGTTGCAATGGGGCGACTCGGAGCTAATCCTGAAAGCCGTCCTCAGTTCGGATTGCAGGCTGAAACCCGCCTGCATGAAGTCGGAGTTGCTAGTAACCGCATGTCAGCAAAGTGCGGTGAATACGTTCTCGGGCCTTGTACACACCGCCCGTCACGTCATGAAAGCCGGCAACACTTGAAGTCGATGAGCCAACCCTTGAATAGAGGGAGGCAGTCGCCGAGGGTGGGGCTGGTGATTGGGACGAAGTCGTAACAAGGTAGCCGTAGCGGAAGCTGCGGCTGGATCACCTCCTTTCTAGGGAGTTTCAAAGGCGTTGAGCCTTTGCTCCAACTGGTCGATCCTATCAGGTTTCCTGGTAGGTTTAGTCTTAGACAAATTTTCTTCCTTCCGCTATCCAGAGGTTAAGGTTAAATTATCTGGAACACTTCTTCAATACACCGCGGGGTGGAGCAGTGGCAGCTCGTCGGGCTCATAACCCGAAGGTCGTTGGTTCAAATCCAACCCCCGCTACCAATTACTGAAACAAAATCAGCCCTGACGCACATCCGTGCATGAGGACTTTTTTGTTTATGAAGGCTGTTCTTAATCCAGCCAGTTAAGTTGATCCGGACGAGTATTCAGACCTGCAAGGATTTTATTTTAACTATTTTCAAAGTTGGTTCTGCGATTGTGTATATTTTCCCTCATATTACTTCATCTCCACGTAAGTTTTTAAGAATTGGCAATCCTGTAGCCACTACTCCTGCATCAGCCGGAATAAGCACCTTCTTCTAAAAAGTATGATAAGATAATCTGTAACTAATTTAAGGGGGGCAACGTGTCAAATAAAAGACCGATAAAGCCGAAAGTCTATGCCAGAGCAATTATAGCAATCGCCTTGATTACCGTATGGGCGTTGTCAGCATTCTCGGGACTGATTCTTTGGCTTGCCCCTGATACACGCCAGGCAGGACGCCAGCTGTTATTATTTGGCATTACGAAACAAAACTGGGGGGAAATACACTTCTGGATATGCGTTGCCGTTGTAGTTATTACGATAGTACACATAATTATTGATTGGAGAGCTTTGCGCGGAGTAATTCGCTACCTGACAAGCGTGCATCGAGATACAATTACGCGAATTTAGCAGTTATTTTCTTTTAAAAAGAGCACAGGGAAAAGAACAAAGAAAGGAGTCCTTTTAATAATGTTCGGTTATCTTCCGTTTAAGATAAGTAATTGTTGCACAGCACAAAACTAGTGCACCTTCTCAAACAGTTCAAAAACTGTCTGATGTTAGCCTGTGCCCAGGTGTTGGTTGAAAGCCTGGTGCAGTTTATCACGGAGCATGGCATCATCCAGAAAGCCAGTAATTTCCCCGGGTAATGATTTGAGATTGCTCTTATTCCCCGGTCTTTATTGGGCTACTTTCGAAAATCCGGATCTAATTTCAAATTTTTCTCCAATGTACAGGTACTGGTCTGATTTTGTTGAGTATTCCGGCCAGTTTGGAACTCCCTCAGCTTCTGGTTTTCCTGTTCTGGCAAAATTCCTCCATAAGTTCATCATGGCTTCAGAAACTATTCTGTCATGTTCGGTAAGACCCGGATTCATCGTTTTTGCACCGGATGCCTGCGCAATCATAGCGACTGATCTCCACCAGCCTGTCGAATCGTCCCAGTCCCCGAACACATACGGCAACTCCATAGAGTGGACAGAATTGCATCCATCTTTTTTCCAGCCAGCCGGTACCTGATCGAAAATACAGACATATCCGGCACAGCCTTTCTTGATAACGGCTTTCAGCATATCGATATAGGCAGGTATTATGAAGGGCATTACCAGCATTCCAGGACCGAGAAGTTCTCCCAGGTTCGCCGATACGATGAGTGGGACGGCGTTGATTGCACCCGATAAAAAGCTCTCAGTGGGGCTTACCGGGATCACCTTTCCATCAACTGCTGCATCCCACAGGGGAGCAGGCGGAACCCCGGGTTTTCGCGGAGGTTCCATTTCAATTGCTGCTTCCATTATTTTCCCGAATGGTATGTTCCTGGCTTCTTCGAGGGCATTCTTCCCAGATATGCCCAGTTTCTTGAACAGCTTCTCGCCAATCGCTTCTGCTTCTGCAAGGTTCATTCCCTTCAATATTGCTGTTGCCGTACCGCTCTCACATATCGCCCGGTGGAACAAACCTTTTGCCAGAGGCGATACCATCATTATGGACACCTTGGCACCGCCGCCGGATTCGCCGAAAATTGTCACGTTGTCTGGATCGCCACCGAAAGCTGCGATATTTTTCTGTATCCACTCAAGAGAGGCTATCAGGTCGAGGAACAGGTAATTGCCAGAAACTCCGTCTTTCGATTCTGCAGAAAGAGCCGGATGCGCCAGTAAACCGAATGGACCGAGGCGGTGATTTAGAGTGACGAGAACACAGCGCTGAGGAAGCCGATGGAAATTCCATATTTTATCGTTCCCACTTCCCATGGAATATCCACCACCGTGCATCCAGACCAGAACAGGTAATTTTTCATCCGGTTCATGGGCAGGAGTCAGCACGTTAAGGTACAGGCAGTCTTCACCCTGAGGCATCTCGCCAGTGATATTGCCCATGACAGGCTGGGGAGATATGAGACTGAATTTCGTGCATTCACGGATTCCGCTCCACGGTTCGGCGGGCTGGGGAGGCTTCCAGCGTAGATTCCCGACCGGAGGTGCGGCGAAGGGTATTCCCCGATAAATACTTACTTCTTTTCCCGGTTCCCCAATTATTGTGCCGGAAACGTAACCTTTATCAGTTTTTACTATTCTCATTATCAACTCCTTTTTACCTGCCGTTATTATCGGGAATTTTTCATGAATATTAACATATTACAGCTATTAATTAAACATAGAGTGTTGTAGAGAGATAGAGCTCCTTCACCATTTTCTAATCACCTAATGGTGAAAACTCAGCGCAAATTCTGCGAGTTTGCCCGATCAGACAATTGGTTGTTGAAGAGAGGGTTTCAGTCCGATACTCAGAAAAGCATCATCAACAAGTTTTTCGAGGAATAGTTTCTCCGGGCAGAAGAACAGGTGGGATCGGCACCTGCAATCACTGCAGCCAAAACCCGCAACCGCTGGCAGTTTCAGCGATAGCTGTTTTACCAGGCCGCACTCCTTTTTCTGCGTGGTCTCAGCATAGATGATATTTTTAATGCTGCCTTTTTTCAGGAAATAGTCTATATGCCAGTGAGGTCTTTTTTCGGCGCGAAGGTGTCTTCTTAGTCTGGGCTCCAAACTGGACAATGCTGAACCAACATAGGCGTAATAGCCTGGCTGAAAATAATAATTACGCCTTTTACCCACGGCGATATCCGCTGCCTTATCGACTTCGATTATGAGGATGTATATCCCCTTCATTATTTCATCGGGCTCTGGTATTACTCCCGCTTCTCATGTCGGAGATTCCACACCGCTTCGAAGAAGTGCCTTGTCCACTCGTTGGCCACTTTTCGGTTGGCGCAGAAGACAATGCGCAGGGTGGGGTGCAGGGCATACAGCTCCGCAATTGCTCTAGCACAGAAGTCAGGTGTATAGTGGTGAACCTTCCTGGGGTTGAGGAAGTCGGCATAGGGTGCCTCAACCACCATGGCATGGTTATCAAATGCTGCCAGCTCAGCCAGCCTCTGGTGGAGCACTGGCATTGTGCCGAAATCGGCAAGAAGGTTATCCAGTGTCTTCCGCTCCACCACGGCCAGTAGCTTATCCCCATCCACGAGGGCATAGTCACCGGCGGAAATAGCACTGCGTTCCGTCACTGCTCCGGGGAATTGCCAGGGGTATTTCTCGTTACTGTCGATGCGGATGACCATTCCGGCGTTACCAGCACGCGAGACCAGCTTAAATGCAGGGCGGCGCTGCTCGATTGACCGCTGTGTCAGCCAGAAGATTTGCTCGTAGCTTTCCCCCGGTCGGCTCTTGTATTTTTTCTCGAGGAAAAGGAAGTCGCATCGCTTGTAGCGCTTGCGATCAAGTATCACAGAAACTCGCTTTCCTCGCTCGTTGAAAGCGACAATGCCAACACGCTCAATCTCTTCCAGTATCTCGTCTGCTGCCGGTGGCTCTTCCTCGCGCAGGCAGAAAATATGCCTGCCGGCGGCTGGCCATCTATCCTGGGTACGGAGCACTAACCATGGTTCGCCTCCCCTGATTATCTGCAGACGGTAAGGAAAACGTTCGCTTACGCACCGCTCCAGAATCCAGGTGCCCTGATTCATAGTTGCTCCTGATTTGAAATCATTAAAAGCTCCAAAACTTTGCCGTTTCTGAATATTCTTTTTCCGCATGTGGCGCAGACGCCCCGGGTAGACGATTTACCTTTTTTCATCGTGATAGATCTGGCATTCTTCATTTCCTGTCTGGTACTATATTTTAAACAATAGCCTCGCATGGCTTTCCCAACTGAACAGTATTCATGAGCAGGATAGCAGAGAGTCAGCTTTGCCGTCAATTTTTCGCCGTCAGGTGTGTTGCCCAGACCAAAGAAAGAGCTGGCTGCGGTTGTCATGGAACTGAGAGGGAACGATGGGGCTATTCTGGAAAAGGCAGAGAGCCTCTTTAACGGTAGCCAGCCGCAATTGGCTTTGGAAACGCTGGACCTTATATTAAAGGTGGATGGCAATCACGTGCCAGCACGCCAGCTGAGAGTTAAGATATTGGAAAAACTTGCCGAAAGTGATATCTGTCTTATATCCCGGAATGTCTGGACCTGCTATCGGGACGAGGACAGGGAGTTTCTCAAGCACCATTTTCTTGAATGGATTCTTTCATGGTATTGTTGTCTTCTGGCTATGGCATGAGCTGGATGGTTTTTGCCTCTATATAAGGCTGACCCGCACTGGTAACACGAATGACGCCTGTGACTTGGAGTATAATACCAGTGTATTGCATTGAATCAGGTTTTAACATTTCCGGAAGCTTTGCTGGTGAATTAGCACTAACGTAGATCGCCCCGGTTGAGTCTTTGATGACCCAATCGCTTCGCGTGTCCGGTGGCGACACATTTGCCTCATGCAGTAAATCCCAGCCGCGGTAGTAGCCAACAACTGTTATTTCTTGACCATTAAAGGTAGAAGGAGAAGCCAGCACAGAACCAATTATTCCCATTATCACTTCAGGCAACTTGGTAACAATCAAATGCAAACGATATTCGTCTTTAGATATCTCTTTACCAGCCTCAGGGTAAGGGGTGATATGAAACATCAGCTCATACCTTTGGTACCTCTCCTTCGAGTATTCGTCTTTCAAGCCGGGCTCGGTCAATACCATGCGGTAAGATGAACCTTTATGTACAAGATCAATCAAACAGGAAACCCTGCCAGCCCAAATACAGGTAGCTCCTCCTGGACAGCGGCTATCTTCGATTACCTCTTTGAAACTGATCTCTAAATCTTCATCGACGATGGAGGCGCGTTGCCCTATAGACAGGGAGAACTCCTCATTCAGGCTGACTCTGGGGTTATCAAATCGAGCACAGCCAGAAACAATTAAAACAGCGACCAGACAGGCGAAGAAGTAGAGATTGCGTTTCCACATTTTCTTTTAACCACCGTCAGTTCAAACCAGGGTAGAGTAGCTCAAGTATTATCATATCACAGCTAAGCAAATTTCATAAGACTTTACCTGATACTGTTACTGTCAAAAATATATCGCTCTGGAGAGTGAAAAAAGATATTAGCATAATTCCTTTATAACAAAATAAGGGGGATCAATTCCCCCTCATTTTGTTAATCCTTTGAATGGCTTATATCAAATCTTGCTTGAGGATTGATAAACAATCCTTTCAATTCGTTATTTGTCTAACCATACCTGTTCAGGTTTCCACCATGACGAAATGCTTCTTTCATACCAGCCGCCATCTTTGACATACGACTGCATCGCCCAGCTTTTTCCTGCCTCGTTGATGGGGATGTAACCTGCCTCTTTATGAATCTGATTGAAAATTGCTCTGATTAAATTAACATCTGGTTCCGGAGAGGTCAGACTTTTTTCGAATAGACTGATGAATTCAGGAGTTCTTAACCAGCTTTTCAAAAAGGGTCCATTTGGTCTGAGATATAGATAGATCATACTATTATAATTCGCAGCGCCCGGCCAAAGCTGATAAAGGCAGGCGTTTTTCCACGTGCCCATGAGATATGAAGGTTGATATTTGGAAAATTCGGGAAATTCGAGGGCAGCATCTATGCCGACTTTTGAGAGATAGCTCTGAACAGCGACAACAACATCCCTGTTTAATCCCAGAGGATTACATATGATGGTAGTCTTGAATCCGTTGGGATAACCAGCCTCAGCTAGCAATTGTTTGGCTTTTTCAGGATTATATCTTCGACCAACGAAATTGGGGTCATATACCGGGTAGGCTCTGGCTGGCACCTGATATGCGGCTTTCCAATAACCAAAACCAAACGCTTTTGCGATTGCTTCACGGTCAATCGCATATTCGGCTGCTTCACGTACCTTTAAATTGTACCAGGGAGAATCCGGATTAGCTGTATCCGGGATTAGACTGGATGTTGTTACTGAATTCGCTACAACCTCCAGACCTATATCTGCCATGTCTTTTGTTCTTTTCCCAAATTCGATGGCAATTGCATCAGCACCGCCGGATTGCATCACGGCTTTTTGTGTCATTTGGTCAATTACGTAAATAATTTCTACCCTGTCCACGTAAGGTTTGCCTGGCTGCCAGTAATCAGGATTTTTGACTGCTTTAAAAGCAGTATCCCGGGAAAAACTTAAAAATTTAAAAGGTCCAGTGCCGACAGGATTTTGCCGCACCCAATCAATTCCATTTTTATCAAAAGCGGCTTTCGAAATCATCCAGCTTGAGCTTCCATCAGCAAAGCCAGCCATAATGGTATTCATCCACTGCGTAATATTTACTCTAACAGTGTAGTCATCAATGACTTCCACCGATGACCAGTTTGGCACTAATTTGGCTTCAATCTGGTTATCCAGGTTCCATTTGACCACCTGTGCATTAAGGTCGGACCCGTCATGGAATTTTACGCCCTTCCTTATTTTGAAAGTGATTGATTTGAAATCTGATGCTACTTCATAAGATTCCGCCAGCCAGGGAATCAAGTTCCCCTTGTCATCTGAACGTAATAATGGTTCAATGCAGAGCTGGATGCTTTCGCCACTCCCTGTCTGTATCTCAGGAGGAAAACCGATGCTGGTAGCTGGAACAGCGTCATTTACTACTCTTAAAACTCCTCCATATTTAGGAGATTTCCCTGTTTGAGTCGGAGTGGTGACAGTTTGTGTGATGGCTGGGGTTGCGCTTGTAGTTGTAGATGGAACGGCGGAAGATGGGCTGATACTCTGGGTTGGTGCCGGGGACTTAGAAACAGATGGTGTAGAAGTGCCGCAGGCTGTTAAAAAGGAGACGAGCAATATTCCGATCATGATCAACCAGAAAGCTTTTTTCACATCAATCCTCCTCATAATCATTTTTTTCTGTTTAAATATTTACTTCGAAAAACCTTTCCCAAATATCAGCTATAGATGACCTCTTTATTTTCAATCGCATTTACAAAAAATTTTAAGAAGGTTGATTCACAGAAGTTAACTCCTTGCCTGCAACAGTAAAAGAATGATCATTTTAAAAACGCTTCAAATAATCATCCTGATAATTTGTTTTAGTTATTAATCGAATGTCTTTAACATGGGACTACCGTGAAATAGTTTATATTTTACTTTTATTAAGCGGCATTGTCAATATATTTTTGCAACATATAGTTAACTAAAATAATACTTGACAATTAATTTATGAGAATATATATAATTTAATCAACTTACTGTTTCTAAAATGCAACTTGTATTTGCACAAGGATTAAATGAAATAATAATTAATTATCTTAGGTGTTTACAGACAGGGTTATTTTCGGTCACTTTTGTTGAGTTAGATTGAAGTTGAAGTGTAAAGCTACATTAATCATGGTCTTTGTATTAGCCCTGATTTGTGCAGGGTTTATCTGGCATATATATTCGTGGCATAATTCCGGACGTTATGCGGAAATGGCTGACTGGATTGGCACAACAAAAGGAATACTAAAGATTGCATATGACTTAACGATAACTGTTGTATTCGCATGTGTGCTCGGGCTGTTATTTGGGAAAATCACGGATATTATCCTGAAAAAGTGAGTAATAAAATGGATTTTTCTATTTTTATTTGGAATGTGAGGAGATGACATCTATCCTTCCGGGAGTTGAGATAAATCTGTTTTTCCTGGTCTCCCTCGGGTTGGCTACAGGAATAATTAGCGGATTCGTAGGAGTTGGAGGAGGAGTTATCCTGACTCCGGCGTTAATTATTTCAGGCATCCCTGCTAATTTTGCAGTAGGTACGAGTCTGCTGTGGATCACCGGCAATGCAATAGTTGGTGCTATGAGGCATCGTCAGGAGGGAAATATTGATTTTAAACTTGCCCTGGTAACAACCATTTTTATGACTGCCGGTATCGAACTTGGAGTAAAGCTTTTACAATTTGTTCAGTTGCATGGCGTGGCAGACTCAGCGGTACTATCCATTTCATGCTTGCTCCTTTTCACAGTTGGAAGCTATATGCTTTGGGAGTCAACCAGGTTGAAATCCCCTGCTGGCACACCAGATACGGTTAATGAAAAGCGAATCTCGTTTGGTGATATGTTAAGAGTAATAAATATCCCTCCAAAGATTGCCTTCCGTAAATCTGGCATCCGAATATCCCTGTTCCTTTTAGCCGGTATAAGTCTGGCAATCGGTATTCTTTCCGGTTCTATTGGTGTGGGGGGTGGATTTATAATGGTTCCTGCTCTGATATATCTTTTCGGAGTTCCTTCCTATACAGCAGTAGGCACAAGCCTGTTTCAAATTATTTTTTCTTCTGGTTTTGGCAGTTTGCGGCACATAATGAGTGGAAATGTTCTGATTTATGTTTCGTTGTTAATATTATTGGGATCATCAATAGGCACCCAGATTGGCGCCATAGCTACGAGGTATCTTGAGAGTAAGTGTATGAGATTTGTCTTGGCAACCACAATCCTTGTAGCGGTTACGGGTTCTGTCCTGAAGCTGGTGGAAATAAAAGTTGAGAGTACACTGACCTGGCTTAGTTTAGCGACCAGTGGAGTGATTTTCGGTGGGCTGGTATTTATTGCGTTGCTTATCACCGGTTTACTTGTGGTACGGGTCTTCTTGCATAGAAGGAGGAATTCAAGCGAATTTCTCCGCTATTTATTCAAAGAATAGGATAATCCGGGGTAATAATTGTATCATTTTGGAGTTTAATTTAAAGAATTGAATGGAGGAAATATATGAATGTTATCCTGATCATTGCTGACACTGTAAGGCTTGATGCTGTTGGTTGTTATGGCAACGGGCAAATGCGTACCCCGGCGCTTGATAAATTAGCTTCAAAAGGAGTCAAATTCAACAGGCATTACATCAGTTCGTTCCCCACCATGCCTGCGCGAGCCGATTTCTTAACAGGGCGCTGGACAATGTCCTATATGCAGTGGGAGCCCTTAAGACGCGATGAAATCACTCTTGCAGAGATTATTGCTCAGGGTGATTTCACCACAGCGGCGATTGTTGATACTCCGTTCTATCTGCGAGATGGTATGGGATATGATAGAGGCTTCATGACATTTCATGAGATTCCCGGGCATTACTATGTGGCAAAGGGCAGAGGACGGAAAAGAATGGATGCTGTGGATGTTCGTCCCTCAATACGTATGGAGATGAACTGCTTTGCGCCACAAACCTTCCAGAAAGCGATTCAATGGCTGGAACTTCACTATAAAGATAATTTCTTTCTTTTAATTGATACGTGGGATCCACATGAACCCTGGGATCCACCAAATTATTATGTTGAATTGTACTGGCCGGAATATAATGGCGAGCTGTTTCGTCCGCTGTACGGTTATTTAAAGGACAGTCCTGATATCACTCCTGAATATGTAGAGAAGGCAAAGAAGTGTTATATGGGAGAGATGTCGATGGTGGATACCTGGGTCGGCCATCTCTTGACTCATGCGGAAAATATGGGATTGATGGAAAATACTGCGATTATCTTTACCACAGATCATGGTTATTATTTTAATGAACACGGCGGACTTTACGGAAAGATGGTTTTTGCACATGGAAAAGAGCTCGATGATGAGCGGGGCGAAGGTGCCTGGGCGCGTTCTCCGCTTTATAATGAGGTGACCCATGTTCCGCTCATTATTTATGCCCCGGGTGTCAAACCAGGTGTCTATTCTGGCTTAACTGCTTCAATAGATATCATGCCAACCATCCTGGATTTGCTTGGGCGTCCGCAACCAGACCGGATTCAAGGACATTCCCTTGTGCCCGCTTTGCACGACCTGTCCACTCCAGGGAGAGACTACGTCATATCTTC
>Ga0073932_1007426_pt1 | contig 10614 bp, 4 predicted proteins | sample DewCreD2012metaG_FD_76967 | JGI IMG/M metagenome (GOLD analysis project Ga0073932, IMG submission 76967) | Hot spring sediment bacterial and archeal communities from British Columbia, Canada, to study Microbial Dark Matter (Phase II) - Dewar... ...
GACTATCATCGCGGACACAAGTTCAGCACCTACGCCACGTGGTGGATTCGCCAGGCCGTGACGCCGAGCTGGTCGATCGGGTGGCCGAGGCCGGCATCCTGTGGATCAACTCGGCGGGCAATGCCGCCGCGCAGCACTATCGCGGCAGCTACACCGATACCAACGGTGATCTGATTCACGAATTCGCGCCCGACAAGACCACGCTGGGCTTTCAATCCAACCCCGACAGTCTGACGCAGATCGTGCTGAACTGGGACGACTGGCGGGATGACGACGCGCCGGCCGACGCGCAAGACTTGGACTTGTACCTGCTGGATGCGGACAGCAATATCATCGCTTCGGCGCGCAACACCCGCGAGGGCGGCCGCGACCCGGTGGAGCAAATCCTCTATCAGTTTGATGACAGCCGCACCTATTTCCTCACCATTAACGGCGTCAGCGTCGATCGCGCGCTGCGGCTCGACCTCTACATCCATCAAACGTCCAACCTGGAATTGGCCGACGCGACCGGCAGCCTGGCGACTCCCGGCGACGCGCGCGGCGCATTCACCGTAGGCGCGGTTTTCTGGCATACCGACGAAGTGGAAGCCTACAGCTCGCGCGGCCCCACCGCCGATGGGCGTGTCAAACCCGATCTGGTCGGCCCCGACGGCATCGCCAGTCATGTCTTTGCGCCCGATCGGTTCTTCGGCACCTCGGCGGCTGCGCCGCATATCGCGGGCGCGGCGGCGCTGGTGTGGGGCGCGTATCCATCGGCCACCGCCGATGAGATCAAGCAGTATCTCAGCGCCAACACGATCGATCTGCTGGAACCCGGCGTGGATGCCACGACCGGCGCGGGCCGTTTGCAACTGCCAGCGCCGCCCGTCATCGAGCCGACCACCACGCCGACCGCGACGCCCGCCGATTCGCCGCTGCCGTCTGCTCCGGCTCAAACCGTGACCGCCGCGCCGACCGCCACGCCGCGAAAAATCGCATTAGGCACGCCAACCGGATCGCACCCGCGCCCGCCCATCACCACGCCGCCCGATCGAAGCGGGGACGGCTGGATCGGGCTGGTGGCGATCGGGCTGGCGGCGGTGCTGGCCGCAATCGTGGGCTGGCGCGTGGCGCGGCGCGCCCCCAGATCGATCGGCCCGGCGGCGACTCGATCGGTCACTGCGGCTTCGCTGGTCTGCACGCACTGCGGACGAGTGCTTCCCGCTGAAGCTTCATTCTGCGCGCAATGCGGGCGGCCCGTCGGTGGGGCGCAGACGCAGACTAAATGCGCGCGCTGCGATCGCGCGCTGCGGCCCGGCGCCCGATACTGCGCGCGCTGCGGACAGTCGGTGACGACGTTGTAAGACAATTGATAGTCTAAACAAATGCGCTATGCTACGCCGGACACACTTGAACATCGGCGCGGAGTGCGGGCGTGAGTCTCGATCAACGGCTTGAAGTGCTGCACAACGTTTTTCCCGACTTGAGCGAGTGGCTGGTGGCGCATCTCGCGCAGCGCGCGCGCGAGGCCGTTTACCCGGCGGGCGTCGCCATCGTGCGCGAAGGCGAACCCGGCGAGGCGTTCTACGTGATCATCGACGGGCGCGTGCGCATCACTAAGACGCTGGAACTGGGCGTGGAGCATGTCCTCAACGAGCTCGGCCCCGGCCACTTCTTCGGTGAAATGGCGCTGGTGGAAGAAGCTACCCGCGTGGCGACGGTCACCGCCCTCGACGACGTGACGGTGATGGTGATCGCCAAGCGCGATTTTCAGGAACTCATCACACACAGCGCGCAGGTGGGTCTGGCGATCATGCGCGCCGTCGTTCATCGCTTCCGCGACGCCGACCGCCGCTCGATTGAGGAGCTGCGCAACAAAAATCTGGAGCTGGCCCGCGCCTACGCCGAGCTGGAAGACGCCTCGCGCCGCAAGAGCGAGTTTCTCACCGTCATCTCGCACGAGCTGCGCACACCGCTGACCGCCATCCGTGGCTACACGCATCTGATGCGCAGCGGCGCACTGCCGGTGGCCATGTTGAACAACGCGCTGAACGTGGTGGTCAAGAACACTGAGGCGCTGGTGAATCTGATCAACAACTTACTGTTCCTGCAGGAAGTGGAGCTGATTCCGCCCGCGCTGGAGCCGGTGCGGCTGGTCGACATCGTGCAGCCGATCGTGGAGGCGTTGCGGCCGCGCGCCGCCGACAGCGGCCTGCGGTTCGAGGTCGATCTGCCGCCCGATCTGCCGGAGCTGCGCGCCGATCGCGGCGGGCTGACGCAGGCCATCGGCGCGCTGCTGGACAATGCCGTGAAGTTCAGCCCGGCGGGCGGTGTTATCACGATCGGCGCGTCAACGCTGGACAACGGCATCATCGTGAAGATCGCCGATCCGGGGGTGGGCATTTCGCCTGATGAACTCGCTCACATTTTTGATCGCTATCACCACGTGGAACGCACCGGCGATCAGCTTTTTGGCGGTGTGGGGTTGGGGTTGCCCATTGCGAAGCAAGTGGTGGAACAGCACGGCGGGCGAATTTCGGTGACTAGTAAAGTGAACAGCGGCAGCACGTTTACCATCATGCTGCCGCTGTCCGGCAAGAGCTGAAGTACAGAGGTCGCGGCGGACACCGAGCCGCTCTGCGCGCGGCGTGGTGTGCTTTATCTATCAGAACAGATTCCAGTTTCATTTACGACCGGGTCATTCCCGCGCCGGCTGCCCACGGCTGGTGGGCAGATTCCGGCGCCAACCACTGGACACGCGCTTACGCGGGTGTGACGTAAAACCGTCACTCAAGCTGGAAATTGCTCTAGCCGCGAATCACCGCGCCCAGTTCCTGGCGCAGCCGCTGGATAATCTGTTCGCGCACTTTCACCACTTCGGCGTCGGTCAATGTGCGCTCCGCCTGATACGTCAGCCGATAAGCCAGGCTCTTCTTCCCTGCGCCGATCTGCTCGCCCCGGAACACGTCGAATAGGCGGGCGGTCTTGAGCAGGCCGCCCACACTCTCGATGACGGTCTGCACCCGATCGGCCTGCACCCGGTCCTCGACGATCAGCGCCAGGTCTTCGGTTACGGCCGGGAAGCGCGGCACGCCGCTGATGCGGATCGACGCGGGCACGCATGCCGCCAGCGCTTCGACATCGAGTTCAGCCGCTAACACAGGCTGATCGGGCAGATCGAACGCTTCGCGCACCAGAGGATGAATCTGCCCCAGCAAGCCAATCTGTTTGTCCCCCACCAGCAGGCGCGCCGTGCGGCCCGGATAGTACGTGGGATGCTGCGCCGCTTCGAAGCGGGCGCCGCCGATGCTCAAACCAACCAACAGCGACTCGATCACGCCTTTAAGGTCATAGAAGCCGAGCGGGCTGCGATCACCGCCCAGCCACGATTCCGGTTCGCGCGGGCCACTCATGACGATCGTCAACCGGCGCGGCTCGTCGGGGAGCGGCCCGTCTTCCGACACGAGATAGATCTTGTTGAGTTCGAACAGCGCCAGGCGTTCGTGGTGATGGATGTTGCTGCGCGCCACGTCGAGCAAACTGGCCAGCAGGGTGTGCCGCAAATGCGTGCGCTCCGAACTGATCGGGTTGGCCACGCCGAGGTAGGGTCGATCGTCGGGGCGTTCGCCGGGCAGCAGCCTGGCTTCGTGTTGTGGCGTGGTCATTGAGTAAGTGATGGCTTCAAACAGGCCCGCCTCGACCAGCAGATCGCGCACGCGCTCCTCAAACTCCAGCGGCGGGTTGCCGCGCTGCGGCGGCATCTCATCGTCCATGGCCGTGCGCGGAATGCGATCGTAGCCATAGATGCGGGCGATCTCTTCCAGCAGATCATGCGGGCCGGTGATGTCGGTCCGATGATCAGGCGCCGTCACCAGAATTGTTGATTGCTGATTGCTGATTGTTGATTTGAACTCCAGAGTTGTTAATATGCGATCGATCTCCTCGATGGGCACGTCGAAGCCTAAACCCCGCTTGACTTCCGCCATCGTCAGCGCGACGGTCGCAGCTTCGGGGGGGCGCGCGTAGTTATCGACGACCCCGGTGTCGATGACGCCGCCGCCCAAGTGCTGAATGAGATTAGCCGCACGAACGTTGCCGCGCAGCGCCATCGCCGGGTGGATGCCGCGCCCGAAGCGCGAGGCTGCCTCGCTGGGCAGCTTCATCTGCTGGGTGGTCTTGCGGATGTTGATGAAGTCGAAGTTGGCGGCTTCGATCAAGACGTTCTGCGTGTGATCATCGACCTCGGTTTCAAGGCCGCCCATGACACCGGCTACACCTACCGGCCCGGCGCGGTCGCAGATCATCAGGTTGTCGGGGTTCAGTTCGCGCTCGACGTTATCGAGCGTGGTCAGGCGTTCGCCTGTTCTGGCCCGTCGAACAATAATCGTGGGGCGAGCATCCCCCTGCTCGATCGCCCGTTTCATCAGTTTATCGTAATCGAAGGTGTGAATGGGCTGGCCGATGTCAAACATGACGTAGTTGGATACATCGACGATGTTGTTGATGGGGCGTTGCCCCGCCAGACGCAAACGCCGCTGCAACCAGTAGGGCGACGGGCCGACCTTCACGCCGCGCACAATCGTGGCGGTGAAACGCGCGCACAGATCGGGATCGAGAATCTGCACTTCGACGCCGTCGGCCACGTTCGGGCCGCTGCCCTTCAGCTCATACGTCGGTTGCTTCAGAGTCTGCCCCGTTAATGCGGCCACTTCACGCGCCACGCCCAGAATCGACGCGGCCCGCGCGATATTGGGCAGGATGGCGATGTCCAGCACGGCGTCGCCCAGGTAGTCCTGCGCCGGCGCGCCCACCGGCGCGTCGTCGTCAAGGAGGATGATGCCTTCGTGCTCGTCGCTGAGGCCCAGTTCTTTTTCTGAACACACCATCGAATCGCTGCGCACGCCGCGGAGTTTGGCAGGCTTCAGCGTCATCAACACTTTGCCTGCTTGATGGCCGTCGTACAATACTGAGCCTTCCTTGGCAAAGACAACCTTAGGGCCGTTCGCCAGTTTGCCCGCGCCCTTTAGCTGGAAAATGTTGGGCGCACCCGTGACGACCTGATGCAGCGTCTCGCCGCCGTAGTCGATGTCGGCCAGTACCAGCCGATCGGCGTTGGGGTGGGCACGCACTTCCGTGATCTGTGCGATGACGATTTTCGACCGATCCCAGACCAGCTCCGCGCCGGGGATGCCGTAATACTCGATATGCTCCACCTCCATCCCCGCCAACGTCAGCCGCCGGGCCAGTTCCTCGATCGGGAGGGTGATGTCCACGTAGTCTTTGAGCCAGCTAATCGGCACTTTCATATCAGCACTCCATTTGGAATCTACAGCAAATTGCTGCTCAGTCGATGTTCAGGGTTGACGACACGGATGCTCTTTGGCAGTCATTGGCCTTTTTAAGTCGGTCAGTGTTTATTTTATGGCGGTCAACGGCCTTTTTAAGTCGGTCAATGTTTGTTTTATGGCGGTCAACAGCCTTTTTGAGTCGGTCAGTGTTTGTTTTATGGCGGTCAACAGCCTTTTTGAGTCGGTCAGTGTTTGTTTTATGGCGGTCAACAGCCTTTTTAAGTCGCTCAGTGTTTGTTTTATGGCGGTCAGTGCTTTAGTTCAGTTCGAGTGACAACACGGTAAGTTTGTCGTCAACGGGTGTCCCGTCGGGACCAATCACTTTCACCCGTTCGCCCGTGTTTTCCTCATACAGACCGGCGATGATGGTGTACGTGCCGGGGGCAGCACCAGTCACGCGCAGCCGGTGAAAATCGATCACGATTGTGCCCGGCTGCCAGTCGGCGGTGGGCCAGAACCACAGGCCGGGCACGCTGTCATCCTGTGCCACCAAATGGCCGCTCGCGTCGACGATATGCACGAACACTTTGTAGGACGCGGTCTGTGGCCGCTCCACCAACCAGTGCAAGAACACGCCCACCTCGCAGCTGGCGGTGTCGGTGACAGGCCGGCTGATCGTCAACTCGGCTTTGGCCAGCGACACGCCGTTGATCAAACGTGCCGCAGGGGCGGCGCTGTCTGAAGCCGGTTCGATGCGATAGATCACAAACTCGCGTTCCGGCTCGATATAGATCGGCGTCAACCCGATCGGCTTGGTCTCCGGCGACAACAAACCGGTCAGCGCGGGATAGAGCTTCGGCCCGGTCTCCTGATCGTAAATCAAGAAGCGAAAGCCCTGCGCGCGCGCAGCATCCAGCAGCTGCGGCAGCGTGTCGTGCGGCAAGCTGCGCAGATCGTTGGCCTGGGCAAAGCGCTGGCGCGTTGCCGCCGACAGATCGTGCAGGCGCAGATCGGTGCTCAGCACTTCCGTGGCGGCCGTCATGCCTGCGGCGTGCAAGGCGTCGGTCGCTTCGATAAAAGCGGCGGGCGTAACGGGTTGATCGGCTGCAAAGCCCAACGGAATCGGCACAGCCAGCAAGATGCCTGCCAGCGCGATGGGCGCAAACACCGGCACGCGCCGCCACCGATCGGGCAGCAGCGCCCGAAAGAACGCCACCGCGCCCGCCGCCAGCACAGGCACCAGGATCAGCAGAAACCGCGGATCCAGCCGCATCAACGAAAGCGCTGCCAGGTGAGCCAGCACATACAACGCCAGCAACAGCCGCACCCGGCCGCGCACGGTTTTGCCCAACACCAGCATGAACAGCAGACCGGCTTGCCCGAACAACTTCAACGGCGTTTCGGCGATGGCCAACTTGGACGAAAACCAGAAGCCCTGAAAATTGTCCCACCAGTGCCGGATGAACTTGCCCGGATTCAGGGCAAAAACCTGCATCAAGCTGATATCCGGCGTCTCGTTCCATTCCGGAACAAAATCCGATTTGCCGTACACGTGAAAATAGACGTTCTTGCCCTGATCGCTAATCAACGGCGAACCGGTGACGATCCACGCGGGCAGCCATTGCAGCGCCGTCACGGCCACAAACACCAGCCCATAGACCGCGACATTTCGCCACGCATCACGCCGCCGCGCCATTACGGCCAGCCCAATCAGCAGCAGGCCGCTGACACCCGCCGTGACCAGGCCGGTATAGCGCACCAGATACCCGCCGCCCGCCAGCGCCGCCGCCAGTCCGATCCAGCGGAGACGCGGCGCGCGCTCGATCGGCTCGTTGGCCAGACCATAAGCCAGCACGCCGATCGAGATGATTTGAAAGCCGGCGGCCAGCATGTCGTTGCCTTCATAGTTGCTGAAATACAAGATGTAGCCGGTAGCGGCGACAAAGACTTGCACCAGCCAGGCCAGCCATCGGCTGCCCGTCACGGCCTGCGCGATTAGATACGCGCCGATCAAGCCAAGCACTCCGCCCAGAATCGACAACGCCTGCCCCCAGCGCGCCGCATCGACGCCCAAACCCAGACCCAGGCGCAGCAACCACGGATAGCCCACGGGATGAATCGAGGCCACCCAGCCGTCCCAACTGGCTAAGCTGATCTGCCATGCCCGATCGGCCAGCGGAAAGAAATCCAGATTGCGGATGTCGATCACGTTGGTCAAGTGCTGCGTCACCGCCCACACAAACGCGCCCAATACGGCCGCTTGCGCCATCCACCAACCGATCGATTTTGCGCGTGCCCTTAAGGTCATGGTGTGCCTGCTGCCTCAAACACGATCCGCGGCGAATCCCAGCCGGCCCAATCGCCGGTGGTATCGCCGCTTGGCCCCGGCGCTGTCTCAAGCGTCAGCGTGATCGCGCGACCCGCGAAGGCCGCCAGCGAAACATCGACGCCGTGCCACGTTCGATCCGGCAGCGCATTCGAGACGTAGCGCTCATACAGCGTCACAGACTGCTCCCCCTCAGCCTGTACACTCAAGCGGAAATCTGCCCCGTCGCCGCCCCACTCCCAACTGTCGGGAAACATCGCCACGCGTGACACAAACTGAACCGGCTCGGGCGGCAGCGCCAATCGGAACGAGACAGCCGCCGGCGTCTGCATCACCAGCGCATCACCCCAATCGCCGCTGTCCGGCATGGTAAAGCGTTGAGTATCGATCGGGCGGGCGGGCGAAGGCTGCGCCGCAACGGCTGGATCGGCACTGGCAAACAACGTATTCAAATCGACGATGGTTAACGCCTGAATGGCCACTTTATCTTTTGCATCCCACACCAGCAGCTGCCGCGCCATCGTCCGCGCCTCAGCCGTTTGCTGTGTTTGAAGATAATGATCCAGCAAATAGCGATAGAGCGCCTGGCGAGTGCCAAGCGAATTTGGGCATGGCAGACGCACCTGATCCAGCGCCGCGCGCGCCTCCGCAAATTGATCCAGTTCAAGGTGCAGCCGTGCTGTATCAAGCCACAGATAGCACGGGGTTCGCGCCTGCTCGATCAGCCGCGGGTAAACGGCCAGCATCGATTCCAACGGCAAGGCCGAGCGTCGCGGCCGCACAACATACGTGCCGCCCTGAAAGACCTTAACTTCAAATTCGGCGTCCGGCAGTGACAACGGCACATCGCGCTTCAGCACAATCAGCCACACGTCACCGCCAGCCTGCTGAGCGCCCGACAGATCGGCCACCCGCACGTCGGTCAAGTGTTCACCTGCCAGCAAGTAATACCTGTCAAGGTACCGAGGCAGATAATGATTCAACCCTTCATAGCCCTGATTGAAACTGTCGGGCAAGTCCAACGTGACGGGCACAACTACGGGCGACCGGCCGCCCGCGCGTTGCAAATAAGCGCCGATCGCCCGCCAGTCTTCTTCGGCACGCGCGTGCTCGGCGGCAATGGCCGGTAATGTCATCATCAGCAGTAACGAACCGACAATGAACGGCGCGAAACGCCTCAGCGGTTGCTTCGCCCGACGAGTCACCCCGTCTATCAGCTCGACCAAACCTAGCGCCGCCGCCAGCAAATACACCGGCAGGATGAACAGCACGTACTTGGGCAGCGGCGCACGCGAGATGCCGGCCAGGTTGATCGCCAGCAGCGGCGCCAGGCTGCCTGACACCGGCCACAGCACTGCCGACGCATTGCGGCGAACGATGCCGGCCGCCAATCCGATAAGCGCCAGCCCGCCCAGACCGGCAGCCGTCAGCGCATCGCCATAACCGAAGGCCAGATAGCCGGCCGATGCCCAATCGCTCAGCGGTACGCCGAACCACGCGCCCTGCCGCGCTTCCGGGCCAACGTTCACCAAGACACCGTCGATCGCCGGCCCGATGTACGGGCTGTAGACGATTGCCGTGACGGCGAGTCCTGCACCCAGTCCGATCAGTAAGCGCCTTAAATCGCGCCATGTCTGCCGTCGGCCGATCCAGCGTGTCATGATCAACAAACCCACGTACACCACCTGGCTGAGTACCACCAGGAAAGCGCCGAACAGCGTGTAAGCGCCCAGCGCTGAACTTACACCAAAGCCGATCCACCAGCGCCATTGCTGCCGCTTTACGGCCAGCAGCAGACAGGCAGTAGCCACCGCCGCCCACATGACCTGAACCGCATAGCCGCGCGCTTCCTGGCTATAGCGGATGTGAAACGTGGACACGGCGAGCAGCAAAGCCGCCCACGCCCCCACCCGCCGATTGGCGATTACACTGCCGATCACGTACACCAGCGGAATGGTCAAGACACCGGCCAGCGCCGACGGCAGCCGCAGTGCAAACTCGGTTGCGCCCCAGATTTGAACGACGCCATATTCGAGCAGATAGAAGCCCGGCGGGTGACTGGGCGACGGTTCTGCCAGAATTGCGCTCAAACTCTGCGTCGCGCTCTGGAACGTAAGCAGCTCGTCAAACCAGAAGCTATCGCCGCCCAGATGGATTACGCGCGCGGCAAATGCCAGCAACGTGATGAGCAGCAGCCCCGTCAGCCAGTGGCGATCGATCGAAGTCGGCGCACGGGTGGCCCGGATCATACCTCTTGCATCTCCTTAGAACTGCTCCAACAACCGCAGATCATTCGCCCAGAAATAGCGGATGTCACTGATGCCGTACTTCAGCATCGCGATGCGCTCCGGCCCCATGCCAAAGGCAAAACCACTGTAGATCGACGGATCGTAGCCGCCGTTGCGCAGCACCACCGGGTGCACCATGCCCGCTCCCGCGATCTCCAGCCAGCCGGTGTATTTGCACACACCGCAGCCTGCGCCGCCGCAGTTGGCGCATGATACATCCACCTCAATGCTGGGCTCCGTAAACGGAAAATACGACGACCGAAAACGGGTGGCGCGTTCCGGGCCAAACATCCGTCGATTGAATTCCGTCAGCGTCCCCAGCAGATCGGTCAGGCGCACGTTCCGACCCACGGCCAGACCTTCCACTTGATGAAACTGAATCTCCTTCGACGCGCTCATCTGCTCATACCGATAAACCATGCCCGGCAAGATCACGCGGATGGGCTGCGGGCAATACTCGCGCATGGCGTGAATCTGCCCCGGCGAGGTATGCGTCCGCAAGATCACGTTAGGCGTCGTGGTATAGAACGTGTCCCACATATCGCGCGCCGGATGGTGCTTGGGGATGTTAAGCAGTTCAAAGTTGTACTCATCGGTCTCCACATCACGCGCCTGATAGACCTGGAAGCCCATCGCCGCCCAGATGGCATACATCTCGCGCAGCGTCTGGGTGGCCGGATGCAAACGCCCGCGCGCGATGGGCCGACCGGGCAGCGTCACATCGAGTGCGCCC
>Ga0073932_1007435_pt1 | contig 10605 bp, 9 predicted proteins | sample DewCreD2012metaG_FD_76967 | JGI IMG/M metagenome (GOLD analysis project Ga0073932, IMG submission 76967) | Hot spring sediment bacterial and archeal communities from British Columbia, Canada, to study Microbial Dark Matter (Phase II) - Dewar... ...
GGCAGCAACGGTAGTCCGCTTGGCGTCTGCCGCGGTTACCCTGGCATTTCTTCCTTCCCGCGTTTCTTTCCGGCCGCCGCCCGGGGTGCGGCCTGGCCGGCGCGCAACAGTTCGAGAAACCGTGCGGCATCGTCGCGCATGGTCTCGTTGTTGAACAGGCACCAACCGCCCGCCGGGAATTCGCTTACCCGCTCGCGCAGCCAGCGCAATTCCGCGTCCGTGTAGCGGTGGCCGTAGCCGCCCAGGCCGTGCAGGCGAAAGTAGAACGGGCCGGGCGTGACCGGCGGCCGCACCCAGGGGTCCACGACGTGGACCAGGTCCAGCTCGCGGCAAAGGGTTTCAATCACGGCGTCGGGCCAGACGCCGCGCGGTTCCCAGGCCAGGCGGGGCGCCGGCTCGCGGTGCTTTTCCAGGTCCGCCCGCACCCGGCGGAAGAACCGGCGCAGGTTTTCGAGGTGCTCAGGTTCCGGGCCGAACGACGCAGGGCATTGGAAGACCACCATCCGGGCGCGCAACACCCGGGCGATTTCGCGGGTGCGTTCCCAAGCCGCCCACACCGCGTCGGTCGGGCGGAAGGCCCCCACCTGGTCGTGCCAGCCGGCCGGCAGGGGGTGCCGCAGGCGGCGGTACGTGGGCGAGCCGGGCGGGTGGGTGATGAGTTGCCAGGCTTTGAGGGTGAACTCGAAGTCCGGCGGCGCGCGCTCGCGCCAGCGCGCGGCGGTCTCGGGCGCCGGCGGTTCGTAAAAGGTCTGTTGCACCTCGACGAGCGGAAAGTCCCGGAAGTACGCGGCCTGTGCCCCCGCAAATCCGCAACAGCCCACCCGCACGGCGGGCGGCGCGGCCGCGTCCGGAGCCGGGGAACGAGCGGGCTTCATGCCCGGAGCTTGGGCGTGGCGACGCACGGCCGGCAAGTCCGCGGTGGAGCGCGGCCTCTCGTCGCGGCCTCTCGTGGTGCCGGAAGTTTTTCCGCGCGGACCGGATTGACGCACGTCGCCCGGGGCGTTAACAAAGCGCCAGATTCCGAGTGACTTGAACCGGGCCGGCCCGGTGCCGGCCGCAGCCACGACCGGTTATGGAAACCATCCTGCCTTCCGAGTTCAAACGCGGCATGGTCCTGTTGCTGGACGGCACGCCGTACGTCCTCGAGGAGTTCCACATCAGCGGCACCGCGCAGACCAAGCACAAACTGCACGCGCGCCTGCGCCACTTGAAAACCGGGCGGCTGCTGGACCAGACCTTCACCGAAGGCGAACGGGTGCCGGTGGCCGAGGTCCAGCATCGCCGCGTCCAGTTCAGCTACAACCAGGGCGAGGACTTTGTCTTTTCGGACGTCGAGTCCTTTGACGAGCTGATCCTGACGCGCGAGCAGATCGGCGAGCGCCGCGGCTTCATCAGGGAAAACGAGGAGTACCGTGCCCTGATGCTGGACGGCCGGCTGGTGGACATCGTGTTGCCGCCCACTGTGACGCTCGAGGTGACCGAGACCGCCCCGCCGATCCGTGGCGGCTCGGACGCCACATGGAAACCTGCCCGGCTCGAGACCGGGCTGGAGGTCATGGTTCCGCTGTTCATTGCGCCGGGCGAAAAAATCCGCGTGGACACCGCCACGCGGAAGTACGTGGGCCGCGAAAGCGAGGGCAAGAAGTAGGCAGCCAAGACCGTGGTGCGCGGCCCGCGGCAGGGTGGGGCGCAAGCCGCGGGTGGGAATTGGCGCGGCGCGGGGGAAGGGCGGCCGCCGGCCGGTGGCCGCGGTAAGGAGGCGTTCGTACTCGGCCGGCTCGACGGCGCGCGGGACCGCGCGGCAGAGGCGTTCGCAGCCCGGGAAGCGCCAGAGGTTGGGGAAATCCCGGCATTGCTGCGGTTTGACCGGTTGCACGCGGCCGTCGCGGCCTTCGAGGAAGACGCAGGCGCCGTCGGGCTTTTCCGCCAGCACCAGCCCGCGCCGGTCGGCCCGCAGCCGGGTGAAGTGCTGGATGAAGTCGCACTCGCCCAGACTCAGGTAAGCGGCCAGGCGGGAGATTTCCGCGTCCGTGAGCCGCACCTGCCCGGGCCAGCGGCAGCACGCGGCGCACCGCTGACATTCCCAGAAGACCGGCATGGCAACGTTCCCCGAGACCGCGGCCGGGGGCAATCAACCTGCAGCACGGGCGGCGGCCAGGTCACTGCGCCGCTGGGCCATGCTCTTGAAGAACTCGTAGCCCTCACGCAGGCGGCGCACGCACACGTCCTTGTCCTCGAGCATCGTTTTGATGATGCGCAGGATCGGTTTCGGGCGCAGGTAGTAGCGGTGGTAGAACCGCTCGACCGCCTCGTAGATCTCCTCCTTCTTGAGCTCCGGGTATTCGAGCGCGGAGTCCTGGAAGCCGTCCTCGTGGACGATGTCGGTCTTGTCCCGCTTGACAAACCAGCCGTGGAGCCGGGCCTGCTCGTACAGTTCGGTGCCCGGATACGGCGCGGCCAGGCTGACCTGGACCGAGAACACGTCCAACTCCTGGGCGAAGCGGATGGTTTCCTCGATGGTCTCGCGCGTCTCGACCGGCAGGCCGAGGATGAACGTGCCGTGGATCACGACGCCCGCCCGGTGACAGTCGCGCGTGAAGCGGCGCATCTCCTCCTTGGTCACGCCCTTCTTGATGTTGCGGAGGATTTGTTCGTTGCCGGATTCGTAGCCCACCAGGAACAGCCGCAGCCCGCCGTCCTTCATCTGGCGGATGGTGTCGTAGTCGAGGTTGGCGCGGCTGTTGCAGCTCCAGGTCAGGCCCAGCGGGGCGAGCTTTTTCGCAATCTCCCGCGCCCGGGGAAGGTTGGCCGTGAAGGTGTCATCATCGAAGAAAAACTCCTTCACCTGGGGGAAGAGGCGTTTGAGGTAGGCCATCTCGTCGGCCACGTTTTGCGCCGAGCGCACGCGGTACTTGTGGCCGCCGATGGTCTGGGGCCAGAGGCAGAAGGTGCACTGGGCGGGGCAACCGCGGCCGGTGTAGAGGCTGATGTACGGGTGCAGCAGGTACCCGATGAAATAGCGCTCGATCTGGAGGTCGCGCTTGTACACGTCCGCCACCCAGGGCAGCGCGTCCATGTTGGCGATCAATTCGCGCTCGGGGTTGTGGTGGATGCGGCCGTCCCGGTCGCGGTAACTCAGCCCGGCGATGGACTCGAGCGGGCGGCCCTCGGCCACTTCCTTGCAGGTGAAGTCGAATTCCCGGCGGCCCACCCAGTCAATGGCCGGCGAGGCCTTGAGCGTCTCGGCGGGCAGGACCGCCGCATGGGCGCCGACAAAGCCGATGACGGTGTCCGGGCGCTGGGCCTTGATGGCCTCGGCCACCTTGCAGTCATTGCGCAGCGAGGGGGTGCTGGTGTGGATGATGACGTGGTCGTAGTCGCGCGCGAGGCGGAGGCATTCCTCGCGGCCGATGCCGTGGGGCGGGCAGTCGAGCAGGCGCGAGTCCGGCACCAGCGCGGCCGGTTGCGCCAGCCAGGTGGGGTACCAGAAGGAGGTCACCTCGCGGCGCGCCTGGTAGCGCGAGCCGGCGCCGCCGTCAAAGCCGTCAAAGCTGGGGGGGCAGAGGAAGAGGGTGCTCATGGGTGGAGTGTGGGAAAGTCAGGATGGATTTTTTCGTGCAAAGCCTCTCGCAAAGTCATCATACCGGGTTCCTTCCGCGCGACCAACTCGCCGACCAAACGCCGCAGGGATTCCAGGCGCTGGTTGATCTCCGCGTGGAGCCCCTTGCCGTCATCGTGCTCGAAGCCGAAATCGGTCAACCGCAAGCCGGCCTGCCGCGCGGCCCGCACCAGCCAGGGTTCCAGACGCGGACAGAGCAGGATCACCCGATTGTTACGACGCCGGTCCATCAAAACGCGCACCGCATGGTTGTTGCGACACAGCTCGAGGCTTTGCAGGTAGGGCAGGGGATGCGCATGGGGGTCTTCATCCATCATCCCGATTACCCGGTCGAGGCGCTGCAGTTGCGCGCAGACCCGGTCCCGGCTGGCGGCGTGTTCCACGCTACGGGCGGGTATCCCCAGACTCACCACCAGGGTTTCATCCGGCTTGCATTCCACGAACCACCTCATGGCGCCAGCAATCGCTCCAGGTTCAGAAACGCGTCCGGGCCGTATTCCAAAATCCGGGACAAGCCTTCCCTGCCCACCGGGTGGAGGACGGTCTGGTAGTTGGGCATGGTGGTGACGAACACCGCGAGGTCCTTAGCCGGGGTTTTGGCCACCAGCGAGCTCAGGACGTACGGGTTGTGCGTGGTGAGGAAGAACTGGTTGGACTCATCCAGGGCGATGCGCTCGGCCAGGTAGGTGGTGTAAAACGGGAAAGTGTTCGCCTCGGGCTCGTCCAGCAGCAACACGGCGTCTTGGTTGGTCTCGAACACCGCCATGTAAAAAACAATCCGCCGCAAGGTCTCGGAGACGGTGGGGTAGCTGAACTGGTAAAGTTGGTCCTCGACCTCCTTGGCTAGCAACAGTTCGTTTTTTTCCGGGCTGATGATCAGGCGAAAACCACGCTCCCGAAACAGGTCGCTGACCAGGCGGCGCAAGGATTTGTTGGTCGTCAGGACCGCCGCCAGGTTGGCGCCGTGCGGCGGCTCCAAGACCCCGTACTCGGACCGGCTGAAGTTCGGCAGAGATTGGTAGCGGTAATAGCGCAGCCGATGAACAGCTTGGAGCGAGTTGCAAAACAGCGGATTTGCCAGTCCCGGCGTTGAGGAAGGCGTTTTGGGAGGGGAAGCCAAGCTGCCCGAGTGATTCAAGGAAAGGGATGGTGGAGTGCGTGATGGCAAAATTGAGGCACCATTTTGAGCCACTAGTGGCGCTTCGATTTTGAACGTGCCTTTTTCAAATCGCAGTGTCCACGGCAACTCGTCCAACCGCACCTCCACGGTCTCGGTCAGTTCCCGGTCGTAAAACAGGTCGGCCAGGGTCACAAAGCGCAAGACCCCGCGCAGGATTTCTGGCGCGGCATAGACCCCTTCGCAGAACACCGCCAGCGCCTCGAGGACGTTCGATTTGCCCGTGTTGGGTTCGCCGATAAAGACATTGACCCGGCGCGTCTCGAACTCCAGCCGCTTGATGGACTTGAAGTTGGTGATGCTGACTTTTTTCAGCATGGCCGAAGGAGCGCGTGCAGAGCGCGGAGCACCGTAACGAGATTGTCAGGGCTGCGGCGCGCCAACCTTTTGCACCGGGCTTTCGCTCCCGGCCGCGCTGGCGCAGGCCGAGCCGGTTTGCGGCACTTGGCGATCGTCAACGCCGGTTTCCGTCCCGGCTGCCCTGAGGGCCTCGCGCGCGGCGGCCAGGTGCCCGCGGCCGGCGGAGAAGCCGTTGAAGGCGCGCCGGACCAGGTCGGGGTCGCCGGGGTAGCGGGGCGGCCGAGGGCCGAAGTTGTAGCGGAAATTTTTCCAGTGGTCGCCGGGCTGGTAGTTGGTGCCCAGCGCCCCGCTGGGATCGTAGCCGCAGTGGACCATGCAGTTTTCGCAGCGCGGGTCGCGCGCCACGCCCTGGACCACGCCGTATTTGTCCCAGTCCACCTTCTCGAGCATCTCCCGGTAGGTGGGGTAGTGGCCGTCGGTCATGAGGTAGCACGGCGCTTTCCAACCCTTGACGTTGTAAGTGGGGATGGCCCAGGCGGTGCAGGTCAGGTCGCGACAGCCGGCCAGGAATTCCTGGTACACCGGCGTGCCGAGGATGGTGAACTGCCGGCCCCAGTCGAGGATGCGGGCAAATTTCTCGACCGTCATTTTTCGGGTCAGGAAAAAGTCCTCCGGCTTTTTGCCCAGGCGCCGGACCATGTCCTTCTTGGCGGCGTCGTAATCGTAGCCGGGCGAGATGGTGTGTCCGTCCACGCCCAGCCAGGAGAAGAACTTGAACATGTCCTCGATTTCGCGCACGTCGGTTTCGCGATAGACGGTGGTGTTGGTGGCCACTTGGAAGCCGAGGCGCTTGGCCAGTTTGATGGCCTCGACGCATTCCTGGAAGACGCCCTCGCGCTCGACGATGAGGTCGTGGGTGTATTCCAGACCGTCAATGTGTACGTTCCAGTACAGCCACTGGGTGGGGCGGATGACCGGGCGGCCGTCGTTTTTGCCCCGGCGGATGGTCTCGAGTTGCTTGTCCGTGATGAGGTTTTCCCGGAGCAGCTCCTGCAGCAGCGGCTCCCGCGCGGGCGAGTAACTGGCGGCCAGGTAGTCCACCAGCTTTTTGCGCATGAACAGTCCGTTGGTGCAGATGTACACGATGCGCCCCTGGGCGAGCAGGCCGGCGACCAGTTCCTCAATCTTCGGGTAGATCAAGGGCTCACCGCCGCAGATCGAGACCATCGGCGCGTCGCACTCGGCCGCCGCCGCCAGGCAGCGTTCCAACGGCACCAGGTCCTTGAGGCTGGTCGAGTACTCGCGGATGCGCCCGCAACCGGTGCAGGTCAGGTTGCAGGTGTGCAGCGGCTCCAGTTGCAGCACCAGCGCGAACTTGGGCGTGCGGCGCAGCTTGTGCTTGAGGATGTGCCGGGCAATCTTGACCGACAACGCGAAGGGAAAACGCATGGTTTCAGTTTGCTTGGACCACCAACGCCGGCTCGGCTGCCGGGGCCGGACTGCCGGCCGGGGCGGGCGGCGCGTCCGGTTCCGCCCGGATGAGCCCGGGCAGGAAGAACGAGGCCGGCGAGACGCTGTGGGAGGCGTTGATCCCACTGCACCCGGTGGCGACACACAACAGGCCGGACAGGCCGATCCAAATCCACGTCAGTTTCAAAACATGGCGACTATAAAGCCCGGCCGCACCCGCGCAATGAGGAACTCCCTCTGGCGCGGCTTTGCCGGCGGGATGGCATGGGCGCTCCTGGGTCTTTGGGCCCAGCCGAGCCCGCGGGCCGACGAGTCGGCGCCCGAACCGCCCGCGGCCGCCACGGAAGCGGCCCGGGCGCGCGCGGAGCGGGCGTATCAGGCTGCGGCGGCCGCGTTCGAGCAAGCGCCCACCAACGTCACTCTGGCCTGGCAATTGGGCCGCGCCTGCTTCGACCGCGCCGAGTTTGCGCGCGACGACGCCGAACGCGCCGCCCTCGCCCAGCGCGGCATCGCCGCCTGCCGGGCCGCCCTGGCCCGGGTAACGAACGTGGCCGCCGTGCCGTACTATCTGGGCATGAACCTCGGCCAGCTTGCCCGCACCCGCTCCCTGGGCGCCCTGCCGCTGGTCCGTGAAATGGAGACCTTGTTCCTCCGCGCCCGGCAGTTGGACGCGCACTTTGATGAAGCCGGCCCGGACCGCAACCTGGGGCTGCTTTACCTCGAGGCGCCCGGCTGGCCGGTGAGCGTGGGCCATCGCGGCGAGGCCCGCCAGCACCTCGAACGCGCCCTCGAGCTGGCGCCGCATTACCCCGAAAACCACCTCAACCTCCTCGAGGCCCGTCTGCGCTGGGGCGAACACGACCTTGCCCCCGCCGTCCGCCGCCTGGCCGAGCTGCTCCCCGCCGCCCGCGAGCGCTACACCGGCGAGGCCTGGCTTTGGACCTGGGCGGACTGGGAGCGGCGCTGGCGCGCGGTGCAGGACAAGCTCGCGGCGTCCGAGGCCCCGTGAATCCGCGCGGGGGCGGGCCGGGTTTAGCCGGCGCCCAACCAGCGCCCGAGCCCGGTGGTGAAAGTGCTCAACCACCTCCCCAGTTCCGCGCCCTGGCCCGTGCTCAAGACCACAGCGGCCGCGCTGATCAACCCCAGCCCCGCCCAGCCCAGCCGCTCGAACCGGGCGGCACCGCGGCGCTCGGCCGCCAGCGTGTCCAGCCACAGCCGGTGCAAGGGCACGATGGCCCGGCGACACCCGGGCGTCGCGGTGTAGCGGCAATCCAGCAGGGGAATTTTCGCGCCGCACCACCGGCAAACCGGCGCAAAAGTTCGCAACGCATTCGGGGCAAGTAGCAATGTCGTGGTCATCGTTTCCGCCCGGGAACCGGAGGTACGACCCGCGGTTCGTCTCATGGCAGGGAGGCAAACCCCTTTCACACCGGGAAGGTTTCAAAATTTTTGCCTTGCAGACCCTGCTCCCGTGGGCCGCGGCTCCGCGGGGTGGTCGGGCAAGGTGCCGGTCGCTCCGGGCGGCGGTCACGCCCCGGGAGCGATCACCCGCAGGGCACCCGGCAGCACGCGCACGCGGGCCGGCGTGGCGCCTGCCACGTCGCCGTCCAGGGCCAGCGGTTGGGGTTGATTCGACTCAAGGACCAGTTCGTGGCCCGGCAGGTAGCTGACCTGCGGGTGCCCGGGAAAGGTGCCGCGCAACAGCCGCGGGAAATTCCGCACGATCTCGAGCCGACTGAGCGCCCCGATCAGGCACAGCTCCAGCCGACCGTCATTCAGGCGCGCCCCCGGCGAGAGCCGCATGATGCCGCCCCCGGCCCGCTCACTGTTTCCCGCGCAGACGTGGAAGAAGCGGCCTTCCCGGCGCCAGTCCCCGGTCTGCACCCGCAGCCAGGGCGCGCGGAAGCGAGCCAACGCGAGAAAGAACCCGGCCGAGTAGCTCAGCGGGCGGCCCAACCAGCGCTTGAGCCACGGCCGGGTGCGGGCCAGCAAGGCCGGGGCAAAGCCGGCCGCCGCGAAAAGCAACGCGTGTTGCGGCGCGCGGTCCGGCGCGGTGGGGTCGCTGACTTCGATCACGTCCAGCCGCTGTTCCCGGCCCGCGCGCAGGGCCTCCAGCGCCGCGGGCAGCCGCCCCACACCGAGCTGGTCGGCCAGGTCGTTGCCCGTGCCCAGGGGCAGCAGGCCCAGCGCGGCGCACGTTGCCCCGCCGGCCAACAATCCATCGGCCACGGCGCGCGTGGTGCCGTCCCCGCCGGCGGCGACAACCGCGTCGAAATGCGGCGCCGCCTCGCGGGCGAGCTGGCGGGCGTGGGTGAGGCTGGTGGCGGCGACGCGCTCGAGCGCCGCGCCGGCGCGTTCGAGCGAGGCAAGGGCGCGTCGGAGCCGGGCTTGCAGGCGCGGCCGGGCGGCCACGGCGGGGCTGGCGAGAAGCAACAGGCGGCGGGACACCGGGGCGGGCGCGCGCTTCAGTACGCGCGGCGCAAATGGGAGGGCAGTATGTTCAGCTCGGAGCGGTACTTCGCCACGGTACGCCGGGCGATAAGGATACCGCGGGCGCCAAGCTGGCGGACGATTTCCTCGTCGGAAAGCGGTTTGTTTTTGTCCTCCTGAGCGACCAGTTCGAGGATCATTTGCTTGACGCTTTCGTTCGAGACGGCGCCGTTGCCGCCCGCGGTGGGCAGGCCGGAGGTAAAGAAATAGCGCAGCTCGAAGAGACCTTGCGGGGTTTGCATGTACTTGCCCGAGACGGCGCGGCTGACGGTGGTTTCGTGCACCCCCACCGCCCCGGCCACCTGGGCCATGGTCATCGGGCGCAGGTGGGTCGGGCCTTTGTCGAAGAACTCGCGCTGCCGGCGGACGATTTCCCGGCCGATGTTCAGCAGGGTTTGCTGGCGGAGCTGGAGACTTTTGATGAGGTACTTGCCGGCGCGGATTTTCTCGCGGATGTAGGCGCGCACCTCCTCCGAGCTGTCCGGCCGGGCCATGAGATCCTTGTAAGTGTGGCTGATGCGCAGGTGGGGCAGGGTGTCGTTGTTGGTGCTCACCAGGTAGTCCTCCTCGGTGTTGCGCAGGAACACGCGGGGAAAGGCTTCCTCGAGGAGCAGGCGGTTGAGCTTGACCCGGCTGATACCGCGCGGGTGTTCGCGGCCGCGCGCCAGTGTCTCTGCGCTGAAGCTGCGTCCGCTCAGCGCGGCCCGGTCGAACAACGAGGGGCCGGTCACCAGGCGGTTCAGGTCCCGGCAAAGCGCCGTCAGGAGGGCCGAGCGGGTCGCCGGGTCCGGCGTCTGGCGGTACTGCCGCACCAGGGCGCGTGTCCGGTCCGAGAGGCCGTCCCACACGGCGCGCGCGAACGGGTCCACCGGCCCGAAGGTCCAGCCGCCGGTCACGAGCGCCGCGGTGGCGGCACCGTGGTCGCCGGGCGTTCCCGAGTCCGGCGCGCCGGCAGTGGGCGGTGGAGCGGGTGCCTCGAGCAGCGGCGCCCACGTGGCCACCAGGCGGTCCAGGTCCCGGATTTCCGCCACGGAGAAGTGAAACGCCTCGGGGGTGTTCGGGGTGACCAAGATTTCCGGCACCACATAGTGTTGGTCTTCGGAGGCGAACTCGCGTCCGGGTCGGGGTTCGAGGTGGGTGATGCGTTCGGCGGCGGCTTTCACAGCGTCCAGGTCCACGCCCAGGGCGCGCGCCAACTCGGGGTAGCGGTGTTTGGCGAGGGTCTCGAGGTGTCGGTCCACGATCCGGAATTCGAGCGAGTCGCGACGGCCGGCCCGCTCCAACTGCAGTAGCAGGCACTCGCGCAGGTCCCGGGCGGCCACGCCGGGCGGGTTGAAGGTCTGCACCACCCGGAGGACCTCGGCCACCTGCTCGACCGGCACACCGGCCGAGAAGGCAATTTCCTCAAGGCCGCTCTGGAGGTACCCCCGCTCGTCCACGTTGCCCACGATCAACTCGGCGATGGCGCGCTGCTTCTCGTCCAACTCGGACAGCCGCACCTGTTCGAGCAAGTGCTCCTGGAGCGAGGTGCCGGCCACGAGCGAGTCGA
>Ga0073932_1007436_pt1 | contig 10604 bp, 6 predicted proteins | sample DewCreD2012metaG_FD_76967 | JGI IMG/M metagenome (GOLD analysis project Ga0073932, IMG submission 76967) | Hot spring sediment bacterial and archeal communities from British Columbia, Canada, to study Microbial Dark Matter (Phase II) - Dewar... ...
CAGGGCGCGTGACTGATTTGACCGATGCGGTGGTGCCCGGGGCGAATGTCGAACTGACCAACCGGGCCACGGGCGTGCGGATGGCGACGGTGTCTAATGCCGAGGGGAACTTCGTTCTCCCACCCGTGCCGCCAGGTTCTTATGACGTCGTGGCCTCGGCGCCCGGCTTCGCTTCCTCGAAGTTGGAAGCGATCACTTTAGAGGTCGGCCAGGCGCGCACCATTAACTTCCGCCTCAGACCGGGAGAGGTCAAGGAGTCCGTCACCGTGACGGACACCGCTCCGCTGTTAACGTTGAACCGTGCGGACCGCGGCACGGTCGTCGAACAGCAGTTCGTCAACAGCATTCCTCTCAACTTGCGGAATCCGCTCCTGCTGCTCACCTTGACGCCGGGGGTGACCACCGGCTTGCGGGCCGGCATCAACACCCTGAGCCAGTCCACCACGAACAACTTTCGGATTAACGGCGGGCGCGGCGCCACGAACGAAGTCCTCATAGATGGCGCGGCGAACACCGGCACTTACAACAACCAAGTGTCCGCCATTCCCCAAGTGGACGCGGTGCAGGAGTTCAAAGTGAACACCAGCCCCTATGCGGCCGAATTCGGGCGGACCGGCGGAGGGGTGGTGAGTTTCGCCATCAAGAGCGGAACCAACGAGTACCACGGCACCATGCACGAGTTCCTCCGCAACAGCGTGCTCGACGCGAACGGCTTTAACGCCAACCGCGCCGGCCAGCCCAAGCCCAGTTTCAAACGAAATCAGTTCGGCTTCACTCTCGGCGGTCCGGTGCTGGTTCCCAAGCTATACAACGGACGCAACCGGACGTTCTTCTTTGTCGCCTATGAGGGCCTCAGAGAGCGAAGCCTTGCCAATTTCACCGGCAGCGTGCCGACCGAGTTGGAGGCCAGGGGCAATTTCTCGCAGACGTTCGACACGAACGGAGCGCTGATCCGGATCTTCGACCCCAGGACGACGCGCCTGGATCCGGACCGCCCCGCTGGCACGACGCGCTACATCCGCGACCAGTTCCCCGGCAATGTCATCCCCACCGCTCAACTCAACCAGGTTGCCACAGGGCTGATCAAGTACTACCCGGCGCCCAATCAGAAGGGGCGGGGCGCCAGCAACATCGACAACTACTTCATCGCGGCCGCCAACTCCTTGGATGCGGACCGCGTCGATTTCCGCATCGACCACCAGCTATCCTCCAGGCATGCCACCTTCTTCCGCTACAACTGGTTCGAGAACTTGAATGCTCAGCCGCTGGTGTACGGCAATTTCGCCTCGCCGGTGGAAACCCCCAACCGCATTCCAGGCATTAACTGGATTGCGAACCATACCTGGACCATTTCGGCCGGAACCATTCTCGACCACCACTTTTCCTATGCCCGCAGCGAGACGAACCGCATTCCTTTGAGCCTCGGCTTCGACCAGCGGGCTTTGGGGATGGCGGAAAACGTGGTGAAGGGACAGCGCGCCGCCTATTTCCCCCAGATGACGATTGGACGGCTCAGCGGGCTCGGCATGACCGGCACGGCCTATAATGCGGTGCGCTCCAGGACGTGGCAGTACGCAGCCTCCCTCACCATGCTGCGAGGCCGCCACACCATCAAGACCGGATTCGACTGGCGCCGCTTCCCGGTGAGCATCAATAACATTCCGCCTCTGGTGATCTCCGCCGGCGGCTCCTTTACCGGTGGACCGAATCCGCAGGCAGCCGCCGCGGCGAGCGGCCATGGACTGGCAGACTTGCTGCTGGGCGTCGCCAACGTGAGTTACAACTACCGGCCGATCGAACAGCACGTGCATCCCTATTACGCTTTCTTCGTGCAGGATGAGTTCAAGGTTACGCGCCGGCTCACACTTACCATTGGAATCCGGTACAACCTCGAACTGCCGCGCACGGAGGAGGGAAACCGGTATGTCTTCCTCGATCTGGACAGCCCGTCTCCCCTGGCGGGCAAAGTTCCCGGATATCCGAATCTGAAGGGCGGAGTCGGCTTCGTGGGCATCGAAGGACGCGGGCGGAGGACCCAGCTTGCCGATACGAATAATTGGGACCCGCGCTTCGGCGTTGCGTACCAGATCAACGACCGGACCGTGCTGCGGGGCGGCGCAGGCATCTTCCACCATCCGCTCGTGCCGAACACGGATCTGGCCCAGGGCTTCAGCCGCGTCACGGCGGCTTTGATTACGCAGCCGGACGGAGTGACGCCGCTGTTCAACTTGAGCAACCCCATGCCGGACGGCATCCTGCTGCCAACAGGAAACTCTTTGGGACTGAGCACCATGTTGGGGTTGTCCATTTCCGGTCCCGTCCGCCAGCAGCGGTTGCCATACCAGCCTCAGTGGTCGCTCGACATCCAGCGGCAGTTGCCGTGGTCGTGGGTGGTGGACGCCGGTTATGCCGGCTCTTCGGCGGTGGCGCTGCCCTCGGGGGTGCAGTTCAACCAACTCCCGATGGAGTATTTGTCGATGGGATCGGCGCTGCTGCAAACGGTCAGCAATCCCTTCTTCGGTCTCATCACCGATTCGACGTCCACGCTGAGCCGCAGCACGGTGCAAAGAGGTCAGCTCTTGCGCCCGTATCCGCACTTCACGGGCATGAGCGGCTCGCAAGTGCCCTCGGGACACTCCACCTACCATGCGTTCCAACTCCGCTTGGAAAGGCGCTTTTCGAAAGGTCTGGCTGTATTGCTGGCGTACACGCACAGCAAACTGATCGATAACGCCGCGGAGTTCGGGACGTTCCTTGGCGTCTCGCCGGGTTTCCAGAACAACTACTGCTTCCCCTGCGACCGGAGCCTTTCCTATCAACACATTCCAGACGTAGTGCGGCTCAGCTACCGTTACGAACTGCCGCTCGGCGCCGGAAAGCGCCTGGCCAACAGGGGCGTGGCGGCGCACGTCGTCGGCGGTTGGTCCCTCGCCGGATTCATCACCTGGGACAACGGCACACCCATCTCGGTAACTTCGCCGAACGATTCCAATTCCTTCGGCGGCGGCTCCGGCATGAGGCCCAACGCCACCGGCCAGAAAGCGGCTCTCGATGGGGGACGGACGTTCGTCGAGGGCGCCCCTTATTTCAACGCCGCCGCGTTTTCTCGCACGCCGCAGTTTGCCTTCGGCAACGTGAGCCGCACGCTGCCGGACGTCCGGAACCCCGGGAATGTGAACTGGGATGCCCTGATTGAGAAGCGATTTACCATCACCGAGCGGTTCAAGCTCGCTTTCCGCACCGAGCTGTTCAATGCCATCAATCAGGTGGTTTTCGGCGGGCCCGTCACTTCCATCACGGCTGCCGATTTCGGCCGTATCCGGCTCAGCCAGGTCAACACGCCCCGGCAGATACAGTTTGGGCTCAAGCTGGCGTTCTAACCGGGCGCCGAACCGGCGGGCGGCTCCCGCGCCAACGCGGAAAGCCTTAGGCTTTGCGAAGCCACGCGATGGCGTGGTCGTTGGTTTCGCGCATGCGCGCCTCAAGCCGCCGGCGCAATTGCCCGGCGATTTCCCGAGAGGCGGGATCGGCGATGAGATCCCGCTCCTCGCCGATGTCTTTGACGATGTCGTAGCAGGACTGCTTGCCCGACTCCCAAACGATCAGCTTATGCCGGCGTGTGCGAATCAAGCGGTAAGGCTCGACGGCTTGCCGGATGGCTAAGGCTTCAGGACGCCCGTCGTCCCACACGGAGAAGCCCTCTTCCGGTCCTCCCGCGCCGGAGGTCAGCAAAGTGCGAAGGCTGCGGCCGGCGATTCGCCGCGCGGGTTGCACGCCGGCAAGATCGAGCCACGTCGCCGCTAGATCGATCGATGCGGCTGGAGCGTCCGTAGTGCGGCTTCGAACGGTGCTCGCGCCAGCGGCTATGAACGGAACTCGAACCGAGGGCTCCCATGGGACCACCTTTCCGCCGAGCCCGCGCGCCCCGCACATGTAGCCGTTGTCCCCCAGAACAAAAATGTAAGTATTGTCCCACTGTCCCGCCGCTTCGAGCGCCGTGACAACCCTCCCAATATGGTGGTCGAGTTCCGTGATGACAGCGTAATAGCGATTCCAATCGAACGGCTTAGGCGATTTCGGGTGTGCGGGGGGCGCAATGGCGCCGCGATCCCTCCCTGCATACTTTTTCTCGAACAGGTCGCTCGCATACCAAGGGGTGTGGGGAGCATTGTACGCCAGCCAAAGAAAGAACGGCGCCTTGGCGCCCCGCACAGTCTCGATGGCGGCGTTGCTGAACAACTCCGTGATGTGACCAGGGGTCTTCCGAGGCTTGCCCTCGAGCCCGTGGCGCAATTCCGGATCGCGGTAATCGCTACCGCCTCCCGGAAGCCACAACGGAGCGCGGCTGAAGCCGCAGGAAGCGGGAGAGTTGCTGATGTGCCACTTGCCCACAAGCGCAGTGTCATATCCGCTGCGGCGCAATTGTTCGATAACCGTCGGACCAATATCACCGCGAAAGCTGGTGCGCCCGTTGCTGAGCAAGCCGTTCTGATACGTCTCCAGTCCGCTCAGCAAGATTCCACGGCTTGGGCAGCACTGCGCCGTGCTGATTTGCGCGTTGGTGAACAGCAACCCCCGGCGCGCCAAGCGGTCCATGTGCGGCGTCTCAATGTGCGGGTTTCCCGCTGCCCCAAGGCATTGGAAGTGATGGTCATCAGTAAGTATAAAGAGGAAGTTAGGCCGTCTGGCGACACCGCCGGACAGCGGCGCGGCAGCGGAAGCCAGAAGAGAACGGCGAGTGAGTTTCATGATGAAAAATCCTACCACGCATGCGCGGGAGTGGAGTCATAAATGTTGCAAAACATCCGCCCGCGGCAGATTAAAAGATTTTTAGCCGCTCCCCGGAACAAAATTCGAGGAGTTCCGTCCATTCTCTTGGACAGCGATCAACAATCGCGCGTCCGCGGAGAGCAAGTGCGGTGCCAACGGCTCCCGCCATTCGAGACTTGAGAAACATTCAAGGAGATAAGGGAGAACTATGACAAAGAAGATCATAATCGTTTTCGCCTGCTTGGCTTTGGCTGTGGCTTACGCCGACACCCATCGCATCACGCTGTTTCAGCCATCCGAAGTTGCCGGCAAGCAATTGAAGCCGGGCGACTACAAGTTGGAGCTGAAGGACGGGAAGGTGATCATCAGTAAAGGCAAAGAAGTGATCGAAGCCAGCGCCAAAGTGGAAACCGGCGATCAGAAGTTTAGCGCCACCACGGTGCGTTATGCTAATGGCGACGGAAAGATGAAGATTCAGGAAATCCGCCTCGGAGGGACCAAGACCAAGCTAGTGTTCGCTAACTGACCAAGTTCCACCCCCGAACAAGCGCGAGAGCCGTCTGCTAGACTAAAGTCGATGAAGCGGTTTCTCGCGCTTCTTCTTTTTGCGCTTCTCCATTTCATTTCCCCCGCTCCGGCAGAGACGGTGGCGGTATTGCCTTTCCATAACGCCACGGGCAACCCGAATTTGGATTGGGTGGGCGTGGGAGCAGCGGAGTCAATCCGCGAAGCCCTGGCGGATGCGGGCATCTTGGTTCTGGACCGGGAGGCGGTGGAGGAGGCTTGCCGGCGCTTGGGCATCCGTCCGTTGGCGCCTTTGACCCGCGCTTCAGTCATCAAAGTTGCAGAGACGCTGGACGCAGAGAAAGTCATTTACGGGTCGGTGCATGGACCTCAGCCCGCTTCGCTTCGCTTCGCCCTGCGGCTCGTCGATATTCCGAACATGCGGCAGTCGCCGGAGATGGAGCACACTGGGGCGATGGAAGATCTGGCTCAGATCCTCAACCGCATCGATTGGGAAATCCTGCGGCAGCTCCGCCCGGAAACTACACCGCCCGAAAAAGTCTTCTTGGCTACCCATCCGGCGTATCGTGTGGACGCCATCGAAAATTACATCCGCGGCTTGATGGCGTCTCAGTCCGAACAGAAGCACCGTTTCTTCACCCAAGCCGCCCGCTTGGACTCACGTTACGCGCGTCCAGCGATGGCGCTGGGCAAGCTGCTCTGGGAGCAGGAAAATTACAAAGCAGCCGCTGCCTGGTTTTCAAAAGTCTCCCCATCCGACGCCCGCTACTGCGAAGCCAACTATTACTTGGGAATTTGCCGCTTCTATTTAGGCGACTACGCCGGCGCGCAAGCCGCCTTCGAAACGGTGGCAAGGCAGGTGCCTCTGAACGAAGTCTTCAACAATCTGGGCGCGGCTCAAAGCCGGCGTGACCACCCGGATGCTGTCGAAAACTTCCGCAAAGCGCTTGAAGGGGATCCATCCGACCCGGACTACTACTTCAACCTCGGTTACGCGCTGTGGAAGGCGGGGCGTTTTGACGAAGCCGCGGGCTATTTCCGCGGCGCGCTCGAACGGGACCCCTCCGACGCGGAGGCGACGCTTATGCTGGGGCGCTGTTTGAAGCGCTCCCGGGACCCGGCCGCGGAGCCGCTCGAGCGAGTGAAGGAGAACTACAACGAGAGCGTGTTCCTCCAGCTCAAAGAGGCGCTGGAACGTAAAGCCAAGTGAGATAGGAGTCTTTGTTAGACTGTCTTTCATGATGCGTCGCCGGACGGCCGCCTCCTAAGCCCTCATATGCTCCGCTGCCTATTCTGGATGTCTTTCCTCGCGGCGACGCTCGCCGCGCAACCGCGCATCAGTTCCTCCTCTCAGCGGAATGAGAACGTCCCCGTTTATGAGATTGACACCAACGCGACGAAGGAGTTGAACGTAAGGGTAGGCGCCTCGGCGACGGTCGTACATGAAATGCCCGCCGAGCTGAATTACTACGCGGCGGAGCATGGCCAGCCGGTCTCGGAACCCATCGCCACGAAGCCTGCCGGCAAGCCTTCGCCTTTCCGGGCGGAGATGTTCGAATCTCATCAGAACAGCGTCTTCAACGCGCGGACGTTCTTCCAAGTGGGTCCGGTGAAGCCTTCCCGCCGCAACTCTTACGGGGTTCGAGCCTCTGGAATGACGCCATACGCGGGCTTCACCACCCTGAACCTTTCACAGCGCAAAATTCGGGGGATGGTGAACGGCAATGTGCTCGTTCCGCTGGAATCGGAGCGTACGCCGCTCGCCGCCGACCCCGCTGTCCGGAGGCTCATATCGCGATGGATGCAAGCCTACCCGCTGGCGCTGCCCAATCGCTTGGACTTCGACCCCCGCGCCTTGAACACCAATGCTCCGCAATCGAGCGACACCTCCGAGGGGGCACTACGCGTTGAGCCTTCCTTAAGAAAGCACCGCCTTGTGCTTTTCCATCAGATTCACAGGCATCACCTCGACGCGTTCCAGCTCGTCGCGGGGCAAAACCCGAACACGGACATACACAGCCACCGTTCGCGAATCGCGTGGCTACGCGGGAGCTGGTCGGCGGGGCTGCACTTCGACCGCACGCGCTCGGCGCTGCTGCCTGAGCCGAACGCCGTGGGTCCCCGGGTGCGGTTCGGGTACCAAATCGAAGAGTTGGGACCGGACAGCCAGTTTCCGATCAACCGCGCGCGCAACGCTTTTCGCGGCGGCGTCCTGTGGTCCCGCGACGGCGAACACGGTCTCAGCATCGGCGGCGAGATCGCCCGCTATCAACTGAACGGCGTGGAGGTCAACAATCAACGGGGACTGTTCTGGTTCACGAATAATTACGGACGGACGGCGATCGAAAACTTCCGGTATGGCGCTCCGTCGATGTACGAAGCCACCATAGGCGAAATGGCGCGGGGCTTCCGCAATTGGGCGGGCACCCTTTACTTCGGCGACCGGTGGCGCGTCCGCAGCCGGCTCCAGATCTATTGGGGATTGCGTTACAGCCTTGAGACCGCCCCGTACGAAGTGGACGGCTTGACCGCCATTCCCTACCGTTGCGACTGCAACAACTTCAGTCCGCGCGTGTCGCTTGCGTGGCGCGCCCCGAGGGAGTGGACCATGCGCGCCGCCTACGCTACGGTATTCGGACAGATCTTCCCGGTGACGTATCAGCAAGCCCGCATCAACCTGCCGCAGGTTCGTTACGTGCAGGTGCAAAATCCGGATATTCTCAATCCGCTGGCGGGCATCCGCCTGGATGATCCCTCGGCGCGTACTTCCCCCACGTTCCTTTCTCCCGACCTGGTGTCGCCTTACTCCCATGTCTACAATCTGACGCTGGAGCGCAAGATCGCGGATCGTTACGTTCTGCGCCTCGCTTATGTGGGCAGCCGCACGTTTAAGCTTCTCAATGCGTATCAGCAGAACCGGGCGGAGCCGGTTCCGGGGATTCCCCTCACCACCGCTACGGTGGACCAGCGGCGCCCGGATCCGCGGTATTACGACGTGAAATACATTGTCAACGGCGGCATCGCTTATATGGACGCCGCACGGGCGACATTGCACATGCCCACATACAAGGGACTGGTGTGGACCGTTCATTACGCATTCGGCAAAGCGATTGACGAAGGTGCGGACTACACGTTCACCGCCGCCAACCGCGATCAGCAGACAGGGCGCAATCAGTGGCAATATGACGCGGCAAAGGACCGCAAAGGCTTGAGCCTGTTTGACTCGACCCATTCCTTGGAACTCGCCTATTCCTATTCCCTGCCCCGCGGCTGGACCGTTTCGGCGGTAAATTTGTTCAAATCCGGCACCCCGCTCACGCTCTTTGTCGGCTCCGACGGACCGGGATTCGGCAACGTGGACGGCGGCGCGGGTGACCGGCCGAACATTCTGGACCCGTCGATTCTCGGCAAGACCATCTCTCATCCCGACACGGCGCCCCTGATCCTGCAACGCTCCCGGTTTTCCTACATCCAGCCCGGCCAGCGGGCAGGCAATCTCGGGCGCTCGACCTTCCGCAAGTCGCCCATCGCCAATTTCAACGCCGCCGTCGCCAAGGAGTGGCGGTTCAAAGGCCAGCGGGAATACCGGTTGGTCTTTCGCGCGGAAGGCTTCAACGCCGCCAACCACGCGCAGTTCGATGAGCCTCAGCGCAACCTGAGTTCGCCCGCATTCGGTAAGATCACCAACACCCTGAACGACGGGCGGGTCCTTCAATTCACTCTGCGGCTTCAGCTCTGAGACTGGAATGATCGACATTCATAGTCATATCGTATGGGGCGTAGACGATGGCTCGGCAAGCATGGACCAAAGCCTGGCCATGTTGCGGCTGGCAGCGGAGAAAGGCACGACGGATATCGTGGCGACGCCGCACTACAACCGTCATTGGACCCCGGAAGCCGCACTCATCCGGGAGCGCATCGAACAGTTGACCGCCGCCCGTGGCGGCATCCCGCGAATCCACCGGGGATGGGAGTTAAACGTACATGTTTTGAACATCGAGGCGGCGCTAGCCTCGCCCGTGGAGTTTACGATCAATGAGCGGGGTTACATCCTGCTGGAACTGCCCCACATGGGCGTTCCCGCCAATATGGATCGAATCCTCAACAGTTTTAGGGAACGCGGCATGCGCCCGGTGATCGCTCATCCGGAACGCAATCCGGCATTGATGCAGATTGTTCCGGAACTGGCTTCGTGGGTGGCGGATGGGTGCCTCCTACAGTTGACCGGTCAATCCATCACCGGAGACGCCGGCGCCGAAGCGCGCGAGGCGGCATGGGAACTGCTTCACAGCGGCTTAGCGGCAATCGTGGCGAGCGACTCGCACGATGATCACTATCGCCCGCCTGACCTTCTGCCGGCGTGGCGCGCCGTGGAAGCCAAGCTCGGCTCGCAAGCCGCGGAGCACCTGTTCGTCACCGCTCCGCGATGCGTGATTGAAGGCGCGGACGTTCCTCCCGCTCCCCAAACGCCGGATCAACCACGCAAGAAATGGCCCCGTCTGTGGCGCTGACCCGGATTCCGCGCGAGAATTTCGGGGACAGGCTACGAAATTCTCCTCTCCGGCGGCGCGGGCTGACCCGCCGGTTCAGCCCTCAATCACCCGCCCGTCCCGCATCTTGATCACTCTATGTGCGAAAGCGGCGGCTTCAGGGTTGTGGGTAATCATGAGGATGGTTTGACCCAGACGTTCGTTGAGGCTGCGGAGCAGGCGGAGAACGATCTCGGAGTTCTCGGTATCCAGATTGCCGGTGGGCTCGTCGGCTAGCAGGATGGAAGGATTGTTCACAATGCCCCGGGCGATCGCCACCCGCTGCTGCTCTCCTCCGGACATGGCGCGCGGCTTGTGGTGCAAGCGGTGGGCGATCCCAAGCATCTCCAGCGCCTCGTGGAACTTCGGATCCTGTTCGCCGTTCCGGCGGGCGATGTAGCGCGCGATTTCGATGTTGTCGGCGGCGGTCAGAGTGGGCAGGAGGTTGTATCGTTGAAACACGAATCCGACTTTTCGTTTGCGCAAGTCGGTGCGCTGCGCCTCGGTGAGCAACGCCAGGTTCTGCCCGGCGAGCACCACAGTTCCCGAAGTCGGAGGAGTCAACCCGCCCAGAATGTGGAATAGCGTCGACTTGCCCGAACCCGACGGACCGACGACCGCCACGAACTCCCCCGCTTCCACGCGCAAGTCCACTCCGCGCAAGGCGTGCACGTCCACCTCGCCCACGTGGTAGGTCTTCCTCAAGTCGCGCGCCTCGATGATCGCGGGCTTACTCATAGCTCAACGCCTCGATGGCATCCTGGCGCGCCGCCTTCCAGC
>Ga0073932_1007437_pt1 | contig 10604 bp, 8 predicted proteins | sample DewCreD2012metaG_FD_76967 | JGI IMG/M metagenome (GOLD analysis project Ga0073932, IMG submission 76967) | Hot spring sediment bacterial and archeal communities from British Columbia, Canada, to study Microbial Dark Matter (Phase II) - Dewar... ...
GACAGTGTAGCACGGCGGCCGCGCGGCGAATGGTTCTAACATGCGGAAGATGAATCAGTTAGCAGCAATCCTCGCCATTCTGGTTCTCGCCTTCGGCCTGCCCGCCGAGGCAGGCAACCGGAAGGGCGACAAGTTTCTGGCGGAGGGCAAGAAAGCGGAAGCCCGGGGCGACTACGACACGGCGCTGGATTTTTACGAGCGCGCCCTGGCGCTGGATCCCTCCGACGCGGCGTACCTGCTGCACGTCCGCCGCACCCGTTTCGTCGCCGCGCAGCGCCACGTCGATCTCGGACAGCAGCTCCGGCGCGAGGGGAAGCTGGAGGAGGCGCTCGCCGAGTTCCGCAAAGCCTTCACGATGGATCCGGGCTCGACGATCGCCGAGCAGGAGCTGCGCCGCACCAACCAGATGATCGAGCGGGAGAAGAAAAGGCAGGGCGCAAGCGGCGAGGCGCAGCCGGAAGAGGAACGGGGACTGACGGAGGCGGAGCTGGCCAGGCGCGAGGCGCAGCGGCGTTCGGCGCGCCTGCTCGACATGCCCGAGCTGAAGCCTGCGTCGCGGCGCATCTCCGGGCTGAAGATCGTGAACCAGACCTCGCGCGTGATGTACGAGACCATCGGCAAGCTGGCGGGGATCAACGTGCTGTTCGATCCCGACTTCCAGCAGCAGGACACGCGCCGGTACACGCTGGACCTGAACAACCTGACGCTGGACGAGGCGCTGAACTACGTCAGCCTGATCACCAAGACCTATTACAAGCCGCTGTCAAGGAACACGATTTTCGTCACCCAGGACAACCCGACCAAGCGCCGCGACTACGAAGAGCACATCACGCGGGTGTTCTACCTGCAGAACGTGTACAACAACCAGGAGCTGACCGAGGTGATGACGGCCATGCGCACGGTGACCGACGTGCGCAAGGTGTTTTCGGTGAACTCGCAGTATGCGATCGTGGTCCGCGGCACGGCGGACCAGCTGGCGCTGGCGGAGAAGGTGCTGCTCGACCTCGACCGGGCGAAGCCCGAGGTGGTGGTGGACGTGCTGGTGATGGAAGCCAACCGCACGCGCACGCGGGATCTGGCGTTGACGCCGCTTTCCAGCGGCAAGCCGGGGCTCGGTTCGCCGGTGAGTTTCACCGGGGGCGGCACGTCGGGAGCGGTTCCGCTGAATCAGGTCCGGGACCTGGGCGCCGGGGACTGGAGCGTGGTGGTGCCCAGCTTTCTGGTGCAGGCGCTGCTGAGCGACCGCCAGACGCGCGTGCTGACTTCGCCGCAGGTGCGTGCGGTGGATGGCCAGAAAGCGACGCTGCGCCTGGGCGACCGGTATCCGTACGCGACGGGTTCGTTCACGCCCGGGCTGGGCGTGGGCGGACCGGGCTTCTCTCCGCTGGTGCAGACGCAGTTCCAGTTCGCCGATGTCGGGGTGAACATCGACGTCACGCCGCGCATTCACGGCGACGACATCTCGCTGCAGGTGGAGCTCGAGATTTCCAACATCCGGGAGCGGATCGACGTGGGCGGGCTGTCGCAGCCCGTCATCGGACAGCGGCGGGTGGCGCACCTGATCCGCGCGCGCGAGGGTGAAGTGACGCTGATCGGCGGTCTGATGCAGGCCAACGTCTCGCGCACGCGCTCCGGCGTGCCCGGGCTGATGAATCTCCCGGTGATCGGGCGGCTGTTTTCCAGCGAAAATCTTGAAAACGCCAACTCGGACCTGCTGGTGGCGCTGATTCCGCGCGTCGTGCGCTCGCCCGAAATCACCGCCGACAGCCTGCGCGGCGTCGCCAGCGGCGTGGATCAGATCTACCGCGTCAGCTTCGCTCCCGAGGAAGAAGAGGAAGAGCCGAAGCCCGCGCCGGCGCGCCAGCCAGGCGAGCCCGTGCGCACGCCTCTGGTGCCGGGCACGCCCGCCCCGGCGCGTCCGCAAACCATGCCTGCCGCGCCCGGGACTGCGCCGGCTGTTCCGCTGGCGCCGCCCTCGGCGCCTCCGGCTCAGCCGCCCGCTGCGGAGCCGCCCGCCGCCGCTCCGGGGCCGCGCCTGACGCTGCTGCCTTCCGCCAGCGAGGCGCAGCTGAATTCCACCGTCACCGTCCGGCTGCTCGTCGACAATGTCTCCGAGCTGTTCAGCGCGCCGCTGCGCATCCGGTACGATCAGCAGGTGCTGCGCCTGCTGGACGTGCAGCGCGGACCGTTCCTGAGCGGCGACGGGGCGCAGGTGACGTTCTCGGATTCGCGCGACGAATCCTCGGGGCTCGTGATCGTCAACATGAACCGCGTGCCCGGCTCGGGCGGCATGACCGGCTCGGGCGTGCTGCTCGAGCTGCGCTTCCAGGCCGTCGGACGAGGCGACGCCACCGTGCGGCTGGAGGACGTCACGCTGCGCGACGCCCGTCTCGAACCCATCACCACGGCTTCGCCTTCGGTGGCCATCCGCATCCCATGAGCCGTCCTTACCGCATCGGCAGGCGCGAATTCGGGCTGACGCTCGTCGAGCTGATCGTGGCGTTCACGATCATGATGTTTCTGACCGCGATGGCGCTGCCGCTGGCGCGCTACAAAGTTCGGCGGGAGAAGGAGCGCGAACTCCGCTACGCGCTGCGCGAGATCCGCTCGGCGATCGACCGTTTCAAGGACACCTGCGAGAAGGGCGGCATCGAGAAAAAGCTCGGCGCGGAGTGCTACCCGGAGTCGCTCGAGCAGCTCGTGGAAGGGGTGAAGCTCGCCAACGATCCCACGGGCAAGAAGATCCGGTTCCTGCGCCGCATCCCGCGCGATCCGTTCACCAATTCCACCGACTGGGGTCTGCGCTCCACGCAGGACGACCCCCGCTCCACGTCCTGGGGCGGACAGAACGTGTTCGACGTGTATACGAAATCCATGGAAAGGGCGCCCGATGGCACGCCGTATTCCGAGTGGTAAGCGCCTGCCAGGCTTCACGCTGATCGAGCTGATGATCGTCATGGCGGTCATCGCCGTGCTCGTGTCCGTGGCCGTGCCGATGTATCAGAAGTCCGTGATCCGCGCCCGCGAGACCGTGCTGCGGCAGAATCTCTTCACGCTGCGCACGGTGATCGACGAGTACACCTACGACAAGGCGAAGGCGCCGCAGTCGCTGGAAGACCTGGTACGCGAAGGCTACCTGCGCCAGATTCCCATCGACCCCATGACGGGGCAGGCGGACTGGGAGGTCATCATGGAGGACGCTGTCACCAGCGTCAATCAGACCGAACCCGGCATCTTCGACGTCCGCTCCCGCTCGACCGCCCGTTCCCTGGAAGGCACCCCGTATAACGAGTGGTGACTTCGGCATCAGGGCCGCAGTGCGCCTGAATCACGGCATGGTACTGCTAGCCTTCCCTCCCCGTGTTTCTCCGCCTGAGAAGGCCTACACTTGAGGGCACACAAGTGCAGACACTCCGCAAGCGGAGGACGAAGGAGGAATTGCGATGCAATCCGGTTTGATGCGGCTTTCCGTCTGCCTGGCGAGCCTGCTGTGGCTCGCCGGCGGCGCAGCGTGGGCGGCGTGCGAAGAAGGGACTCACCAGGGCGGCAAGGCCCGTTACATCCTCTGCAAGCCATCGGGAGCCTGGAATGGCGGGCTGATCCTCTATGCCCATGGCTACGTCTCGGTGCCGGAGGGAGCGCCGGATCCGAACGCGTGGAAGAAACAATTGACTCTTCCTGACGGTCCGTCGCTGCCGGATCTGGTGACGCAGTACGGCTTCGCGTTCGCAGCATCGAGCTACACCAAGGACGGGCTGGCCGTGTTGCAGGGCGTCGAAGACACGATGGATCTGATCGCAGTCTTCACCTCGAAGGTTGCAAAGCCCTCCCGCGTGTTTGTCACCGGAGTATCCGAAGGCGGCCTCATCGCGGTCAAAGCCCTGGAGCAGTACTCCGGCGCGCTGAACGGAGGCCTTGCCGCCTGCGGCCCCATCGGCGACTTTCCGCGCCAGATCAACTACTTCGGCGACGCGCGCGTGCTGTTCGACTATTTCTTCCCTGGCATGTTGCCGCCGAACGCAATTGACATTCCCTCCAGCCTGATCACCAACTGGCTCACGGTGGCCGGGGAGATCGGGCAACAGCTTCAGGCCAATCCGCTCAAGACGGCGCAACTGGTCTCCACGGCGAACATTCCCATCGGCCTCAACCCTGCCAATGCGGGCGATGCCATTCTCTCCGTGCTCTGGTACAACGTGTTCGCCACCAACGACGCGAAGGCGACGCTTGGCGGCAATCCGTTCGACAACAACCCGCGCTGGTATTCCGGCTCGCTGAACGACTGGCTGCTGAACCTGCGCGTGGCGCGCTTCGATGCCGCGCCAGCCGCTTTGACCGAAATGGGGAAGTATCAGACCACGGGCAACCTGCGCCGCCCGCTCATCACGCTTCACACGTCATGGGATCCTGTGGTACCCGCGTGGCAGGAGTCCACCTACGCGAAGAAGGTCGCCGCGGCGGGCAAGTCCCATCTGCTGGTTCGCTATCCGGTGCCAAGGTACGGCCACTGCGCGTTCAACGAAGGCGAAGTGCTGGTCGCGTTCCTGACGATGGTGCTGCACCCGTATTCGTTCTGAGAGCCGGCGGAAGCGGCAGGCGGATCAGTCGCGCCGGAATCGCGCCAGGCGCAGGCTGTTGGTCACCACAGACACGGAGCTGAGGCTCATCGCCGCGGCGGCGAGGATTGGATTCAGATGGCCCGCAGCCGCCACGGGGATCATGATCACGTTGTAGACGAACGCCCAGAACAGGTTCTGCCGCATCACGCGCACGGCGCGCCGCGCCAGCAGCAGAGCCGCAGGCACAAGCCGGAGCTGAGCCCGGACGAGCGTGACATCGCTGGACGCGGCGGCCACATCCGCACCAGCGGCCATGGCGATGCCCGCGCCCGCCGCAGCCAGCGCCGGAGCATCGTTGATGCCGTCGCCGACCATGGCCGCCTGCGCGCCTTCGCGTTTCAGCTTCTCGATGAAGGCGAGTTTCCCCTCCGGCAACACGCCCGCTTCAACTTCATCGATCCCCGCCTGCCGCGCGATGGCGCGCGCAGCGGGCTCGGCGTCGCCGGTGAGCATGGCCACGCGCAGCCCCATGCGCCGGAGTTCCTCCACCGTCTCGCGCGCATCGGCGCGGAGCGTGTCCGCGAGCAGAAACACGCCGGCGAAGCGGCCGTCGATGGCGAGCCAGAGCTCGGTTTCGCCGGCGGCGCGGGTTTCCTGAGGGGGCAGTTCGACGCCGCGTTCCGCCAGCAGATCGCGCCTGCCGATCAGCACAGCACGGGACTCGACGGCGCCCTCCGCGCCGCGTCCGGGCAGCGCCCGGAATCCGGCCACCGGCGGCAACGGCTGGGCTGCATACCGGACCACGGCGCGTGCCAGGGGATGTTCGCTCGCCTGCTCGACGGCAGCCGCCAGCCGCAGGGCTTCCGCGGCATCGGCGCCCGGCGCGGGCAGGAATGCGCGCACCTCGGGACGCCCTTCCGTCAGCGTGCCGGTCTTGTCGAACACGACCTTGTCGACCTTTGAGAGCCGTTCCAGCGCCTCTCCGTTGCGAAACAGGATGCCCGCCTGCGCGGCGCGCCCGGTGGCGGCGAGCACGGCTGCCGGCACGGCAAGCCCCATGGCGCAAGGACAGGCGACGATCAGCACGGCTACGGCTGCGGGGAAGGAGCCGGTGATGAGATACGACAGCGCGGCGATGGCCACGACTACGGGCACGAACACCGCAGCCACGCGGTCCGCCATGCGCTGGATGGGCGCCTTCGACGCCTGTGCGTCGCGCAGCAGGCGGAGGATGCGTTCCAGTTCGGTCTCGCCGCCCACGGCGGTGGCGCGATACACGAGCCGGCCTTCGACGTTCAGCGTGCCTCCGGAGACGCGCGAGCCGGGCGCCTTCTCCACGGGCAGAGGCTCGCCGGTGAGCATGGATTCGTCCACGCTGGATGCGCCCTCGACGACGACGCCATCGGCGGCGATGCGCTCTCCGGGGCGCGCGACGACGAGATCGCCCGCATGCAGTTCACTTACTGGGATCTCTGTCTCGCCGCCATTGCGCAGCACGCGGGCGGTCTCGGGCTCGAGCCGCGCCAGAGCGGCCAGAGCTTCGGTCGTCTTCCGCCGCGCGCGGGCCTCCAGAGCATTGCCGGTCAGCACGAAGGCGATGATGAAGATGACGGATTCGAAGTAGGGCTCGTGAGGCGAGGCGAGCGAGTAGAGAAACGCCGCGCCCGTGCCCAGCGCCACCAGCGTGTTCATGTCGGCCGTTTTGTGGCGCAGCGCCGCCCATGCCTTTGTGTAGAACCGGCGTCCCGCCCAGGCCATGACGAGCACGCTGAGTGCGATCAGCCACGGGCGCGCCCACGGTTCATGGTGCCAGGGCATCGTGGCCATGGCCGCCGCGCCGCAGGCCAGCGCCACCGCCGCGCGCAGCCGCAGGCGGCGGTACTCCGCCAGCTCGTCTTCGTCATGCCGGCGCTGCTCTTCGGCGACGGAGCGGGAAGGCGGCGGCAGTTCGGACTCGTAGCCGGAATCATTCACCGCCTCCACCAGATCCGCAGGGGACACGCACGCGGCGTCGTAGACGACCGTGGCGTTGTGCAGAAGCAGATTGACGCTCGCCCGACGCACGCCCGGCACGGCGGAGAGAGTCTTCTGCACGTGCGCCTGGCAGGCGGCGCAGGTCATGCCCCTGACGGGGATCGTGATGGTGGCTTCGGCCGGCTGGTTCACTCCGACGTACCGATCACCTGGAATCCGATCTTTTCAATGGCGGCGGCGATGTCTTCTCTGGTCAGGCGCTGCTCGTCGTAATCGAGCTCGGCGGCGCCCACTTCGGCGTGGCGCAGCTCGACGCCTTCCAGTTTGCGCAGCGTGTTCGTCAGCCGCGTGACGCAACCGCCGCAGTGCATGCCGTCGATGGTGAGTTTCAGAAGCTTGCTCATTCTCTTGTTGCGGCCCCTGCCGCCACCATAACAGATGAATGGCCGGGCCTGAGGTGACCGCCGGAGGGGAATCCGCCTGCGTCCGGCAGCATCTATACTGAAGGAGGCGGGGCCGTTTTCTGGAAACGCAGGAAACTGACTCGCCGGACGCCGCCGGCCTGAGAAGCGCGCAGTGCGCGATTCGCTGCACCGGAGGCAAGGAGGGAAGAAGCAGACCGCGGCCCTGACCGGTTCCGCCCTGCCGAGCCTGCCGAGCCGCGCGCCCCCGGACGGGCGCGCCGCCGCAAGCCAGACTCGAGGCCAGCGCGGAGGGCCGGACCAGGACCCCGGATGCAGGCGGCCGGACCGCAGAACGGAGGCCGCAGGAAGAGGCAGCGGCAGGGGGATGCCCGATGAAGAAGCCCGCGCCACGGTGCGCCGGCGGATTCCGCTGGAGGGCGGCCCCAGCCAGGAACATTTTGTTAGGATTTTGTACAACCCCATGCAGGACAAACTGAACATCGCCGTGTTCATCGACTACGACAACACGGAAATCGGAGTGAAAAGCACGCTGCGGCGCGATTTCGACGTCGGACTGGTGCTGAGCGCGCTGAAAGAGCGCGGCGACATCGTCGCCAAGTTCGCCTACGCCAACTGGGGCCGCCAGGAGGCGGCCACGCGGCAGATGGCCGAAAACGCGGTGCAGATGGTGCAGCGCATTCCGTCGCCCCGGGGCGACAAGAACGGCGCAGACATCAACCTGGCGCTGGACGCGCTGGAGATGGCGTTCACGCACGACCATGTGAACGCGTTCGCCATCGTGAGCGGAGACTCGGACTTCATCCCGCTGGTCAACAAGCTGAAGGAGTACGGCAAGACGGTGTTCGTCGTCGGAGGGCGCGCCTTCACGTCGACGATCCTCCAGCAGAACTGCCACGAGTTCATCAGCTTCGAATCGCTGCTGAACGTGGCGCCGGAAGAAGTGCAGCCCATGCCCGCGCCCGAGGCGCAGCCGCGCGAGTCGTGGCGCGAGCGGCGCGAGAAGCGCATGAAGGAGCGCGAAGAGCGCCGCAAGGAGCGCGAGGCGCAGCGGCAGCAGGAGCAGCAGAACCGCCCGCAGCCGCTCGATCTCGCGCTGGCCATGCCGCTGGTGGAGCGGGCGCTGCAGGTGCTCGAGCGGCGCAACGTGCAGCCGCAGCTCGGGCTGCTGAAGTCCACCATGCTGCAGCTGGACTCGACCTTCAGCGAGAGCGCCTACGGCGCGCGCAGCTTTTCCGACTTCGTCGAGAAGCTGAAAAAGGCGGACCTCGTGCGCGTCAAGGGCTCCGGCGGCCGCTACTTCATCGAGCGGAAGCACCGGCTGCCCGAGCGCGCGCTGCCGCGGCCGGACGAAGCGCTGACGCTGCTGCGCGACGTGCTCGAGATCCACAGGCTGGAATTCGAGGAAAGCAGCCAGAGCGCGGAAGACCTGCTGGCGTGGATGAAGGAAGAATCGCCGGAATTCGATCCCGCCAATTACGGCTTCCAGAGCTTTTCGGAGTTTCTGAATTTCGCGCAGGACAAGACGGTGGTGCGGCTTGAACCGCGCGAAGAGGGCGGCCTGATGGTGAACCTCGGCGCGGAGTTCTATCCGCCGGCGCCGCCCGAGGAAGAGAAGAAGGAAGAAGAGGAGTTCAGCGAGCTCGACTTCGTGCAGCCCATTGTCGCCGGCCAGCCCACGGCCACGGGCGAGATTCCGCTGCCGGAAGAGCCGCCCAAGCCGAAGAAGCGCGCCACGCGGAAAAAAGCCGCCGACACGGGCGGCGAGAAAGTCCGCCGCACGCGGCGCAAGAAAACCACATAGGATGTCTGCATGGCAGACATCCAGCGCATTTTTCCGCCTGAATCGCCGGCGCCCCGCGGTCCGTATTCGCCCGCCGTGGTGGCCGGCGATTTCATCTTCGTCTCCGGCCAGGGGCCCATCGATCCGGCGACCAACCAGATGTCGTATGGCGACATCCAGCACGAGACGCGCGTGACGTTGACCAACGTGATGCGCATCCTTGCCGCTGCGGGCGCCTCGGCCAGCGACGTGGTGAAGTGCAACGTGTACCTGCGCGACGGGAACGACTTCGCGGCGATGAACGAGGTCTACCGCGAATTCTTCGGCGATCAGCGCCCGGCGCGCACCACCGTGGCCGTGGCCTTCGCCGACCCCCTGATGAAAGTCGAGATCGACTGCATCGCCTACAGGCCAAGGTGAGGAGGCGGAGGCGGGAACCCCGCCGCCTCAGAACGGTTACTTCTTCACCCAGCCTGTCGAAGCCCCTGCCTTGTCTGTCGCCGCCATCCAGACGCTGGCGCCGGCGGGCATCGGTTGCCGGAACGTGATTCTCAGACGGAGGGTCATCTCGGTGCCCGAGCCTGTGACCTCCAGCGCCCACGGGATGAAGGAGCACGACGAGTTGCCGAGATGATCGTACAACTGGCCCCAGACCGGTTCGCGCCAGGTTTCGCCATCGTCGCTGGAGATGCGGAACGTGTGCGTCCGCCTGTCGTAGCGGAAGGCGCAAACCGGCGCCGCATCGCCGATGCGGACTTCGAGCACGGTCAGGTCTCCATAACCGTCGGGATCGGAGAACACGGCCGAGACGACCTCCTGGCCGCCGGAAGGCGCGCGTTCCAGCCGCACGGGTTCTGGCGGACGGTTCGGATTGGGTTCGGGAACCGTCCATGTGCCTGCATCCCGCAGAGTGTAGGTCGCGCCAGAGATGTCCGTCGCGGAGAGCGTGATCCGGTTGGTTCCCCCAAGCCCGGACAGGAACTGCAGGGGGAGGCGCATTTTCAGGGCGCCATCCTCTTCCCGCATGGCAAAAGTCCGGACCACGCACTGCCCGTTCCGCAGATCCCGGACGTCGGAGAGCCAGTGGGCCGGACCCGTGAACGGGTGGTCGCCGTGCAGCACCAGCCAGTGCCAGTAGACTTCCGCCAGGATGCGGCAGCTTTGAGGTTCGGCTCCGTCCCGTGAAATGGTCAGGGTTGCGGTCCGGATGTCCTGCGGGCCATCCGGGTCCCAGACCGTCAGCTCGAATTCCTGTTCGGTCCCTTCTCCCCGGGCAGGATTCAGTGCAAGCCCCATCGGCGGCTGATTCGGCAGCCGGACGGTCCACATGCCGGCTTCATGCCATCCCGACTCGGTCCCGGCCATATCAAGGGTCTGCTGCCAGATCTTGACCGGTCCCTCCATCGGCTGCCGGAAAGCGACCCACGCCTGCACGCGAAGCCTGGCGGCAGTCAGCGTCGACACGTTGGTTCGCAGGAGCCGGCAGCGGCCATTTTCGCGAACGGTGCCATCGTTGGGGAAGACCTGGAGTCCGGGAGAGTCGTCGCTGCCGAGGAGGAACACGTTGTTGAGCCTCTCGTGGACGATCAGACACCAGCGGTCCGGATTCCCGGCCGACTGCAGGAAGAACCGCATCACCCGGAGGTCGGAATTGCCATCGAGATCGCGCATCTCGAAGGAGAGGGCCCCGACGGCGCTGGTTCCTTCGAGCGGAGCCGCCGCTCCGGACTGCGGCGGCGTGTTGGCGGACAACGGCTCCACCAGGAAATCGGCCAGCTTCTGCCAGCCTGATTCGACGCCCGCCGCATCGACAGCCCGGGCCCACACTCCTTTCTGTCCCTGGAACGGCTCGAAGAAAGCCGCGCC
>Ga0073932_1007453_pt1 | contig 10584 bp, 8 predicted proteins | sample DewCreD2012metaG_FD_76967 | JGI IMG/M metagenome (GOLD analysis project Ga0073932, IMG submission 76967) | Hot spring sediment bacterial and archeal communities from British Columbia, Canada, to study Microbial Dark Matter (Phase II) - Dewar... ...
CCTGGAAACCACCATGCCGCCCCCGCTGGATGACAGCCCCAAGTGCTGGGGCTGTTCGCTGGCGGGCGTCTGCCTGCCCGACGAGACGCAGGTCCTGGCTGAGCCGCAGCGGCGTCCGGACCCGATGGACATCCGCCGGCTCTTTCCGGCGCGCGATGACGCCCTGCCGCTGTACGTGCAGGAGCAAGGGGCCGTCGTCGGCAAGACGGGCGAGTCGCTGATCGTCCGCAAGAGCGGCCAGATGATCGGCCGCGCCTCGCTCAAGGACGTCAGCCAGCTGGTCCTGTGCGGCAACGTCTCGGTCACGCCGCAGACGCTGCACCTGCTGAGCCAGCAGGATGTGCCCGTCGTCCACCTGACCACGGGCCACTGGTTCTGCGGCATCACCACGGGCATCACGCTTCGCAACGCCTTCGCCCGCTCGGCACAGTTCGCCGCAGCGTGCGACCCGGCCAGGTGCCTGAGCGTGGCCATCGCCATCGTCGCCGCCAAGGGCGCCAACCAGCGGACGATGCTGCGACGTAACGTCTCACCGGCCCCGGTGTCGGCGCTGGCGGACATGGCGGACCTGCTCCGACGGGTGGACGAGGTGGTCTCGGCCGAACAGCTGCTCGGCCTGGAGGGCAACCTGGCCGCCCGGTACTACGCCCACTTCGCGGCCATGCTGTCGCCCCGCGACATCGATGCGACGTGGGACTTCCAGAACCGCAATCGCCGGCCGCCGAAGGACCCGGTCAACGCGATGCTCTCGTTCGGCTACGCCCTGTTGGCCAAGGAGTGCACGGTGGCGGCCCTGGCCGAGGGCCTCGATCCGTGGTGGGGGTTCTACCACAAGCCCCGGCACGGCCGGCCCGCCCTGGCCCTGGACCTGATGGAGGAGTTCCGGCCGCTGGTGGTGGACAGTGCCGTGATCACGGCGATCAACACCGGCATGGTCACGGCGAAGGACTTCACCCGCTCGGCCGCCGGCTGCCTGCTGACCGATACCGGCCGGAAGGCGTTGATCCGGGCGTACGAGGCGCGGCTCGACCAGATGGTGACCCACCCGGTGTTCGACTACCGGTGTTCGTGGCGCAGCATCATCCGCCTGCAGGCGCGGCTGCTGGCGCGCTGGCTGACCGGCGACGTGCCGGGCTACACGGGAATGGTCACGAGGTGACGCCATGCGAAACAGCTACCTGATCAGTTATGATGTCTCGGATGACAAGCGGCGCAACAGCGTGTTCAAGACACTCATGGGCAACGGCGACCATGTGCAGTTCAGCGTGTTCGTCTGCCAGTTGAACCGGATGGAATTGGCCCGGATCAAGGGCGATCTGGCGCAGGCCATACACCATCGGCAGGACCAGGTGATCATCCTGGACATGGGACCGGCCGGCGGCGAGTGGGCCTCGCACCTGCAGTGCCTGGGGAAGGTCTACACGCCCTCGGCCCGCGTGAACGTGATCTGAGGTTCGAGCGGCGGCGTGATGCCGGATTGGCGGGAGCCGCTCGAAGTCTTTGGCAAGTAAATACTTGGAGCCACGAAGATGCCGTCAGGCAAGCAGCCAGCGCCCCTTGCGAGCGCGCCGCTCGAAAACGGCCACGTAATCTGCTAAAGTGGCGGCGATTACGGCGGCGACTGTCATATCCGCGTCATCAACGACGCGGCCCCATTGAAGCGTCGCTCGGAGCGCGCTCGGAGCAGGCTCCGGCTACGTCATATCCGCGTCATCAACGACGCGGCCCCATTGAAGCTTTATGAAGGTTGTGGTGCCTCTGCTCCCCAAGGAGATATCCGCGTCATCAACGACGCGGCCCCATTGAAGCAGGTCGGCAAACGTGCTGAGCATGAACGCATTGAAACATATCCGCGTCATCAACGACGCGGCCCCATTGAAGCTTCGGTACGCTCGCAACAGAGCATGTAAGACACGATTATATCCGCGTCATCAACGACGCGGCCCCATTGAAGCCTCTACTGCCACGATCTTCTGACGCAAGGCAACAGATATCCGCGTCATCAACGACGCGGCCCCATTGAAGCTGGCCGAGCCAGGTCAGGTGACCGTCGTGCGTCAGGATATCCGCGTCATCAACGACGCGGCCCCATTGAAGCTCTCTGTGCCAGCTCCAGGAGTACCGGTGCCAGTCTTATATCCGCGTCATCAACGACGCGGCCCCATTGAAGCTCTCGGTGCCAGCTCCAGGAGTACCGGTGCCAGTCTTATATCCGCGTCATCAACGACGCGGCCCCATTGAAGCTTGCGCGGCAACAGCGGACTCGGTCGGCGCAAGTTGGCATATCCGCGTCATCAACGACGCGGCCCCATTGAAGCTCGCCTTTCTACGAGCGATCCTGTCTAGCATCCTCTTATATCCGCGTCATCAACGACGCGGCCCCATTGAAGCCGTCGCCAATCGAACGACCCATTTCCGCCCGGTCGCTCATATCCGCGTCATCAACGACGCGGCCCCATTGAAGCGTCACTGCCTCGTTGTGCATCTTGTCCTTCGCCTCGAATATCCGCGTCATCAACGACGCGGCCCCATTGAAGCCCGCCATCGCCCCCCCCCACACACTACAGTATACACATATCCGCGTCATCAACGACGCGGCCCCATTGAAGCTCCTGCGGCGTGCTTGCGCGCAGGCCGGCCCACAGCATATCCGCGTCATCAACGACGCGGCCCCATTGAAGCGGCCGCACGAATTCGCGAAGCATTCGCCCGTCGAGATCATATCCGCGTCATCAACGACGCGGCCCCATTGAAGCTGGGAATGGCCGGACGACGACACGGACGGCTACATAGGGATATCCGCGTCATCAACGACGCGGCCCCATTGAAGCATCGATGATCGGGATCTGTCTGCGCTGGCAGGGCGTGATATCCGCGTCATCAACGACGCGGCCCCATTGAAGCTGGCTGCCCGAGAACGTCGCCAAGGAGAAGGCCAGCCTGATATCCGCGTCATCAACGACGCGGCCCCATTGAAGCCGCGGCCTGGCCCCGTTTGCCCGTCGTAGACACATAGATATCCGCGTCATCAACGACGCGGCCCCATTGAAGCGCAGACTGGCACGCGGACGGACTGTCACCGTCTGCCGCATATCCGCGTCATCAACGACGCGGCCCCATTGAAGCCCGTCCCGCCGCGATTCGCGCGGCCACTAGAGCGCGATATCCGCGTCATCAACGACGCGGCCCCATTGAAGCCCGGCAGACCTGCGGAGGAAGATGACGCAGGCCAGCAGACGGGGCTGTGCGGTTAGGTCTCGTTGAACCAGACGTCGATGTGGCGCTGGGGGCTGTAGGGCTTGCCGATGATGTCGGGCCGGCCGGTGCCGGTCAGGTCCGCCACCTTGGCTTCGTGCGTGGGGATGCCGGTCTGAATGAGAGTTTCGTCGAAGCGGCCTGCGCCGCGGTTGCGGTAGATGAACATCCGGGGGTTGGGGTTGAGGCCCAGCCCCATTTCGGCCACGAGGATGTCGGGGCGGCCGTCGCCGTCGAAATCGGCGATCTGCAGGGTGTGCGGGTGGAACAGGTCGTCGCGCAGGATGTGCGGCTTGTGGTGCGGCCCCCAACAGACGGCCAGCCGGCCAGGATTGCTCTCGCCCTCGCAGAGAACAATGTCGCGCTGCCCCGAGCCGGTCAAATCGGCTACGGCGACGCGGGTCATGATGAAATCGTCCGCAAACGGCTGGGCATCCCAGCGGGACCGGCCTTTCTTGCGATAGATGGTCTGGCCGGCTATCAGTTCGTTGCGCCCGGACCCGTCGATATCGACGACGGCGAGGCCCTCGACGCGGTCGTCGGGGAGTTGGGCGATCAGGTGGCAGCAGGTGCGCGGCCAGGGCTCTTGGCAGGGATCTGCAGGGAGTTTGTAATAGACGAGCACGCGGGCCTTCTGGCTGAAGACGACCAACTCGTCCTCGCCGTCGTTGTCGATGTCGCCGACGGCCTGGTCGTGGTACTTGTTGAAGCGGTTCTCGATGAGATGGCGGGTCCAGGGCTGCGTGGGGTCGGACGGGTTTTCAAACCAGTAGAGTTCCCGGCCGCCCCAGGCCTGGCCTGCGACGATGTCGGGGCGGCCGTCGCGGTTGACATCAAGCAGAGCGCCGCCGGCCTCGAGTTCCGGGGCCTCGGCCATGACGTGTCGCGTCCAGGAGGGGTTCTCGTACCAGAAGAGGTTGGCGGGGCCCTTTTTGCCACCGATGATGATCTCGCTGCGGCCGTCTCCGTTGATGTCGGCCACGAGGGTAATGTCATGCAATCCGCCGGGCGGATCGGGGTCGATCACCGTGTGACGGAACTTCAGTTTCTTGCCGGCCACATGCCACCTCCCACGGGTAGTCCAAGGCGCGGAGCAGGCACTCGATGAGTTGCGGACAATCGCGATCTGATTGCGATGCCCGGCGTGTCGTCGGACCGCTCCCTGCCGGGCAAGACTCTTACAAGATACCCAGGACGACAGGCAGCGCCAATGGGAAAGTGTAAAGCGCACGCAAGATACAGGTAATACCAAGGGGGTTTCCGGCGGGGCCAAATGCGGTAGACTCTGCGGAGGACTTTCAATTTGGCGAAACCGACCGGCGGTGGAGGCGCGGCATGGATATTCATGGATCCAAGGGTGACATCGATTTGGGCGGGGCATGGGAGTTCGCGTTCCAGTTGGGGCCGGTATGCAACCAGTACGCGTCGATGGCCGAGCTGGCGAGGGCGGGCGTGGAGGTTCGGCCGGCGAGCGTGCCGGGGAATTTTGAACTAGACCTGCAGGCAAACGGGCTGATCGACGAACCGTTTTATGGGCTGAACATCCTGGACCTGCAGAAGTATGAGCGGGCGCACGTATGGTATGGCCGGCGGTTTCGCGCGGGGCAGAAGGCGGGGCATGTTGCGCAGCTGATTTTCGAGGGCGTCGACTGCTATGCGGACATCTACCTGAACGGCGAACGACTGGGGTCGGTGGACAACATGCTGGTCGAGCATGTGTTCGACGTGAGCGGCAGCCTGCGGAACGATAACGAACTGTTCGTCCACATCAAGCCGGCGGTGGAGGAGGCGAAGAAGTATGAGTACCCGGCGCTGGTCGGGGCGATTCCGAACAACTATGAGAGCCTCTACGTCCGCAAGGCGCCGCACATGTACGGGTGGGACATTTTTCCGCGGGCGGTGTCGGCGGGGTTGTGGCGGCCGGTGAAGTTGCGGTACCTGCCGGCCGAGAGGATCGAAGAGGCGCTGCTGACGACGAAGTCGCTGACGGCCGACCATCGTCGGGCGGAGTTGTTGCTCCATTTTCGTGTGAACGTGCAGGCTGATGCGGGGGATGTGTATGAACTGCAGGTCGACGGGGGGTGCGGGGAGAGCAGGTTCGGGCAGCGGCACCGGGTGCAGTTCGCGGCGGGCAAGGTGAAGATCGGGCTGGATCGGCCGAAGTTGTGGTGGCCTTGCAACCGGGGCGAGGCGAACCTGTACGAGGTGACGGCGGCGTTGCTGAAGAACGGTCAGCAGGTGCACGCGGTGCAGCTGCGACACGGCATCCGGACGGTGGAGTTGCTGCGGACGGAGGTGACGAAGGCGGGCGAGGGCGAGTTCTGCTTCAAGATCAACGGGGAGAAGGTGTTCATCCTGGGCAGCAACTGGGTGCCGGCGGACGTCTATCACTCGCGCGACGCGGCGCGGATTGCGCGGATCGTGGACCTGGCGGAGGAGGTCGGGTGCAACATGCTGCGCTGCTGGGGCGGCGGCGTGTACGAGGACAACCTGTTCTACGACCTGTGCGACCGCAAGGGCATCATGATCTGGCAAGACTTTGCCATGGCGTGCGCGGTGTATCCGCAGGAGGAGGCGTTCTGCCGGCGGTTCGAGGCGGAAGCCGTCAAGGCGGTCAAGCGGCTGCGGCAGCACGCGTCGATCGTGTTGTGGTGCGGCGACAACGAGTGCGATTGGGCGTACGGCTGGTTCACGGACGGCAAGGACCCGAACGGGAACGTGCTGACACGCCGGGTGATCCCGTCGGTGCTGCAGCAGCACGATGCGACACGGCCGTACCTGCCGAGTTCGCCGTATATCTCGCCGGAAGCGTTCCGGGCCGGCACGGACGACGCGCTGCCGGAGAACCATCTGTGGGGCCCGCGGAACTACTACAAGAGCCCGTACTACCTGAACTCGACGTGTCATTTCGCCAGCGAGATCGGGTATTTCGGGTGCCCGTCGACGAAGTCGCTGCGGAGGTTCCTGTCGCCGGAGAAGGTGTGGCCGTGGCAGGACAACGAGGAGTGGAACCTGCACTCGACGGAGTCGGTGCCCTGGTCGAGTTCGGCGTACGGCGACATGCGGGTGAAGCAGACGGCCAATCAGGTGCGGGAGTTGTTCGGGGCGATCCCGGAGGACCTGGAGGACTTCGCGCTGGGCAGCCAGGCGAGCCAGGCGGAGGCGAAGAAGTTCTTCATCGAGTTTTTCCGGGCCAGCAAGTGGCGGCGGACGGGGATCATCTGGTGGAACCTGATGGACGGCTGGCCGCAGATCTCGGACGCGGTGGTGGATTACTACTTCGAGAAGAAGCTGGCGTTCGAGGTGATCCGGCGGGCGCAGCAGCCGGTATGCCTGATGTTCAAAGAGGCGGCGGGGTGGTACCAGGAGCTGGTGGCGGTGAACGACACGCGGAGCGATGCGGAGGTGCGGTACACGGTGCGGGATGTGGATACGAATGAGGTGCTGTTGGAAGGGTCGTGCGCGGCCAAGGCCGACGCGGTGACGCAGGTGGGCAAGGTGGCGTACAGCGCGGGGGCGAAACGGTTCTACCTGATCGAGTGGGATGGCTCGGCGGGCAGAGGCGCGAATCACTATATGGCAGGGAATCCGCCGTTTGACCTTGGAACGTACAAGCAGTGGATGCGCAAAGCGGGGCTGGGGGCGTGGCTGCCAAAGGGAGAGGAATGACATGCTGACGGGAGAGGGCCTGATACGCGACATCGATTCGTGCGAGGTGCCAACGGGGCAGGCGGCGATCTGGTGGCTGGGGCAGCACGGTTTCGCTATCAAAGGCGGAAGGAACGTCATCTATCTCGATCCGTTTTTGACGCCGATGGAAAGGCGGCGTGTGGCGCCGCTGGTCCGGCCGGAGGAAGTCAGGCACGCGACGATCATCTGCGGGTCGCATGATCATGTGGACCACATCGATCGGGACGCATGGCCTGGGTTGGCGAAGGCCTCGCCCGGGGCGAAGTTCGTAGTGCCGGACCTGGTGCGCGAGGGGCTGGCTGCGGATCTGGGCATTCCCGATGAACGGTTTGTCGGGTTGGATGACGGGCGTTCCATTCGGATTGGCGGGGTGCGGATCAGCGGAGTTGCGGCGGCCCATGAGTTTCTGGACGCGGACCCGGTGTCGGGCCGGCATCCGTACTTGGGCTATGTAGTCGAAGTAAATGGCTGCACGATCTACCATAGCGGCGACTGCTGCATATATGAAGGGCTGCAGACGAAGCTGAAGAAATGGAAGATCGACGTGGCGTTCCTGCCGATCAACGGGCGGGACGCGGAACGGCTGGCGTCCGGGTGTATCGGGAATATGACCTATCAGGAGGCGGCGGACCTGGCGGGGGCCCTGCAGCCGGGGCTGACGGTGCCGGCGCATTACGAGATGTTCGCGGGCAACAGCCAGGATCCGGCCCCGTTCGTCGACTACATGCACGTGAAGTACTCGCGGCTGCGGACCGCGCTGCTCAAGCACGGGGTGAGGTACGTTTACAAGCGGTGAGATTTAGAACACGCCGTACTTCTCCCAGGCTTCGGCGGCGAGCATGCCCCGCTGGATGGCGGTCTTCACGCGGCTTTCGCTGCGGGCCTTTGCGACGGCGCGGGTGAACACTTCGTCGACGGCGGCCTGGGGAACGACCAGGACGCCGTCGATGTCGCCGACGAGGATGTCGCCAGGTGCGATGCGGGTCGAGCCGATTTCGATAGGCACGCGATAGTCGAGGACGATGCCTCGGCCGCGCTGGTCCTGCGCGTAGCAGCCGCGGGCGAAGACGGGGAAGCCCAGCGTGCGGATGCCTTCGGTGTCGCGGATGAAGCCGTCGCAGATCGCGCCGGCAGCGCCGCGCATCTTGGCGGCGGTGGACATCAGTTCGCCGAAGAGCGCGTAGGTGAGCGAGGCGCCGGTGACGACGTAGATCTCGTTGGCTTTGAGGGCGTCGAGCGCCTCGAACATCTTGCCGAAGGGGGTTTTGCCGGCGGGTTCCTGGTAGACGTCGGCCTCGAGCACGGGCATCGCCCGGCCGACCAGGATGGGCACGTTGCCCGTGCAGGCGATTGGCCGGATCTCGGGCGGGAGGAATTGTCGTCGCAGGCCGAGCGCATCGCAGACGTCGCCGATGACAGCGGTGTAGAGTTGGCGGCGGACGAGGTCGAACAGCTGGGCGTCATCTTTCCATTCCGGCATAGTCAGGTCCTCAAGGGACGGCCATCTTCACCATGGGGCACAGAGGCACGGAGGAAGCCATACCTGACGTTTGCAGTCCGCGTGTCTTTGCTCCGTGGTTATTACAAGACAAACAGACAGACAACTACACGCGATCGCCGAGGACGTCCTCGCAGAGGGCCTGCAGGCGGCTGACGATGGCGTCGAGGAACTGTTCGCCCTTGGCCTCGGTGGCGAGGGTCGGGTCGCCGAAGCCGCCGTGGTGCGTGAAGGCTTTGAACGGTCTGGGCACGGTCACGCGCGGCGGGATGAGCATCTCCCCTTGCGAGAACTCGCTTTCGGGCTGATGGCCGTCGGCCTCAGCGCGGTCCATATGAACCATGTGCGGGGCGACGGCCAGCATGATGGAGGTCTCGAGTTCGCAGGCGTGGCCGATGCCACCGGGCGGGCTCTGCCGCAGGGCGTTGAGTTCCTTTGAGGCGACAGTCCAGTAGGTGGCGCCGACGATGGTCGCATCCTTGTGCGCGTCGGCGAGTTGCTGCACCGCCACGGCGAGCACCGCCTGATTGCCGCCGTGGCTGTTCACCCAGAGCAGTTTGCGGAAGCCGTGGTGCAGGACGGATTCGGAGATGTCGCGGATGGTCGCGAGCATGTGTTCCCAGCGGGTGCTGAGGCTGCCGGCGAAGTCGAGGTGGTGGTGGCTGCAGCCGAGCCAGACAGTCGGCAGGATGAGTGTGCGGTCGGGCAGGCGGCCATTCAGCCGCTGCAGGATCGCGCTGCCGATGAGGCTGTCGGTGGCCAGCGGCAGGTGGCGGCTGTGCTGCTCGGTGGCGGCGACGCAACCGATCACCAACGTGCGGTCGCGCGGCATGGCGTCCACTTCGGGCCAAGTGAGTTGGTCAAGAATCATGAGGGACTCCTGGTGTCGGCCGGCAGGGCGGCGAGCATGTCGATTTCGACCTTGATGCCGCCCCAGAGGACGGCCTGGATGGCGGTACGGACAGGGTAGGGCGGCTCGAAGTACTCCCTGTAGACCTCGTTGAAGGCGGCCCAGTCGTTCATGTCGCTGAGGTAGACGGTGACCTTGAAGACGTCACGGAATGCGGCGCCGCCGTCGGCGAGGACGCGGCGGCAATTCTCCAGCGTCAGGCGGGCCTGTTCCTGAAGGGTCCGGCCGACGATCCGACCTTCAAGGTCGATCGGTCCCTGGCCGCTGATAGCGACAATCGTGCTTGCGTTTATCAGCAGCACCGGCGAGTAGGGGCCGGCGGTCTTGTGCTGCGAGGCGGCGGGCGGGAGCTGGATGGCTGGCGCGGTGCGTGCCGCGGCTGAGGGGTCGCGGGAATGAGCGGTCATGCTCTGCACTCCCAGTAGTTAACGGTATAGTTGGCAAGGGCGTCGGGGTCGAGCGCGACACCGAGGCCCGGGCCGGCGGGCACCCAGACGTGGCCGCCCTCTATTCGAAGCGGGGCAGCCAGCAGGTCGTGCTCGCGGACGAGCCGACCGAATATGTCAGCGGGCAAGGTAGCCAGGGCGGAGGCGGCGCTCTTGTGGACGTAGGAGGCCTCGAGGATGCCAAGGTCCACCTCGCTGCCGTGCCAGTAGGGCAGACCGGCGACGTCGGCGATGGTCGCGAGTTTTTTGAAGCCGTAGACGCCGCCGTTGAAGTTGAAGCAGTCGCAGCAGCCAAGGCGGACGGCGCGAATGGCGTCGGTGACCTGCTGGCCCATTTCGGCGTAGGGCAGCGAGATATGCAAGGCGAGGGGGATGTCGATCCTGGCCCGCAGGGCGGCGAGCTCCTCGAGGTTCCAGCGCGGGATGGGGTCTTCGAGGCAGAGCACATTGCCGATTTCCGCCAGCTCGCGGGCGACGCGCAGGGTCGCGGCGGCGTTCTCGAAGCGTTCGTTGGGATCGAGGATGATGCGGAAGTCGGGGCCGCAGGCGTCACGGATGGCGCGGCACCAATCAGCCACGGGATCGGACAACGCGCACTTGAACTTGATGCAGTCGAAGCCGCGGTCCTGACCTTCCCTGGCCTTGCGGGCGGCGTCGGGGGTGGTGCGATGGCCGGTCCAGTAGCCGACCTTCACGCGGTCGCGGTACTCGCCGCCGAGCAGTTGCACCAGCGGCATGCGATAGTACTTGCCGACGGCGTCGAGGATGGCACACTCGAAGCCGTC
>Ga0073932_1007471_pt1 | contig 10559 bp, 9 predicted proteins | sample DewCreD2012metaG_FD_76967 | JGI IMG/M metagenome (GOLD analysis project Ga0073932, IMG submission 76967) | Hot spring sediment bacterial and archeal communities from British Columbia, Canada, to study Microbial Dark Matter (Phase II) - Dewar... ...
AAAACATCTGCCGGACCGGTCGTCCAGCGCCTTACCCATTCCAGCGGATGCATCAGCCCGGATTCGACCAGTTCGGTGTATGTCACTCCCATGGCCGTTTCCAGACCTATTACGCCGAACGGCGCCTTGAGAAGGCCGGCAGACTTGGCCCTGGCTGTATGAGGCGCGTGATCGGTGGCGAGCACGGAAATTGTGCCGTCCTGGATGCCCCTTATGATTTCCCTGCGGTCCCGTTCAGTACGGAGGGGAGGGTTCATCTTGAAGTTTGCGTCTCCGCATGATGCAGCTTCTTCCGTGAGCGCGATGTGATGCGGCGTGGCCTCGGCTGTGATGCCCATGCCGCTGCGGCGGGCTTCGCGAACAAGCGCCACGCTTTCGGCTGCTGACACATGCTGAACATGCACACGCGCGCCTGTTTGTTTCGCGACAGCAATGTCCCGTCTGACGATGACAGTCTCGGCCTCTGAAGGTATGCCAGGCAGGCCGAGTCTGGCGGCCACCGAGCCGCAATGGATTACGCCGTCAGAGGCGATTGCCGGGTCGAGGGCATGATCGAGGATCGGCAGGTCGAGTTCCGCCGCGGCGCGCGCCGCCTCGTACATCAGCCTGTCCGGCACAGTGGAGCCGTCATCGGTGAATGCCGCTGCGCCGGCCGCGGCCATGGCGCGAAGGTCGGCAAGCTGCAGTCCCTTCCTTTCGATGGAAAGGCATGCGGAGACAAGGATTTTTAAGGGCAGGAAACGTTCGGCGGTTCGGATCTGTTCCTTTACGCGGGTTGGCGTGTCAACCGGCGGCATTGTATTGGGCATGGCGACAACAGTGCCGAAACCGCCGCGGACTGCTGCTGCGGCTCCCGAAGCTGTGTTCTCGGCCTCCTCATCGCCAGGTTCGCGGAAATGGACATGGATGTCCACCAAAGGAGGCGTCGCCAGACAGCCCCGGGCGTCAATGATTGCGGGTCTGCGCCGGAGTTTTGACGGATCTGCCAGCACGCCATCTTCGATTCCGATGTCGGCTGTCTCATCCCGTCCCGAGACTGGATCAAGGATTCTTCCGCCTGAGATCAACCATGAACCGCAGTTGTTCACGCAAGAAAACCTATCTGACCGACCCTTCGCGCGCAATGAAGGAAATCTGTAATCAGCGATTCCTGAAGCTTCCACATGAGAGCGGAAGAGGAGGGCAGAGCGGGCTGTTGTGGCTGGGCCTGGTCAGTTGACGTTGGACTGGAGCGGTTTCGCATGCATTTTTTGGATATTTTTTTCTGAGGCAGAGCGGGCGGAGGCGCTGAGCGAGCGGAAGGGATCGGTTCAGGTTGACGAAGGCAATGGTCCCACGAACTGCGCCAGTATAGCGAAGGTCCACAGGCAGGTTGACATGTGATGGTGGATACAGGGCGTCAGATTGCGAAGGAAGCCGCGCCCGATTGCCTTCCTCCCATTGGTGCCAGGTGGCTTCTGCTGCGCCGAGTTACGAGGCTGCGACTTTGACGGGCATACCCGGGCCGCCGCGCAGGCGCATAAGATTCTGCGCAAAGCAGCGGGCCGTTTCGTTGGCAATCGCGCGCCCATCGTTCTTCGTTTTCATCTTTCGCAGAACGGCCGGTGTGTGCCGCTCGGTGCCCGCCGCGGGCACCGAGTAGGCACCACGCCGTTGTTCTGAGCCTCCGTTCTCCTACTTCGTCTTCTTGCCTCTGGCGCACGGATGCGTCTTCTCGTCTCCGTGACACTTGCGGATCTGGGCGGCAGAGCAATCTTGGGCCTTGCCTTTCAGATTCGCCGGCTTCTCGCACTTGCTTTTCGACGTGCACATGGTTTCTCACCTCCTTTCTCCGTTGCATCGTTGTGGGCACTTTTGGCAAAGCCGAGAAGTTTCCTCCTGAACACTTCCGCACAATCGAGCAGCGCTTTTTCGTTCAGGCGATAGTGAATGAAGTAGCCGCGGCGATCCGGCGACACAAGCCCTGCGTCCCTCAAGATGCGCAGGTGCTGAGACACCGCGCTCTGGGTGACATTCAATCGAGCCGCGAGAGCCCCGACGCATAACGCCCCTCCCCGCAGATGGCCGAGAATCCGCATACGCGTCTCAACGGCCAGCGCACGACAGATGCGCGTGATTTCGTCTGGTCGGTGCATGCTCTTAACCATTTCAGTACCCGCTAATACACTAATGGATAGCCCGGCAGTTGTCAAAGGGATGAATGGAGTTTCTTTTCGCTGCTCAGAACGGCCGGCCTCATGCGGCGGCGCGGTTAGCGACGTCGCATGAGGCCGTGGTTCGAGGTCTTATTCCTTCTCCCCGACGTGGACGCCGGTCTTCTCATTGTGGTAGCGGAAGCCCTGGCCTCTCAACCCTCCGAACAGGACTGCTACGAAGAGTGCGACCTTTGCCGCTGTGCCCCAAGAGATCGAACCGGCAACCAACCCTTGCTGAACCGCACCAGGGAACAGGTCCGGCACCGTCCAAGCCCAGAGGGCCTTTATGAGAAGCAGGACAACGACAAACGCCGCACACACGATCATGACGACACCGGCAACGATTGCTGTAATCTTCGATCCATTCATCTCTTCTTTCTCCTTTCCTCGAACGTCGAAGCTCAGGGGCGCGCCGCTTGCGGCGGGTCCCGCTTGACCGTAATGCCGGGCATGACGGTTGACTGGATAGTGGCAATATCTGGGATTGATTTTGCCTGCCAATGTACTATGTGAACGCCTGCTGATGTAAGGGATTTGTCTTTTTTTGCGTCTGCCATCTGACGATCTTCTTTTTGGTGCGTCGCATCATCAAGCTCGATGACGGCGACAATGCTGAAGTCTTTGTTGCACACCACGAAGTCAGCGCTCATTCGGTTGATGCGATTGAACCATGCCTGATAGTTATTGCCTTTTTTGACTTCGAGCAAGCGGGATAACTGAACTTGGGCGAGGACGATATGCTCAGGCAACGCCTGAGCGAGGCGAAAATAAAGAACCTGCTCCGGCTTGGAAAGCGGCTTCTTGGCGTAGAAGGGCCAAACCTCTTGAGTGCCACCGGCCAGGAATTTGGCTTTGAGTACTGCCAGAACTGCCCCAATGCGTACTGCCAGAAGTGTCACAATAAGAACGAGGAGTCCCAGAAGTGCCACAAAAACAACAACAAAGACAACGGCCAACGGCATATTATTTGTGATCATTCTTGTTGCTTTCCCTTGAGGGTGAATGTCGAACGCTCCGGCCTCTGCTGTTCGTGATCCGCGGCGGGTCACGAGCAAACAGGAGGCCGTTGTTCGGCTCCGTTTTCAGTCCATCCGTGGATTCTCTCGGCCAGTTGCTTTGTCCGCTCCGGCACCAAGATGCCTGAGTATTTCGCCGTCTCGATTTCGGATGCAACCAGATATGCATCCACGCAGGGCAGGAATCCGGCTATGTTGTCGGGACTCACGCCGCTGGCCAGTGCCAACGGATGTGTCCCTGATCCCGATCGCAAAGCCCTTGCCTTCTCCACCGTTGCGGCGTAGCCGGTCCCTGGCCCGCTCGATGTGATGACATCCATCCACGGAGCCGCCTTCCTGGCTGCGTCAGGCAACAGGGAAGCGGGCACTTCTCGCTGATACTTGAAAGCGAGGCCACCGAAGTAAAGTCCCTGCCAACCAGCCCTCTGGCGTGCTTGCCGAAGCCGTTCTCCTGCAGGTTGTGTGTCCGAGAGCTCATCAATGTTGGCATTGTCGGACCAGATTCCGCGGACGGGACGATTGGCAACAAGACCGATAACTTCTTCGGGATCTGAGCCAAGAAGGTTTGCCCCGATCCACAGACCAGGGTGCCGTCGATGTGCTTCCGGGATGAAATCGAGGACTTGGGAGGAAGACATCCCTTGATTGATAAGGAATTTCCATCTGCACCGGATCGAACTGCCGTATCGATACTCTGTATTGCCGTCGCCTTCGAGACAGGATTGATGACGGGCAGGAACACGCGTGACCGCCCGAAGACTCGCCGCAAGGCGTTTTGATTCATACAATATCCCTTCCGCCGAACGTCACGCCTCACCCTCGGCTCGCCCGCCGCGGGCGAGCCGTAGTGGTGCAGGCGATTGTTGGACGATCTTCTTGATGCGGTTCACTTTTCTTACCAATCCGGGGCCGCAAATGCTATGTTCCCAAATGCGGATCACAGTCCACCCCGCTTTTCTGAGACCTTTACCGACAATTGCATCATGTTGCACATTGCGGGAAATCTTCCGCACCCAGTAATCACGGTTGCTTTCAGGAATTCGGCAATGCTTTGGGCAACCGTGCCAGAAACATCCATCGATAAAGACAGCCAGCTTGTGCTTTAGAAAAGAGAAGTCGGGTGTTCCCATGATCGGATATTGACGACGCCAACCGGTAATCTTGCGAGATTTGAAAGCCGCCAGAAGTACTGCTTCCGTGGATTTGTTTCCCTTCGACCTGACTTTCGCCATGATCTTTGAGCGTTCGGATGGCGAGACGGTATCCATGTCCGGCTACGAAATCACTTCTATCCATGATTCATCAAACTTCAAGGCTTCAAGCACTTCGTCTCGGTCGAGGCGCGGAGGCTTCCTGATCCGAATGGCCAAGCGGTGTTCGGGAACATTTTCAATTATCGTGAATTGCGACCCATGCGGTTGCCATGTGAACACATGGCTATCTCCGTCCTTGTCGTAACCTTCAAGATTGTCATTGTCGTTCCACTGCCACCAGTAGGCTTTCGGGTCGTACATGACGGTATCGAACTCAAACGCTGATAACTCAAGAAGATCATCGGATTTGACCAATACAACTGTGCGAAGATGTTGATACTTCTTTCGGACGCCCGCAACGCGTTCGTTGTAGATCAAAAGCACCATTTCTCCCATATAATTCGGATCGACATTTTTGACCTTTTCCTGCCCGAATGAAAACGCGACCGAATTCCGCCCGGAGATCAAACGAACTTTAGAAACTGTAGACGGGTTCTTGTTCTTTACGGTCTTTGCGCCCCATGCCGTTTGCTGAAGGACGATGTCGTCAAGCCCAACATTGGAGGGCTGCCATTTTGCGCCGATAAGTCTTGCGAATATTTCTTCCCAGTCAGTGCCCTCCAACCGAGGCGTTCCACGGGATGCAAGAAGATAGACAATCTCCTTGCCGAGGTTGAGCGCAAAGCCGGCAGGAAAACTATTTAGCGGATACGGGGGCCGATATTTTTCGACCGTTCTTAGCCTTGGTCTTTTTGCCATAGCGTCTTCCTTTCTCAAGCAACATCATTTGTCCGTCAAAGGATTGTTTGCTCGAATATACGAAATCGGGGAGATGCCCATTTGACCAGCCGCATGACAAAAAGACATTCAGCAAAACGGCCTCTGCCACCGGAACCGGCAAACTATTGCCTGCCTGCTTTCGTGTTTGACTGTAATTGCAAACGATTTTGAAAGTGTCCGGGAATCCCTGTAGTCTCAACATTTCGCGTGGAGTAAGTCGTCTCTCGCCATTTACCAGTAGATAGTTGTACGATGCTCCAGCTCGCAAGGCACATGAGTAAGGATACACGCTGATGTGTCCGGCTTTGTTCTCGTGCCAAATCGTAGGCTCCTTGGTCGGTGGATGCTCAGCGAGTCGGCGCTTCCGTATGTAGTCAGATGCGTAATAATCTTTGGAAACATTTTTCTCAAGAACGTCTCGGAGGGGCTTCATGGGAATGCCGCCCTTTGGCCACTCAAATGCGCATGGCTGCTTGAATCCCACGATAAAGATGCGTTCCCGTTTCTGGGGAAGACCGAAATCCAAAGCGTTAAGAATCCTCCGATCGACCCGGTATCCGAGATTGCGCAAGACTTCCAGAATGCGCGCGAGAGTCCTCCCTCCGTTGTGGCCCGCCAGAAGTTTCACATTTTCCAAAACAAAGGCCTGTGGTTTTTTCGCCTCAATGATTCTGGCTATCTCAAAAAACAGGGTGCCTCTTGCATCTTCAAACCCTTTGCGATGTCCGATAATGCTGAACGGCTGGCACGGAAAACCAGCGAGCAGGATGTCGTGATCCGGAATTGAGTTTGCGTCAATGGCATGGATGTCGCCTGCCGGGACCTCTCCGAAATTGGCCGCATAAGCTTTCTGGCAGTCTGGATCAATATCACTGGACAAGACGCATTTTGCTAAAACTCCAACTTTCTCCGCAACCCCCTCGATTGCATAGCGAAAACCGCCTATTCCGCAGAAAAGGTCGATGAAGCGAACGGTCTTTTTTGCAGTCAAAATCATAGGTGAAAACGTATCACTCGTATGCTTGTCGGTTCAAGGTTCATCTTGATTCATTCTTCGTTCAACATTGTTTGGCCACACTTTAGTGTGAACTAACCAATAAAACTACACTTTAGTGTAATTTTTCGTTGACTCGGCCTTGCCTCCTTTCGTAGCTTGCTGCAATGAGTTCCAATCCGCAAGACACCGAGACCGGCGCGAACCGTGGTCCTGCGGTCGCCCCGGAGCCGACTCTTGTCGAGAGGTCTGGCGACAGTTCCGAATCCCCTGTATTGTTATATGCCACGGTTCCCGGACTCAACGACAGCTTGTCCAAGCAATAGCAGCCACAGTGTATCCAACCGCTCAAGCCATGTCACCCTTTTTTTCTAACTTGCGACAGGTTACGCGATTCGCAAGGCAGTATTTCACCGCTTCAGACAGGGGTCATTGCAGACGGGGAGCGGAAGCGTCTTGATGCCATGACGGGCGAATACTGCTTGGCCGCTCCATCCAAAGGAAAAGACCTTGAGTCCTTATTGTTCAACCCGAATCTTGTGATTGGCCAGAGTGAGGCAGGCGCCTTGTGCTGTTTGCGGCTTTTCGGTATTTTTTGCGCAGCAGTATCGTTGGAAAATGTGACTCAACCCGGCTATTTTGCGAACGCGAAATCTGATTTGAACCTTTGCTCCATCTGGCGGTATGAATTGTCCGTACCGTCTGGTCATCTGGAGCAGCGGTGAGGACGCGCAGCGGGCATTGCCCGGCGCGCGCGAAGCGCGCGACACTGCAGAAGTGCAGACGAGTTTGGCGAATACGGCTGGATAGGCCTCATTCCGGAAGGGGGGAACGTTGTGAACAAGAGAGCGGAAATGCCCGTGTGGCGATGGACGGCGCCTGTGGACGGGAAGCGGCGGAGGCTTCGACTCGAGCCGACTCCCAGCGGCTGGTATGTGGCGAGCGATTCGGGCGTCGAGATCCGGTTGACGGGATGCAGCGACGGCCTGATCTGCCGAATTCGAGCGAAGGAAGAAGACAAAGATGTTGTGCAGTTGGGGATCGGCGAAACGACCAGCCGGCTTTGCAACGCCATTTTTTTGCCGCAGTGCGACACGGCCTTCGAGTTCGAAGGCGACAATCTGGATCTCCGATTCGAAGGCGGCGGCTCCAGACGATGTCTCGTCGTCAGGACAGATGGTCCGCTTACGATCACGCGTTACGCGGATTACATGAAGGCGCATCGCGGCCTTCGCTGGTTTCGCCCGCTGGATCGTTCTTGTTTTCCGCGCCCGCCGGCGGGGTGGTGTTCATGGTACTACTACTATCTCGGTATTGATGAAGCCGAGACAATTCGGAACACCGACTGGCTGGCCGAAAACTTGAAGCCTTTCGGGTGCGAATGGGTTCAGATTGATGACGGTTGGCAGGACAAAGGTTCTGGCTACGGGTTGAACCGCGATTTCTTCAAGGTATGCGCCGAAAAGTTTCCCCGGGGGATGAAATTCCTGGCGGACTACATCCGAAGCAAGGGATTGCGCCCGGGGATCTGGTGTATTCCGTTTTTTCAGAGCGACTCGACCCTGGAACGGAGCAGGCCCGGCGTATATATCCGGCTGCCCGATGGCAGTTCCCCCGGCGAACTGAATCACCCGAACTATATGCCCTGGATGCGGCCTGAAAACGAGCGTTACGTGGACTGGTGCGGCCGGTATTGTATTGACCCCACAGGCATGTCGGGACAGCGGTATCTGGCCGACCTGGCAGAACAACTCTGCGTGAACTGGGGCTACGAATACGTGAAGATTGATGCGCAGGGCGGCATGTCCGCATTGCTGCGGCGGCATCGGCGCTGGTTGGCGGATCCCTCGCACGATGGGGATCGAAGTTATCGCACTGGGCTTTTGAGCCTGAAAAAGGTGATGGGGCCCGGCAGATTTCTGCTCAACTGCGGCTCGGGCTGGGACTCAGTCGGCTTGTGCGAGGGAATCCGAATCGGCGGGGACGTCCAGGCAAACTGGAACGGTGTGCTGGAGGCCGCGCGTTGCACATTGCGATGGCTTTGGCTGAATACAACAGCATTCTACACGGACCCGGACGTGGTGTGCGTGCGGCACCCGCTCTCCTTTGACCAGGCGCGGGTTTGGACGACGCTTGTGGGGATAACCGGCCAACTGCTGATGACATCGGACAAGATGTATGAACTCCCCGAGGACCGAGTGGAATTGCTTCGGCGCGTGTTCCCGGTGGCGGATATTCATCCGATGGAACTTTATCCCCTGGACCCGCAGAACAAACCGCGCATTTTTGACCTCAAGGTCAACAAGCCGGGCGTGGGCGTTTGGGACGTCGTCGCTGTTTTCAACTGGGATGAGAAAGACACGCAGGAATTCACGATCGGCCCCGAACGCCTTGGGTTGTCAGGAGATTCCTGGCTGGTCGTGGATGCGCATGCCGGCATTATCGTGAATCGAGGCAGCGGTCAGGTGACGTTCCAGGTGGCGCCCATGAGTTGTCATCTTCTCGTTTGGCAGCCGCTTGCAGACCACCCTCAGGTTGTCGGCACCAGTAGGCATCTCACGCAGGGCGCAGTGGATCTGGAGGCCGTCCGCTGGAACGATAAGACAGCCGTTTTGTCCGGCATCAGCCGCGTGGTGGGACGCGATGACTATCAGATCCGGTTCACGGTACCTCCCGGCTGGGCCGTAAAGACCGGGGGTGTGCAGGTGGATCGGGGCATGGGCGTGCTCACTCTGCGGAGCGAAGAAAACCGGACCGTCAACTGGGCGATTCGATTCCGGCGCGCACGCAGGATGCGCAAAGCCCGAACCTGATGCTGTCGAACCCCGGCTGGCTCACAGCGAGCGCGGCTGAACTGCCGCTGATCGGCCGGAAGTTCGGCGAGGCGGTTGGCGGCTTGGGCCATGTTCTGCCTGTCTCCGCCTTTTCGGTTTTGTTGGAACAGGTATTGGCCCTATTCCCTCGATTCTGCGGATCACGATGGAACTGTTTATGACGGTTGACGGGGACATGCCTTTCTCATAGTATGACAGATGCAGCAGGTTGCCGGGCTCGGTAGGCGTGAACGCACCCGTGGTGAAATTGGCAAACACGCAAGATTCAGGTTCTTGTGCCGCAAGGCTTGGGGGTTCGAGTCCCTCCGGGTGCACCATCACTTCCCGATATGCCGCGCGGTTGCTGCGCTGAACCGGGCCGTTCAGGAGGCTGAGGCGGGATTTGTCGGGCGCGGCGGCGTTCAAAGGGGCAAAACCGGAAGGCGGGAGATGTGAGAGTATATATAAACGGGAAGCTTTATTCGGAGCGGGACGCAAAGATATCGGTCTTCGATCACGGTCTGCTTTACGGGGACGGCGTATTCGAAGGGATACGTGTTTACAACAGGCGCGTGTTCATGCTGGCGGAGCACATTGACCGGCTTTACCGCTCAGCGAAGGCGATCGCCCTGGAGATTCCGATGAGCCGCAAGGCGATGGCTGACGCGGTCGTGCGAACCTGCCGCGCCAACAGGACGGCAAACGGATATGTCCGGCTGGTGGTCACGAGGGGAGTGGGAACGCTTGGGCTCAATCCCTTCGTGTGCAGGCGGCCGCAGGTCATAATCATAGCCGCGACAATACAGCTTTATCCGAAGGAATACTACGAGAAGGGCCTCTCGATCGTCACGGTGCCGACTGTCAGGAACCTGTCTGAGGCCTTGAATCCCAACATAAAGAGCCTGAATTATCTGAACAACATTCTGGCCAAGATAGAAGCGATAAACGCGGGGGTTCCTGAGGCGATAATGTTGAACGCTGACGGGCGCGTCGCTGAGGCGACAGGTGACAACATTTTCACGGTGAAGGGCCGGACTCTTGCGACGCCGCCGCCCCAGGCCGGCGTTCTTGAGGGCATAACGCGCAACGTGGTGATGGATCTGGCGCGCAAGAGCGGATACGAGGTTCGGGAACAAATGATGACGCGCTACGATCTTTACAATGCGGACGAGGTTTTTCTGACTGGGACGGCGGCCGAGGTTGTTCCGGTGGTAGAGATTGACAGGCGCAGGATCGGAGAGGGCCGTCCGGGCCGGGTTACCCAGCATCTTGAGAAACAGTTTCGTCAGCTTGCGGCCGCCGTCGGCGTTCCGGTAGGCTGAGAGGCGAGGCAGAATGCAGAAGTGCCAGATATGCGGCAAGAAGGAGGCGACCGTCCACCTCAAGCAGGTGCTGGACGGCGAAACGTTGGAGATGTTCCTGTGCAAGGAATGCGCCCAGAAAGGGGGGCTTTCAATTGATACAGGCCTCGGCATGGCGGAGTTTGTGATAGGTCTGGCTTCCGCGAA
>Ga0073932_1007473_pt1 | contig 10556 bp, 10 predicted proteins | sample DewCreD2012metaG_FD_76967 | JGI IMG/M metagenome (GOLD analysis project Ga0073932, IMG submission 76967) | Hot spring sediment bacterial and archeal communities from British Columbia, Canada, to study Microbial Dark Matter (Phase II) - Dewar... ...
CGTCCAGAGCAGCCAGGGTACGTTCTTATTCCGCTTCATACGAGCCTCCTTGACCAGCAAAAAGCTCTGCTGGCAGTAACCCGGTCGCAGAGGCTGATTCGAAAGGCAATGTCAATTGTGTGGAGTCATCAGCCCCGCAACGGCGAGACCAATTTCACTGTCATTGTACAACTTTGAGAAAAAGGAACATTAAATTCGCGTATAAAATTTGTCTATTCCGCCGTTGGCGCAATCACTTCGTCTTTCTGGATGATTTTAGCCTGCTTGGACAGGTTGATGACCACCACCGCGCCGATGATGACCAGGGCGGCAACGAGTATCCGCCCGGTGATGACTTCCTGCGCCAGCCAGGCCCCCAGGAAAATCGCCACCAGCGGGTTGACGTAAGCATAGGTCGAAACCAGCGCAATGGGGGCGTTGCGCAGCAGCCAGGCGTAGGCCACAAACCCCACCAGCGAGCCAATCAAAATCAGGTAGAGTAATCCCAGCCAGGAATTGAGCGAGACGGCGGCGAGGTCGAAGCGCGGCAGTTCGCCGGTCAGGGCGCTCAGCAGAAACAAACCGACTGTCCCGGCCGCCATTTGCATGCCGGTCCACATCAAGGTGGAGTCTGGCATGTCGGCGTTCTTGCTGTAAATAGAACCAAAGGCCCACGAAACGGGGGCCAAGATAATGGTGATGGTTCCCAACGGGTCGAGGCGCAGTGATTCGCCGGAAAGTCCCGGCCCAACCAGCAGGTAGATGCCAAAGAAGCCGACCAACAGGCCGAAGATGCTCTGCCAGCCGGGTTTGACCCCGCCGGGGCGCAGCGATTCGAAGGAGGTCAGCCAGAGGGGTGTCGAACCGACCACCAGCGCGGCCACGCCCGACGGGATGGTCTGTTCGGCAACCGAGACCAACCCGTTGCCGCCCGCCAGCAGGAACAGCCCCACAATCGAAGCGTCGCGCCACTGGCGCAGGGTTGGCCAGGGGTCCCCGGCCAGTTTGCGCCAGGCCAGGATAATGAGCGCGGAAACGAAAAACCGGATGGCCGCCGACAGAAAGGGCGGGATGGTTTCGACGACGAAGCGGATTCCGAGATAGGTGGAACCCCAGATGATGTAGATTGCCAGCATAGCCAGCCAGATTTTGGTTTTCATGAAACTCCTTGGGAATCGTAGGACAAATTGTCAATTTGTCCTGCGCGCGCGGCTTCCCAGCCGAGCAGGGCTTTTTTGCGGGCGCTGCCATAGCGGTAATTGCCAAAATCACCCACTTTGCGGAGTACCCGATGACAGGGAATGAGATACGCAATGGGGTTGTGGCCGATGGCCGTCCCGACGGCGCGGGCGGCGGCCGGCTGCCCAATGGCGGCGGCAATTCCCTCGTAGGTGGTTGCGCTTCCGGCGGGGATGTTCAACAGGGCCTGCCATACTTTAATTTGGAAATTGGTACCGTTCAGGTGGAGCGGCAGCGGCCCGGAGGGAGAATCGGCCTCGAAAACGGAAGACAGGATACGGGCAGCCCGCCCCGGGGCATGTTCCAGCGCGGCCAGCGGCCATTCGCTCCGCAAAATGTCCAGCGTTGCCTCCCGCTTCTGTTCCACAAATCCAAGAAAACAAATTCCCCGCCCGGTCAGGCCGACCAGGGCCTCACCGAAGGGCGTTGCGCCGAAGCCGTATTCAATTATCAAGCCTTGGCCTTTTGCCCGCACCTGGCCGGGGGTGACTGCTTCGGTCGTCACCATTAAGTCGTGCAGTCTCCCCGGCCCCGAAAGGCCTACGCCATAAGCAGTCTCCAGCACGCTGGCGTGCTGGAGCAGTTCTTTCGCGCCTTCTTTGGTGATGAATTGCAGGAAACGTTTGGGACTGATGCCGGCCCAGCGCGTGAACAGCCGCTGGAAGTGGAATTCGCTCAACCCAACTGCGCCCGCGACTTCGGCGAGTTCGGGCTGGCGCCGGTAATTGGTTTCGAGATAGTGAATGGCCTGCTCGATGCGGGTGTAATCGGTATTCATGGCTGCCTCCGTGCTGTTATCTTACGCGCTTTGTTGCGTGGCCGCCACCCGATTCTTGCGCTTGGCAGACATTATCTTAAAGTGAATTTGGGATAAAGATTTAGCACCTGATTCCGTGAAGATTTTGCACGCAAAGCCGCCAAGATCGCCAAGTTTTTAAATTTTCTTTGCGAACTTTGCGACTTTGCGCGAGAAAAAAATATCAAGTTTAGCCAGGAAGCCTTATCCCGAACCGACGGTTATCTTATCACGAATCAATTTTCTCGAAAACCGCCAGGGGATGCCCGGCGCTGACCCGCGCCCGCACCCGCGCGCCAACTGGCAGGATGCAGGTATGTTCTTTGAAAGCGTGCAAGATTTGCCCCGAATCGAGCCGCAGGCGGTAGACGTTGAATGCGCCGCGAAAGAAACGCGCGGCGATGACGGCGTTGCCAATTTCATCGGGGTCGAAATCAATGTCATCGGCGCGGACGGCCACTTCGACGTTGCTGGCGAGGGGCAGGTTGTTGGCCTGTGGGAGCAGGCCAATGGATGTTTCGATTCCATCGGGGCGCGCCCAGCCGGGTAAAAAGTCGCTATCGCCCATGAATTCGGCCACGAAACGGGTGGCCGAGGCGTGGAAAATCTCCTCCGGCGCGCCGATTTGCTCGATTTGGCCGCGCTGAAAGACCGCCAGCCGGTCGCCCATGAACAGGGCTTCCTCCTGGTCGTGGGTGACGAACACGACGGTGGCCTGCATGGCCTTGAGGATGTTGCGCACCTGTTCACGCATTTCAAGGCGCATGTCGGCGTCGAGGCTGCTGAAGGGTTCGTCCATCAGCACCAGCACGGGGCGCGGGGCCAGGGCGCGCGCCAGGGCCACGCGCTGGCGCTCGCCGCCGGAGAGGGCGTGCGGGTAACGCCTGGCGAGCGAGTCCATGCCTACCAGGCGCAGCATGTCGAGGACGGTGGCCTGAATCTCTTCTCGTTTGCGGCCTTGTCTCGACGTGGCTCGACAACCGTGTAAGCCAAATGCCACATTGTCGAACACCGTCAGATGTGGGAACAGGGCATGGTCCTGAAAGACCAATCCCACCCCGCGCTTTTCGGGCGGGAGGAAGCAGGTCTCTGACGCAGCCAGGGTCCCGTTGATGGTGATAGAGCCGGAATCCGGGCGTTCCAGTCCGGCAATCAGGCGCAGGGTAGTGGTTTTGCCGCACCCGCTGGGACCTACCAGGGCCAGAATCTCCCCATTCTCCAACGCAAAAGAGACGTTGTTGACCGCCGGTTGGGTGGCAGAGGGGAATTGTTTGGTCAGGTTTTGGATTTGGAGGGTTTTCATCGAAACATTTGCTCCCGGCGCAACAAGAATGAAAGGGGGAAGGCCGAAACCAGCACCAGCAAGAGCGCGGCAGGCGCGGCTTGAATGTAAAAACCGTCGCTGGCCCACATCCATACCCGAACGGCCAGCGTATCGAACCCGGCTGGGCGCAGCAGGAGCGTGGCCGGTAGTTCTTTGAGCGAGGTCAGGAAGACCAGCGCGCCGCCCGCCAGCAGGCCGGGCAGAATGAGCGGCAGCGTGACCTGAAACAGAGTTTGGAGCGAAGTACGCCCCAGCGTGCGCGAGGCTTCTTCCAGCGAGGCGGAGAGTTGCCCCAGGGCCGATTCGCTGGCGCGCACCGCCTGGGGCATGTGCCGCAAGACGTAGGCAATCACCACCAGCAAGGGGGTGGCATACAAAATGGGGAAAAACCGATTGACGAGCAGAACCAGGCTGAGGGCGATGACCACGCCGGGGATGGCGTACCCAACCTGGCACAGCCGGGCGAGGAGGCGAGAAAGGCGGCTGGGGTATCGCGCCGAGAGACGCGCCACCGGCAGCGAAAGCGTTACTGCCAGCAGCGCGGCCAGGGCCGAAGTCCATAAACTGTTCCAGGCGAAGCGCGCAAATCCCTGCGAACCGGTGCGAACGACCTGCGCCAGCGTTTGCGGGTCGAGGACGGCCTGTATGCTCCACAGGAACAAGACGAGCAGGGGGATTAACAGGCTGATAGAGACCACTACCGAGACAAGCAGCAGGGCGGGGAATTTCCACCCGCCAAGCGGGGCGAGTGGGGCCGGCCGCCAGTTGCCCTCCATTTGGGTAAACCGTGCCTGCCCCTGAAGTTGAATTTCGGCCCACAAGACCAGCATGGCCAGGCTGACCAGCACGCCGCTCAGAATGGAGGCCGCCGAACGGTCGTAGCGCCCGTAGAGTTGGGCAAAAATGGCGGAGGAAAAGGTCTCGTAGCGCAGCAAGGCGACCGTGCCGTATTCGGCCAGTACGTCCAGAGTCACCAGCAGCGCGCCCGCCAGCAGACCGGGGCGCATGGCCGGCAGGGTCACTTGCCAGAAGGTTTGCCAGGGAGTGCGGCCTAAGGCGCGGGCGGCTTCTTCGAGCGCGGCGTGTTGGGAGCGGAAGGCCGCGCCGCTCAACAGGTAGACATACGGGAACATGAACGCGGTCAGGATAAACGCCGCGCCCCAGAAACCGAGCGGGCTGGGGGTCGGCACGGGGAATCCGAACGTTGTCTCCAGCCATTGGGGGATGATTCCACCGCGCGGGCGCAGCAGGGCCAGGTGCAATATCGCGCCGATGTAGGCTGGGATGGCAAGCGGCAGGGCCAACATCCAGCGCCAGGCTTTGCGCCCCGGCAGGTCGGTGCGTTCGGTCAGCCAGGCCATGCCAACGCCGATGACCAGAGTTCCCGAAGTGACTGCCGCAACCAACGCCAGGGTGTTGCCCATCAAGCGCCACAGACGGGTTTGCAGCAAACGCTGCCAGTCTTCAGGGTTTGCGCCCAGGGCGCGCAGGAAGATATATATCAGCGGCACTGCCACGAAAAGCGCCACCAGCCCCGCGGCCAGCGCAAGCCGGGGGCTGATGGAAAAAGGTTTGAGGGGGAAGGAAAAGGGTTGGGTGCTCGAACTCATTACTGGTCAAATAACGCAAAAAGAGTGCTTAGGCTTTGGGCTGGGTCAGCAGTTGAACTGCTGACCCAACACTACAGCATTATGGCAGGCCGACGGTCTCTATCAACTTGAACGTCGCATCCAGGTCGAGCGCGGTCGAGGGGATGTCAATTTCTGCCAGGCGGAAGGTTTCGAGCGGGGCCACTCCCTCGCGCAGCGCAACGCCGGGCAGGAGCGGGTATTCGTAGTTGCCTTCGGCGAACAGTTTTTGCCCTTCGGGCGAAACCAGGAAGTCGAGCAGAGCCTGGGCGGCGGGCAGGTTCTTGGCGCCCTTGACGATGGCAGCGGCAGTGATGTTAGAGAACAAGCCGATTTGTCCCTCGCCCTGGTCAGGGTAGATGACGCCGACGTTGCTGCCCTCGGCTTTTTGCAGGTGATAGTAGTAGTGATTGACCAGGCCAAGTTTGAATTCGCCCGCGCCAACCGCTTTGCGCACGTCGGTGTGGCCGCCAAAGAAGGTGACTTCATTGGCAATTAAGCCTTTCAGCCATTCGGCCGTGGCTTCCTCCCCAATCAGTTTGCGCATGGCGGCAACCTGGGCCTGCATTCCGCCGTTGGTTGAGCCAGCGGCGGCAACCTGCCCCTTCCATTTAGGGTCGGTCAGGTCGAAAATCGAAGTGGGCAGTTCTTCGGGCGTGACAAGGTCTGCATTATACATGATAACGCGCGCCCGACGGGTGAGGCCAACCCAGGCTCGCTCTGCGCTAACGAATTCGGCAGGCAAGGCTTCGGCGCCGGCAGGCAGGTATGACTGGAAAATGCCTTTTTGGGCAAGCGACTGGGCGGTGAACATTTCAGTTGTGATGAAGACATCGGCCTGTGGGTTGGCTTGTTCTTCAATCAGGGCATTTGCCATGGCGCTGTTGCTGCCCGCCTTGAGCAGGATTTCGACTTTGGGGTATTTCGCCTGGAAGGCGTCCAGCACCGGCTGAATGAGCGCTTCGGAGCGGCCAGAGTAGATGGTGAGCGAGCCAGAGATTTCAACAGGGGCAGGTGTTTCGGTTGCGGTTGGTTCGGGCAGGTTGGGGGCGCTGGTTACAGTTGCAGGTTCGGTGGCTGCAACTGGGGTGGATGCGGCTTGGGGCGCGGCAGGGGCGCAGGCAGCCAGGCCGACTGCCAGGATGAGCAGCGTCGTTCGTAAACGAAACATATAAAGGTGAGTCTCCTTGACTTTGAGAGTTTGGGTAGAAAATGTGACAACCGGTTGACAGATGTTAGTATACGCTAATATAAAAAATTAGCATAGGCTTTTTGTCATTAATTTTGATGAAATTTGTCATAATTATTCTGTCTGGGCGAAGCGAGTGTTGCGCCGACATATTCTGGCAATGCTGCGCTACTTTTGAGAAATTTTGCTCTGCCTTTGTTTGCGGCCATAAAGTCACATTCTCTGACTTAATAAAAGATGAGAGTTGTCTAAAATTTCACAAACCGGAGTAGAATAGGACTAAATTTATCGCAATTTAGCCAAAAAGGATGAAGCAATGGATATACTATGGAAATCTCGTAAAGTAGTGATTGTGGGGGCGGGCGCGGTTGGCTCGACCTTTGCGTATGCCCTGGCGCAGCGTGGTGTGGCCGATGAAATTTGCTTGACAGACATCAACCGCGATTTTGCCGCCGGGCAGGTGTTGGATTTGGCGCATGGTTTGCCGTTTTACCCCTCGGTGCAGATTCGATTAGGAGAAAACAGCGACTACGCCGATGCCCAGGTGGTGGTCATCACGGCTGGGGCCAAGCAGCAGCCAGGTGAGTCGCGTCTCAATCTGTTGCAGAAAAATGCCGCGTTGGTCGAATCGATTGTGGATGAGATGGTCTCCCAAAAATCGCAGGCGGTGCTGGTGTTGGCAACCAACCCGGTTGATGTGCTGACTTATGTCGCGCTGAAGCGTTCGGCCTGGCCTAAAGGGCGCGTCATCGGCTCCGGCACGGTGCTGGATAGCGCCCGTTTCCGCTATCTGCTTAGCCAACACTGCAAGGTGGATGTTGGCAATGTTCATGCTTATATCCTCGGCGAACACGGCGACAGCGAGGTGGCGGCCTGGTCTATGACGCATGTGGCCGGCGTGCCGATGGACAAATACTGCCCGGTGTGTGGTAACTGCCGTGACTGGCATGGTCAGCGTGAGCGGATTGTCAAAGAAGTGCGCGATTCGGCCTATCACATCATCAATTACAAAGGGGCAACGTATTTTGGAATCGGCATGTCGCTGGCGCGTATCGTCGGCACGATTTTGCAGGACCAAAACAGCGTGTTGACTGTTTCCACCCTGCTGACTGGCGAGTACGGCATTCGGGATGTCTGCCTGGGCATCCCGGCCATTGTTGGGCAGGGCGGCGTGAAGCGGATTGTGGAAACCCAACTTTACCCGGAAGAGCAGGCAGCGTTGGAGGCTTCAGCGCAAACCTTGAAAAAGAGCATTGCCAGCCTATACCAGGTGGCGTAAGTAGGGCAGGATTCATCCTGTCCTACCGATGCCGTTTTTCCAACTCCGCCAGCACCTCGGCGGGAGTCAGCCCTTTGGCGGCCATCAGCACGAGGATGTGATACGTCAAATCGGCGATTTCCTCCACCAGGCGGGCGTTTTCTTGGGCGAGGGCAGCCACGATGACTTCGGTGGCTTCCTCGCCCACTTTTTGAGCCATGCGCGGCAGGCCGGAGTCGAATAGTGAATTGGTGTAAGAGCCAGGTTTGGGGTGGGTTTTACGGTCAAGGATGAGTTGATACAGGTCGTTGAGGGTCATTGGGTCTCCAGGTTGTTCGATTCTCCGGTTGTTCGGTTTTCCAGTTTTCCGGTTTTTCGGGTTATCGGATTTTTCGGTAGAAACACGATGTTGCCCCGGTGTGGCAGGCTGGGCCGGCAGGTTCGACTAACACCAGAAGCGTATCGCCATCGCAGTCGTAACGGATTTCGACCACCTGCTGTGTGTTTCCGCTCGTGCCGCCCTTGTGCCACAGTTCCTGACGTGAGCGGCTGTAGAACCAGGTTTCGCCGCTTTCGAGCGTTTTTTGCAGCGACTCAGCGTTCATCCAGGCTACCATCAGCACGTCTTTGGTGGCGGCGTCTTGCACAACTGCGGGAATCAGGCCTTTGGGGTCAAATTTAAGTTTTCCGGTTATCCAGTTGTCCAGTTTATTTTTCATTTTGCATTCTTCATTCTTCGTTCTTCATTCTGCATTCTGATTTTCAAGCCTCGCCCCGCCAAATACTCCTTAATCTGCCCGACCGTATATTCTCCATAGTGCAACATGGAGGCCACCAGGGCGGCATCGGCTTTGCCTTCGGTCAGCACGTCGTACAGGTGTTCGGGTTTCCCGCCGCCGCCGGAGGCAATCACTGGCACGGAGACGGCTTCGGCGATTAATCTCGTCAGGGTCAGTTCGTAGCCTTCTTTCGTACCGTCGGCGTCAATCGAGTTGACCACTATCTCGCCCGCGCCCAGCCCCTCGCCGCGCTTGGCCCATTCGATGGCGTCCAGCCCCATCGGCGCGCGCCCGCCGTTGATGACAATCTCGTATCCGCTGGGGATGGCAGCGGAGGGCGGCACGCGGCGCACATCCATCGAAAGGACAACAGCCTGCGCCCCGAACGCTTTCGACGCTTCGGCAATCAAGCCCGGATTTTTGACTGCCGCCGAGTTGACGTTGACTTTTTCTGCCCCGGCGAGCAGGACGCGGCTGCAATCTTCTACCGTGCGCAGGCCGCCGCCCACCGAAAAGGGGATGAAAACCTGCTCCGCCACGCGGCTGACCACATCCAGCATAATGCCGCGATTGTCGCTGGATGCCGTTATATCGTAAAAGACCAGTTCATCGAGTCCTTGTTCGTAATATTCTTTCGCTTTCGCCACCGGGTCGCCGATGTCTTGGGTATTCACAAATTTGACTGATTTTGCCAGTTTGCCATCGCGCACGTCGAGGCAGGAGATGATGCGTTTGCTTAACATGGTTCTCCAGTTCTCCAGTTTTCCAGTTTTCCAGTTTTCCAGTTTTCCGGTTTTTCAGTTATTCGGTTATTTGATTTCCCAGTTGGAGAAGTTTTGTAACAGGCGCAGCCCCACCGCGCCGCTCTTCTCGGTGTGGAATTGGACGGCGAACAGGTTATCTTTGCCAATCGCCGCCGGGAATTCGCCGCCATAGTCGCTGACGGCATAGATGTGGGATGAATCGGCGGGTTGGGGGTAGTACGAGTGGACGAAGTAGAACTCGTCGCCGGGGCGGAGATGGGCGAGAAGCGGGTGGGGCTGGGTGACGCGGACGGCGTTCCAGCCCATGTGCGGGATTTTGAGCGGACTTTGTAACGGATTAACGGATTGAGAAACGGAGGATGAAAAGCGGATGGTTTTTCCGGGCAGTAATCCCAGACATTCGGTGTTATCTTCTTCGGAATGCTCCAGGATAATCTGACAGCCAATGCAGATGCCTAGAATCGGCGTGCCTTTGGCGAAAGACTCTTTCAGGGCCGCATCCAGTCCGCGTTCGCGCAACACGCTCATTGCCGCGCCGGCGGCTCCCACTCCGGGGAAGATGATTTTGTCGGCGCGGCGAGCCACATCCGGGTCGGCGGTGATTTGGCAGGGAATGCCCAGGTGAGTCAACGCCCGTCGGACAGAGGTCAGGTTTCCGGCTTTGTAATCCACAAGTGTAATCATAGTGATGATGGCGTTCCTTTCAGGAGAATTTTTTCCACTTCGTAATCAGGGAGCTGATCTTCCAACAAGCGAACGGACGGATTCAACCATGAGACCAGCGCCAGACCCAAAACGATCAGCCCGAGCAGGATGAACATGAAGGCCATGCCGCGCCCTGCGCCAATGCCGATTAACAGACCAACCGATTCAACCAGTGCGCCCCCCGGATCCAGCGTGGGCTGGAACACCCGGCTCGCCAGCGGGCCGGCAAACAGGATTCCCAGCGATTGACCTCCCACGGCAAGCGTTCCCAGGATGGCAAACAGGCGTCCCTGCATTTCAGGCGCGCTCTTAACCTGCCAGATGACCTGGTTCAGCCCGGTCACGAAAACAAAACTCAGCCCAATCAGGAAAACGCCCAAGCCAATTGTCCACGGGTTTTCCCAAAGGCCCATCAGGATCGTTGCCAGGCCTGCAACCACCAGGGCCGCCAGGAGGCTGTTCATCCGGCGGAGGTTCTCGCGCCGGGAAGCCAGGAAGACGCCGCCAACGATGGAGCCGACCCCATACGCAGCCAGGATCAGGCCCAAGGTTTTTTCAGTGTCGAAACTCAGCACCAGAGGGGTGATTAGCGAATAAGCCATCCCCGGCAGGAGAAATAAAGTCAGCGTGAACAGGCTGATTAACGTGACAAAAGCAGGGCGCTCCTTGATGTACTTGAAGCCCTCGAACAACTCCGCCCAAAACTTCATCCGGTCAGAGCGCTCTGCTGTTTGCGCCGGGCGCGGAATCTGGATTATCGCAAGGATGAGGATGTTGATGACGAAGGTGAGCACATCAATGATGAACACGACTTCCAGACCGAAAGCGCCAACGATGAACCCGGCCAGGCCTGGCGCGAGGATTGCTTCCATCGGGCGCAGCAACTGACTCAGCC
>Ga0073932_1007484_pt1 | contig 10548 bp, 8 predicted proteins | sample DewCreD2012metaG_FD_76967 | JGI IMG/M metagenome (GOLD analysis project Ga0073932, IMG submission 76967) | Hot spring sediment bacterial and archeal communities from British Columbia, Canada, to study Microbial Dark Matter (Phase II) - Dewar... ...
CGGACGGTGGCGACTGATCCTCAGCCGCGCCTTCCAGTGGTTCTTGCGGGGCCGGATGCTCAAATCGCCCCCGTTGCTGGCCGGTGCGGTGCCTTAACTGCCGGATTTAGGGTAATGCGGTCACATGCTCATCTTCCCGCGCAACAGATTGCAGCCGTATGCGCGCAGTGCCGCGGGCCGTTTCACCCGCTTGCCCGGCGTTTGACCAAACAAAAACGCCCAAGGCTTTTGCCTCGGGCGTTTCTTTCAGAACTCTGTTTTTGTTTGTTTCAGGTGGTGGAGGTAGGGAGAGTTGAACTCCCGACCTTCTGACTGCCAGTCAGACGCTCTCCCAACTGAGCTATACCCCCACACGTTGGGCGGAATTGCAATGGGGGCGCCGGCCTTGCGCTGCCCCTGTGTGACCGTGTGCGCGGATACTGCGCCTCGCAACGTCGCAACCGGCGCGCAGTATGGGCGCCGGGCGGGGCCGCGTCAAGCGCGGAAATCGGTTTTTTGGCAATCGATCTCCGAAGCGCCCAAATATCCAGAGCTGGCGGCAGAGTGAAGAGAGGGGGGGGCGTCTCGCGGATTTACAAGTGAAGCGCGCCGATTGAGTCGCAATCTCCGATTCTCATTCGTCAGCCGTGGCGTTCTTTCACTCGTGGCCCGATCCATGCGCGCGGTGATCAAGGCGGTTTCGGATGACGGAGGCCACGGATGAAAGAACACCACGGCTTAAAGGCGCGCAGAAAACCGCTTGCGCACGGCCGCCGTATGACGCAATAGTCGTTGCGCTGTCTCAAAAACGCTCCTGTTGTGACCTCCTGATCCGAAGGAGACGGCGCATGTCCAGGCAACTATACGAAGCCCTGACGCGGTTTGACACGTTTCTGCGCGTCGAACGCAATCTGGCGCCCCGCACCTGCGAAGCCTATCAGTATGATCTCAAACACTTCGCCGACTGGCTGGTCCAGGGCGAACGAACCGGCCCGAAGCTGTCCGACATCATCGGCGACGACGTCCGCGACTACCTCGCCTTCCTGCAATCCAAGCACGACTACCGCAGCTCAGCCATGTGCCGCGTCCTGTCGGCCATCCGCCAGTTCTTCAAGTTCTGTTGCAATCGCGGCTTTCTTAAACACAGCCCCGCCGAACACATCCACAATCCCAAGAAGCCGAAGAAACTCCCGGTTTTTTTGATCGAAAGCGATCTCAAGCGTTTGATCGGGGCGCCGGCGCCCGACGACGGCATCGGGGCGCGCGACTTCTGCCTCCTGGCCCTGATGGCCATGACCGGCGTGCGCCTCAAGGAACTGGTCGGACTCAACTGCGCCGACGTCAGTCTCGAAACGCGGACGATCAAGGTCTTCGGCAAGGGGCGCAAGGAACGGCTGATCCCGCTGAACGACCTGGCGGTCCAGGCGCTCAACGCCTGGCTGCGCATCCGCCCTGAGTCGGCCGATCCGGCGCTGTTTTTGAACAGGTTTGGCCGGCGGCTGTCGGGACGCATGGTCGAAAAACTGGTTCGAAAATACTGCGCGCAAGCCGGCATCTCGCAAAAAGGCGTCACGCCGCACAAACTGCGCCACACGTTCGCGACGCTCCTGCACGTCAAGGACGTCGAACTGCTCGAAATCCAGAGCCTCATGGGCCACGCCTCGATCGTCTCGACCGAAATCTACACCCACACCAACACCCGCCGACTGCAATCGGCCGTGGACCGCATCGCGCTGGCGGGATAGGCGGCACACGGTTTCAGGCGCCTGCGCCATCGCCATCGGTTCGATTGCGCCGTGGCCTGTCCGATGCGCGCCCGCGCTATGGGGCGCAGCGACCGCGCGTGGCGATAGACCGAATCATCGAATCCATCGCGGGACGGTTTGGCCTGCCCTCCGAGCCGATGGCGCAGGAGCTGGCGCGCATGGCCCCAAGGGTTTCGGCGTCGGTTTCGGCCAGGCGCGCTTCGACATGGTGGCGGCAGGCCCACCGCGCAGCAAGCCCGTCCACGACCGGACTCCGATTCTGGATTGCGCTCGACCGCGCCCGTGCGCAAGACTTGCGCGCCCGTTGTTTTCGGGATCTGAAGGCCGCAGCCACACTGTGAATGGATCGCCTCCATGACAACCTCCGCCCAGCGCCCCAATATCGTCATTCTCTACGCTGATGACCTTGGCTTCGGCGACATCGGCTGCTATGGCGCCACGGCCATTGCCACGCCGCGTCTCGATCAACTGGCGGCGCAAGGTCTGCGCTTCACGAACGGATACGCCACGGCGGCCACCTGCACGCCTTCACGATACAGTTTGCTGACCGGCTCGTATCCCTGGCGCAATGAGCGCGCGCGCATCCTGTCCGGCGACGCGCCGCTCATCATTCGGCCCGGCCTGACGACGCTGCCGTCGATGCTCAAACAGGCCGGATACGCCACCGGCGTTGTCGGCAAATGGCATCTGGGCCTGGGGCGCGGCGACCTGGACTGGAATGGCGAGATTTTGGCGACGCCGCTGGACGTCGGCTTCGATGAGTCGTTCATCATGGCCGCGACGAACGACCGTGTCCCGTGCGTCTATATCGACGGCCGGCGCGTCGCCCATCTCGATCCGGCCGATCCCATCGAGGTCACGTATGATCCCAAGCGGCCTTTTCCCGGATTGCCGACGGGGCGCGACAATCCCGAACTTCTGAGAATGAAGCACAGCCACGGCCATGACATGAGCATCGTCAACGGCGTCGGGCGCATCGGATACATGCGGGGCGGCGCGGCGGCGCTGTGGAACGACGAGACGATGGCCGAGACGTTTCTGGAGCGCGCCGTCTCGTTCGTTTCGCGCCATCGGGATCATCCGTTCTTTCTGTATTATGCGCTGCATCAGCCGCACGTCCCGCGCATCCCGGGACCGCGCTTTGCGGGAGCGACCGGTCTGGGGCCGCGCGGCGACGTCATCGCCGAGATGGATTGGTGCGCCGGCCAGTTGTTGGACGCCCTCGACCACCATGGACTGAGCGAGAATACGATTGTGATTTTCTCCAGCGACAACGGCCCCGTTCTGGATGACGGTTATCAGGACGACGCGGTTGAACGTTGCGGGGCCCATCGTCCGGCGGGTCCGCTGCGCGGCGGCAAATACAGCCTTTATGATGGCGGGACGCGCGTGCCTTTGCTGTTGCGCTGGCCGGGCGTTGTGGCGCCGGGCGAGTCGGCGGCGCTGGTGAGTCATGTCGATTTTCTGGCGTCCTTTGCGGCGCTGACCGGGGTTGCGCTGGAAGGCGCGGGTGGGCCTGACAGCGCAAACGTTCTGCCGGCGTTGCTGGGGCATAGCCGTCAGGGACGTTCGGAAATCGCCACGGAAGGAACATGGGGGAGGATGGCGTTGCGGCAGGGCGACTGGGTGTTCATCCGGCCGCATGAGGGGCCGCCGGTGAACAAGAGCGTCAACATCGAGACCGGCAACTCACCCGAACCGCAGCTCTATGATCTCGCGGCAGATATCGGCCAGATGCGCAACCAGGCGGCGGATTATCCCGAACAGGTCCTCGCCCTGTCGGCGCGGCTCGAAGAGATTCTACGGTCGGCGCAGACGCGCGCCTGATCTGCCTCACAAATCGGTGAAACGGACCGGCTCGATGCCGCAGCGTTCGCAGCATTCGAGAACTTCGGGGTCCATGAACATCCGGCGCTGCCAGTCGCGGTCGAGGGCGACATTGCCGGCGCCGGCGTGCCCCAACCGCCGCATATCGGGCCGGTTATAGCCGGGATGGCCGACGATCAGATACGTTCCCGGCGGAGCGGCTTCGAGCCGGCGGACCATGTTTTCGACGGGCGTTTGCGCGGGATTGTTTTCGCCGGGGAGGCGGTCATACTCGTGAGCGCCCCAGATCAGTCCTTCGCTCTGCACAAATGCGTCCAGGCGCTCTCGAAGTCCTGGAAACCATGAAAAGCTCATGTGCTCGTCCATATAGTCAATGCGGAAACCGCGTGCCCGCGCCCGGTCCAGCTGCGCCTTCAGTTCGGCGAGAATCTCATCGTTGCTGGGGTTGTTTTCATGCAGCAACCTGCCGTTCTTGAAGAAATGCCCATTGGCGTCCACGAGGCTGGGGACTTGATCGGGCGGCAGGACCGGACCCCAGCGAACGCTGTCCCATTCGGCCGTGACGGTGGCGTGCAGCCCGACGCACAATCCCTTGAGGTCGCGCAGAATCGCCACGGCGTGATCGAGCGCCGGCGCGGGGACAATCAATGACGTGTTGCGCAGGATGCCTTTTTCGAAGGCGTCGCGGATGGCGAGGTTGGCCGTCTCGCAACTGCCTGAATCATCGCCGCGTGTGATGAGGCGAATCCCCATGGCTCACACTCCATTATTCCGATTTTGTCAATCGCGGACCGTATCGTCAAGGGCCAACCCCAGCGCCTCGTAGTGCCGGCGGCGCGCGGCGCGGTCGTCCTTGTGAATCTGCCGCGCCTGTTCGATGACGCCGCGCGCCAACGCCCGCGGAACCACGACCACGCCGTCGCCATCGGCCACCACAACGTCGCCGGGATGGACGGTGACGCCGCCGACGGCCACCGGTATGTTGTGCCCGTCGTAGCGCAGCCGCCCCTGCACGACCGATTGCGAGATGATTTGCGACCAGAACGGCACCTTTTGCAGGATCACCTCGTCGGTGTCGCGGACGCCGCTGTTGACGACGAAGCCGCGCGCCCCGCGACGGACGCAGCCCATCGTGTTGTCCGAGCCCATCAGCCCGGCGCTGACGCCGCTGGCGTCGATGACGATGAAGTCGCCCGGCTCGATCTCCTTGCTCCACGGATACGAGCAGACAGTCTTGTAGTAGTCGCGGTGCCACTTCCAGTATTCCTCGGGCGGCAGGCGCGGAATGACGCCGTCGAAGGGCAGGTAGCGCGCGGTGCGGGCGATGCCGACAGCGCGCGTGCGCCACAGCGGACGGATCGAGGGCGACATGGATCCCTGGAAATGCAGCCCGAAGGCGTCCAGCCCATCGCGCACGTCGGCCACGCGGATGTCCGCGTAGAGTTCGAGCAGTTCTTCGCGTTCCGGATCGTTCATGGCAGCGCTCCACAAATAAGATCGGCGCAGAAGCAATGGCGCGGTTGCGGCGGCGGCTATCCCACCCAATCGGTGATGGGGATGGTTCCGCTCGCGTCAACCTGATAGTTCCAGCGGCGGACATATTCGGCGCCGGGAAGGAATTCGTCGCCCAAGGCTTCGCGACGGCGGCGCAGTTGCGCCGCCAGCGCCTCGCGCTGCGCGCGATGGCCGGGATCGTCGATCCGGTTGCGCAGCTGATGAGGATCGGCCTGATTGTCATACAGCAGCCACGGCCCGCGCAGGTCTTCGAGATAGGTGTATTGCCTTGTGCGAAGGCCGCGATATTCGCGGGCGTGAAACAGGGCGGGGATTTCGGGATGGCAGCGCGGCTGGTTGGGCCAGTTACCGAAGGTGTGATAGGCCGCCAGCAGGGCGCAGTCATCCGGCGGGGTTGTGCCGGCGCGCAGATGGGGGGACAGGTCCCGCCCTTGAATCCCGGCGGGCGCTTCGAGGCCCGCCAAGGCGCAGAGCGTTGGCAGAATATCCGGGTGGTCAATCAAGATATCGCTGACGCCGGGATTGAGTCGCCCCGGCGCGCGCAAGAGGAAGGGCACGCGGATGGCCTCGTCCCACGGGCCTTGCTTGTCGTGCAGGCCGTGGGCGCCGACGAAGTCGCCGTGGTCGCTGGCGAACAGGACGAGGGTGTTTTCGGAAAGGCCGGCGCGTCCGAGCGCGGTCATGAGCCGGCCGAAGGCGTGGTCCAGCGCCGAGCAATGCGCATAGTATCCGGCCAGGTTCCTGCGGGCGTCGGCTTTGATAAAGTCCGGGACGTTGGGCGGCAGCTCGAGGGCCTGGGGATCATACAGCGCCCGGAACCTTTCGGGCGCCGTCTGATAGGGATTGTGCGGCGGCCCCCATGACAGCGCGGCGCAGAAGGGGCGGTTCGCGTCATCTTCCATCCATCGGATCAGGTCGTCCGTCTGTGCGAAGGCGTCGTATCCTTGCCAGAATCGGAGCGTTTCATCGTCATCGGCATAGTAGCGCGAGTGGTTGTAATCGTGCGTGCATTCCAACGCCTTGAAATACTGGAATCCCTGCCGGCGTTCGGGCGGGATGTAGGCATAGCGGCCGTGTCCGTCGATGTGCCACTTGCCGACCCAGGCCGTGCGATAGCCCGCGGCGGCGAAGACCTTGCCCAGGGAGGGCAGGCCGGGATTCAGCGGCGCGTCATTGAGGAAGAGGCCATGGCGATGGGGATACAGTCCGGTGAGGAGCGAGGCGCGGGCCGGCGTGCAGACGGGCGTGCCGGAGACAGCGAGACGGCAGTTGAGCGCCTCGGCGGCAAAGCGGTCCAGGTGAGGGGTCTTGACGTCCCGGTTTCCCGCATAGCCGCAGGCCTGCGCGCGCCACTGGTCGGCATAGACAATCAGCAGGTTCGGCCCCATGTCAACGACTCCCCTGAATTGACGGTGCGCTCAATCAACGATTGCCAATGCCACCGATACTCCCACAGAGGGCAGGGCCGTCCCACAGATGCGATACGGCAATGCCATGTCATCTGTGGGACGGCCCTGCCATCTGTGGGAGGTTTGTTCCGTGACTCGCTGTCGAAGCCCAGCCCGGGCAACAACGCCCCCGATTGGAATCAGAGGCCGCAATCCTGACTCGGTCATCCCCGTTCGAGCAGCAGCGTCTTGGTGGGCGCGTCGCAGACGGCGCTGGGGCCGAAATACTGGATGGGCCCCGGATACAGGTAGCGCTCGTTCATTGCCCAGTCGCGGCGGTGTTTTGCGAAGAACTTGAACGGCTTGCCCTTGGTCTCGGTCAGCGCCTTGCGGATGACGGGGACATCCTTGCCCTTGCGCCGTTCGACGTTCATGAGCATCGTCAGCGGCAAACCGGCGGCCTCCCATTTGTCGGCGGGCTGGGTGATGTTTCGGACGCAGGCGATATAGCCGGTCAGCCCGAAGGCGATCAGTCCGGCGGCGACGCGGCCGAGCGAGTAGCTGTAGTCGGCGTCGAAGTTGGACGGCGGCGCGCAGCGTCCCTCGTAGCCGAAGAAGTGCGTCTGTGTGGAGAACTTGCCCTTGTAGTCGCCCGCGGCTTTTATTTCCTTGAGCCGCAGCGACACCATCTCGACGAGGAGCGCTTCGGTGTCAATCTTTGAGACCTGGACGTTGCCGTGCGAATCGCGGTCCAACGCCAGCTGAATCTGAATGTTGACGGGCAGCGAGCTGAAGCACTGCGACGATTCCTGCGTGAGGCGTGAATTCAAGAATTGCAGGCGCTGGTCGGTCGATCCGAGCGAGTCATAGTGGACTTTGTGTTCGGCCAGGATGTCGTTGAGTTCGCGGATCAGGGTTTTGATCTCCGGAATGAACTCGATGAGCCCCTCGGGCACCAGGGCGATGCCGAAGTCCCGCCCCCGGTTGGCGCGCGCCACGACGATGTCCACGATCTGTTCCACGATCTGGCCCAGGGTCATTTTCTTCTCGGCGACTTCCTCGGAGATGAGGGCGATGTTGGGCTGTGTCTGCAGCGCCGCCTCGAGCGTGATGTGGCTGGCGCTGCGGCCCATCAGTTTGATGAAGTGCCAGTATTTGCGCGCCGAGCAGGCGTCGCGGCAGATGTTGCCGATCAGTTCGGAGTAAACCTTGACCGCCGTGTCGAAGCCGAACGACATTTCGATGAGCTGGTTGCGCAGGTCGCCGTCGATGGTCTTCGGCACGCCGATCACCTGGATGGTCTCGCCCCGGGCCGCCATCCATTCGGCCAGCGCGCAGGCGTTGGTGTTCGAGTCGTCGCCGCCGATAATGACGATGGCTGACAGGTCGGACCGTTTCGCTGTCTCCAGGACCTGGGCGAACTGCTCGGGCGTTTCGAGCTTCGTGCGGCCCGAGCCGATGATGTCGAATCCGCCGGTGTTGCGGTAGGCGTCCACCACGTCGCCGGTCAGGTCGATGCAATCGTCATTGATCAAGCCCTGCGGCCCGCCGAGGTAGCCCAGCAGCCGGCTCCTGGAGTTGAGCGACTTCAAGCCGTCATAGATGCCCGCGATGACATTATGGCCGCCGGGGGCCTGTCCGCCGGAGAGCACGACGCCGACGTTGAGCGCCGCCTTGTTCGGCGCGCCCTTGCCCGCGGCAAAGGTGACAATGGGCTGGCCAAAGCAGTGCGGGAACATCGATTTGATCGCCGCGACGTCGGCCGCCGCCTTGGTTGGCTTGCCCTTGTGGATCGTCACGCTCTTGAATCCCTTGCGCAGGGCCTTGGGCATTTTGGGCGAATACTTCGCGCGTTCGCGCTGCAGGACGGAAATCTCTGGGTTCATAAAAAGGGCCTTCCCTTGTAGATCGTGGCGCACGCCTCGGCGTGGTTCGCGCGGCGCGGCGTTTCGCTGAGGGGTCTGCGCATGGGAAACGCGCGCCGTCGGCAGGTGTTAATGCCAGTCGTGAATGGCCAAATCAAGCGGCGTTTGCCGGGTTGACTGTTTGCCGGGTTGACCCCGGCCCGCAGACGTTCTATATACTCGCTCCGGTCGAACCCATGGCGCCCGCGGCGCGCCATACGAAAAAAACCTTTGACTCCGAGGCCCAATCCACCATGACCCAACCCACCATCGAATCCGGCCGGACCGGCCAGTGCGACTGGACGCGCCTGCGCGTCGCGGGCGCGATGATGGAGATCATCCCCGCGCGCGGCGCCCTGCTTTCCCAGTGGCAGGTCGCCCGCGCCGGCCAGCCGATGCCCGTCCTGTGGCTGAGCGGGGACGCCTACGACGCGCCGTTCGGGCCCCAAAGCCGCTTGATGGGCGGAATGCCGCTGCTGTTTCCCGTCGCCGGCCCGACGTTGCGCGACGGACAGGAGGGCCGCTATCTGGTCGAGGGCGCCGCCTACACGATGCCGGGACACGGTTTCGCGTCCAAGGTCGCATGGACGCCGGACTCCCCCACTGTGTCCGCAGGCGAAGCGGCGATGACGCTGCGCCTGACCGACACGCCCGAGACGCGCAAAACTTGGCCCTTCGCGTTCGAAAGCACAGTCACTTACCGGTTGCGCGAACGCTCGCTGCGGACCGAGTGGCGCGTGCGCAATCTGTCCGCCACGCCCGCGCCCATGGCGCCCGGCCTGCATCCGTATTTTCATCTGCCGTTCACCGACAAGGGCCGCCGCGCCGACGTGCTGGTCCACACCTTCGCGCGCAACCACTACGTCCTGTCGCTCGAAACGCGCTGCTGGAGTGGCCAGACCACGCCGCTGCCCAACTACACGCTGCGGCTGGGCAATCTGCCGTCGGGACGCTCGTTTATGGTCGGCGACCTGGAGCGGCCGGAGTATGTGGTCGAGGACCCGGCTTCGGGCGTCCGCGTGCGCGCCGAATGGCCTGCGCCGAAGAAGCCCGGCGATGGTCCGTATCTGAACTTCTGGACGTCGTCCGATGAGGTCCCGATGTTTTGCGTCGAGCCGTTCATGACGCCCACCAACGCGCTGAATCATCGCCACGGCCTTATCGAGGTCGCGCCGGGCGACGAATGGGCGTGGTGGTTTGAGATGAGGGTTGAGTAGCGAGACGGGCGCTGCGTGAACAGTGACGTGAGTCGGGCTGCACGCGGCACACGGCACACGGCACTCGTCACGCGGCACACGGCACGCGGTTCATTCCCATGAAACCACGCCAGCTCTATCCAATCTTTCTGGACCTGCGACGCCGTTTGGTCGTTGTCGTGGGCGGCGGCGCCGTTGCCGAGCGCAAGGTCCGCGGTCTTCTGGAGTGCGGCGCCGAGGTCCGCATCGTCGCCCCGAAGGCCACCGAGGAGATTGAGCAACTGGCCGCCGACCGGCGCGTCGAGTGGCTGCGGCGCGAGTTCCACGCCGCTGACGTGAATCACGCGTTTCTGGTCTTTGCGGCAACGAACGACGCGGCCGTCAACACGCGCGTCTGCCAGGCCTGCGATTCACACGACATCCCCGTCAACCGCGCCGAATCGCCCGAAGCCAGCGATTTCATCGTCCCGGCCACGCTGCGCCGCGGCGAACTGGCCATCGCCGTCTCGACGGGGGGCGCCTCGCCCCATCTGGGCCAGATTCTGCGCGACCGCCTCGCCCTGCAGTTCGGCGCCGACTACGCCGCCTATGTCCGGATTCTGGAGACCGCCCGCCGCGAAGTCATGGAGGCCGTCTCCGATCCAAAGGAGCGCCAAAGCATCCTGCGCGCCCTGGCCGAGGACGCCGAACTGCTCAAGACCCTCCAGCGCGACGGCGAGGCCAAGGCGCTGGAACGCGCGCGCGCCATCTCGAAGTCATGAAACTTCCAACCTTGGAATCTATTTGTCTTTTGAGTGCTGAGACATGCGGGTTAAAGCGAAACGGCCCCGGCGCACTTTCGGGCGCCGGGGCCGTCACTGGCCACTCGGTTTCTCCTCCCGCCGGTTCGAGCCATAAAGCCCCGTGCCGGCCGAGTGAGGAGTCTATGAAACTGCAGTAAACTTTGTCATCCGGCGCCGCCGCCGGCCGGCAA
>Ga0073932_1007491_pt1 | contig 10536 bp, 8 predicted proteins | sample DewCreD2012metaG_FD_76967 | JGI IMG/M metagenome (GOLD analysis project Ga0073932, IMG submission 76967) | Hot spring sediment bacterial and archeal communities from British Columbia, Canada, to study Microbial Dark Matter (Phase II) - Dewar... ...
GAACCTTCCCATGACCACTGAGCCGAGCACCGCGATGCCGAAGACTCCTCCTACCTGGCGCGTGGTGTTGAGGGTGGCCGAGGCCATCCCCGCGCGGGCCGGGGGGACGGTGCTCATCGCGGCGGTGGTGATGGGGCTCATCACCAGACCGGTGCCGATCCCAAGCAGGGTGAGCAGCCACCAGTAGGCCGCATAAGGCGTGTCTGCCTGAACCTGAGTGAACGCCAGCATGCATCCACCCATGATGAACATGCCCACCGACACGGGAAGGCGTGCGCCGATGCGCCCCACGATACGTCCGGAAACGATGGCGGCCACCATGACGGCTAGCGTAGAGGCCAGTTGGCGGACCCCGGCCTCGGTGGGTGTGTAGCCCTGAACGTTCTGCATGAACAGGCCCAGGAAGAAAACCATGCCGAAGAACCCGAAGCTCACGGCCAGGCCCACCAAGTTAGAGCCCAGAAAGGTGAGGTTGCGAAAGAAGGCAAGTTGAAGCAGCGGACTTTTCGCCCGGGTCTCCCACAGTCCAAAAGCAGCCAAAGCCAGCGAGCCTGCCACCAGTAGGCTGATGATGGTGGCCGAGCGCCAGCCGTAGGAATTGGCTTCAATGAAGGCGTAAGTCAGGGTCCCTAAGCCGACGACGGCCAAGACCTGACCGGGGAGGTCGAGGCTCCTCCCCTCAGGGTTCTTCGACTCCACCACCAGCTTGGTAGCGATACCGAAGGCGATCAGTCCGATAGGCACGTTGATATAGAAGATGCTCTGCCACCCCCAGCCGTCGACCATGATGCCGCCTAGTGCCGGCCCCAGTGCCAGGGCGATCCCTGACACTCCGGCCCAGATGCCTATGGCCTGGGCTCGCTCCTTGGGGTCGGTGAAGGTATTGGTCAAGATCGCCAGAGTGCTCGGCATCATGATGGCTGCGCCTATCCCCTGAACGGCGCGTCCCCCGATGAGCACCTCGATGGTCGGTGAGAGGGCGCAGAGCAGAGATCCCGCGGTGAAGACCGTGAGCCCGGAGAGGAACACACGCTTGCGCCCGTAGATATCGCCCAGAGTGCCCCCGGTCAGCATCAGCGATGCCAAGAGAAGCGTGAAGGCATCGACTATCCACTGCAGTTCGCTCAGACCGGCGGCCAGTTCGCGCTGGATGGTGGGCAACGCGAGGTTGACCACCGTGTTGTCCAGCATGACCATGAACAAGCCGAAGCAGACGCTTCCCAAGGTGAACAACTTGGTCCTGCGGTTCTCTTGGAACATAAAGGGCGATCTCCGCGGCTGCACTCTAGGACCGGCGTAGGGTAGCATGCGCCGAGATCGGGTTAGCGCGCCGGCTCTAGGCTGCCCGTGGCCGCGCACTCTGGTGCTGCGGTCACAACTGGCGGGCGATCGCGCGCGACCAGCCGGTCGCCGGCGGATGTCAGACCCTGCGGTGTCAGACCCTGCGGTGTCAGACCTCGCGGTGTCGGACCTCGCGGTGGGTCAGGCCCGGCCGCGCTGAACCGGCCCTCCTATCTCTCGCCCGCTATTGTGCCGTCGATCCCGATTACCACCGTGCGGACCGGCAGGTCGACTCCGGCTCGCTCGAGGGCCTTGTTCACCATGTACTCCAGGCCACTACAGCAAGGCACGGTCATGATGGCCACGGTCAGCGACTTAAGGTCGTTCTCACGGATGAGGTCGGCTAGTTTCTCCACGTAGGGCCCGGTGTTATCGAGCTTCGGACAGGCGATGACAATCTTGCGGCCCCGCAGGAGGTCGTGGTGGAAGCTGCCCAAGGCGAAGGCGGTGCAATCAGCGGCCACCAAGAGGTCGGCGCCCCGGAAATAGGGGGCGGCCGGAGACACTAAGTGCAGCTGTATGGGCCATTGGGACAGCTCCGAGGGAGCGGGCGCTGCCTCCGCGCCTGAGTCCTTGTGGACGAGGGCTATCGCATCCTCTCCGCGAACCCGAGCCACGTGTTCCACCGTGGCCTTGTAGTCGTAGGGCTGGCTCTCGCGCTCGACGATGGTGAGAGCCCCGGTGGGACACACGTTGAGACACATCCCCATGCCATCGCAATACAGCTCTCTCACGAGGTAGGCCTTACCTTCGTCATCCAAGGCGAGGGCGCCCTCGTCGCAGGCTGTGGTGCAAAGTCCGCACCCGTTGCAGAGGTCGCGGTCTATCTCGATGATCTTCCTCTTGACCATATCCAGTGTCTCCCGCTGCGGCCGCAGCCTTCCGCTTATCGTTCGGGGGGGTTATCGCCGGCGGGGCGGCGGTTCAAACCTGCCCGGTGCCGGCGGCAGGTGGGCGACCTCGGTCAGTTGATGGTCACCCCGAAGATCCTCTGCCCGCGGGTACCTACCACGATGGTGTTGCCGAACACAGCTGGAGAGGCTTCGATGTTGGCGCCCAATGATATGTAGTCCAGAATCTTACCGGTGCTGCCTTCCAGCAGGAACATGTTGCCAGCGGTATCGCACTGGACCAGGTACGACTTGCCTTCGGGCGTGTAGACGGCCACCGGAGAACTCCAGGCGTAGTGATTGAACTGGGTCCGCCATACTTCTTTGCCCGTCTTCTTATCCAGCGCCACAGTGATACCCGTGCTCACGTTGGGTGTGCGGGCGATTGAGAAGATGACGAGGTCGGAGATGTCGTTTCGGCCCAATACAGGAGTGGCCTGGACTCCGCCCGAGACGTCGGTGATGGTGTAACAGGGGTAAGGGTCGGTCTGCCACACGACTTCTCCGGTCGCTGCGTCGATCTTCCAAATGGGGATGCCGCCCTTCCGTGGGTCCGCGGTGCCGGGCGCGGTGATGTGCAACGAGGTGGAGATGTAGATGTAGCAGGTACCGTCTTCCGGCGACTCTTCGAAAACCGGGGTGACGTTGGTGTCGTCAAGAGTGTCCTGCACCCAGACCAGCTTCATCGTATTGAGGTGGAAGCAGAAAAGGTGGCCCCCGTTCTCCCCCACGAAGAGGTAGTTCCGCCAGGCCGCGGCTGAGGTCTCTATCCCCCACCAGCGGGCCTTGGTCGTGGCCGGGCTGACGTCCTTGTATAGGGGGCTGGTGTAGTTGATCTTGACGGCCGGGTCGGGGTCCACGGTCAGGGTGCCCGTCTTCTTGTCGAAGTGTGTGTTCAGCTTGATGGTGTAGAGGATGCCGTTCTCGCCCGGCTGGATAAGAGTGTCGGTCTTCGCGTCAAAAAGGGCGCTTGAATCGTAAGCGTGGAACTTGCGATAGGCGTTGGGATCGGGCTTCTTGCCGAAGCTGTACAACAGCGACTGGTCGATAAGGCTGTAGAGACGGGCCCGCACCACTTCCTTCTCCGGAGCGTTGTCACCGTGCCCGACGGCCAGGATAGGCGTGCCATCGGGGTAGAGGCTGCCCGTGCCTTTGAAGGGACCGCCCCCCGACTTGATAGGCGGTCGCGTGTAGGTTCCGTCGCGCAGATCGAGGAAGTAGATGTTGCCGTCCAGGCAGGGGTAGATGACCTCTACCAGATCGGGATCGGCCTTCTTGGGGGCCTTCAAGTTCATGATCCGCTTGAGGTCTTCCGGCCACTTCACGATGAGAGGTTGACCGGTCCAACCGCTCCCCGTCCAGGAACTCTTACCCCCCGTCTTCAGCATGCTGCCCGTGGGCACGCTCCAAGCGATGGAAAGCGTGGCCGAGGCGACGTCAGCCGTACCGTAGGCAGCGGTATCTCGGTAATTGTTGCCGCGGAAAGTGACGATGCCTTCCAGGTCCGTGTAGTCCTGGCCCTGTCCGAACACTATAGGCTGCTCCCGGTTGAAGGAAGAAACCTCCTCGGTGCCACGGAAGAGCTTGGTGGTAATGTCAAAGGCTGATGGCTGGGTCGAGGCTACCGCCCGCACTCGCATGTTCACACCGGGCAGGGTGGTGCTGGTCTGGCCCGTGCCCGAGGTTGAACTGGAGCCCGTCTCAGAAGTGGAGCTGTTGCCGCCGGTGGAGGTCGAACCGGAAGAAGCCGTCGGGCCACTGGTAGAAGAACTGGTCGAGTCGTCGCCCAAGAAGAGAAGGGAAGCCGCCACCACCAGAGCGACGAGGGCGAGCAATCCGACCGCCAGTACGGCCCGCCGGCGGGCGACCGCTTTGCGCCGACGGCGTGATGACGTATAGATTGAGCGGCGATAAGGGTCCATGAGCCTCGGCGCATTGTAACAGGAATGACCGGCCCTGAGACGCGCGGCCGGAGGCGATGGTGCCGGAGCTGCCGTCACCATCCCGGGTCGTTGACCCTGGTATCTTGAAGACAGTCCTTATTTCAGGGGCGTCATCTAGGGGGCGTCATGTACGCGGTCATCGTTGGAGCAGGCGAAGTCGGTTTCCACATCGCGACCATCCTGAGCCAGGAAGGTCATGAAGTAGCGGTCATCGATCGCAGGCGTGAATCGACCGAGCGTGCCTCCCAGGAATTGGACGTTCTCGCGGTGCTCGGTAACGGGGCCAGCCGCCGCGTGCTCGAGCAAGTGAGCATGGGCCGGGCCGACCTGCTGGTGGCGGTCACCGACTCGGATGAGGTCAACATGATCGCTTGCATGGCCGCGAAGCAAGTGGGCGTCCCCCAGACCATCGCTCGCGTTCGCAACCCCGACTACATCGAGGACAAGCGGACGCTGTCGACCGGCTTCATGGGAGTCGACCACGTCATTCAGCCTGAAGCCGCGGTAGCCGATGAGGTGGTCAAACTCGCGGGCATCCCCGGGGCGCTGGACGTGGAGACTTTCGCGCACGGCCAGGTGCTGGTGGTGGAAGTACAAGCCGCTCCCAGTAGCCCGTCGCTGCACACCCCGCTGCGCGGACTGAAGCTTCCACCGGGCGTCCTCGTCGCTGCGGTGCTCAAGGTCGGGGGAGAAGTGGTCATCCCTCGCGGGGAGTCTGCGCTGGAACCGGGAGATCGGGTGTTCCTGAGTGGCGTCCCCGGGGGAGTCGTAGCCGCGGCCGCCACCTTGACTGGCCAGAAAGAGACACCGAAGCGCGCCATCCTTCTCGGTTGTGGAGAGATAGGGATGGCGGTAGCTCGCTCCCTCGAGGAGAAGCGGGTCAAGCTGACGGTGTTCGAGAAGGATGCGCAGCGGGCGGCCGAAGCGGCCGCCGCGCTGCGCCGGTCTCTGGTCTTAGCCGATGAGGGCATAGACGAGAACGTGTTGGCCGCGGAGGGAGTGGCTGACTCTGACCTGTTCATCGCCGCCACGGGTGACGACCGGCTGAACATCCTGACTTCACTACTTGCCCGTCAGATGGGGGCGAGGCGGACCATAGCTATCGTAGAGAGGACGGAGTTCTCCCGCGTGGTCGAGAGCGTCGGGGTGGACGTAGCCATCAGCCCACGCCGCATGACCGCTTCCGCGATCCTGCGGTTCGTACGGTCCGGTCGGGTACTGAGTGCCGCGGTGCTGGACAAAGCTGCCGGTGAGTTGCTCGAGTTCGAAGTAGGCCCCACAAGTCCTATCTGCGATCGCAGCCTCGCGGACGTGGATTTCCCCAGCGGGGCCATCATCGGGGCTTTGGTCAGCGGGAGCGAGGTACATATTCCGAGCGGGCGCTCGCTGGTGAAAGAGGGAGATCTCGCGGTGGTGTTCACCCTGCCCCGTTCGGTCCGCGAAGTGGAAAGACTCTTCTCCCCCCGCACCGCTCGATGAACCTTCGCTTCGTCGGCTACCTCTCTGCTCTCGTCATCCTCGCTATCGGTGCGGGCGTCTTGGTGTCGGGTGGCGTTTCGGCCATCTACGGCGATGCGGATATGGTGCGGCTCTTCCTTTCGGGTGCGGTGTGTCTGCTGGTGGGACTGCCTCTGTGGGCGGTGTCTCGTTCTGCCGCCCGGGCCTATATCGGGTTCCGAGAGGGCTTTGTGGCCGTGTTGGCCGCCTGGGTCGCGGCAGCGGTGTTCGGGGCTATCCCATATGTGATGGTGGGGGTCTTCGGACCCATAGATGCCCTGTTCGAGTCGATCTCCGGCTTCACCACGACCGGGGCCAGCGTGTTGACCGACTTCCAGCAGCCGCACGGCATCATGTTCTGGCGGAGTCTCAGCCACTGGTACGGCGGGATGGGCATCGTGGTGCTGGTCATCGCGCTACTTCCCAGCATCGGGGGCGGGGCCATCCGGTTGTTCGCTGCGGAGTCCCCCGGGCCCACGGCTGAACGCCTGACCCCCCGTCTCCGGGATACCGCCAAACACCTCTGGCTCATCTACGTGGGGCTCAGCGCTCTGGAGACGCTGATTCTGATGGCCTTGGGCACCGGCCCTTTCCTTGCGCTCACTCACACTTTCGGGACGATGGCCACGGGGGGCTTCTCCCCGCTCGCGGGCTCGGTGGCTGAGTTCAAGAGCTGGCCGGTGGAACTGACCATCACCGTGTTCGCTGTCCTTGCCGGCGGCAATTTCGCTCTTTACTTCGCCTTCCTTTCCGGTCGCAAACGGAATCTTCTACGGGATCCCGAATTCCGTCTTTATCTCAGCATCATGGCGGTCAGCGTGGTGGTGGTGGCCGTAAGTCTGATGCTGGCCAGGTCGCATTTCAGCCTGGGACATGCCTTCCGGGAATCCTTGTTCCAGGTGGTCTCTCTACAGACGACGACCGGGTATGTGACCGCGGATTTCGACCAGTGGAACAGCTTCGCCAAGACCCTGCTCGTCATGCTCATGTTCCTCGGCGGCTGTGCGGGCTCGACCGCCGGTGGTTTCAAGGTCATCCGGCTCCTTGTGTTGTCCAAGAACGCCGGACGCATCTTCGCTCATGCGGTCCATCCCAAGGCGGTGCTTCCTGTACGTATCGGGGGAAGGATAGTTCCCGAGCACGTGCGAGCCTCGGTGCTGGGGCTGTTCTTTCTCTGGGTCACCACCTTTGTGGTAGGGACCTTGTTGCTGTCAGCCACCAACGTGTCCATGGTGACGGCGGCTTCGGCGGTGGCCGCCACCCTCAATAACGTCGGCCCGGGCCTGGAACTGGTGGGTGCCACCCTCAACTACGCTCCCATCGACGTGTTCGGCAAGTTGGTGCTCATGGCTCTCATGCTCCTGGGCCGGCTGGAGCTGCTGGCGGCGATGCTGCCTTTCACCCGTGTGTTCTGGTCGCGCTAGGCAGCGGCGTTCAGGCTGGGTTCAACCAGCTTCTCGCAAGACGCCATGATGTCGTCTGGTTGACTGGGGAGGACCTGCGAGGCCCCACCGGCTTTGGTGTCCCAGGGGGATTTCTCCTCGCGGAATCCTCGCGCCTCGTTTTTAGTAGCTGACCTAGGAGCCAGGCGGAGGGGGCGGGATTCGAACCCGCGAGACCTTGCGGCCTGCCGGTTTTCAAGACCGGTGCAATCAGCCGGACTCTGCCACCCCTCCGCGTCCGGTCGGCAGGAAGTATAGCCTCTGCCGTGCGAACTCTTCCGTTCCTAGCCCCGCCGATCTTGGGCGCACCAACTCACCTCGTGAGGTTCGAGGGAGGCAGCGCGTCGGTCCGGCAGGAGAGACTGCCTGGGAGCCGCGCGGCTACTTGGACCGCGGGTTCCTAGTACACGGTGATGGTGGCTGCCGCCGCCAGCAGGATGGAGGCGACGATGGCGATGACGACCGCCGCAATACCGATAGCGAACGTGATCCAGCACCACATCTTCGCCTTACGTGACGCCTCCTGGGCTCCTGCGATGTCGCCCAAAGCCAGCCGGTTCCCCACCTTGCTCGCGTAGACCACCGCCACGATGCCTGTCGGCCAGAAGCACAGGATAAGAGTGGCGATAGCCCAGCCCATGTAGCTAGGAATGTTCGGCACGGCATGATAGGGGGCAGGCTGGTAGTAAGCGGGCGGAGCGTAGGCCGGGGGATACGGCTGCCCGTATGGTGGTGGGTAGCCAGGAGGTGGTGGGTATCCACCGGGCGGGGTGTGCCCGCCAGGCGGCACGTACCCACCAGGTTGGGTGTACCCGCCGGGCGGCACCTGACCGGAAGGCGGAGCGGCCCCGGTGGCCGCAGTGGCGCCAGGTGTCTGAGCGGGTCCAGCGGCCCCTGCGGGAGCACTGGCCCCCGTAGCCGCGGGCGGGGTCTTGCCCTCCCACCACTCTTCGCGGTAACGCTCCAGATCGTTACCGCACTGCGTGCAGTACTTGACGTCGTCGTCGTTCGCCTGGCCGCACTGTGGACAATACATGCGTGCCTCCCTTGCCACGGGGCCTATCCGCGCTCTATCCACCCATACTAGCAGAGGATTGAGGCCGCGCTCGGCGAAAGCATAGCCGACGATATTGCACCGGGTTCGGCAGCGATAGGAGGGAGGACCGAAGGTGAGGACCGTGTTTGCTGATATGGCCGGGGGTCGACGCTCTGCTGTCTACCGCCCGGGCCAAGGCTGGGCGGGTAGTGTCCGGCGGCGGTCAGGGCGGTTCACGAGGGGTGCCATCGTCGTTACCGCTGTCGCCGTCTGCGTACTGCTCGTCGTGGTGATGAGCAACAGCCCGCAGCCTTAGATGGAACCGTCGACCACGACCGAGCGCCTGCGCCGGCTGATCGCGGGCGACGGTCTTATCAAGCTGTACGGTATCGAGGTGGAAGAAGCCACCGCAGACCTGGCGCGGGTCTCGGCGGTGGTGAAAGAAGCGTTTCTGCAGGTCCACGGCCTCGCCCACGGCGCCTTCATCTTTGCTCTACTTGACGTCGCTTTCGCCCTCAACGTCAACGCCGCCCATGATGCGGTGGCCGTTCAGTGGAGCGTCAGCCAATTCCGGTCGGGGAACCTAGGGGAGCGGGTGACGGCGGAGTCGCGCCTTCTGCACGGCGGGCGGCGGCTCATGGTGGTGGAGCTGGCCGCGACGGGAGAAGGGGGCCGGTTACTCGCTAAGGGCCAGGCGACTGCGATACCGGTGGGTGAGAGTCAGACCGTTCGCGGACGCTGCTAGCCGGTCTCGCTCGAAGTCGAAGGTAGGTCGCGGCCGGAGGTGTCGTCGGCGCGGTTAGAAGAGGCGGGTCCTGCGCCCAGCACTCCCGGAGTCTGCCGGATCATCTTCATCTTCTCGGCCGCCAAGCGTGGAGAGAGGCCTACCGCATAGATCTCTGGGTTGCGCAGCCTGCGCAGTTCCTCCGGCAGAGCCGCGACCTGGGCTCGGGCCCGCTCGCGGATCTGCTGTAAGGGCTCGGGTCCGCTCACTCGGCGGCCGTCTTTCATCACTGGGCGGAGCAGCTCCTCGCATCGCGAGGCGTCCCACACCGCGCGCAGAAAAGCTAGGTCCTGGCGTTCGGCGAAAGGTACCGGAGCCGCCGGCTGTCCGGGTCCGATGGAGTCGCAAGGCTCATCGTACAGACGGATGATGTCAGCGAGAGGGTGGCCCGCCCCGTCATAGAAGCGGACCAGACGCTTGCGACCGGGGTCGGTCATCTTGGCCGGGTTGGAGGAAAGCTTGATGCGGGGCTGCCACGGCTCCCCTTCCTGCTCCTGGACCGCCACCAATTTGTAAATACCGCCCAGAGCGGGGTGATCGGACGAAGTGATGAGATGAGTGCCCACTCCCCAAGAGTTGATAGGAGCCCCTTGCCGCTTGAGGTCAGCGATGAGGTCCTCGTCCAGCTCGTTGGAAGCCACGATGAGCGGGTCGGGGAACCCGGCCTCGGTGAACATGCGGTAGGCGGCTTTGCTCAGCCGGGCCAGGTCGCCTGAATCCAGGCGCACTGCGGCGCGGGGCGTGCGACCCGCCGCCCGCAACTCCTGGAACACCTTCACTGCGTTGGGCAGGCCCGAGGTAAGGGTGTCGTAGGTGTCCACCAGTAAGATGGGGTCCGGGTAGCAGGCCGCGTACGCTCGGAAGGCTTCCAGCTCGTCCTCGAAGCTCATCACCCAAGAATGGGCGTGCGTGCCTCGGACTGGGATGCCGAAGATCTTGCCCGCCAAGACGTTAGAGGTGCTATCCGCTCCGCCGATATACGCCGCACGTGAACCACTCAGTCCACCGTCGGGCCCTTGCGCCCGGCGGAGACCGAACTCGACCAGCTGGTCCTCACCACAGGCCAACCGGATGCGGGCCGCTTTGGTGGCGATGAGGGTCTGGTAGTTGAGGGTGTTGAGTATCACGGTTTCCAGTAGCTGGGCCTCGATGAGCGGCCCTTCCACCTGGAGGATGGGTTCATGGGGGAAGACCAGCGTGCCTTCCGGCACCGCTTCGATGGAGCAGCTCGGCCGGAAAGTGCGCAGATACTCGAGGAACCCGGGATCGAAGGTGTCAAGGCTCGCCAGGTACTCGAGGTCGCGCTCGCTGAACCGAAGGTTCTCGATCTGGTCGAGTAGCGGCTCCAAACCTGCGAAGATGGCGAAACCGTTGTGAGGGGGGAGTTCGCGGAAGGTGTAGTCGAAGCAAGCCCGGAGGTCTTTGCGGCCCGATCTCCAGTAGCCGCCCATCATGGTGAGCTGGTAGTAGTCGGTCAGCAGCGCCAAGTCTTCGCGCCGGCTCCAACGCTCCGAGACGTCAAGCTCAGTCATAGCGGCAGCCGCCTAGTGCAGCGGATTCCCGTGCTCGTCATAGTCCGCAGGAGGCCTCTCCCCCGAATCGA
>Ga0073932_1007504_pt1 | contig 10521 bp, 7 predicted proteins | sample DewCreD2012metaG_FD_76967 | JGI IMG/M metagenome (GOLD analysis project Ga0073932, IMG submission 76967) | Hot spring sediment bacterial and archeal communities from British Columbia, Canada, to study Microbial Dark Matter (Phase II) - Dewar... ...
CGACCACCTGAAAAACCGTTTGATCCCGAATCAACGAACGGAAGCACGCATACGCAGCAAAATCCTCAACAACTTCACCCGTCTCGGGCTTCCTGAGTTCGAGTGGAGTTAGTCAACAAGGCCTTTTCTTACAGTAAAGACTCAGCCGCACTTCGCTTGATTAGGGACTAGAGGGCACGGCGGGCGAAGCTCGCCGTGGTTGCGGCTTGCTTGCGGGCCGGGATCGGATACACTAACATTGCAATATCTTCTTTGGATGGGCGCGTTGCGGCTTGCTTGCGGGCCGGGATCGGATACACTCCTCAACGCGTAGACGATTGACGATTTGCGGTTGCGGCTTGCTTGCGGGCCGGGATCGGATACACTCGCCCGAGGGCGTGACGGTCGCCTCCTTCTGTTGCGGCTTGCTTGCGGGCCGGGATCGGATACACTGGCCGGGTCCATGTCTATTATTGCGCCATCGTTGCGGCTTGCTTGCGGGCCGGGATCGGATACACTCAAAGGAGCGCACCCCATGTCAGCGTCCAAGTTGCGGCTTGCTTGCGGGCCGGGATCGGATACACTATCCCCGCCCGTCCAAACCTCGCTCGAGTTGTTGCGGCTTGCTTGCGGGCCGGGATCGGATACACTCACCCTGGATCGAGGCGGCTACGGCGCAGCGTTGCGGCTTGCTTGCGGGCCGGGATCGGATACACTCATCTGCCGTGACACACCGTGCACAATGGGGTTGCGGCTTGCTTGCGGGCCGGGATCGGATACACTGCTCCGGGATACGCGCCGCCTGGGATGTTTGTTGCGGCTTGCTTGCGGGCCGGGATCGGATACACTTCACTACGCTGGCACTGGCGTTTGTTCAGAGTTGCGGCTTGCTTGCGGGCCGGGATCGGATACACTACAGCACTTCACGGCTTTGGCTGACCAGTGGTTGCGGCTTGCTTGCGGGCCGGGATCGGATACACTCCTCCAGATCGTAGTAGGCGCACTTCTGGCGTTGCGGCTTGCTTGCGGGCCGGGATCGGATACACTACGTCTGCTACGAGGTCGGCGTGCGGGAGCGTTGCGGCTTGCTTGCGGGCCGGGATCGGATACACTTGGGCCGTCGTGATCTTTGGGGAATTTTGGTTGCGGCTTGCTTGCGGGCCGGGATCGGATACACTATCTTGTTTGAGATAGACACACTCGATCCGGTTGCGGCTTGCTTGCGGGCCGGGATCGGATACACTAGCGGCACTCTGCCACTGACGATCACCTGGGTTGCGGCTTGCTTGCGGGCCGGGATCGGATACACTCACGCCGCCAGTGCCGACGCTGCGGGCGACGTTGCGGCTTGCTTGCGGGCCGGGATCGGATACACTCTTGACATGTTAAACCCCTTGCCCCCCACCGTTGCGGCTTGCTTGCGGGCCGGGATCGGATACACTCACCCGCCCCTCACCCACCGCGTCCACGCCGTTGCGGCTTGCTTGCGGGCCGGGATCGGATACACTCGTCTACGTCACGTGGCCCGACGGCCGGCGGTTGCGGCTTGCTTGCGGGCCGGGATCGGATACACTTGCGCCTGCCGGCGGCGTGCCCCAACTGTGTTGCGGCTTGCTTGCGGGCCGGGATCGGATACACTGAAACTCGAGGAGCTTGCCGATCGCGTAATGTTGCGGCTTGCTTGCGGGCCGGGATCGGATACACTCGGCGGCGGAGGGTGCGTTTTGGCGCGGGCGTTGCGGCTTGCTTGCGGGCCGGGATCGGATACACTCTGCCGAGCCGCTGGCGGTCCTCCCTCCGCGTTGCGGCTTGCTTGCGGGCCGGGATCGGATACACTAGCGGGCCAGGTGCAGGGGAGCGACGGGCGGTTGCGGCTTGCTTGCGGGCCGGGATCGGATACACTGAGGCCACCGGCCTCGCCCGCTATCGCGGCGTTGCGGCTTGCTTGCGGGCCGGGATCGGATACACTTGCACGCAGGAGGAGATGGCCCAGGTCCTGGTTGCGGCTTGCTTGCGGGCCGGGATCGGATACACTGCCGTTGGTGGACGGCTACATGGTCCGCCAGTTGCGGCTTGCTTGCGGGCCGGGATCGGATACACTTTGACGATTTCGTACGCGGCTTCGTCGGCGGTTGCGGCTTGCTTGCGGGCCGGGATCGGATACACTTCGTCTTACAGGAGTAGGAGATCGGCCATGTTGCGGCTTGCTTGCGGGCCGGGATCGGATACACTTCGCGGTCGAGGTTGGGCTTGGCGTCCTTGGTTGCGGCTTGCTTGCGGGCCGGGATCGGATACACTATCTGGACATCCGGGTGACTGATCGGCACAGTTGCGGCTTGCTTGCGGGCCGGGATCGGATACACTTCCGCGCTGGGGTGCGCACCGCTCCGTGTGTTGCGGCTTGCTTGCGGGCCGGGATCGGATACACTACGCCTGCTGGTCGACCCCATTCTGCTATGGTTGCGGCTTGCTTGCGGGCCGGGATCGGATACACTCGCTTCCCAGGTGGAACCCACTTCCACCTTGTTGCGGCTTGCTTGCGGGCCGGGATCGGATACACTCCAGGCATCGCGGGCAATACGGCCGCTCCTGTTGCGGCTTGCTTGCGGGCCGGGATCGGATACACTCCCACGGACCGCACGTGGCGTTCGTGACCCGTTGCGGCTTGCTTGCGGGCCGGGATCGGATACACTCGCTGATCCCCAAGTGGTTGCGAGCAAAGGGGTTGTGAGCAGAGGGCGGTCAGAAAAGCTGCAATTGGCATAGGGGTTTTTCCGGGCTGCCGCGGTTTTTTCCCCAAAACACCAGCATTCGTTCGAACTGCTTATCGGTGACGGTGAGAATCCGCACCTCGCCATCGGGGGGGAGGTTCTGTTCAATTCTCTTGATGTGAACCTCGGCGTTTTCTTTGCTGGCAGAGTGTCGGCCGTAGACGGAGTATTGGAGCCGAGCGAACCCGTCGCGGCGAAGGTGCTTGACGAAATTGGCATATGCCCGGCGGGCCTTCTTGGTGTCGACCGGGAGATCGAACATTGCCACGACCCACATACAGCGGTACCCGCTGACCAACATGGCTTCCCCACAGCGAATGGGTGCTTACTGCGATTATCGTGGTGGTTAAATGCGTGGCGGTTGTGTGGTTTGGACTTGCTGGCGGGGGATTGCCTCCGGAGGGGAGGCCACTCCGGGCATCCGTTCGAGAAACCGCTCGGCAATCTGACTCGCTTTGCGGCAGAGCAAGCGGGGGCAGACTATTGAGCTGGGGTTGATCGGCACCTCATAGGGGTCTGGCATAATCTTATGCGTAGGGCTTATTTGTCTTTTTTGCGTGAAGCGTGGAGGCGTTTGCGGTCGGTATCAGGAGGAACGGGGGATTTCGAGTCGTTTTTCTTCGCCTTGGTAGCAGCGGACGAGCGAGGCGACCATTCGATGCAGGCAGACCATGAGGGGGCCGCGACGTCGGCCCAGGCGAACGGGCAGTTCGAGGATTTGGAGCAAGCGGGCCTTGGTTTCCTGGTTCAGTTCTTCGTAACCTTGGCGGAACAACTCGCGCGCTAGATCGTCGACGAAAGGGCGGAGCGGCTCCATAAGGTCGTCGGCGAGACCGAAGGCGTTGGAGCGGTTGGAGTGGAACAGGGCGAGAGATGGGAGTAGTCCGGCGGCGATCAAAGCGCGGGCGACGGCCGCGCGGAGAACGGCATATCCGTAGTTCAACAGGGCATTGAGTCCTGCTTGATTCGGATCGCGGTGAAAAGCAACTTCGGGGAGCCAGTTGTCCCAATAGACGCGCGCAGCTTGGGCCTCGATGTTGGCGGGGTCGCCCGATCGGACCTGGCGGGCGAGATCGAGCAGTTTGGCATGGGCGGGCCAATCGGTGGGGACATTGGCGGCCTGGGCCCGGATCTTGGCTTGGACCAATTGTTTCCAGAGGCGTTTGCGGCGGGGGCGGCTGACGGCCACCTGGTCAGCGATCCGCCAAGTGATTTGGGAGTGATCGGCCAGTGGCAAGAGCACAGCGGCGGGCAGATGGTCCTGGCCGCAGACCACGAGGACGGCATCGCAACGGGCGAGCGTCGCGAGGGCGGCGTGGGAATAGGTGGCGCCGGGGTTGTCGACCACGACCATGCCGACGTCTTCGCAAGGAACGCTTCCAAGAATTCGGTCCCCGTTCTTGAGGACCAACTGACCGAGACGCACGGTCAGATGCGCCGGCTCGCGCGAGACTTCGATGGTGTGCTTGATCATGGTCGGCGGCTTTACCCCATGGGTCCTTTTAGGACCATCCTTGGGGGCTCGACCGCATCCTGGCGTACACGTTGCAGGATAATCACCTCGGCGGGCGTTGTCCAGAAAAAAACAGCCCTCTTTTCATGTTTGGCGACTTCGCCTGGCGGCGGCTCCGAATGCGGTTATGCTGAGCCCCTCTGCACGGTGGGCGCGAGGAAGTTGGCCCGATCCCTTGTGGCTGCCCGTGGCAAGGGGCGAGGCGGGTTTGGCTTGCTCGATCTTTCTAGTCTTTGTCCAGCACAACAACTTCGCCCAAAGGGTTCACGCGGACCTTTTGGGGTGGCTTGCCGGGCTCGGGACCGCACAGCTTGAGGTCGCTGGGGGTTACGTCCCATCGGTCCTGTTCGCTTGCCTTGCGTGCATCCCAATGAGGAGCGAAATGGATGCGGGATGAATTTCCGGCCTTGTCGAGTTTACAAACCACGTAGTAGTCGGGCGGTTCTTCGGGCCGGTCCTTGCGGCGGGCAAAGATCATCTCTCCCTCGGCAAGAGACATGACGAACAGGCCGTGTTCGTTGTCGGCGCGGTCGACGGCGTCGCGTTTTTCGAGGCGGACGCGTCTGGCGGCTTCAAAGGCGCTGACCACGTGGCCCACCCATTCCTCGACGAGTTGTCCCTGCCGTTGGCGCTGGCGTTGTCGGATTTCCAAGTGATGGTTGTTGCCGCCGATATAGACACGTCTGGTCCGGGGATTCGGTTTGGTTGGGTCGGCTGGGTCCATGTCGGGGACCAGCGTGCCGGTGATCGGATCCAGTTTCTTGCGTGGGACGATGACGGGATCGGCAATGGTTCGGAGGAGGACGACGCTTTTGATAGGGACGCCGCTGGGCATGGCGAGTTTTCCGTCGGCGACAAGCTTTTTGATTTGGGGGGGGTTAAAGTCATCGGGGTCTACGCCGTTGGTTTGCAGGCACTTGCGGAGGCGGTCGCGGAGGGCGCGATCGCGGACGATGCCACTTTTTCCCGGCGAGGGGTCTTCCATGGCGGCGAGTCGTTTGAGGATGGCTCGTCTTTCGTGGGAGGGCAAGTTGGGGTCTTCAAGCCGACGACTCCATTCATCCCACTGGTCAGGCATTCGGAGGTGATTCGGGGTGAGGCGGACTGCGGGAATGCGGTTGGTGAACAAGGAGTCGGGATGTTCGGCGCGATGGCGGGGCAGCGGCGGGATGACCGGTCCGTAGTGTGTTTCCTCGTGCAAAGCGCCGACAAGTCGGCGCTTGACGGGCCGATGGGCGACCACGAGGTTTTGATAAACCTGGGCCAGGATTTGGCGTCGGAAAGACGCGACACTGCCCCAAGGAGGGGGAAAGGGGGCACGCTTGGGCCATTTTCCGCACCGGTCCCTGTATTCGGCGGCGCGTGCGGCCCAAGTGGCTAGGGCGTGTTTGATTGCGGGGTCGGTGAGAGCGATGGCCACGGCGTCGAGGGCGTGCTGGCGGTGGTCGCCACGGTTCTTCTCGGCAAGTTGCAGTTCTTCCTTGGCCGCGAGCGGTTCGGGCAAGCCGGTTTGTTCAGGCTTGAGGGTCTCGAAGAGCTGCCAATCCTTTCGGAGCATGAGGGTGATTTTTCCGACGGTGAAGAAGATGCGTTGTTGGTCTTGCCCGTCGCCGCGTTCGGGCAGTCCGCGGCCGTCGAACAAGGCATCGGCGAGGTAGGCGGCGACCTGGCGGGCGGCGTAGGCCGTATCGGTCAACTGGGAGTTCTTCCATTCGTCTTCCTCGCGGACTTCGCGGGTGAAGTTTTGCCATTTGCGATCATAGTCGCGTTTGGTGAAGTAGTCGAATTTGTCGGGCGGAGCGTCCTTGAACAGTTGTTCGGCGAAGCGGATGCGTTGGTCGAACGCGGGCCCCCACCACTCGCGCGGCGTTTGGTTGGCCTTGCCTTGGTTGCAGCGGCGATGGACGAGCACGCGGTTATTCAGCCCGTCGTCCCCGCAGCGGCTGTAGGGCACGATGTGGTCGGTTTCCAGGTCGTCGCCGCGTGCGGCGACGAAATCGGTGAGTCCGGCTTGTCCACAATACGGACAGATCTGTTTTTGCTGGCGGGCGAGAATGACGCGGTCGACGGCGGAGCGCTGCTGATGGAGCGAGAGGCTTTCGGCGCCCTGTTTGCCGAAGGCGTCGGGCGCGGGCAAGACTTCGTCGATGATCTGCTTGCGGATTTTTTCGCGATGCCGGTTTCGGGCGAGCATCGCATTGCGTTGGCGTTCGGACTGCTTGGTGACGCGAGCCAATTCGACCACGACACGGTCGGGCTTGCAGCGGAACTTGCGCAAGTAGGCCAGCAAGTGGCGACGGACTTCATGAATGGCCTTGCGGACCACGGGATTGGAGAGCGTGGGGGCGGGAGGAAGGACGGCCAAGGGACGGCCTTCGGCGTCGCGGACGATGTCGCCGTCTTGTTTGATCTGGTGTTTTGAGAGCCGCATGTAGTAGCGATCGCGGGCGGTCAAACCCGGAGCGCCCGTTCGGTAGCGCTGGGCGGCGAGGCGGAGGGCCGCGTTGCCGGTCGTCAGCGCCTGGAGTTCGAGGGCTTTGGCGTGGGCTTTGCGCGCCTCCTGCTGGGTGGGCCAGCGCTGGTGCAGCTCGTCGAATTGTTCCATATAGGGGAGGAGGTTCAGGATTGCGCGGCGCGACAGGTTCAGGCGTTTCTCCAGCTTCGGGCGCTGTTTCCACGCGGCGAGGAGCCGGTCGGCGGCCGCGTCGTCGAGCCGCCACCAGGCGACCGCTCCCGCGCGAAGCCGCTCGGCGTCTTCCGGCTGGTCGGGGTCGAACTTCAGGATAGCGCGGTTGACGGATTCCCGATCGACCTCGCTCATCGCATCCCAACGGGCCTCGGTTAGCGCGCCGTGGACGATTTCGCGATGGAACCAGTCGGTGTTGATTTCGCGTTCCTCATCGGCCTCGATGTTCAATCTCACGGTCTTGTCCCGGGGATTGATCTGCAACGCCTGTTTGATGTCGCTCACGGTGGGCGCGGATTTCGCCACCAGGGCGCCCTTGCGCTTCTTGAACAAGGGTCGGCGGAGAAGGCGGAGGACCTCGTGTCGCTCGGTGGGGGTCAGCGGACGTTCCTCCTCGCCGCGCCGCTGGACGCGGATGTTGTTGACCGTTTCCACGACGCGGAAATAGCTGGCGTGGCGATCCGCGATGGGAACGCAGCGGTCGGTGGGCTCGAGAACGCAGCGGCCTAGAGTGCCGGTGTCCCAGTAGGTGCGGCGCTGGCCGAACAGCAGGCCGCGATGGCGCCAGGTGCGCGTCGGGGTGGGGTCATCGAGTTGCCGGACGAGTTCGTCGGTGAGGAGGTCCGAAAGCTGGGACTCCCGAAAAGATTGCTGGACTTCGACGATGCGGTGGAACTCGCGGCGGATCAGGTCGCGGCCGGCAAAAAGCAGTTCGGATTCCGGCAAGCGGTATTGGCGATTTCGGATGGGGGCCTGACACCGCGGGGCGGGCGGTTTTTGGCCGTGCTGAGCCCACCGTTGCGCTTGGCGGCGCCGACGTTGCAACGTGCGACGAGCGCATTGGTGGTCAGGGACTCGCTGGATCGGTTGGGACGACTCGTCCATGCGGTCGGCGATGAATTGTCCCACGGTCTGCGCCTGGGTTTCGGCCATCGCCTTGGCCAGCCGGTCCATGCCTTCCTTGACCCGGCCTTCCTCGGGATCGACGGGGTCGGTGGTGACGCCCACCGCGCCGCGGCGTTGCGCGAGGTGCAGCACGATCCGGCCGAACTCAAACGGGGACAGTGGCTCGGCGAGCGCCTTTCGCCGCAAGTGCCAGGGGTTGAGATTCAGCACCCGGTTCAGCTCCGCGGGATCTGCCGGGAGCAGTCGGCGATGGACGAGAAAACGGACAAGCACACGCTTGCGGCGGGCACGCCGGCGGATCGTGCGACGCTGGCTCCGTGTCTGGCGGCGAGCCTGGTTCTTAGGCGCGCCACGTTTGTCCTCTTGTTCATCGACGCCTGCCGGAAAGACGCTTGCCGCCGCATGGACGCGCTGCGTGTCGGTGTCCACCCAGGCGCTGCCGACCGAATTCGAACCGATGTCGATTCCCAAGTATACAGCCATCTCGGTCGCCCCCCAAGGATTTGCAACGGGCAGCCTCTTGACACGAGACTAACTACCGGTTAGGCTTCGAGCAAGTGTATCCGATCCCGGCCTGCGGTTTGTCGCAACAAGGTGACCCCTATTTTTGGGAGTAAATCCGCAGGCACCGCCGAACAGGCGACCGCCGCAGCTCGCAACCACGACCTGCGGCATTTTTACGCGCGATGGGTGCTGGATGGGCGCAGGCGTCAGCCACGGAAACGAGCGACGGCTGGGTGTCAGCGGGGCGGTGGGCGAGAAACGCCGCCCGGACGATAGACGCTCACTCCGCCTGGCTTTCCGGCAAACCGGCGGGGGCTGTCGGAGCGGCCGAAGTCTTGGCCTCGGCGGTCTGCGGGGAAGGTTCTTCCTCGGGGCAGACTTTATCCGACTCCGTGGCGTCGGCGTCGTGGCGCAGCAGGTAGTAGATCGCGGTGCTGGCGTTCCAGAAGTAGCTGAACAGGAAGCCCGTGCCCAAGAGCGTCAGTCCCTGTACCCAGAACGCAATCAATCCGGCGGTCAATGATCCCAGGGCTCCGAGGTCGGTGGAGCGGCCGACGATGGCTTCCGTGCGCGCGGCGCCGGTGCCCCAGGCCGCCCGCCCCGACTGACCAAAGTTGCGGGCTCCTGGAACCGATGGCAAGCCTCTCGCCCGCATCAAACGGTGCTTCCCACGGTGCTATTTCTTGGCCCGAGGTGAGCGCCGGGGTGCTATACTGCTTGCCGGTTTTTGCATCAAGCTGCATTAATCCGCCCTGAAACCGTCCTGAGAACCCCGGCGAGCATCGGTTTCGGCGACCGGCGGAAGTGGCGACGGGGGCAAGAGTTGTGGCCGGAAAGCAAGACGCCGCAAGGCGTTAGGGCTTGCGGCGATTGGGTTTACGGCAAGAGGAGATCAAGCGCGCCCGGAGGGACTCGAACCCCCAACCCTCGGTTCCGAAGACCGATGCTCTATCCAATTGAGCTACGGGCGCTAAAGTATTAAGAGCCTATCCCATAAGTCCCCTCTCCCTCCGGGAGAGGGCTACGGTGAGGGTTGTAGTGTGGAAAAGTCCTGGTATCTTGCGTGTTTTCGTTTGCCCTCACCCCCGGCCCCTCTCCCAAAGGGAGAGGGGAGGTGTTTTGGGATAAGCTCTAACTATTGGATACTTACGGCGATTCCTGTATTTCGCAAAACCGAGGCCCTCCGCCAGTGCTTACGCCTGCTGATGCTGGGGTAACGAGTGACCCCGCGCAGTTACAACAGCCGGGGTCAGCGGGACGCGCGGGACTCGGGCGGAATGTGGCCCACGGATGCCCATTCTACCAACGAGCACCGCCGCAAGAAACCCCACCTCCATTTGTCACGGATTTTCCCGATCCTCGCTCGTGCCCGCGCAACATTGAGATCGTACCGGTTCTGATGAGGATCGCTGGGAGCCATTCCGCGGTCCGCCCGACGACTTCCGTCAGGTGAATATTACGGCCGAATGCGATTCGCCGGTCCTACTTGCCCGCATTTTCGTAAAGCTTGAGGTTGTGGGTGGAAGCGCCGATGGCGACGATGTCCGCCTTGCCGTCGCCGGTGAAGTCGCCGACAACACAGTCGGCGGCGGCGATGCCGCCGTCGTCCAGCACGGATTTTTTCCATCGCTCGCCGCGGGCGTCGGCGGCCTGAAAAACCCAGAGCTTGCAGCCCTTGCCGCGGAACCCGCACACGATCTCGTCGCGGCCGTCGCCGTCGAGGTCCCCCCCGGCCAAGGCGTGGCCGTTGTCCATCGTGTCCTCGATCACCGTCCGTTTCCACTGCGGTTGTTCGGAGACGTAGACTACAAGCTGGTTGCCGTGCCACGGCTCAATGGCGGCCAGAAAGCGGTTCGTTCCGAGGCGCCCGAGACGGACCTCGCTGCTGCCGCACTTGGGGCAGGGCGAGGGATCGCCCTTGGCGATCTGGGTGGCCGCCCATTGGCTGCCCGTCCACTCGAACCGGTGCAGCCCCAGATAACTCGCCGTCAGCAACTGCTGGCGCGGCCCGCCGTCCCATGAGACCGGGCTGATCGCGTGCAGCACGCCCTGCGGCAGGTCGGTGAGCGTCTCCCGCGTCCAGCGGCCGGGCCGGTAGGAATAAATCGGCACCGGGTCGTCGAAGCCCGGCGGGTATCGTCGTCCCACCACGGGCGCCACGA
>Ga0073932_1007514_pt1 | contig 10515 bp, 12 predicted proteins | sample DewCreD2012metaG_FD_76967 | JGI IMG/M metagenome (GOLD analysis project Ga0073932, IMG submission 76967) | Hot spring sediment bacterial and archeal communities from British Columbia, Canada, to study Microbial Dark Matter (Phase II) - Dewar... ...
ACGGCGGTGCAACACGAAATCAAACGGGGAACCGTCTCCGCCGTGCTGGTGAAACCGATTGGCCGGGAGTTGTTCTTTCTCGCGAAGTTTGCCGGGGTGGCGGGCGTGTTGGTGCTGTTCTCGGTCGGCCTGACGACGGCAACCTTGTTGGCGGCGCGGATGTCGGCGGAGTTGTACATCGTGGACTGGTGGGCCGGCGGGGCGTTGCTCGGCGCCATCGGACTCGCAATCGTCATCGCCCTGTTCCTGAATTATTTCCTGCGCCGCCCATTTGTTTCGACTGCGTTTGGCCTGTTGATTGGGCTGTTGCTGGGGGCCTTGGCGGTAAGCAGTTTTCTGGATGCAAGCGGGCAGGCGACGGCGTGGGGCAGCGCGGTGACGTGGAAACTGGTGCCGGCCAGCGTGTTGGTGACGTTGGCGCTGTTGGTCTTGGCGGGAGTAGCGGTGGCGGTGGCGACCCGACTCGAGACGGTGCCGACGCTGGCGATTTGTTCGGTGGTGTTTCTGGTGGGGTTGATGACCGATTATCTGTTTGGCCGGCTGGCCGGGGACAGTCAACTGGCGGCGGTGTTGTACGCCGTGCTGCCCAACTGGCAACACTTCTGGCTCACCGATGCGTTGAGCGGTGAGGGAACCATTCCGTGGAACTATGTGGGGCGTGCCGCGTGGTATGCAGCGCTTTACCTGACGGGCGTGTTGAGCTTGGGTGTGCTGGCGTTTCGCCGCACGGAACTGCCGACGTGACGGGCGAGCGTTCGTCGGGTCGCTGCGGTTACTCGGCGCAGAGCGCTTCGAGGGTGGCGATCAGGTCGGCCGACTTGAACGGCTTCTGGATGAGCTTGGCCACGCCGTTGCGATAACCGGCCGGTAACTCATCGGGCCGCACACCGGTCAGGGCGACGATTTTGACGCGCGGGTTGATTTTGTGGAGCAATTGCAGCGTCTTCTCGCCGTCGAGTTCCGGCATCTGGTAGTCGAGCAGGATGACGCGGACATCGCGCGGAATGTAATCGAGCACTTCCAGCCCTTTCACGCCCCGGTCGCATTTCAAGACATTGAACCCGGCATCGTGCAGCAGCATCTGGACGGAATCGAGCAACGCCGCGTCGTCATCCACGATCAACACCGTGCGCCGGTCGGGTTCGAGCGCGAACGGTTGCGAAGCGGCGACGGTAGGCACCGGGCCGAAGACGAATTCATTGAGCGACTTGAGCAAGGTCATCGGGAAGCCTCCTGTTTGGCGGGTGTGAGCAACGCGCGGACCTGGTTGACGAGTTCCGCGCCGCTGAACGGTTTGAAAAACAACAGGTCCACGCCTTCGCGGAACGTGCCGGGCAGAAACTTCGCGTCCACCCCGGTAATCGCGATCACTTTGATCTGCGGCGCAAATTCGCGGATGAACTTCAACGTCGCCAGCCCGTCCATCTGCGGCATATCGTAATCCAGCAACACCACTTTCACATCACGGCCGGCGTAGCGGATCATGTTCAGCCCCTTGGTGCCGTTGTTCGATTTCAGCACCACCAAGCCCGCCGCCGACAACGCCGCGGCGGTGACCTCCAGGAAGTTCTTGTCGTCATCAATCACCAGGACTTTGGCGTGCTGCGGGTCAAACGCCGGCTCGGTCGCGGCGGTCGGTGTCTCTTCGACAAAGAGCGAATTGATTCGTTGGAAGAAGCCCATGAATAACCTTCAGCGCCACAAAGGCTGGTTGGAGTCCATCGCCGCCGCCGAAGTTCCCGGCGCGTGACGCAGCCGACAGACCTCGCCGCTGATCCACGTCACCGGCGTCCGATCCGGTCGGCTGACCGGCGGGGTGCGGGGCTTGCCCAGCGCGCGATATTGAAACCGCCCCGCTCGTTTTTGTTCGTGCCCCCGTTCAATTGCCTTCGCCATGCGCAGGAAAACCTTTCCCGCGCAGAACCAGCGAAAGACGTGCCAAGCGCCGCGCCCGTCAGTGCGCCATCAGCCGCCCGATCGCGTTCCACCACGCATCCCGCAGCCGGGCCACCGGCCACGCGAGTTTGCCGATGCGCAACTGGTCGCCGCCAACCTTGCCGAGCACCGTCCCGGCAATCTGGCCGGCCGCTTCGGGGGCGCAGGTCACGATGATGCGCGATTGTGATTCGCCGAACAGCGCCGCCGCGTTGATCGGGAGCTTCACGGTCGCGCCGCGCAGCGCGTCGCCGTTGCTGATGCAACATTCCGCCAGCGCCACCGCGACGCCGCCTTCGCTGCAATCGTGGGCACTCTTGATGAGACCTTGCCGGATATAGCGCAGACAGGCGTCATGGATTTGTTTGGCTTTCGCCAAATCCAGCCGCGGCGGCGTGCCGGCTTTGAGCCGGTGGATTCGCTTGAGATACTCGCTGCCGCCCAGTTCCGCGCCCAGCTCGCCGAGCAGGATGATTACGTCGCCGTCATCCTTGAACCACTGGGTCGTGATGTGCCGCGGGTCGTCAATCAACCCCAGCATCCCGATCGTCGGTGTCGGATCAATCGCCGCGGCCGGGGATTCGTTGTACAAACTGACGTTGCCGCCCGTGACCGGCGTGCCGAAGAACGCGCACGCTTCCGCCGCGCCTTCGATGCAGCGGCGGAGCTGCCAGAAATTCTCCGGCTTGTGCGGATTGCCGAAATTCAGGTTGTCCGTGACCGCCAGCGGCCGCGCGCCGCTGCAGACCAGGTTCCGGTGGGCTTCCGCCACGGCGGTCTTGCCGCCTTCGTACGGATCGAGCAGGCAGTAGGTCGAGTTGCAGTCGGTGGTGAACGCGATGTATTTCTCGCCCGCGCCCGCATAACCCAGATCGGGCCGTTGCAGATTGATCCGCACCACCGCCGCGTCGCTGCCCGGCGCGACGACGGTGCCCGCCTGCACCATGTGGTCGTATTGCCGGTAAACCCAGTTCTTGGACGCGATGGTCGGCGACTTCAGCAGTTCCAGCAGGACGTTTTCGTAATCCTTCGGCTCCGGTGGCAGGGTCAGCGGCCGGGGCGGGATGGGCCGCGCGGCGCGGTGATAGACGGGGGCGTCGTCGGCGAGTTTCCTGGCCGGAATCTCCGCGACGGTCTGGCGGCCGACTTTCACGCGCATGATGCCGTCGTCGGTCACGCGGCCGATGGTCACGCCGTGCAGGTCCCATTTGTTGAAGATCGCTTCCACCTCCTGCTCGCGACCTTTCTGTGCGATGAGGAGCATCCGCTCCTGCGATTCGCTGAGCATGATTTCATAGGGCGACATGCCGGTCTCGCGCTGCGGAACCTTCGCCAGATCAATCTCGATGCCGGTGCCCGCGCGGCTGGCGGTTTCGCAGGTCGAGCAGGTCAGGCCCGCCGCGCCCATGTCTTGAATGCCGACGACGAGGCCGGGGGTGCGCATGACCTCGAGGCAGGCTTCGAGCAGAAGTTTCTCCATGAACGGGTCGCCCACCTGCACCGCCGGCCGGTCGGCGTGGGACTCTTCCGTCAGTTCCCGGCTGGCAAACGCCGCGCCCGCCAGACCGTCGCGGCCCGTCGCGCTGCCGACGTAGATCACCGGATTGCCGATGCCTTCCGCTTTGCCGCGTTTGATCTGGTCGTGGCGGATGATGCCGAGCGAGAGCGCGTTGACGAGCGGGTTGCCGTTGTACGATTCGTCGAAATACACTTCGCCGCCCACCGTCGGGATGCCCAGGCAGTTGCCGTAATGCGCGATCCCCGCCACCACGCCCGCGAACAGTTTCCGGTTCGTCGCCGCCGCCGCCGACCGGCCTTCGATCGGCCCGAACCGCAGCGAGTTCATGTTCAGGATCGGCCGCGCGCCCATCGTGAAAATGTCGCGCACAATGCCGCCCACGCCGGTGGCCGCGCCCTGGAACGGCTCGACCGCGCTCGGATGATTGTGCGATTCGATCTTGAACGCAATCGCCCAGCCGTCGCCGATGTCCACAATCCCGGCATTCTCCTCGCCGGCTTTGACGAGGATGAAATCGCCGTCGCGCGGGAATTTTTTCAGTTCGGGCCGGGAATTTTTGTAGCTGCAATGTTCCGACCACATCACCGAGAAGATGCCCAGTTCGGTGAGGTTTGGCTCGCGGCCGAGAATCTTTTTAATCCGGTCGTATTCCTCCGGCGTGATCCCGTGGCGGGCGATGACGTCAGGCGTGAGCGCTGGCATGAAGGATACTTTCCCAGATCCGGCGGCCATCGTCGCCGCCGAGGATGGTTTCACTGGCGCGTTCGGGATGGGGCATCAGGCCGAACACGTTGCGGGTTTCGTTGCAGATGCCGGCAATGTCGGCGACCGAGCCGTTCGGGTTGTCCACGTAGCGCAGCAGAATCCGGTCGGTCCGCTCCAACTGCCGGATGACCGCCGGTTCGGCGAAGTAGCAGCCCTCGCCGTGGGCGATGGGGATGCGCAGGATTTGACCGGGCCGGCAGCGGTTGGTGAAAGGCGAGTCGGCGGTCTCGACGCGCAGCCGCACCCAGTCGCAGATGAATTGCAGACCGCGATTGCGAATCAGCGCGCCCGGCAACAGGTGCGCTTCGCAGAGAATCTGAAAACCGTTGCAGATGCCGATCACCAGACCGCCCGCGCGGGCGTGGGCCGCGACCGCCTTCATCGCGGGAGAGAACCGCGCAATCGCGCCCGTGCGCAGGTAGTCGCCGTAGCTGAAGCCACCGGGTACCACGACGCACTCCACGTCGCCGAGCGTGTGTTCTTTGTGCCAGATGTAGCGCACCGGCTGGCCGAGAACCTGGCCCAGCACGTGGTAGGCGTCCTGGTCGCAGTTGCTGCCGGGGAATTGGAGGACGCCAAACTTCATCGGATCGTGATTTCGTAATCTTCGATGACCGGATTGCTCAGCAGCTTGTGACACGCCGCGTCCATCTTCTTTTTCAACGCCGCCTTGTTGCGACCGGTCAGTTCGACTTCGATGAACTTGCCCACCCGCACGTCCTTGATGCCGGTAAAACTCATGGATTCGAGGGCGTGCTTGACGGTTTTGCCTTGCGGGTCGAGCACGGCGCGTTTGGGCATGACGATGATCTTGGCTTTCATGAACGCGCGGTTCTACCAAGTGCCGCCGGCGGGTGCACGCAGATTCTCGCACCGCCCAAAAGCAAACGCCCCGGCGAAGACCGCCGGGGCGCGGGGTGAAACCAATCCCTGCTAGAACATCGCGGCCCGCACGAGACTCACCAACGATTTGCGGTGCGCCTTCCCCTGGCTGACCGGCGGGGGATCCAACCGGGCAATCTCCCGGATGGGCAGTTGCATCAATTCGTACTCCGCCTGCAACCAATCATCCACGTCATGGCCATCCAACCGTCCCCGTTCCAGATAGAGTTCGTACGCGCGGGCGGCAATCGCCGCGTGCGACGGTGCTTCTGTTTTCATCACGCTGGTCCTCCTTTCCAGCTACTGCCTGACACAACATGCGCCACGAATGTTCAAACTTCAATCCGTTTTTTATTCCGCGCTCTGCCACCGCTTCGTCAGCCGGTGGGCCAGCCCCAGATGATCCAGTACCCGTCCGACGATCGTGTCCACCAAATCCACGATCGTCTGCGGTTGATGGTAAAAACCCGGACTGGCCGGGATGATCGTCGCCCCGGCCTCGGTCAACGCGGTCATGTTTCGCAAATGAATCAGGTTGTACGGCGATTCGCGCGGCACAAGGATTAACTTCCTTCGCTCTTTCAAAAACACGTCCGCCGCCCGCGCGATCGTGCCGTCGGAAGCTCCGGCGGCCACCCGCCCGATCGTGCCCATCGAGGCCGGGATGATCACCATCGCGTCAAACCGGGCCGAGCCGCTGACGAACGGCACAAACATCGTGCCGTTCTCCTCGTACCGTTTCACCCCCGCCGGCACCCGCAACCCGCCCGGCAACTCCAGCGCCGCCACCTCCGCCGCGTGCCGCGTCAGGATGAAATGAATCTCGTGCGCCTGCGGATCCAGATTGTCCATCAACCGCTGCGTGTACAACGCCCCGCTGGCGCCCGTCATGGCCACGACCAGTTTCACAAGTGTTTCACCGCCTCCCGCGCCGCCCGCAACGTCGGCTCGATGTCTTCCGCCGTGTGCGCCAGCGACATGAATCCGACCTCAAACTGCGACGGCGCCAAATACACGCCGCGGTCGAGCATCTGATGAAAAAACCGGCCGTAGCGTTTCGTGTCGCTCGTTTTGGCCGTGGCGTAATCCACCACCGGCGTCGCGCTGAAGAAACAACAGAACATCGAGCCGACGCGGACATGCTGGCCGGGCACGATCGCCCGCAAGCCGTCGCACAACACCGCCGAGACTTCTTCCAGCCGCCGGTAATGGTCGCCCGCAAACAGTGTCTCCAGCGTCGCCAGCCCGGCCGCCATCGCCAGTGGATTACCGGCCAGCGTGCCGGCCTGATACACCGGGCCGAGCGGCGCGAGACAATCCATGATCTCGGCCCGCCCGCCGACCGCGCCAACCGGCAGCCCGCCGCCGATGATTTTCCCGAGCGTCGTCAGGTCGCCGGTCACGCCGTACAACTCCTGTGCGCCGCCTTTCGCCACCCGAAACCCGCTCATCACCTCGTCCATGATCAACACCGCCCCGGCCGCCTGCGTCACCTGCCGCAACTTCTGCAAAAACTCCGGCCGCAGCGGGATCAATCCCATGTTGGCCGGCACCGGCTCGAGGATCGCCCCGGCCACCTCGCGCCAGTTCACCGCTTCCAGCGCCGCCAGATCATTCAACGGCAACGTCAATGTCTGCCGCGCCACATCCGCCGGCACGCCCGCGCTGTCGGGCACGTCGAACGTCGCCGCGCCGCTACCGGCCTTGACCAGCAGCGAATCGGCGTGTCCGTGATAGCAGCCCTCAAACTTCACGATCCGGTCGCGGCCCGTATAGCCGCGTGCCAGTCGAATCGCCGTCATCGTCGCTTCGGTGCCCGAGTTGACGAACCGGAGTTTCTCCAGCCACGGCATCGCCTCCTGCACGAGTTGCGCCAAACGGATCTCGCGCGGGTTCGGCGTCCCGAAACTTGTCCCGTCCCGCGCCGCCTCCGCCACGGCCTGAATCACCGCCGGATGCGCGTGCCCCAAAATCATCGGCCCCCACGACATCACGTAGTCCACGTACTCGTTGCCATCCACGTCCCAAAGCCGGGCGCCTCGCGCGCGCTGTGTGAAAAACGGCGTCCCGCCCACGCCGCGAAACGCGCGCACGGGCGAGTTGACGCCACCGGGAAACAACCGACTCGCCTCCTGCCACAGTTTGTCGGAATACGGCCGCTCCATACCGGCCTCACCCTACCGGTTCCCACCACGGATTGGAAGCCGGTCCGCCGCGCCGACGGTTGACGGTTCAACCCGCCGCCGCGACCACCGTGGCCAGCCGCGCCGTGGCGCGCGCGGCCCAATCGGGTTCGATCTCGAAGCCCAGCGCGCGGCGTCCCAACCGCCCGGCGGCGGCGAGGATCGAACCGCTGCCGGCAAACGGATCCACGATCAGATCGCCCGGTCGGCTCCAGGTGCGGATCAGCGGCTCCAACACGCCAAATGATTTGTGATTCGGATGGTTTCCCCAGCGGGCCGCCTCCCCGTCGTCGTCGTAGCCGGCCACCACCGCCCATGGAATGGCCGGCGCGGCCGGCGAATCGGCGGGCGGCGGCCTGCGGGTGAAGACCAGGGCGGTTTCGACGACGCGGAGAATCTCCTCGCCCGAGTTGCCCTCCCGGGTGCGTTTGCCCCAGACGTACTCGCCGCGGCACTGCGTCCAGCCCAGCTCGCGGGCGGTGGTGGTGATCGGTTCGTGGCCGAGCAGGTTCGTCCAAATCACCATCGGCGCCGCATCGGTCAGCGCGCGCGCGGCGTGCTGCATCCAGGCGCGGGTGAACGCCCGGTAGTCCCGCACGGTCTCGAACCGCCGCACGGGGCCGGTATCCAGCTTGCGGCCTTTCGGGTCGCGCAGGTCGCCGCCCTTGCGACGGCGGGTCAGCAGACAGTACGGCGGGTCGGTGATCAACACGTCGGCGCGCACGCCGGCCCACGATGCCGCCTGTGTCGCGTCGGCGCAAAGACAACGAGCATTCATCGGCGCAGCTCATCAAACACGGCCCTGCCCGGTATGTCAAAGCGCGTTTGCTGTTGCCAACCACCGGCGCGCTCTCATAATGGAGGCATGAACGCATTGCGCAGCCTGGTGGCGGTCGCGTTGGTCGCCGCAACCGTGATGGCAGAGGAAAAACCGACCCTTTTCGTTGCGCCGTTGGATGGCGACATCTCGCAGATTCAAGGCTGGCAACCGGCCCTCGGCGAGGGTCTGGCGGAAATGCTGATTACCGAGCTGACCAAGCTGAACAAGTTTCAGGTGCTCGAATCCACCGCCCTGCCGGAATTGATCGGCGAGATCGAACTCGGTCAGGCCGGTTACGTCGGCAAGGAAGAACGCGTCGAGAAAGGCCAGTTCGCCGGCGCCGATTTCATGTTCCGCGGCAAGGTCACCCGCTTCGGCTCGGCCAAACAGGAGATTGACCTCGGCGGTTTTGTCCCCGGCAGTCGCGGCAAACTCGGTCTCGGCCAGACCAAGTCCGATGTGCGGATGGACTGGCGGATCGTGGACGCCGCCACCCGCAAAATCATCACCTCCGGCCAGGCGGTCGGCACCCATACCGGCCTCGGGTTCGATATCGGCGTCGGCGTCAAAGGCCATGGCGGCGGCATCGGGTTCGCCAACAAGGAATTCATGAACAGCGCCCTTGGCAAAGCCACCGTCAAGGCGCTCGGCGCGATCATCCAGCAAGTGGCCGCCCTGACGCTGCCGGAGTCCGGCCGTCGCAAATCCCAACAAGCGGCGGCTGCTCAAGCCGACGCCGCGGTGGCCGCCGCCAAACGCGTGTCCGGCAAGGTTCTGGCCGTGGCCGGCTCGAACACCTTGATTGTGTCGCTCGGCAGCCAGCACGGGTTCAAGGCCGGTGACAAGCTGCGCCTGTACGAAACGGTGGACACCAAGGACGACGCCGGCAATGTCGTGTTCACCGAAGAAAAACTCGTCGGCGAAATCACGCTGGAAGCCGTTCAGGAGGACCGCAGCAAAGCCAAATACACCGGCAGCGTCCCCGCCCAAAAGGGCTGGATTGTCAAAGCCGACTGACCGTTACCGGGCATACCGCCGCAGATACTTCAACGCGACAACGAGGTCTTTCGGCAGCGGCGCGCGGATGGTGACGGCCGGATTGACCAGTGTGATTTCCGCCGCGTGCAGGGCCGGCCGCGCCAGCAACGGTCGCTCCGCCTCACCGGCTTTGGACCGGTAATCCCGCTTCAGTTGCGACAGCAGCAACGGCGCACCACCATAGTCCGCGTCGCCGACGAGCGGATGACCGACCGCCTGCAAATGGACGCGGATTTGATGTTGCCGCCCGGTCTCGATCTCGACCTCCAGCAGGCTGTAGCCCCGATAACGCTCCACGACGCGCAGGTGCGTCCGCGACGGTTTGCCGTGCTTGTGGTCAATGCGCGACAACCCCGGCGCGTCTGGCCACTCCCCGATCGGCAGGTCAATCATCTGCGAGGTCGCGTCGCCGCGGCAGAGCGCGGTGTAGATCTTGCGGGTCTGCCGTTCGCGGAACTGCTCGGTCACCGACCGGTAGGCTTCGATCGTCTTGGTGAAAATCATCACGCCGCTGGTGTAGCGGTCGAGCCGGTGCGGATTGGTCAACGCCGGCAACGCGCGTTCCGACCGCAACCAGTCCCACAGATTCAACTCGGTCTTGTCGTGCCGGCCCGGCACGCAGAGTACCCCCGCCGGCTTGTTGACCGCCAACACCCCGGCGTCCTCGTACAACACTTCGATTTCTGGTAGCGTCGTGCGCAATGGAGCTTTCCCACGCGGAGATTAGACAACTCAAGGCCGCCGCTCAACACTTGGAGCCGGTGGTCTTTCTCGGCAAACACGGCCTGACGCCCGAGTGGTTGCAGAGCGTGGACGCGGCGCTGGCCAGCCGGGAGTTGATCAAGCTGAAGTTTGTCGCCTTCAAGACCGAACGGCGCGCGTTGGCCGCCGAAATCGCCGCGCGCACCGGCAGCGAGTTGATCACGGTGGTTGGCCATGTCGCCGTGCTGTACCGGCCGAAACCCTTGCCGATTGAATGAAACCGGCCTACGGTGCGTCCGAGGTGGCAATATGGAAACCCTGCAATTGCTCGGCACCGCCATGGGCTTGTCCGCGTTGGCGGGCCTGAATCTCTACCTGACCGTCTTCGTGACCGGCCTGGCGATCAACCTCGGCTGGCTCCAGTTGGCGCCCGGCCTCGAAAAACTGGCCGTTCTTGGCGAACCCGCCGTGCTCGTCGTGGCCGGCGTGTTACTGCTGCTGGAAACGATTGTGGACAAAGTGCCCTACGCCGACAACTCGTGGGACACCATTCACACCGCCATCCGACCCGTCGGCGGCGCGTTGCTCAGCCTGAGCGCGCTCGGCGCCGTCCATCCCCAACTCGACGTCATCGGCGCGCTGCTCGGCGGCGCGGTGGCGTTCACGACGCA
>Ga0073932_1007515_pt1 | contig 10513 bp, 9 predicted proteins | sample DewCreD2012metaG_FD_76967 | JGI IMG/M metagenome (GOLD analysis project Ga0073932, IMG submission 76967) | Hot spring sediment bacterial and archeal communities from British Columbia, Canada, to study Microbial Dark Matter (Phase II) - Dewar... ...
CCCCTTCCCGGTACGCCCTGGGCCTCGCGAGCCCCCACCCCGCTCCCCACCGGAGTCCGAAGGCGGGTGGAGCGTCTCATCTCCGCTGGAAAGCTCTTCGGACAGTGGAAGACCCAGGGAGGACGGCCCATGGGTCCATGAATCGATGATGCGTCATCGCGCGTCGATCTCTGCCCAAAAACACCGAAAAGGGGAGCGGTCATTGACCACTCCCCTTTCCTGGCTTGCATGCGGTCGGGAATCACTATTCGACGAATGTCTTGAGAGAAGCCTGCCGGATTGGATTCCGCAGCTTTCGAAGCGCTTTCTTTTCGATCTGACGGATGCGCTCCTTCGAGACTTTGAAGGTCTTTCCAATCTTTTCAAGGGTCTCCGCTGGCTGACCATCGATTCCGAAACGAAGTCGAAGGATTTTCTCCTCTCGCGGCTGAAGGGTCGAGAGCAGGTTCCTCGTGACTTCCGCCAACTCCCGGTCCGAACACTCCTCCATGGGCGAGACCGCCCGCTCGTCCTCGATGAAATCACCGAGACGCTGCTCGTCATCGCCGATGGGCGTCTCGAGGGATACGGGCTGCGCCGCCAGGGTCAGGACCATTTGCACCTTTTCGAGGGGAAGGCTTGCCCGATCGGCAATCTCCTGGGGTGACGGCTCGCGGCCCAGCTCCTTGAGCAGCTCATAGAACACCTTGAAGAAAAGATTCTTCAGTTCGATGAAATGCACCGGCAGACGAATGGTTCGCGTCTTGTCGTAGATGCCCCTGATGATGCTCTGCCGCACCCACCAGGTGGCATAGGTGCTGAAACGATTCCCCTTGGTATGATCGAATCGGCCCACAGCCTTGAGGAGACCGAGGTTCCCCTCCTGGATGAGATCATCGAAGCTCATTCCCCGCCCCCGATACCGCTTGGCGATGCTCAGCACCAGGCGCAAATTGGCTTTCACCATTTCCTGCTTGGCCATATCGATGGCCGACATGATGGCGCGTATTTCACCGAGCATCGCCGACACCCGGACATCCCCGGGGTCCTCCTGGGATGCCCGCTCGAGAGAGCGCAGAATCACCTTCAGGATCTTGTCACGAACCCCCGGAAAGGTCTTCTCGTGACATAGGAGCTTCTTCACCTTCTGATCAAGCTCCTCGATGAATCTCTTGTGCGAGGTGTTGGTCTCCACAATCTCCACCAGTCGATCCTGTCCGCGACGGATGGTCAGCGCCAGCTCCACTTCCCTCTCCTGAGACAGCAGGGGATAGCTGGACACTTCCTTGAGATAGCAGGTGACCGGATCGTCTTCGAACTCGTCAACCGAACCAGCACAAGCACCGGAAGCTTCTTCGTCCTCCTCGCCCAAACACTGCTCTGAATCGAGAAACTCGTCGGATGTTCCAACCCCTCCAGCCTCCACGGCCGTTTCATCATCCAGGGCAACATCAGAGGCCTGGAATTCCGACTGGAGAATTCCATTGTCAACGAGCCTCTCCATATCCTCCTGGATTTCCTTGTTGCCCAACAGGACATCGAGGGGGATGCAGTCCTCAACCGAGTAAACCTTCATTTCGACCTCCTGGTCCGGGGATGCGGCGGTCAAACCGCCAGTTCACTCTTCCCCCAAAAGACGCGGAGTCACTTTGCTGCATACAACTGGGTGAGAGGAACTCAAGATGCCTTGCTCAGGACCTTTTATCATAATGGAAGCTAAGCACCCGTATTTATTAAGTCAATCAATTCAAAACCGCAATAGAAATCGAACATTTGGACAAGCCGTTGCAAAGATGCGTGCTGCAAACGCGAACCCTGATCCGTCTTTCACAGATGCAGCTCCACAACATCTCCATCCATTAAAATATGATCTCTTTGCACCATCTGCCCGTCGAAAACGGCTTTCCCCCATATTTTCGCAAACTTGAGCTTGCTCACGAAATCCTTGTGCACCTTCGAGGCCAAGTCCTCCAGCGTGCTGTCCTTCGGAAGGACGAACGGTGCCTTCCGGTCGGGCTCCTTGCCAGGAGCCCGAGTGTAAACACGGATAATATCGGAGAGGCGAAAAATCTCCTTCAACAGAAGGTCCAGATTGTACCCCGCCTTTACGGAAACAGGGATACAGGTCAAAGGAACCTCGCTGAGCTCGAGGAAGGCGCGATAGTCCTCCTCCTCCTTCACTCCGTCCACCTTGTTCACGGCGACGAGGATGGTCTTGAAGATAGGAGACTTCTTCAAATCCGACGGGGGTGGAAACCCCTTGGGGAAGATCCGGAGCTCCGCCAGGAGAGCCATCGTCTCCTCGAGGCCGTGCAGGGGATCCGAGTGAATATCGAGGAGCACGAGCAACATGTCAGCCCGCCGCATGAGGTCCGACATCCAGGTATCCATGAACTCCCGCGAGATGGGGGGCGTATCCACCAGTTGAACCTGAATATTCTCGAAGGGAGCCATCCCGGGCGTGGGCTTCCAGGTCGAATGGGGGAACTCCGCTATTTCGGGCCGCGCGTTGGTGAGGGAAGCGACCAGCGAGGACTTGCCGACGTTGGGCGGGCCGATGACGGCCACCTGTGCCGCCCCCTCCTTCTCGATGGTGTAGGCTTCCCTGCGGGCTCCCCCCTTTTTCTGCTGAGCTTCCTCCTTGAGCCGGGCGATCCGCCTGCGAAGGTCGGCTCTCAGCTTGTCCGTGCCCTTATGCTTGGGCATGATGGTCAGCATCTCTTCGAGGATCTCCGTCTTTTCCTGGATGGTCCTCGCCTCGCGCAGACGCTTTTCAGCCTCGTAGTAGGGTGGTGGAAGATTGGCCGGCATCCTCACGCTCCGTCATGCAGTTCACGGTTGCCTCGCCCTTGAAAAGCCATTATATGAACTGTCTCTCATTGATTTCCGCCTCAGATGGACTTTCGACCGAGGAGCTCCCTGTTGAAGTGCCCGAAATGTGAAAAGGAAGTCGCACTGGTGCGCAACTGACGGCAGGTATACTGGCGCTGCCGTGGATGCGGCGCTCATTACCCCCTCATGGAGCTCCCGGACGCACTGACCCCGGAGATCGAAGACCTGCTCATGTCCTGCCGTGTGGACCGGCTCTGATCGGTCGGACGATTCATGTCAGTTTTTCACCAGTTCCACCCGTCGGTTCTTGGCCCGGCCCTCGTCGGTCGTGTTGGGGGCGACCGGGCAGGCGAAGGAGACTCCGACGGGCGTGAGACGGCTTCCATCCACTCCGTGGCGAGAGGCCAGGGCCGTCACCACCGCGTCGGCACGGCGCTGTGAGAGGGTCATGTTCGATGTGAAGGAGCCCACGTTGTCCGTATGACCGACCACCAGGAGCTTCAGCGATGAGTCCGCCCGGAGCAGCTTCGCAATCTCCTCCAGCGTCGGCTCGGACTCGGGCTTGACGTCCGCCTGGTTGAAATCGAAGTAAATCCCATAGAGGGCCACGCTCCCCGCCGTCGTGAGGCGGCCGGCCATCTCCTCGGCCTTCACCGTGACCATTTTCTGCTCGCGAGCCTTGCTCTCCAGGACGTCCACGACGGCAATGGTGCGCTCCGCAAAGGCCTTGCAGGCGCTGCCCGCCTTCAACGTGTATGTGAGCACGGAAACGTGTGCCTGTTCGGTCGGGAGCTCGGCAACGGCATACCGCTGGTCGACGATACGCTCGGTCATGGCGCAGTAACCGTTGGAAAACGGCGGGTCGGTGATCCGCTCCTGCGGAAAGAGAAACATGGCGAGGCTCATCTCCCCTCCGCCCCCGGAACTGCTTCGGCCGGAGTCTCCACCGCACTCGGAGCCCTTGCATTCGTACAGGATCCGGCCTCCCCTGCCCTGAATCTCCTCCTGGTAGTTCCGCAGGACCTCGAGGGGGGAGCGGTTTTCCGGAATGAGGTAGACCAGCCGGGTTCGAGCCCCTTCAAGGGCTTTCCTTTGCTTGGGCTCGAAATAGCGGTTGTTGTGGTTGTCCCGTTTTCCCGAAACCTCCTCAAGAGGAGAGAGGGGGAATGAGACCTCATCGAAGCTCCTGAGCTCATGGGCCACGATATGGGAACCCTCGTAACGCTTGAGAAGGGGGCTGTCCTTGGCGCCCTTTTGATCGGCCGTCGGAATGCTCGCATCCCCGAAAGCATTGGAAGCCACGACGAGCGCGAAAAACACGCTGACGAAAAACCTGGTCATTCAACTCCTCCTCTGAGACCTGAGTCACCCGACGGATTCGCCCTTCTGAATTTTGGCCCAAGTGTCGCGCAAGGTTACCGTGCGGTTGAAGACCAGCCGTCCTCCGGCGCTGTCCGGGTCGAGGCAGAAGTAGCCCAGACGCTCGAACTGAAGAGGTTCGCCGACGGCAACGCCAGCCAGGTCTGGCTCCACCCGGCAGTCGGGCAGCACTTCGAGAGATCGACGATTGATGTAATCCTTGAAATCCAGCCCCTTTTCGGCGTCAGTCGGGTTCTCGCGGGTGAAGAGCCGGTCGTAGAGGCGGACTTCCGCCGGCTGGGCATGGTCCGCCGAGACCCAGTGCAGGGTCGCCTTGACCTGGCGACCGTCGGGAGCCCCTCCGCCGCGGGTTTCGGGATCGTAGGTGCACCGAAGCTCGACCACCTCTCCCGTCGCCTCATCCTTGACCACGCCGACGCACTTCACGAAATAGGCGTAGCGCAGCCTCACCTCGCGTCCCGGCGCAAGCCTGTAGAATTTCCTGGGAGGATTCTCCATGAAATCGTCGCGCTCGATGTAGAGCACTCTGGAGAAAGGAACCCTCCTGACGCCCATGCTCTCGTCCTCGGGATTGTTGACGGCTTCCAGCTTTTCGGTCTGCCCCGCGGGGTAGTTTTCAATGACAACGCGCAGGGGCCGAAGCACTGCCATGAAGCGGCGAGCCCGCCTGTTGAGATCCTCCCGCAGGCAGAATTCGAGCAGAGCGATGTCCACGAGGCTTTCCTTTTTTCCGACTCCAATCCGTTCGCAGAAGCTTCGGATGGCTTCGGGCGTGTACCCGCGCCGCCTCATCCCCGCCAGAGTCGGCATCCTCGGGTCGTCCCAACCGCTCACATGGCCATCCTGTACCAACTGGAGCAGCTTGCGCTTGCTCAGCACGGTATAGCTCAGGTTCAACCGCGCAAATTCAATCTGCTGAGGATGGTAGACCCCGAGCTCGTCGAGATACCAGTCATAAAGGGGGCGGTGATCCTCGTACTCCATGGTGCAGATCGAATGGGTGATGCCCTCGATGGAATCGGACAAACCGTGAGCGTAGTCGTACATAGGATAGATGCACCATTGTCTTCCGGTGCGATGGTGCTCTTCATGCTTGATCCGGTACATGACCGGGTCACGCATGTTCAGGTTGGGGGCCGACATGTCGATCCTGGTGCGCAGAACGCACTCCCCGTCCTTGAATTCCCCCCGTCGCATCTTTTCAAAGAGAGCCAGGTTCTCCTCCACCGAACGGTCACGATAGGGGCTGTTCCTCCCGGGCTGGGTGAGGGTGCCTCGGTATTGGCGGATCTCGTCGGCGGTGAGGTGATCCACATAGGCCTTGCCTTTCCTGATCAGCTCCACGGCCCACTCGTAGAGTCTCTCGAAATAGTCCGAGGCGTAGTACAGGCGATCCCCCCAGTCGAAACCGAGCCAGCGCACATCCGCCTGGATGGACTCTACATACTCGATGTCCTCCTTGCTCGGGTTGGTGTCATCGAAGCGAAAGTTGCACAGCCCCCCGAATTCCTGAGCCAGGCCGAAGTTCAGGCAGATGGACTTGGCATGTCCGATGTGCAGATACCCGTTGGGCTCGGGTGGGAAACGGGTCATGACCCGACCTCCAAAGCGGCCCGATTCGTTGTCCTCGATGATCCTGTTGCGGATGAAATTGGGGGGCGGGGTGAATTCGCTGCTCATCTCAAGTTTCCCTCTCCTGAATGCACAAGGGGCCGTCGGGTTCTTCGTGACCGGCCGGCCCCGCCGTCCATTGCATCTGATTCGAAAGCCGACGCAGGGTCCACGGGCCGAAACGCTTCCGGAACCGCTCCTCAAAACGCTGTCTCATCCCCGTGAAACACGGCGTAACATAGCGAGGGTGAACTGGACCGTCAATCACTGAGCACTGCCGCAATGGGCATGAGGGACTGCGAAGACCTAAATCCCACTTGACGGGAACACTGAATCCAGCACTTCGCGCAGGGATCGCACCCCCATGCATCCCGTTGCCAGGTCCGTCGGCAGGCGATCGGCATTGCTTCGGGGGATGAGGTGCTGCTCGAACCCCAGTTTGATGGCTTCGGCAACGCGCAGGGCGCCGTGGGTCACCCCACGCACCTCGCCCGCCAGGCCCACCTCACCCCAGACCACCAGCCCCGGCGGCACCGGCTGGTCCAGGGTGCTGCTCATGAGGGCCGTCATCATGGCAAGATCCGCGGCAGGCTCAATGAGCCTGACCCCACCCGCCACGTTGACGAAGACATCCTGCTGCGAGAAGTTGAAGCCGAGCTTTTTTTCCATAACCGCCAGAAGCAGGGAAAGCCGATTGGCATCCACCCCCATGCTCGTGCGCCTGGGCTGCACCCACCCAGAGCCGCTGACCAGCGCCTGCAGTTCCACCAGGAGCGGTCTGGTACCCTCCACCGAGCACACCACCACCGATCCCGACACGCCAACCGGGCGTTCAGCCAGAAGCAGCCGCGAGGGATTGGGCACCTCGTCCAGCCCGCCCTCCTTCATTTCGAAGACCCCGATTTCGTTGGTCGACCCGTAGCGGTTCTTGACAGCCCGCAGGATCCGGAAGGCGTGGGTACGGTCCCCCTCCAGGTAGAGCACGGTGTCCACGAGGTGCTCCAGGGCGCGGGGGCCGGCAATGGCCCCATCCTTGGTCACGTGCCCGACCAAAAGGACGCTGACGGCTCCCTCCTTGGCGAGCCGCATGAGCTGGCCGGCGCATTCCCGCACCTGGCTGATGGATCCCGGGGCGACCTCCAGGTTTCGGGAGCTGACTGTCTGGATGGAGTCCAGGGCGAGGATATCCACCGGGTGGCGCTGAAGGGTGTCGAGTATGGGCTCGAGACTCGTTTCAGCCATGACCTGGATCTTCCCCCCGTCGATCTCGAGACGGTCGGCGCGGAGCCGGATCTGCTGGGGACTCTCCTCGCCGGAAACGTAGAGAACCTTTCGGTTTTCTCCCCACCGTGCCAGCGCCTGAAGCAGAAGCGTCGATTTTCCGATTCCGGGGTCGCCCGCGAGCAGCACCATGGAACGAGGGATCATGCCTCCTCCCAGAACCCGGTCCCATTCTCCCATGCCCGTGAGCCAGCGCTCTTCCTGATCACAAGGGATCTCCGCGAGGGTCGGAGGCGCCCCAATCTCGACGTTCGAACCCACTGCCCGACGCCTGGACCTGCTCTGGGCTTCCTCGGCCAGGCTGTGCCAAGTCTGGCATTCCGGGCAGCGTCCCAGCCACTTGGTGCTGAGGTACCCGCACTGCTGACAACGATAAACCAGCTTGAAATCAGCCATGACCTGTCCGACCTCCCCTTCCCCTTGAAGCATTGTCGTGGACAATAGCATTTGATCCCTGCAGGGCGCTAATGTAAAAGAGCTGATGCCTTGGATCCCGAGCCTGGAGAAAAGGCATGACCAACGGCTGGAGGACTTCCCGCCAACACAATCGGCATTTCGCTCGGGTAACCCGGCACTGCAATCAGCCAGGAGGGAATTCATGGAGAGATCGGCGGAACTGGTGAGGACTCACCGTGAAGCACAGCTCGTGGCATGGGCCTTCATGGTTACGGTGGCGGTCCATGCGGCCATCGTCGAATTGTTCCTCCTCAAGGGGGAGACATTCACAGGCTTTGATCCCGAAAAGGTCGCGGCTCACAAGGATTACTTCATCCTTGGTGGAGTGCTGTCATTCGTGATCATACGGGCGGTCAGGACTTCCATCCTGCGGGGGTATTCCACGGATACACTCACCACGCTGCTGGGCAGGCTCAAGACCGCGAACCTGGTTGTCTACGCCATCGCTGAGGTTCCTGCCCTGCTGGGCCTGGTGCTCTTCCTCTTCACCGGGGACCGCAAGGACTTCTACATCCTCGGAGTATTCTCCATCCTGGCCATGATCCTCTATTATCCCAAGCTCAACCATTGGGAAACCTGGCTGAAAAAACAGGAGTGAGTATGCATTTCAGCGACAAACCTCCTGGAAGACCTCCCATTCAGGCTGGTCCCGGTCGGGCGCCACGCCGCGACCGAATCCAACGATGCAGGGGAGAGCATGGTCCTGATCGTCGAAAACGACCCTGACGTTCCCGCAGGCATCCTGAAATCCCTCCTGATCGAGAAGGGGCTGGAGTATTCCATCCTCCGCGCGCACAGCGAGGATCCATGCGGCGCCCCATCCAGGGCCAAGGGCCTCGTGGTTCTGGGTGGGGCCATGAGCACCTCCGACGAGGACCGCTACCCTTTCCTCCTTCATGTCAAAGGCCTCATGAAATCCTCCGTTGAACGCGGGATCCCGGTCCTCGGCATCTGCCTGGGTGGACAATTGCTGGCGGAGGTCGCGGGCGGCAGGGTCGCGCGCGAGTCCCATGGAGAGCGGGGACTCCACGATGTCGTTTTGACTCGGCATGGAAAGCGAGACCCTCTGTTCGCCGGACTGCCGGAACGGTTCACCGTGTTCCAGTGGCACAACGATTCCTTCACTCCCCCGGAGCATGCGGTTCCGCTCGCCGGTTCGCCCAACTGCGCCCACCAGGCATTCCGCATCGGCAAACACGCCTACGGCATCCAGTTTCACCCGGAAGTGGAGGAGCACATCGTGTCGTCCTGGGCCGCGGGCTCCTCCGCTTCGGCGGAAATCGAGACGGCTTTTGACGCTTATTGCCGGGAGGGCCTCGACACCGCGGCCCGGCGGCTGCTCCGGAATTTCATAGGGATGACGGCATCTGCCCGGACCCCGCCGTGAACAGCCGACGCGATTCGCGATGGTTGCCCTCGCTGCGTGCGTTGCAGGGCAAAAATCGGGCCGAACGTGACCCTTTTTCTATCCGCCCGCACTCTTCCCCTAAAGCCTGCCAATCAAAGGACCGATAGAATCAGCGTCCACCGAGAGGTGAATCGTTATCACGTTCTTTAGACCGGGCGTGCATGCTCCGCCCCGGAAGTTCTCCAACCCGTCGAGACCCCGCTGGAGTGTCAAAATGGATAAAGTGGAACGGTTCAACAAGCAGATAGGAAACAAACTCAGTGACCGCGAAGGGAAGTATCTGAGCTTCTTTCTGGACCGCGAGGAATATGGAATCGGCATTCTCAAGGTCAAGGAGATCATCGGGATGATGCCAATCACCCCCGTACCCCAGACTCCTGGTTATGTGAAAGGGGTCGTCAATCTGAGAGGGCGCGTGATTCCCGAGATGGATCTTCGTTCGCGGTTCGGCATGGAGACCGCCGAGTACACCGAGCGCACCTGCATCATCGTGGTGGAAGTCCAGACGGCGTCGGGTCAGATTCAAACCGGTATCGTTGTGGACTCCGTATCCGAAGTCCTCAACATCAAGGGGTCCGAGATCGAGGACACTCCAGCCTTTGGGGCCAAGCTGAACACGGATTACATCCTCGGAATGGCGAAGCTCGGCGGGTCGGTGAAGATCCTTCTCGACATCGACAAGGTGCTCAGTGAGGATGAGATGTCAAGCCTCGAGAAGGTGGCGTGAGGTGGTGTGGTGAGGATGACGTTGAAGCGCAAAAGAGCCTCGATCTGGCAGACGCTGGAAAGCCTCGAAAGCGGAATGTTCGACCTTCTCGGTCCCTTCCTTGAGGTCGCCTGGAACCTGTTCACGGGAACCCGCCGCGGAGAAGCCAGGGGAGCCAGACTCTGTCCGGCATATGTTCGGCTCCCCAAGTACACCGGCCATGGTCACGGCGAAGCGGGGAGAGGAGGAGCCTGCTATCTCTGAAACCCAAACCGCCTCCAGAACTCACGCCTGAAGCGCCTGACAGTCGCCAGATGAACATCCACCAGCTGGACGCGTTCCAACTCGTCCAGCTGAAGCTTTATCCAATCCTGAATGGAATCCAGGCTTCGGAGCCATCTGCGAAAATCGTCCTTGTCGATGAGTCGTGGCGGCTGGATCACGAAGCTTCCCCCCCCCTGGTGGTGGACCCTCTTGCCGCCTATGAGCGCATTGAATTCGGCCGTGTTCACCCCGATGACCGGGACGAAATTCTCGAAGGCGCGGACCAGCGCTCCTACGGACCAGTGGGCTTTCAAAATCGGGAAGATGCTGATGTTGAAAAGAACCTCCGCCCCCTGGTCCACGAGCTGCCTGGCTGACTCGGGCTGGCCCCAGAGATCGATGCACACGGGAACTCCCATTTTGCCGAAATCCGTGGCAAAAGCGCGAAAGAAGCCGTCCCCCGGTGCAATTCCCAGCCGATCTCTTTCCATTGCCCCCACATTACGCTTCCGCTGCCGTCCCAGGATCTGACCCTCTCGATCGAAAACGGTGGCCGTATTGTACAGCTTACCTCCCTCCTCCTCGACGAGACCGGC
>Ga0073932_1007518_pt1 | contig 10509 bp, 6 predicted proteins | sample DewCreD2012metaG_FD_76967 | JGI IMG/M metagenome (GOLD analysis project Ga0073932, IMG submission 76967) | Hot spring sediment bacterial and archeal communities from British Columbia, Canada, to study Microbial Dark Matter (Phase II) - Dewar... ...
CGCGGCGGCCTTGGGCTGGACCTTCTCGAGCTGCTGCATCAAAGTGTCCGAACCGCGCATCGGATAGGGTTCCGACGGGCTGCCGAAACTGTTGTAAGGCTGGCAGAACTCATAGCGGTTGGCCACGGCGATAGCCCGCAGCCGTTCGCGTCCGGCCGGACCGGAAATGCGCAGCGAATACGAGGCGTCGGGAATGTAGTAGGCGCGCGGGCCGTCGATATGATTGTCGCGATCATAGTAGTTCGGGAACACCTGCCGTTCGACGCCGCGCGCATCAGTGTTGAAAATGTAAAGGTAGCAGTCGCGCGAAACCCAGAACGTGATCCGCATCTCGTCGCCAATGTCATACGCCGAACGGTCGGTGCGGATATCCACCCGCAGCGGATCGGCCACCGGCGGCCCCGGGATCACGCCCTGCGCGCCATACTGCGGCGGCGCGCCCGGCCGCACGCCCTGCGCCCCGGCGCGCACGTCCACTTCGCGCTCCTTGCCGGCGGCCTTGTCCTCATCGGTCTTTGCCGAAGGCGCCCCGGATGCCGCCAGCAACATGCACGTCGCCGCCAGCAGCACGGCGGCGGCGCGGCCTGTGAAAATCCATTGAATTCGTTTCATGGCCCTTCTCCTTTGCGACGAGTGATGGAGTGATTATGCCTCCGCCCCCAAGGCGGCGCAACCGTTTCTCTTGACGTTGATGCGCCAGTTGTCCAGCGCCGGCGCCATGCGACTCGCCGGATCAGATCAAAGACTTTCAACAATCCGCTGCAAACCCAATGTCAATCCGGCTGCGCCGGAGACTGCCGGCGCTCCACACATGCGACGGGTTGTTGAAGACTTTCGCCGGACGGTTCCCCGCCCGCTCATCCGTCCACATCTTTGTCGCACGCTTCCCTGTCAGCTTGCCCTCAATTTCACGGGGGCGACTCCTCCGCCAGACTCCTCCGCCGAGGCCGGGCGACGGATGCATAATATCGGGCCGCCCTTTCGCCTTTTCGGGGCGCCGATTTCGGTTGACGCGCCCCGTCCGGTTCGGGACAATTCCCCCGCTTTTGCGGTTGGCGTCACAGCGCGCCCGTAGCTCAATTGGATCAGAGTGTATGGCTACGGACCATAAGGTTGGGGGTTCAAATCCCTCCGGGCGCGCCATTAAACCTCCCTGCATCAATCCGCTCAAAATGTCATCCTCCCCGCTGGGACCGGGCGTCTCTGTGGGGGCGACGATCACGGGTGGAAATCAAAAACGAGCTTTGCGCTCAGGCTTAATTGGGCCAGCCGGCAGACAATCCGTCCCGCCTCATGAGTGAAATCAAGCGGTGTTTCTTCCGGCGCGAGATAGACGCGCTTGGGCGCGCGATCGCTTCGCAATCTTACGGGCACATCGAACAGGTCCACGACATCGTCGATCACGCGCACGTCGCCGCGCTTGAGCGGCGCCGCATACAGCAGATGGATGATCAAGCGGTCCAGCGCCGCTTGCCGCGTAACGGCGACCTCGCCGGCCGACGGCATATCGACTTCAACAAAGCGGTCAGGATAGATCAGGCTCATGCAATTGTCGATCAACCGGCGATGCAGCAGCGCGCCAAACTGGCGATACGCGCGGAAGATCGGCTGGCTGATGTGGATCACGCGCCCCTTGCGGACGATGGCCGGACGTGATGGCCGGGGCTGGGGCGGGCTGTTGCGATGCGAGCAGAATCGTCCATACGTGCGGTTAAAGATTGGCTCATGCGTATCGGCAAGGGTCTCGCCATCGGTGGCTTGGACCCGCGCCGCGGATTCATAAACAAGAATCGGCGAGGCGACCAGACCGGCGGCGATGGCTGTGCGCGGACGAATGTATTCGACGTCGCACGACGAAGCGCCCAGATACTCGGCGCCCGTGTCGAGCGCAAAGCCATTCCCGTCGTCGCTCACGCCGCTCATGCCAGACAGCAGCAATGCTCCGCCCTTATCGACGAAAGCCGACAACCGCTTCGCCAACCGCGCATCGGCTCTCACGCAATCGGGTAGCACGAGCAGCCGGTAGGGATCAAAGTTGGCGTCCGCGCCAACGATGACATGGGGGACGTGCGTCTCCATTAACGCCTGGCAAGCGCCGAACTCGCTGTCACGCGCCTTATCGTGCCCAGCGTCCGAAGCCATGCCCCGTGGCGAGAGGATCGCCACGTCGGCGATTGGCTGCGCGCCCTCCAGCCATGGCTCCCAGCGTTCGATTTCGGCATAGGCCGCGCCAATGAGCCGGTAGGTCTCGCGGTCCATTTCGCCCGATGGGTGCAACTGATCGCCGACGCACGGCAGGCAGGCATGGGCCGTCATGCGGGCGCATTCATATCGCAAGGCCTCGGCGCTCTTGAATCCGCCGAACTCGCCCCAGCTCAGATGAAACTTTCCCGTCATTCCCACGACGGCGGCTTCGGAATGGCGTGGCTTAAAGTATTTCGCGGCCACCGGGAAGAACTCGTATCCCCAGAATCCCGTCGGCAGCGATTCAATCTCAAGGTGAGAATAGTAATTGAGCAGCGACTCATCCTCGCGCAGCGGCTCATTGCTCGAGTTGTGGTAGATCGAAGCGCCGGGAAGAATCTCCCACACCGCCTCGCTCGTGCGGCGCAGATAGTCTTTGAAGACCTGCAACCCATAGCGCTTCAAGTCCTCCTCCCGCGCCGGGTCCAGACCGACCCTTGCGGCGCCGGCGACGCAGGCCGGACAGGCGCACGTCGCCGGTCCGGTGATGTCGAACCAGAAGCCCGATGGCCGGTAGCGTTCCGCGATCTCGCGCGCGACCGGCAACACCGCTTCTTCGAGATAGGGCGTATTGAAACAGAGGCGATGCCACCCATAGAAGGGACGCGGCGAACTGGGGTGGACCTCCCTGGGACCAAACAGGTCGCCATTCAGCCCCCGGCACGCCCATTCGGGATGCTCACGGAAGACGCGCTCATTCCATCCCACCGACACATAGACCACCGTCTGGATTCCGGCGGCCTCACACGCCTTGAGCATCCGTCCCAGCAGATCGGTCTGGAGCGTGGGATGCGGTTTGCCGGAGCGCGCGGGATAATAACACCAACCGTGGTGACACAAGCCAAAGACGTTGATGCAATTTACGTGGCCCGCTTGCAGCGCCTCGATGAACTGGTTCTCGTCAAAACGGCTTCCCACGTCCTCGCAAGACTCGGAAGTATGGAAATCCAGGTGAATCTGGCGATAGCGTTCGTTGATGGGTTTCATTAAAGTCGGCTCTCAGAGCATGTCCAAAATCCATGCGAAGCGCTGTCAGCAGGTCCCAACCGCCGGACAAGACTCCAAACCAGCCGACAGCAATCTGGAATCCCGTCCGGCGGCCGGGACCTACGGGCACGCCAGTCATGGAGCGGGCCATTGATAATCATGGCTGGCCGGTTGTGGCCAACGTCTTCATGACGGTCCTGACTTCAGCCTTGTTTTCCGCGCCCATGATGTTGAGCTGGTAGTCATCGGGCTTCATTTCGACGTCTTGGTTTCAGGGTTCTTTTCTGTTGAGTTCATTTGGTTTTTCTCCTGCCAGACACGCGATCTGGCCATTGGTCTGCGTCACGAACAGCCGTCCGGCGGCGGCGGCGATGCCGTCAAAGACTGGTGGCGCGGACAGATCGGCGGCGGACTGTTTCTTCCCGTCGGCGGCGCCCACGGCCCAGACTTCGGCGGGGGTTCGGTTTTCATACGGCGCGAGCGGGTCCTTTTCATTGAACGCCGTTGGCGCGCCGGCCAGGAAAAGCCGGTCGCCCGCCAGCGCCAGGCCCCGCACGGCCAGCGGGACTTGCGCTTTCCACAACGCCGGACTTAGCAGGCCGGCCGGGAAGCCAGGCCCACGCATGTTCTCGCGATAGAGCCGTTCCGCCGGCGCATCGTTGGCCGAAGCGATCAACTCGCATGGCTCGCCGGCCGACGCCCAGGTATAGCCCCCTGTGCTGGTCCGGGCGCCTTGCGACCGGGGATACAGGTCCACCGCATACGTGCGCTGGCTGTCAAACACAATGAAATGGCCGCACTTGGTGATGTCGTCATCCCCCCAATAGCGCGAGTAACTGAACGCCCGGCGATTGAACAAGGACTCGTTCAAGAACCCGTCGCCGGCCTTCAGATATGGCGCCCCCATATCGAAGTAAGTCGGCGAGAATTCTTCCGTTTGCTTCGCGTCGTTGCCGGCGCTTTTCCATTTCTTTTTCATGGCTTGCGCCGGCAGAGGCTGCAGCGTGGAGTCGAAAACGTTTTTAATCAGATAAAGCCGCTGGCCGTCGCCGACGAAAACGTCGTTGTTTGAGCCTTCGGCCACGCCTTTGATGGCCGGGCCTTGTTTCAGTTCTTCCAGCGAATGCACCGGCTGTTTAAGCCGGGCGCGATGCAATACCTTGCCCGTCGCCGGGTCAAGCCCGAAAAGGAACAGCCCGTCGTCGAGCGCCGTGTGTCGGCCGGCGCTCACATAAGCCACGCCGTGTTCCACCAACACGCTGCCGGCTACCGGCCAGGCCGATTCCAACCGGCCATAGGCCATCACTTTGCGCTCCGCGGGCGCCGCCTGAAAACGCCACGCCAACGCGCCGTCGCTCGCCCGCAAGCAATAGACCCAGCCGTCGTTGCACCCGAACAACACCCGGCCCTCGTAAATCGTCGGCGGCAGACTGACCGGCCCGCCTGTCGTGAATTGCCACAGCGCCTTGCCGGTGTCGCTGGCCAGCGCGATGACTTCATCCGCGTCTTTGCGCGCCACCACCACCCGACCATCGGCAATCACCGGCGGCGTCAATTCCCCGCCCAACGCCGTTTCCCACGCCTGGCGCAAGTTGCCGGTAATCGTCGTGGCCACGTGTCCGCTCCGCGCCGCATTGCCCCGGTAGGTCGGCCAATCGTCCTTCTGACTTCTGACTTCTGACTTCTGACTTTGTTCGTAGGCTGGCCCTGTTTCGAGCTTCGGTTCGCTGTCCGCGATCTTCGTCCGCCTCCCCGCCAGCGCCTTGATGCCTGGGAACTTCGCGCCCGAGTAGCAGCCGCACGGGTCGGGCGTTCCATAAAGCAGGCCATTCGCCGGCACGAAGCCGTGCCCGCACCCGGCCCTCAACCAGTCCGGCGCCATGAACTCCTCGGGATTGCCATCGAACGGCAGGAACTCCGCGCCACGGTAAGGAGTGATCAGGTATTTTGCGGTGGCCTTGGCGCGGTAGCAACGCACGTGGTGCCCACGGTCAAAAAACTTCTGGAGGTTGAAGTCCTTGACCACCTTGCCCGTGGCCGCATCGTAACCACGGAAACTGCCGCTATTGCCCCACGTCCAAAGGATGCCGTCAGACACATTCACGCCCATCGTGTTGGCGAACCCATAGCCGCCGGCCGGCGCGTTCCACAGCAGATTGCCGTCTTTGGCCGACAAACAGCCGAGCCGGGAGAAAAACACCAGATCGCCCGTCATCATCAACACGCCACCGGCGCGCCGTTGATAAAAGCCTTTCCACATCAACGGCTGGGCCGGCGTCCGCCACAGCTCCTCGCCGGTCTGGAAATCGAGCGCGACCACGTCGTGGTAGTCGTAGTAGCACACCCGGCCATTGGCCGTCGCCAAGGTCTCGGGCGACATCGCCTTCGCCGGCGCCTCCCACAACACCTTTCCAGTATCCGCTTGCATCGCCACGACCCTTCCCGGGCGCAGCGTCTCCTTGAACTCCTTCATGAAGTCTTCGGCCTTTTTGCTGCCGAGTTCTTGCGAGCGGCGCGGTATCTCACGCACGCTTAACAATAGCACGCCGTCTTTCAGCAGGACCTCATCCACATCGTGAACATCCTTGAACTCGCCTTTCACCGCGCCCGTCGCCGCATCGAGGACGCTCAGATGCGTCCGGTATCCCAGCGTCACAAACAGTTCATCCCCCGCCGCCACGAGCCGGCGGTTGGTCGAATACGGAATGCTCCACAACCCGACGATCGGCCCCAGTTGGTTCATCATGGGGCCGGAGTCCTCCCACTGCCGCCAGCCCCAGTCGGGCATCGGCTTCTTCCAGAGCAACTGGCCGCTGAAGGCGTCGCGCGCGATCAATTGCCAGCGTTCGGGAAACCGCGTGTCCAGCAAGCCCAGCGGCCCCTCATCATAGAAATAGAAAAGCCGCCCGCGCGCCGTGACCACATTCATCATACTCGGATTCCATGAATGACTCCGGTAGTAGAGCGGTTTCTCCAGCCACTGCACGGATCGCGGCGGCGCGACCCGCGCGTCGCGCGACGTCGCGTTCCCCGAAGCGTCGTGCAGAAAATGCGTCCATTCATCCATTTCCTGCGGCCACGGCTTTTCCAGTTTGCGATTGGCGATTTGCGATTGCTGAAAGAGGAACACTGCCACGCCGCCGGGACTCAGCACGCGCAGTATTTCGTCCTTGGACAAACGTCCCTCATCCGCCGGCGCCACGAGCAGCCGCGCAAGGTTGTCCGCGTAGGGCAACGCGCCGCCGCTCCACGTTTCCGCGCTCACCGGCCCATACAGCCCGGCGGCGCGGATGGTCTGGCGGGTCTTGGCGACATTGGCCGGGTCCGTGTCGAGCCCCTGCACGACAAACGCGTCGCTCGCGCGTAACGCCGCCGTCAACTTCCCATCGCCACAACCGACATGCACGACCAGTCCCCCGGTCACTCCTGACTCCTTGAGAATCTGCTGAGCCTGCTCCGGCTGCGTTCCGGCCAAGCTCGCAACCACCATCGCCAGCGTCAAACCCACGGCAAATCCCGGGGTTTTCGTTTTTCGCGATTTGCTTTTTGTGGCGTTCAGTATTTTTGCCATGTCGCTGCCCTTGGGTCATTCCTTGGTTGTGTTTTCCGCCTTTGACTGGATTTCGCGATCGATGACCCCGACGCGTTTGGCCCATGCCTCATACAGCGCCGAAAGTTCGGCCACCTTGTCAGGGCGCCCGGCGGCCAGGTCGCGCGTTTCTGTCGGATCGTCGGCCAGATGATACAATTCCCACTGGCCCTTGCGCGAACCCGTGGTGTGAAACAGCGCGCCGCGCTTCTTGTCTTCGAGTTCGAAGTTGAAACGGCGGACCAGCTTCCAGTCGCCATCGCGAATCATCTCGTTGCCCATGCGCTCGAACGCCAGCGGACGATTGCGGGCCGACGCGGGATCCAGCAGCGCGGGCAGAATGCTTTGCCCCTCCAGCGGCCTTGCCACTTCGCCGCGTGGATTGTTTTCGGGCAGCGTCGCGCCGGCCGCAGCCAGAATCGTCGGCAGAAGGTCCTGCACGTGGCCATACTGGCGCGTGTTGACTTTGCCGGCCGGCAGGCGCGCGGGCCAGCACGCCACCAGCGGCGTGCGTCCGCCGCCTTCATGCGCGAACGTCTTGCACAGGCGGAAAGGCGCGTTATTGACCTGCATCCATCCATCGCCGTGGACCGTGTCGGCGCCGTTGTCGCTCAGCAGGAAGACCAGCGTGTTGTCGAGGCCGCCGCGCTTTTCGAGCGCCTTCATCAATCGCGCGACGTTGTGATCCACTCGCTCAATCATCGCCGCATACGTGGCCATGGACTGGGCGTTTTTCGCGCGTTCTTCAGGCGTTTCGAGCAACGAGCGCGGCCACGGCTCGGGCAGCGCCGCGCTGGCCGGCAGCAGGCCGAGCGCCTTTTGCTGCTCGAATCGCCGCCGGCGCAGCGCCTGCCAGTCGGCGTTGGCGTAGATTTTCTGGTATTTCGCGACTAATTCGTCCGGCGCCTCGAGCGGCCAATGCGGCGCGTTGTAGGCGAGATAGAGAAAAAAAGGCGCGTCGCGTTTGCCTGCTTTGACGAACTCGATCGCGTGATCCGTGAAGGCGTCCGTCGCATAGAAGCCGGCGGGGAAATCCTTGTCGTAGTCCAGTGGTGTGGCGTCGAGTCGCCAGCCCGCGTTCTTGACACGCTCGGCGCTGAGTTTTTCTTTGCTGAATTGCGAGGCGCCGCTGAGGAATCCATAAAACCGCTGGAAGCCCCGATCCAGCGGCTGCAATCCCGGCGCGCCGCCCAAATGCCACTTGCCGATGGCATACGTCTGATAACCCTGCGGGCTCAGCGCCTCGGCGATGGAGACCACGCCGCGCCGCAACGGCACGTAGGCGTCATCGCCCGTCAGGGATTTGGGATTGGGATGCGAACGCATCGTTCCATAGCCGCAGCCATGGGCCGACATGCCATGCAGCAGCGAGCCGCGCGTCGGGACGCATTGGGCGTTGTTGTAGAACTGGGTGAGCAGCACGCCGTTCCGGGCCAGACGGTCCATTGCGGGCGTTTCAATTTCCGCGCCCATGAAACCGAAATCCGAATAGCCGGCGTCATCCAAAAGAATGACGACAACATTGGGAGGCGTGGCGCCGTCTGCAGCCCGCAGCAGGCCCGGCCCCAACAGCGCTCCCACGGCGCTGACGCCGCAGGCTTCGAGGAAATCTCGTCGGTTGAATGCTTGCTCTGCGCTTCTCAAATGGCATGCTCCTTGTTATGAGTTGTCTCGTGTCGCAGCGTCGGCCTGCCTACGGAAACTTGCGACCGTTGATTCGGAACGTTCACCCATCTCCATGCCTTCGGTCGCGTTTGGCGCCCACGGATATTCCGGCCCATTGACGCGCCCACGGCCGATACTGTCGGGCGATGGCCGAATCCCATCTGTCACGGCTGGGCGTCCACTTGTGCTCCAAGCCGACAGGGCCAAGCCGTCAATGCGTCCATCGGACGGTTGAGATCAAGCGAAAAGAACCGCCGCATTCAACAAGTTCCATTTCGTCAGCCTTAGCGACCCAAGTGGTGTTCGTTGTGCGCCCTTCAGGGCGTTTGACGTTCACCCAGCAGCTGCGCTCTGGACGCCCTGAAAGGCGCACTAAGAACGTTTTCCACCTCGTGAAGGGCTGGGCTGACGGATTGGGGGTCGGTCATGCGATGCGCTCGGAGCGGTTGACCCGGAGCGCTGGGGCGGTTAAACTGCTTGTCGGGTTGGGTGATGGATATTCGCCCCGAGTGTGCTCAGGGGCGGTCCGTAATCCGTCAGCCCGGTTCGCCGCACGGCGGAAATCATTTTTGGCGCGCCTTTCAGGGCGTCCGAACCGCTGGCGATGGGGCAATATCGGACGTCCTGAAGAGCGCACGACAAACAGGACACAGCCCTTGCAGGCGGACGGTTTGCGAGGCGGTGGCGCGGCGGATGTTTATTTTGAATCTGCTCAGGTGTTGTGAAGCTGTCATGGCCAGAAAACGGGGACAGGACCGGCGTCTGAAAGCGCCGCGCGAAGTCGCCGCCGTCGCGCCGAGCGCCGCGCCAGACAACATGTGTGGGCCGGGCGACGGCCATAGCGCCACCGCGGCGCCCGCGCCGGCGGAATCCTCCGCGCCCCGCACCGGCGGATGGCTGTGGTTTGCGGTCTGCTTGTGCGCGCTTGTCGTCCTGCCGGGCGTGATGTCCGTGACCTATCTGCCCAAGTCGCTGTGGGCCGCAATCGCGGTGGCGTGGGGATTGGCGCTACTGCCGTCCCGGCACGGCTTGCTGGAGGAAGAGTTCGCATCGGATTCTGGGGGGAGGCGCCTGGGGGGGGCGCGGAGACCTGGCGCGCGCTCATCCCATGCGGTTGAGTGGGGCGTGACGACGTTCGGCGCGGTCTGGCTGGCCTACATGGCGTGGGCGCTGGTGTCGCTGTTGTGGGCTGGCCAGCCGTGGGTGGGATTGGAGCGCTGGGTCGCGTTGTCGCTGCCGGCGCTGGCTTATCTGCTGGCGCGGCGGACGCGGTTCTGGCAGTCGCGCGCCTTTTGGACCGCCTTTCTGCTTCTCAACGTCGTCATCGCCGGAATTGGCATCCTGCAGGCCGCCTTTCCCACGGCAAAGGCGTTCTTCAATGATCTGCCCGGCACCGCGTCGCCGCGGACGACCATGGGCCAGCGCAATTACTCCGGCATGTATTTCACGCTGACCGTGCCGTTCGCGGCATGGGCCTATTTTTCGCTCCGAGGCTGGCGTTCGGCGCTGGGTTTCGCCGCCTTCGGTCTGGTGGTGGTGTTTCTGATGTTGACGCGCATGCGCGCCGCCTGGGTGGGATGCGCCGTGGCGGCGCTGCTGGTGGCGTGGGCCGCCCGCGACCGGTTCTGGCGTGAGCGGACCAAATCGTTCGTCTTGGCCGGCGCCGGAGCGCTGGCTGTTCTGGCCGGCAGCCTCTATACGCCCCCCAAGGCAACCGAGTTCAATCTCGGGCAAAAGGCGAGCATCGAAGGGACGCTGGACAAGTTTTTCGAGGGCGCCTCGCGTCTGACGATGTGGGCCGAAGCCTGGGGAACGACGCCGTTGCTGTGGGGCGCCGGCTTCGGAAACTACCCACTCGTTATCCGCCCTGACGGCGCCGTGATGGCGCTCGATTACGAATTGCACAACGACTATTTGCAGGCGTTGGTCGATCTTGGCATTCCCGGCGCGCTGCTGTTTGCCGCCGCAACGGCGCTGCTTTTGATGGTCGCGTGGCGGGGACGCCGCGACAGTTTGCGGCTGGC
>Ga0073932_1007521_pt1 | contig 10506 bp, 6 predicted proteins | sample DewCreD2012metaG_FD_76967 | JGI IMG/M metagenome (GOLD analysis project Ga0073932, IMG submission 76967) | Hot spring sediment bacterial and archeal communities from British Columbia, Canada, to study Microbial Dark Matter (Phase II) - Dewar... ...
AGTTAATGAGAGAGAAAATTACGCCAAAGAGTTTGATAGTGTTAAGTTAAATCAGGATGATGTTGAGAGAATAGATGAAATAGTGTCAAAATTGGAAGATGATGAAATGAGATTATTATTAAGGGATTTATTCATTAATCAAAAGAAACTAACAAAGATGAGAGGAGGGATGGGTCAGTAGGATAATAAGCAAATTTAGCCTACAAGCCTACCTATGTCAGATTACACTGCAAAAGATATTCAAGTATTAGAAGGATTAGAAGCGGTTAGGAAAAGACCAAGCATGTATATTGCCAATACCAGTTTTGATGGATTGCATCAGCTGGTAACGGAGCTGGTTGACAATAGTATTGATGAAGCTATAGCTGGATATTGCAATGAAATAGAGGTTACTATACATCCAGATAATAGCGTTTCAGAAAGTGATAATGGTCGTGGTATTCCTATTGATATGCACGAAAGTGGAAGACCTGCCCTTGAGGTTATAATGACAGAGTTACACTCTGGCGGAAAGTTTGACGGAAGAAACAGCATTGGCTATAAAGTGGCAGGCGGTTTACATGGTGTCGGTCTAACCGTTGTTAATTTTTTATCAGAATGGTTTCTAGTCGAAGTTAGACAAAATGGTAATATATATCGGCAAAGATATGAATACGGCAGACCAGTAACTGAATTGGAGGTTGTTGGTAAATCAAAAAGCACAGGAACTACACATCATTTTTTGCCAGATAAGACTATTTTTGATAGTATAGAGTTTAGTTTTGATAATTTATCAAATCGCCTCCGTGAACTAGCTTTTTTGAATAAGGGAATAAAGATAACACTTCTTGACGAGAGAACAAGTAGAGAACGTGTTTTTCATTATGAGGGCGGAATTGTTTCTTTTGTTCAGCTTTTGAATCAAAATAAAACCACATTACATAGCGATCCGATATATATTTTTAAGGAACGAGATAATGTTATTGTCGAGGTAGCTTTGCAGTTTACCGATGAATATTCTGAGCAGGTTTTCAGTTTTGCAAATAATATTAATACCCACAACGGCGGAACTCATTTAACTGGATTTAGATCATCTTTGACAAGGGTATTCAATGATTATGCAAAAAGTAGAAATCTATTGAAAGGTTCTGATGCTAGTTTACAAGGCGATGATATAAGAGAAGGTTTGACCGCTGTTGTTAGTGTAAAAGTGCCTGAACCTCAGTTTGGAGGACAGACGAAGGATAAGCTTGGAAATAGGGAAGTTCAGGGTATCGTTGAATCAGTTGTTAATGAGGATTTAGGCACATATCTTGAGGAAAATCCTTCTGTTGCAAAGGCAATAGTTCAGAAAAGTGTTATGGCAGCCCAAGCGCGTGAAGCGGCAAGAAAAGCAAGGGAATTAACAAGGCGTAAAGGTGCGCTTGATGACGCTTCATTACCAGAAACGCTGGCTGATTGTCGTGAAAAAGACGCTGAAAATAGCGAGTTATTTTTGGTTGAAGGTATTTCTGCAGGTGGGTTAGCAAAACAGGCAAGAGATAGCAGATTTCAGGCAATTTTGCCCATGAGAGGCAAGAGCATTAACGTTGAAAAATGGCGTTTAGATAAGGTGCTTGCTAATCCTACAATTAGGACTTTGATTACCGCGCTTGGAACTGGGATCGGTCAAGATGACTTTGATTTATCAAAGTTAAGATATGGCAAGGTTATAATAATGGCTGATGCTGATGTTGACGGCGCACATATAAGGACGCTTATTTTGACATTCTTCTATCGTCAAATGTCTGAACTCATTCAAAAAGGTCATCTTTATGTTGCTCAACCACCATTATACAGAGTTTATAAAGGCAAGAAGGAAAAGTATATCAACACAGAAGAAGAGATGACAAATCATCTAATTGAATTAGCCTTAGAGAATATCACAATATTTAATGTTAGATCAGAGAGACCTTATACCGATCTTCAGGCAAATCAGGTTATAGGACTTATTTATTCACTTGAAGAGCAGTTGAATAGCCTACGTCTTAGGGGCATTGATTCCGATAGATTATTTAAGGACTGGTTTGTCAATAAAACTGAAACACCACTATATAAGGTAAAAACAGGTAAGGGCGAATATTACAGGTTTGAGGGTGATTTGATTGAGGAAGAATTGGAACCTGAAAATACTGAAGAAGAAAATGAACCTGAGCAACTTGATATGCTAAATAAAGAAAATCAGACCGAAGATGAAAAAGAACCAGAAGTATTAATTGAGGAAGCCTCTGATATACACGAAATTAAAGAAATAAATCAGATTCTTGAGAAATTTGCCAAGAGAGATATTTTGCCTGCTGATCTAATTATTTCTGATGATGATAATTGGACAGAGAGTATATCTGATGAAGAGAATAGAGCAAATAAGACAGTTCTTTTTAGAATTGAAGAAAAGGACGGTTCAGAACATACTGCGTCATCAACAAAGGAATTACTTGAAAAGATTATTGAAATAGGAAAAGGCGGAATCAACGTCCAGCGATATAAAGGTCTATCTGAAATGAACGCCGAACAGCTAAGAACAACAACGATGGAACCTTCGGTGAGAACTCTTGTTCAGGTTAAGCTAGATGATGTGGTAGAAGCCGATCAGATGTTCACAACGCTTATGGGTAGCAAGGTTGAACCGCGCAGGGAATTTATAGAAAAATATGCCCTTCAAGTGACAAATCTGGATATATATGGCTCTTAATTGCCTGATAAGAAATACATTATTTATTCGGTCTGACACAATTGTTTCACGTGAAACCATTGTGTTAAATATGTTATATAGATTTTGACCATCTTTGATGAATTTATATTATATAAAATCATATAAGTAACTTTTGAAGAAGTAATATTTAAACCTCAAAATTAAAACTGGATGTAGAAAAATGCTACCAATCGGAGAAAAAATTGTTTCAAGAGATATTGAGGACGAGTTAAAAGAATCCTATCTTAATTACTCTATGAGTGTTATTGTAAATAGGGCTTTACCTGATGTTCGTGATGGGTTAAAACCTAGTATTCGCCGAATACTTTTTGCGATGCACCAAATTGGCGTAACACATGATAAGGCAACTGTTAAATGCGCGACCATAGTTGGCGAAGTCATGGGCAAATATCACCCACACGGTGATAGCCCTATCTATGGCACACTTGTCCGTATGGCGCAGGATTTTTCCATGCGATATATGCTTGTTGATGGACAAGGCAATTTCGGTTCTATAGACGGCGACCCACCAGGTGCAATGCGTTATACAGAGGCACGCATGTCGGCAATCGCTGGCGAAATGCTTACCGATATAAATAAAAATGCGGTTGACTTCAGACCGAATTATGATGAAAGACTGCAAGAGCCTGTTGTTTTGCCATCAAAGCTTCCGAACCTTATTGTAAATGGAACTTCGGGTATTGCTGTTGCAATGGCTACGAATATTCCTCCACATAATATATGTGAGGTTGTTGACGCAACAATTTTGCTATTGGAAAATCCGAATGTTTCTATTGATGAACTGATGAAAGTGCTTACAGGACCTGATTTCCCAACCGGAGGGCTAATACTTGGTCGTCAAGGCATAAGGGATGCCTATATGACTGGTAGAGGCTCTGTTGTAATGAGGGCTAGGGTGGTCATTGAAAAATCAAAAAGCGGAAAAGAGAGCATTGTCGTTACAGAGATACCATATCAGGTCAACAAGACAAAGATGAAAGAACAAATCGCTAATCTTGTTCGTGCAAAGACGATAACTGGAATATCTGACTTACGAGATGAGTCAGATAAAGATGGAATAAGACTTGTGATTGAGCTTAAAAGAGATGAGATAGCTAAGGTCGTTTTGAATCAGCTTTATAAGCATACATCAATGCAAACAACCTTTGGAGCTAATATGCTTGCGCTAGTAAATAACCAACCAAAAGTGTTAAATATCAAGCAAATGCTTCATTATTATATTGAGCATCGCATAGAAGTTATTATAAGGCGAACGAGATTTGATTTGGATAGAGCTTTGAGGCGTGCTCATATACTTGAGGGTCTAAAGATTGCACTTGCTAATATGGATGCCATTGTTGCGATAATTAGAAAGGCTGAATCCCCCGCTGATGCAAAAGATGGACTTATAGATAGATTTAAGTTCTCTGAGGCACAAGTTCGCGCCATCCTTGATATGACGCTACAAAGATTAACAGGGCTTGAAAGAAAAAAAGTTGACGATGAATATGCTGAAGTATTGATAAATATTCAAGAATTGCGTTCTATTCTCGCTAGTGATGCACTTATTAGAAATATTATAAAAAAGGAACTTCTTGAATTAAAAGAAAAATATGGTGATGATCGTAGAACCGAGATCGTGCAAGATGAAGGTGAATTCTCAATTGAGGACCTTATTGCTGAAGAAGATATGATAGTTACTATTTCACATACTGGCTATATAAAGAGAATATCGCTTTCTACATATAGAAAACAACATAGGGGCGGTGTCGGTGTTAGAGGATCAGGGGCTAAAGAAGAGGATTTTCTTGAGCATTTATTTATTGCATCAACCCATCAATATATCCTATTTTTTACAGATAAGGGAAAGTGCTATTGGTTGAAGGTATTTGAGATCCCAGAAGAAAGCAGGCTATCACGAGGAAAGGCAGTCGTAAATTTACTTCAGGTTGAACAAAATGAAAAAATAACTGCATTTGTGCCTGTTAAGGAATTTGATGATAAGCATTATGTGTTTATGGTAACAAAGAAAGGCATGGTTAAAAAAACAAATCTTTCAGAATACTCCAATCCTATGGGGCGAGGTATAATCGCCGTAGGGCTTAAAGATGATGATAATCTTATGGATGTGAAACTAACTGATGGTAATCAAGACGTTATAATAGTTACACATAATGGTATGTCAATAAGATTTTCAGAAACAGAAGTTAGACCTATGGGAAGGCAAGCCATAGGGGTTAAGGGAATTTCTCTAAGCGCAAAAGATTCTGTTGTAGGTATGTCAATTGCTGATGAAGCATCAACTCTCTTGGTTGTCACAGAAAAGGGCTATGGCAAACGTACCGATATGTCAGAATATAGAAAACAAGGACGAGGTGGCAAAGGCATTATCGCAATAAAGACAAGTCTTAGAAATGGTGCTGTGGTAGGCATGAAAAGCGTTACAGATAGCGATGAGCTTATTGTAATGACAACAGGTGGAATGATTATAAGATTACCAATTAGTGGAGTTAGGTCTATTGGAAGAAATACTCAAGGGGTTCGGCTTATAGCTTTGCAACCGGATGACTTGGTAAGCGATATAGCAAGAGTCGCTATATCAGAAGATAATGAGAATGATATAGAAAAAAATGGCGATTCTATATCTCTTCTCAATAATACAGATGAATTAGAAGAGGATGAGTAATATTTCTTTGAGTCTCATTCTTTTGTTAATAATCATATATACTTTTGGGAGATTACAATGTTTGCTTTATATTATCCAAAAAAGCATGAAGAAAAAATAAAACCTAATAATATAAGTATTTATTGCTTGTTGTTATTTATCTATGTTGGTCTTATTTTTTCTATTCCATATTCATCAAAGGCTCAAAATGAAGAATCTAATGAACTATTTAATATATTACCAATAAGTGACCCCAATATCCATGTTTTTTCAGCAGTTTCAAAGGCAATTTATTGGGAAAAAATGGCAGAGATTGCTAGATCCGTTGGTGATAAATCTGCTGAAAATAGCAACTATAACATGGCATTGGTTTTTTTTAATGAGGCAAACGGATTGGATACAAGATCAGCTTTTCTATATACAAAAATCGCTGAATTATCGATGAATATTGGTGATTATAAGAAGGCAAAATCAAATGTTGAAACTGCTTTAGAATTTGACCCAAATAATGCAGATGCACGTTTTTTATATGGTTCAATTAAATATAAGATAGAGCAAGATAAGGCTGGCGCTCTTGAGGAGTTCAGGAAATCCGCCGAAGCTAATCCGGAGCATTTACGAGCGCAAATTTACCTAGCTTCATTAGCTTATGATGCTGAAGAATATCATTTGGCAGCAACTGCTTATTCAAGCTTGATAAAAATGCGTCCCTATGATGCAGAGCTTCGTTATCGTCTAGGTATATCATATTCCAAATCTGGAGAGATAAACAAAGCCATTGAGGAAATGAAAGCCGCTACGATGATTGATGAGAATCATCTTGACGCACATTTTCAGTTAGCGCTTATGTATGCAAATTTAAATAGAAACCGCGAAGCTATTGAGGAATGTCTTATTGTAATTAAACGGGTGCCTCAATATCCTGATGTATTGCTTCTATTGGCTCAGCTTTATACCGCAAATGAAGAATATGATAAGGCAATATCAATAGCAAATGAGTTAATAAGCAAGAAAAACTCATTAAAAGAGCATTTACTTGCTGAGGCATATTATAAGATGGGTATGGCATATAAAGAAAAAGGTGATATAAAAACTGCATATAAAAATTTTGATTATTCCATTGAGCTATATAATAGTGCAATGCAGAAGGACCAAAAAAACATAAACTTGAACTTTGATATAGCGATAGTTTATGATGCAAAGGGCAATATTGAAATGGCGAAAAAGCATCTTGGCAAACTTATCTGGCTCAAACCTAATGATGCTGAAGCCTATAATTATCTGGGATACTTGCTTGTTGAAAACAATGAAGAATTAGAATTAGCAATCGGTTATATACAGAAAGCATTAGCTATTGATCCTAATAACGGAGCTTATAGAGATAGTCTTGGTTGGGCATATTTGAAAGCTGGTAAGTTAGACGAAGCAATATCTGAACTTGAGAGAGCTGCCGAATTATCCCCCTATGATCATGAGATTTATGAGCATCTTGGTGATGCCTATTTAACAAAAGGAGGCGAATATACACAAAGAGCTATTCAAGAATGGGAAAAGGCTCTTGAGTTAAAACCAAATAAGGCAAAACTTAGGCAAAAATTAAATAACCTCTATGCCCAGATCAATTCTGGAAATATGCTGGAAAAATAGAATTTTGGAGTTTTCTTACTTATTGAGACTATTAAGATGATATATGACCATCAGAAAGCAAAGGTGACATGTGAAAATTGGGGCGATGAATAATCCTATGGGCGATTTAATTAAGGAATTGCAGTGGATCGGGGAAAACAAATTCGATTTCGTTGATCTAACACTGGAGCCTCCAGAAGCTTATGCCGGTAATATCAACATCGATTCCATAAGAGAAATATTGGAAAAATACGAGCTTGAGGCAATAGGTCATACCGCATATTACTTGCCATTAGCATCGCCCTTTAATAGCTTCTGCGAATTAGCTTTGAGGGAATTATGCAATTGTTTTGAAATATTTCATGCACTAGGCATATATAAGGTAAATATACATGCAGATGAGCAATCAGCACACATTTTTAGCAAAGATCGTGCCTTAGCAAGGAATATAAAATCAATAAAACTTGCCACCCAAGAAGCAATAAAATATGACATAGAGCTAATGATAGAAAATACAATGAGGCTGTTTGGCAATGCAGAGGAACTCCAAATGCTTTTTGATAAGGTCCCAGAACTTAAATTTCATCTCGATGTTGGTCATGCCAATCTCAATACAGATGAAAACAGGACAGAGGAATTGCTTAAGAACTTTCATAGGAAATTGAGCCATGTGCATTTTTCAGATAATAAAGGTGGAACCACAGACCTACATCTGCCTTTGGGGGCTGGTCTAATTAGCTGGGATAAAGTGATAAATAGTCTAAAAAAATATGAATATGATGGAACAATTACCTTAGAAGTATTCTCTCGGGATAAACGCTATCTCCTAGCAAGCCGAGATAAAGTATATGAACTATGGAATAAAAATGAATGAGTAAATTAATTAATATAAACAATTGTATCTTAACTTTTACTGCATTGTGCCATTTGTTTCACGTGAAACAAATGGCTTTTTATTGCTTCATTCTTTTTTCTGTGCCTCACCAGTCATCGGAACAAATCTAACTGGTATAATGTCTGCCTCAATAATTCCCTGTTCTGTTTTCTTTATCAGCTTCAACTCCTGATATTCTGAACCCACCGGTATGACCATTCTCCCACCGATCCTAAGTTGTTCTATTAATGGCTGTGGTATATGATCTGGCGCAGCAGTAACTATAATTCCATCAAAGGGCGCATATTCCTTCCATCCCTGATAACCATCACCATATTTTACTGTTATGTTCTTGTAGCCCATTTCTGATAAACGCTTCTCTGCGGATTGTGCCAAAGATTTAACTATCTCAATTGTATATACCTGCTCCACTATCTCTGCCAAAATAGCAGCCTGATAACCAGAACCTGTACCAATCTCAAGCACCTTCTCCTTGCCCTGCAATTCTAACAACTCCGTCATTATTGCCACTATATACGGTTGCGATATTGTCTGCCCCTCTCCAATTGGTAATGGCTTGTCATCATAAGCATTTCCCTGCATAATATAAGGAACAAATAAATGACGAGGAACTTTTATCTTTGCATCTATCACCCGCTTATCTCTTATACCACGTGTAATTATCTGCTCATTAACCATTTTCCTTCGCATTAAATCATATTCATCTTGATCAAAACATGAACAAAAAGTTACTAATAATATACCAGATAATATCAAAAAAAGGATACGCATTTCATTCATCTCCCTCTTGATAAAAAAATAGCTGTGGGTTCTATAACACCACAGCTATTTGAATTAGTAAGCACTAATTATAATCTGAACGATCTGCTATGCCCCCATATTTCATGGCATATACTACCAAGTTTGACATGAATTTATATACCTCAGGTGAGTATCGATAGCGTAATTGCGTGTGACTTGGTATCTCAACAGTTTCGATTGCACATAAATAATCTTTTCTGCTGACTATTACTGCCAACCTTGTCCCAATTCTTATGCCCTGTAAATATGGGAATACAGCACCTTTCCCTTCATTCTCAGAACCCCAGAACATCTCACTACCACGAGGCGCACCAGATAAATTATAATAGCAACTAAAAATCTCATCAGTTCGAGCTATATTCTCTAGTGAATATTCGGGCAGAATTTCTTTTAGTATCGCTTTTACCTCATCTGCAAATAATCCCTTAAAACCACAATCATCGAAGAATAACATCCCGCCCTTTTCTATCAAATACTTTCTTAGTCCCACTTTCTCAGCATCCGACAATGCTGTATCTAGTTTCCCGCCTCTTCTCTCTGGCTGGGTCAAATTATTCTCAATTGTTACTGACCTATCATGTCCCGTCATGATTAATAAAGGCGACTCAAATAAACGTGGATCATCAAGAGTTAATACTCCACCCGCAACCTTCATGTCTGCATGTATCCGAGTATTTTTATTCAGCCAATCAACTAAGCCCGTTAATGCACTTGGATCTTGCCACCAGTCTGATAATCCATGCTTTACACGAACAAGACGTATATGTCCTGAAATATTATTTCCTTTACCTATAAGCATTCCACCAAGTTTGTCATCTGTAAGTTTTGTCGGTGATTGAATGTTCTCTGGAAGAAGATTCACCTGAGGGGCAGAACCTTGACTAAGTATTGATAATCCTCCTTTTCCGCCCCCACCTCCACCTGCTCTCGTTTTACCTGTTACCAATCCCCTTCCCACCTGTATTCCATCACCAGTATTAACAGGCGCCGACATTGGTATCCCACTCCCAGGTGTAATTTTGGCAATGGTTGATACCTCTGGAATTACACCCATATCTTGTATGCCTTTTGTATTTAACTCAATGCTCTTCATTACAGAATTTCGAGCAGGTGCTATGACCTCTGCTATTGTTGCCGACCTTATCCCTTCGCTTGCCGATGTTGTTATATCCGAAACGACCTTTGGAACGGTTCTTCTTAAATATGATTCATCAACAAGTGGGCGTGGAATTATTATATTCTGATCTTCCATCTCTATCCATGCGACATCTATTGCAGATTCTGGCGCATGGCTTGTTACTGTTATATATGAAGCTAATATCAATACAAAAATTATATGTAATATTGCTGATATTATAAATGAATCGAGACTCCTTCTGTTTTTCTTCTCGTATAACATATATTCCTCCTATCATATTTTCTGTTTTTCTGTCTGTTTCATTTAAATACACTTAGCCAATATTTTCTTTATCTTCAAATTCGATTAACGTTTTTTCTTTACTTTTGATTACAATAATAATATATCATAATATTGGCAAGTTTAATATTAAATGTTGTTTTCTATATAAACAATGTTTTGTAAATATTTAATCCCAATTGTATATTATGTAATTTGAGGGTAGGAATCAATGACTAGATCTATTAGCAAGTCTTTCTTTTATATCTTCAATATCGGGAATACCCTCAGTGCCTTTTTTTTCAACGACAAAAGATGCAACACAATTTGCAAATATCGATGCCTCATAGGGATCCTTTGTCTCCTTGTATTTTATCAAAAATGCAGTTGCAAAAACATCACCAGCACCAGTA
>Ga0073932_1007532_pt1 | contig 10496 bp, 8 predicted proteins | sample DewCreD2012metaG_FD_76967 | JGI IMG/M metagenome (GOLD analysis project Ga0073932, IMG submission 76967) | Hot spring sediment bacterial and archeal communities from British Columbia, Canada, to study Microbial Dark Matter (Phase II) - Dewar... ...
ACGACCGCGGCCAGCGTGCTGTGAAAATCTGGCGTCAAACCGCGCTTGCGCGCTTCCATGCAAAGCTCACGGGCCTGGCGTGCTTGCTGTTCGCTCGCACGCGCGACCGCCTCCGATACATTGCCCACGGCTGCCGCACCGCCCCGCGGCGCCGTCGGCGGCATGGGCAAATCGGCCGGAGCCCGCACGGCCTGCGAACGCAAGAGCTCAAGCGAGCGCTCGAACTCCTTGTCGGACGGGCAGCGCTCATAGCGCAGCCGCTGGAACGTTGCTTCCGTGTCAATCAGATAGCCTTCCCGCCGCAACGCCTCGATCCGGGCGTATCGCTCCAGGTCGCGCAGCTTGGCCCCCTCGCCGCGGAGCTGGGACTCGACGATTTCCAGACGCCGGATCAGCGGCGCCATCGCCGCTTCCAGGGCCGCGCGGAGCTTGGCCACTGGGTCGTTGGCCGGCAGCTCCGTCACCGCCTCGGCCGGCGCGGCATCGTCGGCGGCGTATGACTCCGACTTGTCCTTGTCCTTGTCCTCCTCGTCGTCCGCGGGTGGCGAGGCGCGGCGGCCGGATGCGTCCGGTCCCGCAGGCGGCGCTTCCTGGCCAGCGGACGCTTCGACGTCCGCCGTCTCCTCTTCGGCAGGTTCCGGCTCCTCCTCCGCAGTGCCGGCCGCCGCGTCCTCTGGCGCTGGGGTCCCGCTTGCGTCCTTCGGGGTTTCCGGCTCGATTTTGACGGCTCGGTCGTCCTGCGCCTTCTGCTTGGCGGCCTGAACCCAATCCAGGCCATCGAGCGCTTGCAGCACGGCCTTCACGATCTCGTCCACGTTGAGCCCCGTTGCGATGGTCTTCGTCGGCATGGCGTATGCTTCCCGTTTGGATTGTGGCGAGCTGCCGGCCTTTGCCGCGTTTGCCGCGATGGGGCCCGGCAGGCACGTACTAGTCGCCGAGGGATGCGCGGCTGCATACTTTTCGACCACGACCCCGGCACGCTCGGCGCTGTACACGAGCCCCAGGTCGAGGCGCGGCGTCTCGGCGCCCAGCAGGGCAATCGGGTCCAAGTACATCTGGTCGTAGTCACCTACCAGCCAGAGCTCCGCGCTCCGCCGCGGGTAATGCTTCAGCAGGTCGCGAAACTCCGGGAAAATCCGCAGGTCGGCAAAGATGCACCACTTGGCGCCCTCGCCTTCCCCCAGACGCCCGACGCGGAACGGACCGGCGAAACCGACCACCTTCGGCGGCGTCGCGCCGGCCGCCAAGGCGTCCCGGTCGGGCGTGTGTCCGATGGTCACCGCAGCATAGTCGCCCGTCTGCTGGATGCGGCGGTTGCAGCTTTCCGCCAGCCGCTCAAGGTTCTCACGGTTGAAGATCAGCGTCCGGCCATTGCGGGCCTTCGTGATGTGCTCGGCGAATACCGGCACGTCACGCAGGATATACCAGCGCTGCCTTGTCGCGGTCGGGCTGGCGGTGGCCGTCGGCATCGTCCGTGACTCCAGACTCCTACGCCTCGCATTCTCCCTTGATCCTCCCCTCCGTCAAGCGCCTCCCCATTCCGGGGGATCGCTTGCGGGCGGCTCATCGGCGGGATTTCCGGCCCCTGCGGCGGCTGGCTGTTCGTACGGATCGCGGAGCACCTCGTCCTGCGTGGTCGGCTTGGTGAGCCCCACCATGCGGTACACGTCCTCGCTGCGGATGCGCAGCCCGAGCTTGGCGGCGCGCTCGATGGCTTCGAGCCGCTCGGCCGCGTCCTCGCTCTCGGTGTCGATTTTGAACCGCAGCGGAAGGTCGGTCCGCCGGAAATTGAACGCCAGCAGCGGGCGCAGCAGATCGGTCGTGATCGTTTCCTCCAGGTTCACGGCGTCGTACCGGACGATTTGCAAGAACGTTGCCAGGTGGATGTCGGCCAGGTTCGAGCCCAGGCCCGTCGAGCCCGCCTCGCTGGTCAGCGTCTGCCCCATGATGTACCGCTTGATCAGATGCCCGAAGTATTCCGTGATGATCGTTTTGAGGGCCTCGGCCCCCGCCATCGACGGCTCGATCCGGTCGTAGGTGGGCGTGAAACTGTCCCCTTCCATGATTTTCGGGACCAGGATTTGATTGATGTTTGCGCGGCGCTCTTCGGCCGCTTTCACCACCGCAGCCCGCGCTGCCGGATTGCCCCACGGATAGTACCAAATCTCGAACCCCAGCGCGGAGCGCTCCATGTATTCGATCAGCCAGGCCAGCGTTTCCTGCTTCTGAAACCACGTGGCGTAGATGCGGGAGCGCAAGCCCACGCCATGCAGCCGGTCGGCGGAATAGGGGACCTCGAACTCGCCGTCCTCGATGCTGTGCGTATGCACCGCGAGCAGCGGCCGCTGCCACGGCTCCAGGAAATACGCCAGCCCGCGGTCGGTGGCTTCGACCTTCCATCTGCCGGCCACCATGTCGCCGGCCTTGTAAGCCGAGCCCACAAGGATGCCGATTTGCCACGCTTCGGCGTCCGCTTCGTCCTCGGCATCCTCGGGCACGCGATAGACGATCTTGTCGCCATGTACGGGCCGCCACGCATCGACCACCAAGCGCAGCCGCGAGTGCACGTACCGCCAGCGCCACCGCTGCGCGACGGCGTAGCGCCCGTAGAAAACGGCGTGCAGCAGGTTTTCGCGATAGGCGGTGAAGCGCGGAATCGCTTCGAGGCAGCGCGTCACGTCGGCCGCCAGCGCACGCTGCACCGGGTCGGACGGGTCATGCTCGATGTGCCAGCTCAAGAGGGCCACGGCGCGCTGCCTCGCCTCGACGCACTCCATGATCGCCAGGTCGTTGCGCATCGCGCGAGCGTTCTCGCGCGAATGCAGCAGGGCCTCGTCGGCGATGCGGTACACTTTGGCGAGACTGGTGGCCATGCCGGCGAACGTCGCCACGTGCGGCAGCACCATCTGCCCATTGGCCGGCTGTTGCGACGGGTCTTGCTCGGCGAGAAGCTGTCCCAGGTCCATCATGATCGGCATGGGTCATCCTCCTAGGCCGCGGCGTCCGTCCTTGGGCGGACGGCCTGGGCGCAGTACCGGGGCCAGCGGCCGGACGAGCTGCTCCGGCAATGGACTGGCAATCAGACGGCTTTTGTCGGTCCACACTTGCCGCTGGATGTAGGCCTCGCCTAGCGGCGTCAGCGTGGCCTTCCGCGGCACGTAACCGGCTTCGATGCCCACCAGGGCGTAGTCGTAGCGATGCCCGCTGATCGTGCCACGGATGCGGACGTTGTCCCAGAGCCACTTGCCCTTGCTGGCCGCGGCCAGGAATTGCAGGAATCGCCGGGCCGGCACGTGAAAATACGCATAGATCGACCCGGGCCGCCGGGAATTGTCCTTGTGGCTGTGCCGCCCGACGAACCGCACCATCAGCGTGTGACTGTCGTTGTCGTAGCCGATGCTGTAGATGTTCGAGCTGCTGACCGGGACCATTTCGGCCGTGACGATGGGATGATTCGCCGGGAACGTGATCCACTGGCCGTCCACGTTGACCGGCACGCCGCCCCGGCCGCCGCCCGGCGGCGTCGGCCCGCGTCCACCGCCCGCGCCACCACCGCCACCAACTCCACCAAACCCTCCAAACCCTCCGGGTGACCAGCCGCCACCGCCGCCCGTCCCGCTGGGTCCACTTGGGGGCAGCGCGGGCGGCGCGTGGCCGGCTGTCGCCGATGGCGGGGGCGGCTGCTGCGGCGGGATGCCCCGGATGAGCCGGTCGATCCACTCGGCCAGGTCCGCCTCGGACGCCCAGCCCTCGTCGAGCACGGCCCGCAGCAGGGCCTCCAGGTCGGCCGCCCGTAGCTCCAGGCCGCCGCTACCGCCACCGCCGGCCCGGGCCGCCGGGATGATCGGCCGCGTGGCCAGACGCGCCGTCTGCCCCGCGCCCGTCTGCCCCGCGGAAGCCGGCCGCTGCGACCTAGCCGCCTTGGTGCGCGGCGCCGCGGGGCGGGTGCGCATCCCCCGCACAATCCGCCGCAGCCCCTCCAGGGGCGCTCGTAGGTACCGCGGCAGCGGCATCGTCTGTCCCTCCGTGGCCTTGCCCCTATTGTAGCGGCCGCCCGGGCCAGATCGCGGACCGCCGGGGCCTGGGCGTCAGGGTCGGCTGACTCACGGGCCGGGTTTCGCCCATCCCGCACGACGCGATCAGGTACCGCAGGGCGTCGCAGGCGTCGTCATCGCGCTTCAGCGGCACAGGTGACGCCACGGCCGGATTGATCGCACTGCCGGACAGCGGCGAGCGCGACCGCCGCCAGCGATACTTGCGCATCTGTTCGATCAGGTGGCGGCAGCGTGACGAAATCCGCAGCCGCGGCCGCCCCGTGACCGGGTGCGGCTTAAGCAGCAGCCGAACCGCGTTGATCCCATCGTACACGCGATTTGATGCCGGGACCGTGGGGACGCCATACTGCCCGAAACTATAGATTTCCCCGGGGCGGCTGGGGTCGGCGAAGTTCATGCCGTAGTGCGGGTCGTCCGTCACGATCCGCTGCACCGCCCGGCCCTCGACCTGGTCGACGCACGTAGGCCAGCCCCAGCTCGCACAGCGTCGCACCACTTCCTGCGCCAGGTCGTACGTGGTGCGCGACTGGTCGCAGTCCCATAGCTCGTCGTAAACGATCCAGTCGCCCGCGCCATCCATCGCCGCCCAGACTGTGACGTGGGGATGCTCGACCGACGATCCCCAGTCCGTGCCCAGAAAATGCCAGCAGCCCGGCGGGATGCGCACCTCGGACTCGTCCACCACGTGCAGCTTCACGTTGAAGGTCGGATAAATTGCTCCCTCGAACGATGCCAGCACGCCGCGCAGCCGCGTTTCTTTGAGCTCTTCGGGCGTGGTGGCCAGAAACGCCTCGATGGCCCCAGGTGCCAGGTTTTCGCGATTGCACTCGGTATTGCCCCGGTAAAATCCCCAGCCCGGCGGCGGCTCTTCCATGATCCGCTCCAGCCACACGCACAGGTCCGGGTCCAAGGGCGTGAACTCGGCGAACTGCCCGCCCGGGAAAAGGTAGTCGCGGCAACGCACCAGCACTTCCGTGAACAGGTCGGCTGGGAACTGCTCGGAGAACCAGAAGCCGCCGATGGACGCGCCTTGCAGCGCGCGACGCCCCATTTCAAACGACTTGAACTCGATCATCCAGTTTTTCCCGTCGTCCCCTCCTCGGGACGCGGGCCATGGGAGCAGCGGCACCATCCGCGGATGATTGGCTTTCTTCTCGTGCCAGCTCACCCGCGCCCAGTCTATTTCGGAGGGCGGCAGGTGGCCGCGGCCGAGCAGCTTTTCCTTCCAGAGCACCTCGCCGGCAACGTGCATCGTCTCCGTGAGAATCCAGAAGGGCGTATCACGCCGCGGCGGCGGCTGGCGCGCCAGCAGGAATCGTGCGCACTTGGCCGCGGCGGCCTCGGTTTTCCCGGACCCGTTGCCGGCAATGAAAAACGCCACCACGTCGCGCGACTCGACGAAAGCCTGCTGCTCGTCGCCCAATTCCGGCCGGTTCGGCCGCGGCCGAAAAGTGAAATAGGCCAGCTCGCGGCTGCGCGCTGCGTATTCCGTCAGCCACGTATCGCCCAGCACGAGCTCCGCCGCTCGCTAATCTTTGGACCGTGCTTTGGCATCGAGTAACGTTAGCAGCCGCGATGCCGCTTCCGCAGCCAGGGCCTGCGGCTCCGCGCCCGCGACGCGGAACGCCGCGTCCGCCGCTTCCCGGGCCGTCAGCTCCCGCACCAGCTCCAGCTCAAGCGTGATCGCCTTCACCAGCGCCTGCGCCAGGGCCGCGCGGTTGGCCTCCGGATCGTCGAGCGCTTCCCATAGCGTGCGGCGCAGCGTCGTGAGCTCGTAGAAAAAATCGGCCAGCGACCGCCGCACTTCCTCGCGGTACAGGGCCCGCGCGCGGCACAGATGCCGCCACACACTCGACCGCGACACGCCATACTGCGCTGCGATGGCCGTCAAACCGCGGCCTTTCGCCCACGCGGCCAGCAGGTGCGGGTAGTCGCGCACCGTCAGCGCTGGCGGTGGACCAGCGCCCCCGTTGTCTTTGCGCTTCGCCTTGCTTTTCGGCTGGCGCGGCCTATCGCCGCCGCTTGCGTCCTGCTTGGGCTTCCGCGGCAGATGGCACGTCCTCCTGCGCTGCGGCGGCTGCGTCCGGCTCTGACTGATCGTCGTCCGCCTCGGTCATGGCCACGAGCTCCGGCGGCCGCGGCTGCGCCAGTCGCTCCGCCTTCGCTTTGAGCTGCGATGCCGACTCGGTCATCTTCCGGCGCAGGTCGAGAATATGCCGATTGACCGGCGCGATCCATCCGGGCCCGGTGTGCGTCCCCGGCCGTGAGATTTCCTCGGCCAGTTTGACGTAGTCTGGGTTGCCGTACTCGTCCAGAAACCCGTAGATCAAACAGATTTGGTACCGCGGGACGTTTTGCCGCAGCAGCTCCTCAATCGGTTCGACCGACTTGAGCGCCGGAAGCTCAGCCTGCGTCTGGTGCTCCACGACGCGACCTAAGGCGTGCCAGAGCTCCGGCGGCGGCAGCAGCGACGGGTCGCCCAGCAGGTCCTGATCGCGCAAGAACTCCCGCCACACTTCCGCAAACTGCTCGATCAATCGCTCGATGGGTTCGGCCCGCTCCGGGACCACCATTTCCGCTTGCTCGGCCAGCAGCGTCAGCGCCCGATGCAAAGGATGATCGGGCACCAAAGACGCCGTCGGCTGATCCAGCCACCGCTCCCATTTCGTCCGCACGTCGTCAATCAAGGCCGCCAGGAATTGCCGCCGCTCCTCGGTCACGATCCGTCCTCCATGTTTACCCACGAATCAAACGCACCAGCACGTACAGGGCCAGAATTGCGACCAGCGCCCAGGCCAGCGATTCCAGCCGCATCGGCAGCCACAGCCACCACCTCATCCACTGCCACGCGCTCACGCAGAAGGCGGCGACGGCGGCGGCTGCCCGCCCGATCCACCCGCCACCTTGCGGATGACGGCCACGATCCGGTCCGCTGTCTGGTCGTCGATCAGCATTCGGACGCCGCTTTGCTTCGCGAGGTCCCGATAGAGCATCCAGACGTTGCTCAGCGTCAATAGCAGCAGCAGCACCGTCTGCGTGCTGGGTAGCATGTTGCGCAGCAGGGCCACGATCAGCGGTGCCAGCGCGTCCTGCGGACCCGCTGGGTTCGGCGGCGGACTGGGCATCGGCGGAACCTGAAAAGGGACCGTGGGCTCCGGCAATGGCGACGGCGGCGTGGCCGGCGGACGCCAGCCGCCTTCCGTCTGCCCGGTCGCACCGCTGGGCGGCTCGGCGCTCGCCTGGCCGATTCCGCCTTTCGCCAGCCCCTGCTCATGCTCTTTGCTTTGCTGCGTCTGCTTCCACGCCCGATACTGCGGCGCGACTTTTTTCGTGTACGCCCGGATGGCCGCTCGGATTTCCTGATCGAGCTTCTGCGGCTCCAGGTATCCTTGGCGCAGGTACACGACTGTCGCGGGGTCCCCAAACGCCCGGTTCAGCGGCGGCTGTATGATCAGCACGGGAAACTGTTTGAGCTCGAGCCCCTTCCAGCGCCACTTTTGCGACTCGTCCTCGAACTGGAAGACTTGCCAGTGCGCCCACGACTCCTTCGGGTCTTTGACGTTCACCCAGGGCTTCAGGTACGGGCTCGACGCGAAATCCGCGCGCATCTTTTCGCACCATGGGCAGCCGCGCGTCACCACCAGCGTGAAAAACCACTTGTGGCTATCGTCTGGCGGCGGGGCCACCGCCTCGACGAACGCCAACGTCCCCTCGTCCTCGACCCCTTGTGTCCCTGCGACGTGCTCCACCATCGCCCCACGCCGCAGAATCTCTGCCACCGCGGCCGGCGGCACGTCGCGGCCCTCCGGCTGGCTCGCCACGGCCGCCAATACCAGCACCGATGCCCAGATCGCGCTCATCGTCTGCCCTCCCTGCGTTTGGGCTCGCTGCTGGCCACCTGGCCCCCGCCAGCGCGGGCCTTCCCTACTGCCACCACGCGACGATTTTCGGCGGCGGCGGTCCCGGCGGCTCGTCTGGGATCACGACCCACGGCCCGCTTGCCATGTGCAGCCGCCGAAACTCCTCCTCCGTGTACTCGTCGATCCGCCAAGTGCTGTTATTGTTGCAGACTTTCCACGGTTTCGCATCCGTGGGCACGTATCCATAGAGCGTCTGAAAATGGGCGCGGCCCGCCCCGATGGCCGCAAAACGCCCCGTCTGCGCCGCCCAAATCATCCAGGGCCGAGTATCCTCGAAGCTGGTCCCCGTGACGTTGTACATCTTCATGCCCCGCTCCCGGGCGTACTTCGCCACGCGGCCCGGCCATGACCCGCCCCGCTGCGCCGGTCCGTATTCCGTGTCCCATAGCACGTAGGTCCAAGCCGGAAGGTTATTCCACATGCCCACCATGCCGATGCTGCATTGAACGCACGACCCATCGGGGTTGCGGAACCACGCCCGATACTCCGGCGGAATGTCCATCGTCGCGGCATGCTCGGCCGCGGCAGCAGCAGCAGTCGATAGAGCGAGCAGAAGCACGAAACCGGCCGCCATGTACCGCACCAGCGCGCACACGGCCTCCACCACGTGCGGCGGCGGGCCGCCATCATCGGCGGCGATTTCGTGGACTTCCTCCACAATAGCCGACCACCGCGCCGAGCCCAGCCCGCGCGACTCGTTCACCGCCAATAGCAGCCGGCAGACGATCCGATGCGCCAGCGTGGCCGCTTCCCCTTCGTCCGCCGTCGGCTTGACGACTTCCACCAGCCGATAGATCGCATCCTTGGCGAGCATTGCGCGACCTCCGTGTGCGTGTGCGCTCATTATAAGGACCGCGGCGCGCCGCGTTGCAAGCCGCTACGATTGACTGCCTGCCCACCCCGCCAGCGTGATAAATGCCCCCGGTTTTCACTGCGGCACACACACTGCGCGTGTCAATCTTCAGCCGGGGCAATCCAAATCGCCGTCCGCCATGTCCCGTCCCGCTCTTCCGCCCACACCTTGCGCACTAGCGCCTCGACCACCTGCGCGTCGTCCTCGTACACGATGCCCGTCAGGGCGTCGCAGACCGCACGGAGCAGTTTGTCCACGTCGCCCGCCAGCCGGCCCGGGCGCCGGTGCCGCAGACCTTGCGCCGACAGGCCGCTGCGGCGGTAATGCGATTTCGGCCGCGGCACCCGAATCAGCACGGCCAGCTTGACCGGGCCGCGCGTCGGCGGCCGCTGCCACTGCCCCCGCGCAATCAGTCGCACCGCCAGCCGCCAGTCCTCGACCTGCCGGCCCCCGTCGTGTGTCACACGCACGCCTAGCGACCCGTCACGGCGCCGGAACGGGAATGCGCGCATGCTCCCTTGCGTCTTCGGCTTCGGCCCCTCGATCATCAACTCCACCGGCCCCGCCAACTCGTCCCTGTCGGCAACCATGCCCACCCCTCCCTGAAAAACGCGCCCCTCGCGCCCCTGTTGGTCGCAACTTGTTGGCCAGTCATAACTTACTCAGGGGCGCGTCAGCCGCAGGCCGCCCCAAACTCGCCCCAGTCGCCATCGCACGCGCCCCTGCGTAACTCGTTGCCCTCGAATAACTTGCGCTGGACAGGGGCGCCAGGGGCGCGTTTTAGGGACAGCCCCGGGGCGTACCGCTCGGCGACCGTTAGCAGCTCAATCGCGTCAAACACCCTCCGACCATCGCTGCGTCTGGTCGCAAGTCCAAACTGCGAAAGGGTTTTCGACACCTGGAACCCATTGATCGGCCGGCCGTGCCTGTAGTCGCGCCATGGTCGGTCGTCCATCTCGGCCAGGGCCACGGCCAGGTCGGCCGGCGTCCACCGGCAGCGGGCATCGTCGGCGACCAGCCCCGCCACGTCCCGCAGCAGGGCGACGGCCAGGTCCTGCTCGTCCTGCTGCGCTCCAGCCAGGGCCACCGCCGCCTGCCGGGCCGTCAGGCCCCACCACGCCCCGGCCAGGTCGGCCAGGGCCAGCAGCGGCCGCCAGGAATCAGCCTCCCGGTCGTTGAGCGCCTCCGGGCAGGGCGGATCGTCCGTCGGCTTCAGCCGCTCCCCCTCATCCAGCGACCACCGCCGCAGCTTGCGGGCGATGATCGCCCCTCGGGCCAGGGCGTCCCGGTCGAGCCGCACGCAGTGTGCCCCTGGCGGCTTGCGATGCAAGGTCAGGATGATGCCTCGGTCCTCGATGGTCGCGGGCAGCCGACCGATCCCCGCCAAGAGCTTCGGGCCAAACACGCTGAACCGGCGCGGCAGAAGACTTTCCCCATCCAGCCGCACCACATAGGCCGTGTCGCGTGTGTGGCCAGCGTTGAGCAGGCCGCGAAGCTCCTCGCTGTCAGCCAGGAAGGCGTCCACTTCGTCAATAACCAGCGTCGGCTGCGCCATCTCGACGACGCGATAGAGGGCCGCCGGCGAAATCGAAACCGCCGCCAGCACCCGCGGCAGCATCGACGCCACCACCCGGACCAGGGTTGTCTTCCCGCAGCGCTTCGTAGGCG
>Ga0073932_1007536_pt1 | contig 10490 bp, 13 predicted proteins | sample DewCreD2012metaG_FD_76967 | JGI IMG/M metagenome (GOLD analysis project Ga0073932, IMG submission 76967) | Hot spring sediment bacterial and archeal communities from British Columbia, Canada, to study Microbial Dark Matter (Phase II) - Dewar... ...
ATATCCTTGGTCTCTACGGAGAGTATACCACTACCGTTTACGGAGACTAAGGCCTGTTTTTGAACAGTCATAGGCGTTTTTAGATCCCCACGGTCTAAAGCCGTGGGGATTTTTTAAGAATCCTCCATGAAAGAGATAAAATTTTTCACTCCCCTTAATGTCCTCCCCCGCATAATAAAAGATTTGGCCGCGCATATGCTGCTTGCCGTCTTCGGAAGCCTGGCGGTTTTCCTTGCCTCTAAGAATGCCGTTTATTCGGCTGTTTTTTTCGCCGCAGGCCTGCTTCTTGACCTCGACCATCTTCTCGATTACGTGATTTATTTCCGCGGCAAGCTTAATGTCAGCGCTTTCCTGAACGGGCTTTACGTTAAATCGGGGAAGGTGTATGTCTTCCTGCATTCCTGGGAGATACCGATACTGATTTTGCTTTCTCTCAGCCTGACTGCTTCGCCTCTGGTTTTCGTGCTCTTTCTCGGCCTGGCCAGCCATCTGGCGATAGATAACATCCAGCGCCAAAACCCGTTTTTTTACTTTTTCTTTTACCGGTTGTCGAAGAAATTCAATACGGATATCCTTCTGCCGGAATATAATACCGTGCAGGGCAAGGAGCTTTTTGAGAAGATGTATGCGTCTGTTTTTGCCAATGACCGCGGGTCCGCGATTAGGCGTTGCAAAAAGTGCAGGGTGCCGCTGGAAGGATTTTTATACAGGAATATCGCTTCCAAATTATTCGGCGTGCGCCCTTCTACAGCCGACGCAGGGCTCTGCAATAAATGCGAGGGAAAGAGATGAGTTTTGAATATATACGCAAGGTCCCTACCGTAGCCGAAGTGGTCGGGCAGATGCCTTCCAGCCCGCGCCTGCATAGGATTAAGAAGGCGCGAGACCGCCAGATCATCGATGTGCTGAGAGGAAAAAGCAGGAAATTCCTGGTTATTATCGGGCCCTGTTCGGCGGATAATCAGGAAGCGGTTTTCGAGTATGTCCGCCGCCTGGCTTCCTTGCAGAAGAAGGTCAGAGAGCAGCTTGTGCTTATCCCGCGTATTTATACCAATAAGCCCCGTACCACTGCCGAAGGGTATAAGGGGATGATGCATCAGCCTGACCCGAAAGAGGAGCCGAATATCGTTGCCGGGATACGCGCGATACGCAAACTCCATCTGAGGATACTTGAGGAAACCGGCCTGAGCGCCGCTGATGAAATGCTTTACCCTGCCAACTACCCGTATCTGGAAGACCTCTTGAGTTATGTCGCAATCGGCGCCCGCTCGGTTGAGAACCAGCAGCACCGCCTGACCGTCAGCGGACTGGATATTCCCGTGGGGATGAAAAATCCCACCAGCGGAGACCTGAACGTCATGTTCAATTCCATACAGGCAGCGCAGGCCCCGCATGTCTTTGTCTACCGGGGATGGGAAGTCAAGACTTCAGGCAATCCCTATGCTCACGCTATCCTCAGGGGCGCGGTGAACCACCACGGCCAGAGCATACCTAATTATCACCACGAGGACCTTGAGCTGTGCGGCCGTATATACGCCAAGCGGGGCTTGCGTAACCCTGCGGTTATCATCGATACCAACCATGCTAATTCCGCGAAAGTTTATCAGGAGCAGCCCAGGATTGCGCAGGAGGTTATGGACAATATGCAGAGGTCTCCCTTCATTAGAAAGATGGTTAAAGGCCTGATGATCGAAAGTTACCTCAAGGAAGGTTCGCAGCCTCCTGCCGGCCGCGCCTTTGGCCAGTCCATTACCGACCCCTGCCTTGGCTGGGAGGATTCGCGTAAGCTTATCCTTGAATTGGCAAGATTTTTTCGTCGATGAAAAAGACCAGGTTCCACGAGCTTAAAAGAGTCTTTGCCGCGCTTCACGGCCCCCGAGGCTGCCTCTGGGATAAGAAACAAACCCACCATACGCTGATACCCCATTTGAGGGAAGAGGTCCGGGAATTTATTGCTGCCGTCAAGAGCGGATGCCCCCGCCATATAAGAGAGGAACTCGGTGATTTGCTGCTTCATGTGATGTTCAACGCCCAGATTGCCTCACGGAACAAACATTTCAATATAGAGGATGTCATGGCGGTCCTGATCCGGAAGCTCAAGAGGCGCCATCCCCATGTGTTCGGCAGGGTCAAGGTCAGATCAGCCAGGCAGATCATACGCAACTGGAACCTGATAAAAGAGCAGGAGAGGAGAAAATGAAAAAAGGCATACTGCTGGTTGCGTCCCTGGTTCTCTTTTTGCTGCCTGCTGTTGCTTTCTGCGGGGAGACATTTGTGATCTACGGAGATACGCGCACCGGTCATGAATCCCACCGCGCTGTCGTTGCTGCCATGGCTTCGGTTGTGCCCTCGGCGGTATTCCACCTGGGTGACCTTGTGGAGGACGGCAATGACCCCGCCCAATGGAAGATATTCAATGATATCACTGCGCCGGTACGCAAGACGGCTGATTTTTTCCCGGTGCTGGGAAACCACGAGAATGACTCCCCGATGTTCTTTGATAATTTTACATACCTGAAAGGGCAACGCTGGTATGCGGTTCAGCGCCAGAATGTTGTTTTCTTCATACTTGATTCTATCTCCGATATTTCTGTGGGCTCCCAGCAGTATCAGTGGCTTGCTTCGGAGCTCAAAAAATATCCCGCGTCTTTTAAGCTGGTGCTGATGCATTATCCGGTCTTCAATGCCGCAGCTGCCCGTGAAAAAGAGCACAAGCTCCAGGAGGACCTGGCGCCTCTTTTTGAGCAGGCAGGAGTTTCCGCGGTATTCTCAGGGCATTCCCATAATTACCAGCGCTTCCTGCATAAGGGGGTGCGCTATATCGTTTCCGGAGGAGGAGGGGCGCCTCTGCATGGGCAGGAGCGCAGCAGCCCTGAGCTTAAGAAATTCATCGAAAAGCATCATTTCTGCGTGCTTTCGCCCCGAGAGGGCTTTATAGAGGTTAAGGTATTGGATACGCATCTGGCCGTCATGGATAGCTTTCTCATACTTAAAAAAAATACGGCAGAAGGAGGCAAATATGCAGGTCAAGATTGAGCAATTGAAGGAAGGCGAGCTTAAGAAAAGAGGCGTTTACTCCTGGCCGGTGTGGGAAAAAGAAATTTCGCGTTTTAAATGGCACTATGACGAGATAGAGGAATGTTATTTCCTCGAGGGGCGGGTGACGGTTGAATCCGACGACGGCAAGAGGGTGAGTTTCGGCAAGGGTGATTTCGTCACTTTTCCCAAAGGGCTTTCCTGCACCTGGGATATCATTGAGCCGGTAAAAAAGCATTACAATTTCAGATAAGGAAGGCTTCCCCCCATGAAGGCAGCTATGGTTACGCTTACGGCAGGGGCCATCTTTTTATGCGTTGCCTCTCTTTACGCCGAGACCGGAATCAAGGCAGAGGTTGATAAGACAAAGATCGCCTCAAACGAGCTCTTGACCTACAAGCTGATTGTGCACTCTTCGGAAAAGAAGGCCCTGAAGCCGAAGATGTCTGATTTTAAGGGGTTCAGCATTGTCTCGCAGGCACAGTCCTCCAGCGTCTCTTTTGCCGGAGGGAAAACCAGGGTGGTGAACGTCTTTGTCTTTATGCTGGGCCCGCGTGAACCCGGCACTTTTATTATCGCCCCGGCTACTATCACCGCAAAAGGCAAAGAATATTCTTCGGAGTCTTTTGAGATACATGTTTTGAAAGATGCCATCCCCCGCACAGGCCATCTGCCGGAGGCCTTCCCTGAAACTCCTGCGGAAGAAAGCCCTGACCTTTCAGGCCCCAAGATTACTCTTTAGGGAGCAGCATGGAAAAAACGCCGTACACGCCTGTCAGGTATTTAAAAGGCATAGGCCCGCAAAAGGCAAAGTCATTTGCCAGGGCCGCCATACACACCATTGAAGACCTGTTGTATCATTTCCCCCGCCGCTATGAAGACCGGACAAACCTGTGCGCGATTTCTCGTTTGCAGCCCGGTTCCACCTGCACAATCAAAGCAAGGGTGCTGGCATGTAGCCACCGCCGTTCATTCAAACGCAGAGGATTCAGCATTACCGAAGTCTCCGTAGGAGACTCCAGCGGCAGGATAGCTTGTGTCTGGTTCAACCAGCCTTACCTTAAGGAATATTTCAAGGCCGGAAGCGAGGTTATTCTTTACGGCAAAGTTGAGGTTTATGCAGGCAGGATGCAAATGAACTCTCCTGAATTCGAGCTGCTTTCAGGAGAAGGGGAAGGATCCCTTGATACGGGGCGCATTGTTCCAGTATATACGCTTCCCGAAGGCATGAGCCAGCGTTCCCTCAGGCGCCTTATAAAAATGGCGCTGGAGGAGTATATACCCGCGCTTAATGACCCCCTTCCGTACGATATCAGGCAGCGTAATGAACTGCTTAATACAGCGCAAAGCCTGCTTAACATCCATTTCCCCGGCTCAGAGGTCTTGCGGCAGGATGCCTATCGCCGGCTTTCCTTCGAAGAGTTTTTCCTCTTTCAGGTGCCCCTGGCGCTGCGTAAGGCCAGGCGTAAGACAAAACAAGGCATTGCCCATACTGCAGACGGCTCTCTGGCAGATGCATACATTGCTCAACTGGGTTTTGAGCTGACGCTATCGCAGAAGAAGGCCATTGAGGAGATACGAAGGGATATGCAAAAACCGGTTCCCATGCAGCGGCTGCTACAGGGAGATGTTGGGTCCGGTAAGACGGTTGTTGCCGCTGCCTCAGCGCTCTTCTGTATCCAGTCAGGGTATCAGGCCGCCTTTATGGTACCGACGGAGGTCCTGGCAAAGCAGCATGTTGAGAAAATCGGCAACCAGATGCGCTGGCTTAGCAAAGGCCGGCAGAGCCCTCGCATTGCCTTGCTCACCAGTAGCTTAGCAGCTTCGGAAAAAAAGAAGCTGCTCGCCCGCATACGGGAGGGGGAGGTTGACCTGGTTATTGGCACGCACGCCCTGCTGGAGGAGAGCGTGCGTTTCAAAAGCCTGGGGCTGGCGGTTATTGACGAACAGCATAAATTCGGCGTAGGCCAGCGCGCGCTCCTTCCTGCCAAAGGCCCCAACCCCGACATCCTGATTATGACCGCTACCCCTATTCCGCGCACCCTGGCGATAACGCTTTACGGAGACCTGGATATTTCGGTGATGAGGGATCTTCCCCCCGGAAGGCTGCCGGTTAAGACTATTGCCTTGAGCGCGGATAAAAGGCAGGATGCCTATGGCCTTGTCAGGCAGGAGTTGCTTAAGGGGAACCAGGCCTATATCGTCTATCCGGTCATAGAGGAGTCTTACGCCCTGGATATCGCCGGCGCGCAAAAGATGTACCGCCACCTTAAGGAGCGCGTCTTTAAGGAGTTCAGGGTAGGCCTGGTACACGGAAAGCTCAAGCAGGCAGAGCAGGATGAGGCTATGCGCGCCTTTAAAGACAGGGAGATCGAGGTATTGGTTGCTACCACTGTGCTTGAGGTTGGCATAGATGTTGAGCAGGCGACCTGTATGGTGATAGAGCATGCCGAGCGTTTCGGCCTTGCCCAGCTGCATCAACTGCGCGGCCGCATCGGAAGAGGGAAGAGCCAGTCTTATTGCATATTGCTGGCGGTTCAGCCGACAGACCTGGCAAATAAACGCTTTGAGGCGATGGTTACATCGTGCGACGGTTTCCGTATCGCTGAAGAGGACCTTAAATTACGGGGGCCGGGTGAGTTCTTCGGCTCCAGGCAGCACGGGCTTAGCGACCTTAAAATAGGCGACCCCCTTCAGCAGCTTTCCCTGTTGAAGAGGGCGCGCGAAGAAGCGATAAATGTGGTCGCGCAGGACCCGCTTCTTCTGGATAAGCGCAACAAATATCTCAGGTCCGAACTGTTGCGAAGGTTTCCCGATTACGAGCATTTGATGGTGACGGCATGAAGAAGGGTTTGCTGCTGGCGGTGTTATTTGTTCTGGCCGGGAGTTTGAGGCTTAATGGCCTCTGGAGCCGGCCGCTCTGGACGGATGAGTTTTATACATTTTTCCAGGCAACCGGGCACGGAAAGGAGCTCGAAGCGCTTTTGAAGGCGCCGCTGCACCGCCATACGCCCCCTTTCCTGCGGGCAAAGGCCTTTAAATCTTTCCTGCGCAATGACCCGGCTAAGGGCATAAAGGAGGTGACCGCCGGTATCCTTGAAACAGATACGCACCCGCCGTTTTATTTCTGGGTTATGCATTACTGGCTTAAGGCCTTTGGCAGCAGTGCTGCCAGCGCCAGGCTGTTTTCGTTTTGCTGCGCGATGCTGGCGCTTATGCTGTTTTATCAAGCGGCAAAAATGCTTTTTGACAAAGAAGCGGGTTATTTTTCCTTTTTGTTTGCCGGGGCTTCTGCCTTCGCTGTCCGTTATGCGCAGGAAGCGCGCTCCTACAGTCTGGTACTTCTGCTTATCCTTTTATCTGCCGTATTCTTACTGCGTTTTGAGAGGAACGGTTCCTGGAAGGCGCTTATCGGGTTTGCCGCAACTGCCTGCCTGGGCGTTTGTGCGCACTATTTTTATGCTTTCCTGATGGTTGCGTATTTTATTTATTTTACTTTTGCGCATGCAGCGGATACCAGGATGTTGCGCGCCTTTTATGCCGGTTTCTTATGTTCGCTCCTGGGGGTATCGTTCTGGACCTGGCCCCTTATAGCCAGGGGGTATGATTTCTCTAAGGTGGAATGGATCTTCGGTTATCCCGGCGCCTTTACCAAGCTGTTAGATTTTTTCTACGGACTGGGCCGCTACCTTTTTATTTCCGACGGGGCTTTCCCCGGCCGCCTGCTGTTCATCTGCCTGCTCCTGGCAAGCGCCTGGGTGGTCGTTTTTTCGCTTAAGCCATTTTTAGCGCGGCTGCAGAGCAGGGCAGGGTTTTTATGCCTGTTGATGTTCCTGGTGCCGCTTGTCAGCATGCTTTTGATAGACCTCTTGCAGAAAGGGGCGCTGCTCAGGCAGGAGCGTTTCTGGATGTTCGCCTTCCCCGGTTTTGTGCTCATTGTTGGGATGATGCTCTCTCTTCCCTTCAGGCAGAGAGGATGCGCTATAGGAGCGCTATTTTTGCTGATGTCGTTTTCTTCGCTCGGCGTGGGGAGGGTTGATTTCGGGCCCGTGCCTCAAGAGGCCTGCGCATGGATCAAAGAAAAATCAGGCAGCGCAGAAACGGCTGTTTTTATCTATAATATAAGGAGCGCTGTTATCTCCCAGGCCTCTTGTCTTGCTGATGAGGTATTCCTGGTGCCGGTAAAGGATCCAGAGCAGCTTACCAACGCTTTCAGCGAAGCAGGCAAAAGGGGGATAGAGAGGGTTTTTGTCAGCTGTTTCTACCACCGCACCGGCTCTGAGCTGATGAATCAGAGGTTTGTGGAGCAGGCAGAAGACTATGCAGGGAGGTTTCTCTTAAAGGAAGAGTTTAAGACTAAAGACATCAGGGTTCAGGAATATGAAGATACTCACCGGCCTTTATAAAGGCAAGACAATCGTAATGCCTAAAGGCATACGGCCTACGCAGAACAAGGTCAGAAAGGCCATTTTTGATATTATGGGGGATATCGAAGGGCTCTCTTTCCTTGAGCTTTTTGCCGGTTCGGGGGCAGTTGGCTTTGAAGCTGCCTCGCGGGGGGTAGGGGAATTGGTGCTGGTGGAGCATCAGCCTCTCTGCCGTCAGGCGATCCTCAAGAATATAGCCCATCTTGGCCTTATGAACTGCAGGCTTTGCCCCGTTCAGGCAGAGGCAGCAATTGAGTCGCTCAAGCGCCAGGCCAGGAGTTTCGATATTGTCTTCTTTGACCCGCCCTACCGGCAGGGCCTGGCAAAAAAAACCTTGCAAAAAATAGGGGCCTATGATATAGTATCGCCCAATGGTTTTGTGATAGTTCAGCATTGCAGGAGAGATGACCTTCCCGGTTGTGAGGGGGGTCTTATTTTATTTAAGCAGGCGGCATACTCAGATACGCTCCTTTCGTTCTACCGCAAAGGCTAATCTATGTGCCAGAAAGCGATTTACGCCGGAACGTTCGACCCGGTCACCTACGGCCATATAGACTTGATTAAGAGGGCAGGGGAAATTTTTTCCGAGGTGGTAGTGGCGGTTGCCCATAATCCGCAAAAAAATCCCCTCTTCAGCGTAAAGGAGCGCCTGGCCATGCTTAAAAAGGCGACGGCCGGGTTCTCTCATGTGACGGTTGATGATTTTAACGGCCTGGTGATTGATTATGCGCGCAGGCACAAGGCGCATGTGCTCATCAGGGGCTTGCGCATGCTCTCCGATTTTGAATACGAATTCCAGATGGCGTTGACCAACAGGAAGCTGGCCCCGCACATCGAGACCATCTTTTTGATGCCTCAGGAATCCTACAGCTATCTCTCCTCAAAGCTGCTTAAAGAGGCGGCTTCGCTCGGAGCGGACCTGTCGAGTTTTGTCCCTGATTTTGTTGAAGATGCGCTGAAGAAGAAACTAAAAACCCTTTCCCCTCGCCGCCTATAGCCCGTCGCGACCGTTATCATGAAAATAGAGCTTAGAAGGTTACCGGCCGAGGGTTTGATTTTAGAGGAGCAGTTTTCCGCATCCACTCTTGACCTTCAGACCTCTGAGGTTACGTTCAGCGGGCCTCTGGCGCTTGAGGCGCGGGTTTTCAGGATCACCAACGCGGTTACCATAGAACTCGATATACGCGGGACGATGCTGATGTCCTGCAGCCGTTGCCTGCAAGAGTTTGAAGCCCCTTTGCGCAAGAAGGCGCGGTTGAACTATCGCGTGGAGCGGTCCGATACGGTATTGGATATTTCGCAGGATATTCGGGAAGAGGTTATGCTTGAATATCCCATAAAAGCGTTGTGCAGCAATGCCTGCCGGGGATTGTGCCCCCGGTGCGGTAAAAACCTAAACGAGGGAGGATGTTCCTGTGGCTCTACCTAAAAAAAGACACTCCAGCGCGCGCGGCAGGAGGCGCCGGACGCACTGGAAGATCAAAGCGCTAAACCTCATACCGTGCCCGCAGTGCAAGCACCTGAGGTTGCCTCACCGGGTGTGCCCGATCTGCGGAAATTACGGCGGCAGACAGGCCATTGAGATCAAGGCAAAAGAAAAGAAAGCAAAGAAATAGGCCGCATATGAAAATAGCAGTCGATGCCATGGGGGGCGACCATGCTCCGGATGTGGTCGTTGAAGGAGCGGTTGCAGCAGTCAAGGAATACCCTGGAACGCAGGTGGTCCTGGTAGGGGATGAGGCGAGGATCGTTTCACTGCTTAAAAAAGCTAAATACGCAGGCCCCGACATTTCTATCTCTGCTGCCAGCGAAGTGATAGAGATGTGTGAGTCGCCTGCAAACAGCGTGAGGCGTAAACGCGATTCATCCATTGTCGTTGGCGTTAACCTTGTCAAGGAAGGCAAAGCAGACGCTTTCTTTAGCGCCGGCAATACCGGAGCCGTGGTCTGTGCCGCCACCTTATCACTCAGGCTCCTGCCGGGAGTCGAGCGCCCCGGTATAGGCATCATCATGCCCAGCCTTAAAGGCATATCGCTCTTGATCGATGTCGGCGCCAATATCGACCCCAAGCCCGTGCAGCTCCTGCAGTACGGTATCATGGCAGACGTGTATATGCGCTGCATACTGAATAAGCCTTCTCCGACCGTTGGGCTGCTTAATATAGGAGAAGAAGAGAGCAAGGGCACTGATTTCGTCAAGGAGACTTATGAGCTCTTTGAAAAGAGCCACCTCAATTTTATCGGCAACGTGGAAGGCAGGGACCTTTTCAGCGGGAAATCCGATATTATCGTCTGCGACGGGTTTGTCGGCAATGTCGCGCTGAAGGTCTCGGAGAGCGTTGCCGAAGCAATGCAGATATTCCTCAAACGCCACCTGAAGAGCAACCCTCTGGGCCTCCTGGGCGCACTTCTTTTAAAGACGAGCTTCTCCAGGTTCAAGAAAGACATAGATTATGCCGAATACGGCGGCGCTCCGCTTCTGGGAGTTGACGGCGTGGTAGTTATAGGGCACGGCCGCTCCAGCGCCAAGGCGATTAAGAACGCCATACGCGTCTCCAAGGAAGAGGTTGAGCGTAAGTTTAACGAGTTGATTACTGAAGCGGTGAAGCATTAAAAGGGTATTCCTATGAAACATATAGGGGTTATCGGAGTCGGAGAGTACCTGCCTAAGAGGGTCCTTACCAATCAGGACCTGGAGAAGATGGTTGATACTTCCGACGAATGGATTACCACACGTACCGGCATAAAAGAGCGAAGGCTGGCGGCAAAAGGGGAAGCAGCTTCTGACCTGGCGCTGAAAGCTGCCCAGGCAGCGCTTAAGGACGCGGGGGTCAACGGAGAGGATATAGACCTTATTATCGTAGCTACCATTACGCCCGATATGCCCTTTCCCACGGTTTCATGCATCCTGCAAAAGGAACTCGGCGCCAAGAACGCCGCCTGTTTTGATGTATCTGCTGCCTGCGCCGGATTCATTTACGGTATGGTGACCGCCTGGCAGTACCTTTCGACCGGGATGTGCAAGCGC
>Ga0073932_1007539_pt1 | contig 10490 bp, 14 predicted proteins | sample DewCreD2012metaG_FD_76967 | JGI IMG/M metagenome (GOLD analysis project Ga0073932, IMG submission 76967) | Hot spring sediment bacterial and archeal communities from British Columbia, Canada, to study Microbial Dark Matter (Phase II) - Dewar... ...
AAAACCCGCATTGCGGTGAAGGACAAAGCCGTGAGCGAGGTGACCACCTTCACCGAAGGAAACGCACCGCGGGCACGCGGTCATATGGACTGCACCGAAATCGTCCGGGATGAGGCGATTGCCCACAACAACCCGATTGTGAAAGTAACCCACGCTCAGGCGCAGGTGACCCATGAAGCCGCCATCGGCACGGTCAACCGCCGCGAGCTGGAAACGCTGATGGCACGCGGGCTGGATGAAGACGAAGCGGTGGACTTAATCATCCGCGCCATGATTCGCGGATGATAGGACATCTAATTTTAATGAAATTCAAGGAGATATATCATGTTAAAAGCTCTCCACAAAACAGCAAAGTTTATTGATCAATACATGGTGATTTTTCTAATTCTATTTATCATCGGGGGCATAACCTTTGGGAGCACTTTCCCGGCACAAGCCAAAGGGTTGAAGTCTTACACCACAGTGACACTGTTCTTCATGCTGTACCCAATGATGATTGGCTTGAGTATCGAACAGTTGGGCAAAGCGCTCGGCAATCTGAAACTGATCAGCTGGTCGATGATTTTCAATTTTCTGCTTTCACCACTCCTGGCAGCCGGACTGGCATATCTCTTTTTACATCACTCTCCGGAATTTGCGGTGGGTTTGATTCTGACCGGTACCGTCCCCTGTGCCGGCATGGTTGCTGGCTGGACTGGCTACGCAAAAGGAAATGTTGCACTCGCATTAATTATTGTCGTTCTCAGCTTGCTGGTCAGCATTGTGATGATTCCGATCTGGATGCCGATTCTGGCTGGTGCTTATGTGAGCATTGATGCGCTTGGAATGCTGCGAGAAATTTTCTTTGCCGTTGTCATCCCATTAATTCTTGGCAACCTGACCCGTCGCTTCATATTTTCCAAATGGGGTCAAGACGGTTTTCAGAAGATCAAACCTATCCTGCCGGCTGTTTCGATGCTGGGCATGTTCTGGATTGTGTTCATTTCGATGGCGCTGGAAGCAAAAAGCGTTCTACAAAATCCCCAGTATGTCTTAATTATCTTCATCCCGTTGTTTTTCTTTTACACCATTCTGTTTATCAGCTCGGTGGCTTTTTCTAAATGGATGAAATTTACCTACGGAGATATGGTGGCTTTTGTGTATGGAACAGCCGGCAAGAACATTTCGATTGCCCTGGCACTGGCGGCCCTCTTTTTCAGTCCACTGACCGTTCTGGTGCTTGCCCTCAAACCGATTATTCAAATCGGCTTTATGGCAACCTTTTTGCGGATTTTGCCCAAGACAGTCAAATGGTTCAGCCGTCAGACTGCGCCGGTAGACCAAGCCGTTGCAATCCCCAATCGCCAGTCAGCCGATTAATTACCCGAATTTCAATGGATAGATTAGAAAGGAGTGAACCCATGATAACAAACGAAGCAGATCATGAAACGAGCCCCAAACCCCGCGTGGGCATTTTCTACTGCGGTGGGGCAATGTCCAGCGCTGGAGAATTGACCGCAATTGCTTCTTTTGAGGTGCTGAAACGGCTCGGCCCTCAGCAGGTGGGGATGGGCTGTGTTTCTGCCTTGGCGGCAGGCATTCCCAAGCATTTCAAAACTATGCAAAGCCTTGAAAAGGTGCTGGTCATTGACGGATGTCCCAATTCGTGTGTGCGCAAAATTATCGAAAAAACCGGCGCAAAAATGGACGCTTATCTCAATCTCGGCAAGGACTTGGGCATCAAAAAAATCGGCCCGTTCAAACCTATGGAATTCACAGCCGAAGACTCCGAAAAAGCCGTTCAGGCCATTCTGGACAAGGTAGAAAGTTTATCGTGAAATCCTTGCTCATTCTGCCTGCCAAAGGATGCCGGCGAAGCCGTGCGGTGCTAAAATATCTGGACGATTACCGCATCCCTTATCAGCGCATCGAACTGGACTCGGATGAGGGACGACGGCTCGCAGAGCAGTATCAGTTGCGTGCCTCCCCCGGCATCATTCTGAATGGTGTCAGCCTCAATCCCATGGAACTCTTAATCCCGCCGCATTGCCGGGTTAATGAAGACAAAGCCAGAGAATGGTTTGGAATAAAAAACGAAAATAAATCAAACGAACACTTGGAAAAGGAGTAATTTTTATGGAACCGTACAACGAACTGGAGCTTACCCCTACCTCGGTTGTGCTGGAATCGGCCCGTCAATATGCCGGGGTCTTCAAGAACACGCGGCAGTATCAAAATTTTGTCAGCGCCTATAACCACTTTCTGGAAGATGAGGTTGCCCAACAGACCCTTTATCAATTACGGCAAAAGCAAGAACAGATCCGGAATCAACACCTTTCCACGCCGGTCAGCGAAGCCGATCAGGCCGAAATCAAACGGCTCGAACAAATCTTTTTCGAGCAGCCGGCCGTAAGAAGCTATCTGGATGCCCAAAACGACTTGCTGGCTTTGGCGCAAAAGCAGGGAGATACCCTTTCGGAAGCATTGGGGCTGGATTTTGCGGGCGTCTGCCGCAGAGGAGGCTGCTGTGGATAACACGACACCGCTTGACGCCAATCCGGCACTGTTAGATGAGGCTTTGCACAATTTAATCGAACAACTGACCCACTCGGAATCCTTTGCGCGCTTGCGCAGCGCCGAACAAAACCTGATGAATGACGAGCAAGCCCTTTCCCTGTTGAACCGGCTGGCAGAAGTACAGCAAAAAGTCAAGGCTCAGCAGCAGAGCGGCAAGCCATCCGAGGAAGATGTGAGGCGGCTGCAACAATTACAGGTGGAGGTTGCCGAACATCCGCTGATTCAGGAATACGAATACAGCCGGGAGGCTTACATCGCGCTGGTCAGGCAGGTCAATCAGCACATCAGCCAGGAAATTGGGCTGGACTTTGCTTCCCTGACCCGCCGCTGGTAGCGAAACTTCTTAAGGAAAAGAACGCACGGGGTAACCGGCGGTAGATGAAAAGAAAACCGGAAACGCCGGTCATCGCTACCCGGCGTTTCCTCTTGCAAAGGAGAGATCGTTTGTCCCCAGCCAATGGCAACTGTTCAGGGAGTTTTAGCGGGGGGTCTGACTTTTCAGATATTCGATCACATCCGCTGCCAGCGAAAATTGCAAACACTGCCGCGCCACTTCCTCACACGCCGGCAGCGTCCAGCGGCGGATCAAATCCTTGATGGTCGGGATGGACGACGGCGCCATGCTGAATTCGTCCAGATGCAGCCCTACCAGCAGCGGGACTGCCAGCGGGTCGCCGGCCAGCTCGCCGCACAGCCCCACCCATTTGCCGTGGGCGTGCGCCGCGCCGATGGTCATCTCAATCAGCCGCAGCACGGCAGGGTGATACGGGCTGGCCAGCACCGAAACACGCTCGTTGGTGCGGTCCACCGCCAGCGTGTACTGGGTCAGGTCGTTGGTGCCGATGCTGAAAAAGTCCACCAGCGGCGCAAAGTGATCGGCCAGCAGCGCCGCGGAAGGCACCTCCACCATGATGCCAAACTGCAACTTCTCCGGCAGCGGTTTGCCTTCCGCCTGCAAGGCCGCCCACGCTTCCTCGTAAATCTCGCGCGCCCGCTCCACCTCTGCCACCGAAGAAACCATCGGCAGCATGATGCGCAGGTCACAGCGCACCCCTTCGGCAGTCACCTGCCCGGCAGCCTGCAGCAACGCCGAGAACTGGTTTTCCAGCACGTCCGGCCGCTCACGAATCATGCGGATGGCGCGCCAGCCCAGAAACGGGTTGGGTTCCTTTTCCGTTCCCAGATACGGCACTTCCTTATCGCCGCCGATGTCGAGGGTGCGCACCACTACCGGCCGCTCGCCCATCACCTCGAACACCCGCCGGTAGGCGCGCACCTGATCGGCCAGCGAGGGCATACTGCTGCGCTGCAGGTACAAAAACTCGGTGCGGAACAGCCCCACTCCCTCGGCGGCAAAGCGGATGGCCTGTTCGGCATCTTCAACGCTGCCGATGTTGGCAACCACTTCCGCCCGAAATGCCCCGTCTCTGGTGATGGCCGGCTGCTCCGCCTGACTCAGCTCCGCCCGGCGGCGCGCATCCCATTCCTCTTTTTCCCGGCGCGCCACTTCCAGCTCGTGCAGGGTCGGGCCGACATTGAACGTCCCGCTGCTGCCGTTCAGGATGGCCAGCGTGCCGCTGCGGATGTCGTTCAGGTCAAACGGCGCACTGACCACCGCCGGCACGCCCATCGCCCGCGCCAGAATGGCGGTGTGCGAGGTCGGCCCGCCGCGCGCCGTGACAATCCCCAAAATCTGTTCGCGGTCAAAGCGGATGGTGTCCGAGGGCGTCAAATCTTCCGCCACCAGGATGATGGGGTCGGCGCTGTTTTCCAGACGTTCCTCCTCCCCATCCCCTTCCAGACAGCGCATCACCCGCTGTGCCACATCCCGTAAATCCTGCGCCCGCGCCTGAAAATACTCCTCCTCCAGGGCCAGCAGCGCTTCGGCATACTGTTCAAAAGCATGATGTACGGCGGCTTTGGCATTCAGGCGCTCTTCCAGCACCAGCGCGCGCAGTTTTTCCAGCAGTTCTTCATCGTCCAGAAAAAGACGGTGCGCTTCAAAGATGGCGGCTTCCTCCTCGCCCGCCACTTTGCGCGCCCGCTCTTCCAGCGCCGTCAACTGGGTATGCGCTTTGCGAATGGCCTGCTCCAGCAGCCGCCATTCGATGCGCGGGTCGTCCACCCGCTCTTCGGTGAAGGCAACCTTTTCGGTGCGGTAGATCAGCGCCGGGCCAATGGCTATGCCGGGTGAGGCGGGTAATCCTTGATAACGCGGCATGGGCAGTTTCCTCTCGCTTCAGGAATGGGTGGGGGCGACTTCGCCAAAATTGCTTTTGACCAGTTCCACCAGCGCCTCAACGGCGGCCTGCGCCTGTTCGCCTTCGGCGATGATTTCCACCGCATCGCCCTGGTTGACCCCCAGCGTCAGCACGCTGAGCGGGCTTTTGGCGTTGGCGGGCGGCTTTTCGGAATTGACTTTGCGCACGCTGATCTTGCAGGGGAAACGCGCCGCCGTCTTGACAAACTGGGCGGCCGGGCGGGCATGCAGTCCGGCGGGATGGTCAATGGTGATCGTGGTAGAGATTGTTTGGCTCATCACTCAATATCCCAACAGCTTTTCCTGCTCTTTTCGCAGCCGGTAAATGGTCTGATTTTGATTCAACTCGATCTCGTCGAAGTGAATCGGCTCGTGCGCCTTGACCGGCCGGGTGATCGTCCCGCCAACAACCAGCCCCAGCGGAACTTCGCCGTGCTGGCGGGCTTTCTCAGCGCGCTCGATCATGCCGTAAACCGTAAATCCGCCCAGTGCATCAATTTTTTCGCCGGGCTGTAAGTCGCGTTTGGCGTAGGCGACAGTTTCCGCCACCGGTGGGCGATGCGTGGCTAACAGATCCTCTTTATCCAGCGCAACGTGGGCAACCGTGATCGGCGCTTCCAGATTGGCCAGGTGATACGGCCGATACAGCGCCCAGTAATTGTGAGACGGATTTCCCAGCAGGCGCAAATAGCGCAAGTCACGGATAATTTTCGGCTGATCCGTGGTGATGATCACGAACACACCTGGCGCAACATCACCAACCGCAAAATCCACCGCTTTGACGCCGTTGAAGATGCCGCCGGCTTCTTTAGGGGCAAAGACATTCGGCAAATCTTTCACCGTGCAGGTCGGACCGTAACCGCCGGTCACTTCCGGCGCGTATCCCAACGCATTGCCAATCGAGGTCATTTCCACCATTGTCTTGGTGCCGTCTACAAAGGAAGCCAGCATCTTGGGATTCATTAACTGTTTCTGGGCTGACTCTCGTAACTGATCCGGGGTTGCCGAACGGTTGAGGGGATTATTTTTTCCCTTACCAATATAGACAATTTCAAACCCCAACGCATCGGCAAAGTCATATAATTCTTTGATCGAGCCGGGTTCATCACCGGCTACAAGGGTGTAAACAACACCTTTTTCTTCCGCCATTTTAGCCAGAATGTAACCCACGGTGGCATCCGCTTCCACGTTCATGTTGACCACATCTTTGCCGTTTTGAATGGCGGTATAACAAACCTGCGCTCCCACTTCCGGGACACCGGTACATTCCAGAATGACATCCAGCGCACCGATTTGAACCAGAAAACTGGCGTCGGTTGTCGCAATTCGTTTACCGGCTTCAATCAGCTCGGAGGCTTTTTCGGGGTTTTCATCTAGGTGAACCACCGCATCCGCCGGCACATCGCTTTCCAGATAGCCCTTTTCGGCCTGTCCGGGGATAATATCGGCAGTGGCAACCACCCGCAAACCATCCATTTTTTCGGTCTGGCTCATAAAGCCAATTCCCATTTGACCGGCGCCAATCAGCCCCACCCGCACCGGTCCGTTCTGTTGTGCATACTTTCTGAGACGATCCCGCAGTGACATTTTGTTAATCCTTTCCAGATAAAAAATAAGTGCAAACGATATTCCGTCCCTGAGATTTTTCAAGAACCGGACTTGAAAGAAAAAGTATCCCCCACCCGAATGGGTGGGAGGGGGCGAACCTCCGCGCATATATCACCGGGCATTTCAGGTTTATGTTCACCGTTAAACTTGATAATGAAATGCCCAAGCGCTTTCAGGTTCTGGTTCGCCACCTCCCCAACAGCAAGGATGGTAAAACACTCGTTACCGATGCAGAACTGATCGCCGACCGCAATTTCCTCGTTCAGTGTTTCGCCATCGTGCAAAATGGCAAATTCGCGTAATTCTTCCGGTGCGTTCTGACCGAAGAAGACCAGCACACCGGCAGAAATAAACTCATCCACCAGCGGACCAATTTCTGAAATCGTTGCAGAATACTTGACCATGCTCTCGTCCACTGGTTTTCTTTATTCGTCAATCAGTTCCACATCCTCCGGGCGAACGCCCGAAACGAAATATTCTTCGGTGATGAAGCGCATCAATGGACCGGACGGCGAGGTGGGGTAAATGTCCACGGTCGGGACTTTCTTCATAGGATACACCCCCACGCGCGCCGTTCCACCGCAGTCAATGACGGCAACTGCAATCTGATTAAAATCGGCTTTGGATTTGAACCCATCAAACGGTTTTCCTCCGGTCAGGTCGGCGATGTGTTGAGCCAATGGATGAATACCGCCGCCGGTGACGGAGTAAATCAGATCCCGTCCGGGCTTGGGTTCAATGATGAGCGGTCCGCCCCAACCTTTGGGGCCTTTCTTAATGCGTACTTTGCGATATTTCTTTTCCTCAGACATGGCAAACGATCCTCCTTTTTACTTTGACCTCAAAACAAGGGTATGAAGGGTGCGGGTGAGAGCACCCTCCATACCCCCTTGGTACTACAGCCCTACACTGAAAACCCAGGCAATGATTACAGCAATGGGACCGGTAATCAGACGGGAGAAGAGTACCGCCGGCACGCCAACTTCCACCGTTTCCGGTTCGGCTTCACCCAGCGCCAGACCCACCGGGATGAAGTCACAACCCACTTGCGGGTTGATGGCAAACAAAGCCGGCAGAGCAATATAGGCGGGCAGCGCCTGCGAGGCAAACTGAGTGCCCAGCAGCGTACCAATGATCTGAGCGATCACGGCGCCCGGCCCAAGCAGGGGGGACAAGACCGGCAGGCCGATGATGAGCGACATGATGATCAGACCGACTGGGCTGCTGGCCAGTGGCTGCAACAAGCGAGCAAGAGCATCGCCAACGCCGGTAGCCAGAATGATGCCGATGATGAAGGCGATGAACGCCATGAAGGGCAGAATGTTCTTGACGACCTGGTCAATCGATTCACGCCCTGCCTGATAGAGCGTTCCTACCACTCTACCAGCGCCGCGGCCGATTCTTTCGAGGAATTTGGTTATACCTTGCATTTTAGCACCTCCTTATGCTGCTCGCCGTGCCCACAGGAATGCGGTGATCCGTTCGGTAACAATGCCGCGGATGAAGATGACGATCAGACCAACGATCAGATAGCGCACCGCCAGCGCCGCAGTTTCCGCCGCGCCGTAACCGGTGGTCACACCCTGGGCAATACCCGCCCACACGAACAATTCACCCGGATTGACGTGCGGGAAGATGCCCAAAGGCGGGTGGACGAACGATACTGCCGCATCGTAAAATGCCGGTTTGTATTTTTCGGGCAGGAAACGACCCATGGTGTAGGCCATTGGGTTGGTCAAGACAAACACCGCAACCACAGGCAGAATCAAATAACGCAGAGGCATATACCTGAAGCCTTCCTTCCCTGCAGCTTCACCGATTTTGTCAATGCGTTCCTGACCGATCAGGGCAATCAAGGCGTTGAAGGCAGTCAACAGGACGATGACCAGCGGAATGATGCCGGTGACCAGCCCTACGAACACCTCCGCACCTTTCTGGAATAAGCCGATGAACCACACGGCTGCCTGGACTAAGAAATCCATTTTGTTCCTCCTTTAGAATTGATGATGAATTGATTAGGGTTTTGTCGAATGGATCATGAAACGTTGTTTTAAGTTCCCTTTCCTCTTCCTCCTTTCTCCTGATGACCATATTCAGGTGGACAAGGTTTCGATAGGGTTGGATGATTCGATTAATTGCTCTCCATCCTCCTCCTTCTTGCGGGATTTGAACTCAACAATGTGCTTTGCTGCATCGCGCAAAGCCAGCGCCAGTTTGCGGTTAATGTGTTTGGGCAGGGGTTTTTCTTCGTCCAGCAGATCCTGCAGGGTCATTCCTTCCAAACCATGCAGCGGTTTGAGGCTGGCCAGCACCGTCCAGCCGGAAAGCTGCTCGCTCTGTCGGATGACATCGGTTTGCGGATCTACCACCAGAATGGCATACTGTCGCCGCTTCCAGGCCGTGCCGGCAACACCAATCGAAACCAGATTGCCCGTCTTGCGCAGCTGACTGACCCGCCCATAAAAGCGGCGCAACTGGAAATAAGACAGGAACAATTGCAGCAGCCACGCCCCTGCCAGTCCCAGAATAATCATGGTTGCGGTAATATCAATCGGCTGCATTCGATATACCTCCTCTCACAACACCATCAACTGCGGGTCTTCCAGCACGGTTTTCAAATCGCGCAGGAAGGCGGCCGCCACCGCCCCATCCACCACGCGGTGATCGGCGCACAGGGTCAGCGTCAGCATGGGGCGAATCATCACCTGGTCGTTTTCATCGGCAATCACTTCTTTGCGCACCGCACCCACCGCCAGAATGGCGACCTGCGGCGGGTTGATGATTGCTGTAAAGCGCTCCACCCCGAACATGCCCAGATTGGAAATGCTGAAGGTGCCGTCCATCACCTCCTCCGGGCGCAGCCGGTTTTCTCGCGCCCGTTTAGTCAGGTCTTCCATCTCTTGCGCCAGCTGCAGCAGCCCTTTCTCTTCCGCCTGCCGCACAACCGGCACAATCAACCCCTCTTCCAGCGCCACCGCAATGCCCAGATTGACCTGCTGAATCAGGACAATCTGCTCGCCCTGCGGGGTAGATTGCAGCCAGGCGTTGAGGTAGGGATTGCGTTTGAGCGCCCAGGCGCACGCCTTGGCCAGCACGGCGGTCAGGCTGACTTTGGGCTGCCCCTCTCCGCGCTGCTGGTTGGCTTTGGCGCGCAAGGCTTCGGCGCGGGTGACATCTACACGTATTTCAAGATTGATATGCGGGGCTTCCTGCGCGCTCTTTTGCAGACGCAGGGCTATCGTGCGGCGCATACCGGCCAGCGGCAGCACCTGAACGCCGGGCTGCGGGGCGCGTTCCACCCCAATCGGAGCAGCAGCGGCCGGTTGAGGTGCTTCAACCGGCACGGGAGAGGCGGTTGTCACCCCGGCTGGTGGCTGGCTGGCAAGATAGCGCTGCACATCGGCGGACTGCACCCGGCCGCCCGGCCCGCTGCCGGTTACCTCCGCCAGCTCCACGCCAGCTTCGCGCGCCAGGCGGCGCGCGGCCGGTACGGCGCGCACCTTGCCGCCCGGCTGACGGCTGAGCGCGGCTTCCACATCCCGGCGGGTGATCTTTCCGCTCGGACCACTGCCCTGAATGCCTTGCAGTTCCAGGCCGGCCTCGCGGGCAATCCGTTCGGCCAGCGGCGTGGCTTTAACCTGCGGCGGACTTTGCGTCGCAGCCGCCTCAGCCGCTTCTGCCGCCGCCTCCGGGGCTGAGCCGGCCGCTGCGGGCGCCTGTTCGCCCGGCGCCAGAATGTAGCAAATCACCTCGGTGACCGGCACCACATCCCCTTCTTTGTATCGCAGGTCGGCCAGAATGCCGCTGGCGGGGGCTTCCACTTCCATGTTGACCTTATCGGTGGTCACTTCGGCAATCGGGTCGCCGGCTTCCACCGCATCGCCTTCTTTCTTCAGCCAGCGGACAATCTCCGCCGTCTCCTGCGTGAAACCGAATTTGGGCATAATCACTTCGCGCGCCATGCTCCGCCTCACACCTTCAATGCCGCCAGATTGCGGGCTTCTTCGAGGATATTTTCCACCTGCGGCACGGCATGGTATTCCAGGTTGCGGTTGTAGGGAATGGG
>Ga0073932_1007540_pt1 | contig 10489 bp, 5 predicted proteins | sample DewCreD2012metaG_FD_76967 | JGI IMG/M metagenome (GOLD analysis project Ga0073932, IMG submission 76967) | Hot spring sediment bacterial and archeal communities from British Columbia, Canada, to study Microbial Dark Matter (Phase II) - Dewar... ...
GCTACGCCAAGCCGTTCAAGTGGACGCGCCGTTCGTTCGACAAGGTCTTGGCCAAGGCTGAGCGCGAAGCACTGGAAAGCGCCGCCTGATGGGTCAATCTTTTCTGCGGCGCGGTACTGAGCGCCCATAACATGCGCCTGCTGAAAACCCATCTGCGCAGGCACGACCCGGACTTTCTCTTCGGCTTCAATTACAGCTGGTCGTTCGGGTATCAGACCAGCCACATGAACAATCTCGGCATGGTCATGATGGAGCACGAGTACGCCGAATCGATGGCCGGCGGCGGCATGCACATGCAGGAGGCGATCAACCATTTTGCCTATGCGGCCGCCCTGAGTTACCGGACATGGAGCGACTACGCTCGGAAGGAAGCGGCGGCCTGCCGCGGCGTCAACCGGGCGGGCGGTCACTATTACTTCATCTACGGCCTGCCGCAGGAACCGGTGAACAGGCTGTACAAGTTCGCGCTGGGCACGGCGGCGGGCGCACATCCCGTGTATGGCGAGCAGAACCAAGCGGGCGGCGCGGAAGACTGGCCGCGTTTCCTGACGCGCTGGTCGGCCATCCTCTTCGACAAGCAGGCCCGCACGCTGCCGGTGGAGGGAGCGGTCGAGGTGAAGAGCGACCGCGAACTCTGGTGGCGCGAATGGACGCGCGAACGGATCGCGGACGAAAGGACGCGCCACCTCATCGTCCACCTCATCAACCCGCCCTCCAGCGACGCGTTGAAGGACACGCGGCACCCGCTGCCCCCGCCGGCGCGCGGCGTGCAGGTGCGGATCAAGCTTCCCGCGGGGCAGACGCTGGCGCGCGTCGTTGCGCTGGACCCCAAGGTCGGTTCGGACGCGCTTCCGCTGCAGGCGCAGGAAAGCGGCGGGCAGGTCACGGTCGATGCGGGCGAGGTCGCCTGCTGGCGCGTGGTGGTCTTCGAACTGAACGGTGCGTTCGCGGTGCCGGCCGTGGAGCCGTTCCTGACGCAGGCGCCGGATCCGGCGCAGGTGGAGGAGGGGCGCAAAGGCACGGGCGGTCCCGTGGGCGTCGATCCGTTGCGTCCCGAAGTGGTTTCCACGATCAAGGGCAAGGTGCAGATCGTCGAGACGGACGGCGCCTACAACAGCGTCGATGGCCTAAGCGTGGATGACCCGGACGCGCTGAACGGCGTGGCCCAGCATCGGCCCGCGAACGAGAAGAGCCGTTCGATTGGCAAATCCTGGGCCACGGGCCTCAAGCCCGGCAAGTACATCGCCCACCTGCGCATCAAGATCGTGGACCGGGGCGCCGAACCGGCCGAACACGAAGTCTCGATGCGCATGCTCTTTCACGGTGTCTGGGACCGCGACGTGCGGCTGGGCTCCAACCCGAAGAAATACGACGGCGAGCGGTTGCTGAAGGTCGACGGGAAGTACCACTATTATCCGCTCCCGTTCGAGATGCCCAAGGCCGGCTGGCCCAGCTTTCTGGGCGGCGCCAGCACCAGCCGCGCCGGCGACAACGAATGCTACCTCGACCACATCGCCTTCGAGACGGTAGAGGTCTTCAGCGACGCGAAGCTGCTGGCGAACGACACGGTCAAGGCGCCGGCCGGCGCGCCCGGCGGCGAACCGGGGCTCGACGTGTTCCTGGCCAAAGGCTGGACCTGGGACACCTACGGCCTGGACAAGCTCTATCCGGAGAAGGACGGCAAGGTCCGGGTGGGCGGCTGCTGGTCGTCCGGCGGCGAGGTGCAGAAGTTCCCGCAGAAGCACGAGGACCTGTACCGGTACGACGCGGTGGTGCTGGCCAACGTGGGCGCGCAGGGGCTGAACTACGAAGGGCGGCGCGCGCTGAAGGATTTCGTCGAGGCCGGCGGCGGCCTCGTGATCCTGGGCGGGCTTCACACGCTCGGACAGGGATCCTTCGAGGACACCTTCCTCGCCGATCTATTGCCCGTGACCCTTCGCGCCGAGGACGCGATCCGGCTCGCGACGCCCCTGGCGATCTCGCCCGGACCGCAGGCCGGAACGCTGCTGGCGGGCGTGAACCGGGAAGCCTGGGCGGCGCGACCGTCGGTCTACTGGCTGCACGAGGTCGCGCTCCGCGAGGGCGCGCAGGTACACCTGCAGGCGGGCGCGCACCCGCTCCTGGTGTCCCGCGTGGTGGGCAAGGGCCGCGTCATCGTATTCGCCGGTACGGTTCTGGGCGAACGGTGCGGCGACGAAGTGCCTTTCTGGCAGTGGCCGGACTGGATGCGGATTCTGGATAACGCGGTGAACTGGGCCGCCGGTAAGTAACGGCGCCCGCGATCAGGAGCGACTCCGATGGCTGCCACGGGTGTAATCCCGAAAGATGGACTTTCCCTATGAAGAGCCAAGCGAGATTTGCCCCCACGCTTCATAGGAGATGTCCATTTTTCGGGAATGCACCCGGCTGCCACACGAACTCATCCGTTTAATCCCCTGCGCGCCTGCCTGGCGCCGGCCCTGGCCCTCGCGCTGCTGGGTGTACCCTCTGGCGCGACGGCCGGCGAGAAGGTCGACGTGGCGAAGCTGAAACTCGACGCCAAGCTGAACAACTCGGGCACGAACGACCTTTATCTGCTCGAGGTCCGGCCGATCAAGCTCTTCTACTGGGACGACGAGGAGGTGACGGGGCGCGTCGCGCTGCTGAACAACGGCGCGGCGAACGCGACCGTGGCGCTCCGCGTCTGGCTCGAATCCGACCTCCGCGCGGCGACGGGCGAACGGCGCCAGGACGTGGCGCTCGAAGCCTTCTCGCGCCAGACCGTGGACTTCCGCTGGCCCGCACGGGAGGTGCCCAGCTTCGGCCACGCCCTGAAGGTCGAGGTGGCGCTCGACGGCAAGCCGATCGCGAGCGGCGAGGAATATTTCTCCAAGCACGAGAATGTCTGGGCCGTCGGCATCGCGGGCGGGCATCCCGTGGCCTTCACGCACGCGCACGTCAAGACGCTGGAGCAGGTCGAGCAGGCGGTCGAGAAGTTCCGGCGCGACTACCGCAACACGTTCGAGAAGTTCTTCTGGGCGCCGGACGACTTCGCCGAGATGACGCCCGACGTGCCCGTCTGGTTCTCGGGGCAGGCGCGCTATCACGAGAACCTCGAACGGCTGAAGCACCTCTGCCAGCACGGGCTGAAGATCGGCGTGCTGCCGACGACGTACGGCAAGTGCACGGGCGGCGGCACGGCGGCGCGGGATTTCATCCGCGCGCATCCCGAGACGATCCGCGGCTACGGCGGCGTGATGTCCTTCAAGCCGGACACCGAGGAGCTGGCCAAGTGGCAGATCGACAGCGAGCCCTACTGGCAGTCCACGGCCTGGGCCAGCTACAACATGAACGACCCGGCCGTCGTCCAGCACGGCATCCGCGAGATCATCGAATCGAGCAAACAGTTCGGCTGGGCGGGCGTGCGCTTCGACGGGCACTTCGACGCCAAGACCGGCAAGCAGCGCGTGGGCGACCGGATGGTGGAGTTCTCCAAGGACGATGCGGATGCCCTCACGGCGGCCAACATGAAGGCGCTGAAGGACCAGGCGCGCGCGGCGCTGCCCAAGTTCGTCTTCGGCTATAACTACACGCAGTGCCGCCTGCCGGACCTGCTGGTCGAACAGCCGCGCGAGACGCTGGAGTTGTGCGAGGGCGGCGGCCACATCATGGACGAGTACGCCAAGGCCAACGAGCGCGGCGCGCATCCGTACCGCAACTGGGCGGCGTGGGCGGAGATGGTGGCGAAGCAGGCCGAACAGGCGCGGCGCCTGGGCGGACACCTCTTCCCCATGGTCAGCACCTCCGGTCCGGTCGGCCGCTATCACAACATCTTCACCTATGCCGGTGGTGCGCACCCCAACGGTTCGCCGGGTGAAGCAACGGTCTACAACGCCTTCGCCACGCGTTACGCCGCGCTGCTCTGGCATCCCGACCTGGAGTGCGTCTGGAACCCGAACGGCCTGGTCATCGTGCGGCACGGCGTAATGTGGGAGAACTACGTGCGGCGCCAGATGCTGGGACCCGACCGGATGCGGCTGATCGTGCACCTGGTCAACCCGCCCGCCCAGGAGTCCGCCACGGATTCGCAGGCGGCGGTTTCGGAACTGAACCGCCGAGCCAAGCGCCGCGACGAGATCCGCAAGGAGGCCGAGAAGAAGAAGGAGAAGCCGGACTACGCGGAACTCGAAGCGCTCCCGCCGGTCCAACTGTACCCCGACCCGCAAAAGGACATCTGGATCCGCATCCCGCCGCAGGCCCTGAAGCGCCAGTGGGATCTGAAAGAGGCCACCCTGCTGGACCCGGAAGCCAGGGCGAGCCAGCCGCTTCCGGTGGACCGCTCGGAGTCCTACTTCTGGCAGGTGGTCGTTCCCGAGGTGAAAAGCTGGGTGGTCGTGGTCTTCGAATTCGGCCGACCGTGAGACACCGCTCGAGGAGATGACGATGAAACGCTTCCTGCCGGTCCTTTTCTGCTCCCTGGCCGCCGCCGCGGCCGCGCTGCACGGAGCGGACGCCCGCGCCGAACGAACCCCGGACGATCCGAGCAGGATCCGGATGACGAACGGCCTTCTGGACCTCGTGGTGAACCTGGCCGTCGGCGCGCATGTCACCTCCTTCAAGTACGCCGGCTTCCAGAACGAGGACGTGGTGTACGGCCACGAACGCGACAACGGGGGGCTTTTCAAGGACCTCTGGACCGACCAGGGATGGCCGGGCGAACTGGACCGGCGGCTCTACGAGGCGGAGATCGTGAAGGCCGGTCCCGAGGAGGCCGTGGTACGCACCTGGACCGTTTCAACGGGCCAATACAAGAATCAGAAGTACGAGAACGTGGCGGGCCTGCGCCTGGAGAAGACCTTCACGCTGAAACGCAACCGCCGCGACCTGCAGGTCCGCATCGCGATCCTCAACCAGGACACGGCCGGCAGGCGACCGCAGTACTGGATCCAGAATGCCCTCGATTTCGACGGCGCGCGGAAGAACAACGCCTACTGGCGCCCCACGCGCTTCGCCGTGGACTGGATCGACCTGGCCTGGATGGAGCGCAACAAGACCTCCGAGTACGGCCAATGGTATACCGCCCACCTGCGCGCGGGTTGGAACGGCGTGACCCACCGGGCGCTGCAGCGCGGGCTGATCTTCCTCATGGACTACAACGCGCTGGAGAAGGTCTACAACAACCCGCCGGCCAACACCCTGGAATGGATGTACGACCCGGTGGCCATTCCCGCGGGCAAGTCGTGGGAGACCGAGGTGCGCGTGGTCCCGACGGAAGGCTTTTCCGCCTATACGCACGGCGACGCGGACGCGATCGGCCATTTCCGCGCCGAGTCCACGCCGGGCGGGCTGCGCGTGGAACACACCCTCGCGGCTTCCGGCGAGCCGCTGAAGGACGTGCGGATCGAGACGGAAGCGCGCGGCATCCGCGCGCCGTGGAGCGTGAAGGCCGAACCGAAAACGGCCCCGGCGCTGGCCTACGAACCGCTTCGTTTCGCGGCGATCCTGCGCGGCGGCGGCGCCATGCCCTGCGTCGTGCGCGTGACGGTCCGCGGCCAGGCCGCCGACGGGCGCACGGTCGAGACGATCTACGAGGATTACGTGGGCGGCGAGGCCGGCAAAAACCAGGACCTGGTCACCCTGGAACCGCTCCACGAATTCAAGCCGCCCGAAAAGGTGCGCACGTACATCAAGCCCGACCGGATCGAGCTGAAACGGCACGACAAGCCGCGCCTGCTTTTCGTTCGCGGCCTGTGGGCCGAGTTCCACGGTATAGACGAGGCGCTGAAGCAGTGCGGCGAGGTGGACGTGAAGACCGCGTGGATGAAGCAGTCGTCGTTCGGCGAGTTCATTGGCGGCTTCCCCGCCAGTTACGACGAGCTGCTGGACTACGACGCGATCGTCCTCGGCAACGTCGGCGGCTCGATGATCGGCGATCTGGGCCAGGAGATGCTCGCCGACTTCCTCAAGGCCGGCGGCGGACTGCTGATGCTCTCCGGCGACCGGACCTTCGGCCAGGCGCGCTTCGGCAACGCGCGCTTCCTGGAGCAACTGCCGGTCGCGTTCGACGAGTACGGCGATTACGGCCGCCTGCCGGCGCCTTCTCGCCTGACCGCGGCGCCCAACCACCCGCTGCTGGCCGACCTGAAGTTCGGCGGAAGCGAGGCGGTGCTCTACGCCCACCGGCTCAAGGCGACCGGGGGCGGACAGGTCGTGTTGAGTTTGGAGAACGGAGAACCGGCCTTCGTCGTCTCGGCGACGGGACGTCCGCGCGTGGCCGTCGTCGCCGCGCTGCCCTTTGGCGAGGCGCCGGCCGGCCGCACGCTGTACTTCCAGGATGCCGTCTGGCAGCAGTTCATGGCGCGCACGCTGCAGTGGCTGATCAAACAATGATACACGCCAGGCTCCTCTTTCTTGGGCGGGCAAGATGCCCGCGGTCCAGTAGCGCATGCCTCCGGCTTGCGCCGTGCACTCTGAAGCGAGGAACCCAGCATGATCTCCCCCGTCAGTCTCTTTGCCGCTGAGGTCCAATATTGGCGCCTCGACCCGGACGCCTGGCGCCCGGTGCTGGAGCGCGCCGTCGAGGCCGGCCTGCCCGGCGTCTCGTCCTACGTGCCGTGGGAAGTCCACGAGCTGGCGCCGGGGCAGTTCGATTTCGAAGGGCGCACCGACCCGCGCCGCAACCTGGTGCGCTACCTCGAACTCGTCCGGGAACTCGGCCTCCGGCTCGCCTATCGACCGGGCCCGTTCGTCTGCAACGAGATGGACTGGGGCGGCCACCCGCGCCGCATCGTGATGGGCGACCACGATTACCTGGTGCTCCAGGCCGACGGCCTGCCCGCACCCGGCTACCGGATCGCGCGCAAGGAAGGCTTCCAGCCCTCCTACCTCCATCCCGCCTACCTCGACGAAGTGCGCCGCTGGTTCGAGGCCGTCGATGGCGTCGCGAAATCCTTCACGGCGGCCCATGGCGGACCGATTCGCACGTGCAACCTGGACAACGAGGTGAGCTACATCGTCCGCGACTCGATCTTCGGCTCGGATTACAACCCGTGCGTCGTCGGGCGCGGCGGGCTCTATCACCAGTGGCTCGAACGCGAATACGGCGACGCGTCGCAGCTGCCGTACGCGCGTCCGTACGCCTCGCTGCTCGACGTGGCGCCGCCGCGCACGCTCGGCGAGGACCTGGAACGCGACCTGCCGCGGTATTTCGACTGGATCCGCTTCAAGGAATGGCTGTTGGCCGAGTACCTGCGCGTGTTGCGCCGGTTCCACGACGAGCTGGGTTTGAAGGGCGTGGAGTACTACACGAACCTGAATCCGCACCGGCCGGAAGGCGTGCCGACGAACTTCAAACGCTTCGCGGAAGCCACCGGCGGCCTGGTGGGCTACGACTTCTACCGCAGTCCCTGGCTGAAGTATTCGGGCTACGCCTCGATGGCGCGCGTGCTGAAAGTCCTGCGCGCCAGCCTGCCCGTGGTCTGGTCGGCCGAATTCATGGGCGGTTGGTGGTACACGGACATGAACAACAACCGCGTGCCGCGCAATCACACCGAGTTCATGAGCCTCGGCGCGATGGCCAACGGCTGCCAGGCGATCAGCTGGTTCATGTTCCACGACCGCGACAACTGGGGCGATTCGCCGGTCAGCGAGATGGGACATCCGCGCGAAAACCTCGACGCGCTGCGCACCGTCGTCGGGACCGCGCGCGACCTGCCGGCCTGGGACGCCCTCGCGCCGGTCCACGACCTGGCGGTCGTCTACTACCGCCCGTACCTGTGGCACAGCCACTTGGGCGATCCGAACCCGTGCGCGGACGGCAAGCTCCACGTCGGCCCGCCGGGGCTGTGGGGATCCGAGGCCGGGCAGGCCGTCGCCGAGTACGAGGCGCTCTTCCGCGTCGCGCAGCAGGCCGGCTACGTGCCGGGCTGCGTGGACGTTCTGGACGCGCCGGAGCGGCTGGCCGGCGAACGCGTCGTGTGGCTGGCGGGCGAGAGCTTCATCGAGGAGGGCGCCGCGGAACGGCTGAAGCGTTTCACGAGCGACGGCGGCACGCTGCTGGTCACCAACGCCTGGCCGCGCGTGAACCTGCGCGGCGAGCCGCTCGACTTCCTGGGCCTGGGCGGCGCGCCGGCCCGCGGCGAGTCCGCGGGCGGTTTCCGCGTGGCGCAACTCGGCCGGGGCCGCGTCGCTTGGAACGGGACGCGGCGCTACGCGTGCGAGCCGGGCGCCGAGGACCTGGAGGCGGTCGACGAACTCCGCGCGTTGCTGCAGGCGCTGGCCGGCCCGCCGGCGGTCGAGGCGCGCACGGAACCGGTCCGCTGGCGCACATGGAAGGAAGGCGGCGGCGCGGACTGGAAAGAGGAGCCGCGCCAGTTGGTCGAGGCGATCCTGCATGAAGGCGGCGGAACGCGCCTGCTCTACCTGGTCAACAACCACGAACGCACGGCCAAGGCCACGGTGACGTTCCGGGACGCGAAGACCGCGCGGCTGCGCGAACTGCGCGGACTGGGCGGCGCGTACGAGGTGCGCGACGGCCGGGCGCTCGTCGACGTGGACCGCAAGTCCGTCCGCGTCTTCCAGGTAACGTAAGTGGCGCATGCCTCCGGCTTGCGCGTACCTCATCCGCCGAACGGGCGGCAAACCAAGGGAGCGACGCACCGTGAATCAACACTGTTCTTCCGGTCTGCCATGGACTTGGCGCGCCATCCAGCTGGACCTGGCGCGCCACCTGGAAACGACGGCCTACATCCGCGACTATGCCCGCGAGGCGCGCGATCTGGGCTTCAACCAGCTGGTCCTCTACCTGGAAGCGCGCGTCCGGACTCCGTCGTTCGCCTTCCGGCCGCGCGGCGACACCTATTCGCTGCGCGAGATGGCCGGCATCGTGGCCCACGGCGCGCGGCTGGGGCTGGACGTCATCCCGGTCGTCTCGACGCTCGGCCACTGCGAGCAGTTCCTGGCCTGCCGGGAACTGGCGCATCTGTCGGAGACGCGCGGTGGCCGTGGACGCTTCGGCCCCGCGCGAGGCCATGGAAATGTCGTCTGTCCGTCGCTGGCGGAGAGCCGCCGGTTCTTCGAGACGTATCTGTCCGAGTTGTGCCAGGTCTTCACCGGACCGCACTTCCATGCGGGGCTGGACGAGGTGTGGGACCTCGGCTACTGCCCGACGTGCCGCGCGCGGTGGCGGCGCGAGGGACTGGGTGCGCTCTTCGCGCGGCACGTGCGCTGGACGCGCGGCGTGCTGCGCAACCTGGGCAAACGGATGTGGATCTGGGACGACTTCTTCGAATTCTTTCCCGAACGGCTCGACGACATTCCCCGGGACGTCGTGATGTGCCATTGGTGCTATGACGAGGAGATTCGCCCGGAAGGCGCGGCCGCCCACTTTGCCAACCGGTGGCGCCAGGACTGGCTGCGCCTCTACGCGCGGAAAGGCTTCGATGCCATGGTCTGTCCGTGCGACCGCGTGCCACGGAACATCGAGGCGTTCACCGCGTACGCGAAAAACGCGCCGGTGAAGGGCGGACTGCTGACCGAGTGGGGCAGCAGCCCGCGCCTACACGCGGCGCATGGCCTCTCCGCCGCGCTGGCCGGACGGCTGTGGCGTTCGGCCGCGTTCGACCCCGACCGCGCCTGGAACGCGGCGACGCGCCGGTGCGTGCCCGGAGCGGACCGCGGGGTGCGCGAGGCAGTGCGGCTTTTGGCCTCCCTCGACCCGCCTGCAGGACAGCGCTTCAACAAAGCCTTTCTGGATGGACCGCTGACGCACGACGAATGGCTGCAGCGAAACGCGGTGCGCCTGGCCGGCGAACGGATCGCGCAGGCCGGAGTCGGTCAGCTTCCGCGGCATGCCCAACGCACCCTGCAACGGCTCCGCTGGAACGCCGAGATGGACGACTGGCAGTGGGCCTTGCGCGAGGTCCGCTTCGCCGCGCTCGACCCGCGAACGTCTGCGACGGATCGCGCGCAATGCGCGAAGCGGCTCGCCGCACTCGAACGGCAGTACCGCGAGCTGGATCGTCGATACCGGCGCCTTTGGCGACAACCCGCGCGGCATGCACGGCCGCAGGACCGGATCGGAACGCGCTGGCACGGACTGGCGGCCGTCCTTCAGGATCTGCGCGAACGCCTGCGCGCGGACCGGAAAGCGGGCGACGGATGGCTCCTGCTGCGCCTCTTCCTGCAGGACTTCTATGCCTTGGCGTGCATGAGTGTCGAGGTCCAGGAAGACGGCCGCTGGCGGCGCGCGTTGGAACGCGCCGTGTTGAAGCCGCCGTCCCACTCCATCCGCGGGCATATGGGTGGGCATTACACGCTGTACGTGCCGTTCCGGTTGAAGGGCGCGCCGCGCGGCGTTCGCCTCGAAGTCACCGGATACGGCGGCCAGGGCCACTCGTGTCCAAAACAGGTAACTGGAATGGCGCAGTTGATGGGGTAATTTGAAGTTGTCAAAGGCCTACAAATTACTTCTCAACAGGAGGCCATTCCATCATGAGTGTAGCGCATGCAC
>Ga0073932_1007543_pt1 | contig 10487 bp, 7 predicted proteins | sample DewCreD2012metaG_FD_76967 | JGI IMG/M metagenome (GOLD analysis project Ga0073932, IMG submission 76967) | Hot spring sediment bacterial and archeal communities from British Columbia, Canada, to study Microbial Dark Matter (Phase II) - Dewar... ...
AGCGGCATGGCCGAGTGCACGCCGTACTTGCGGGCTTCGTAGGATGCGGCCGCCACGACGCCGCGCTCGTCTTTCTGTCCGCCGACGACGACAGGCTTGCCCTTCAGTCCGGGGTCGAAGAGTTCTTCGACCGAGACGAAGAAAGCGTCCATGTCGACGTGGAAGATGGTTTTCACGGCGTGAAACGCGCGCGGACGACGCGCGGCCATCCAGCCAGATCATACTCCGTGGCGAGATCGGACCAGGCCGCGGTGAAAGCGGCGCGCACGCCCGGCTCGCCCTGGTAGCCGATTTCAACGATCAGCCAGCCGCCGGGCTTGAGCAGCCGTTCGGCTTCAGGCACGATGCGGCGGTAGTATTCGACGCCCGTCTCGCCGCCGGCGAGGGCGATGTGCGGCTCGTGATCGCGCACTTCGCGTTGCAACGACGGGATTTCGTGCAATGGAATGTAGGGCGGGTTGGCGACGATGAGATCGAAGCGCGCGGAGATGGCGGACGCGAGGTCGCACTGCACGAGATCGACGCGCGCGGCATGACGCCGCACGTTGCGCCGGGCCACGTGCAGGGCGTCCATGCTGATGTCGGTGGCAGCCGCCCAGGCGTTCAATTCCAGAGAGAGCGTGACGGCGAGATTGCCCGAGCCCGTGCACAGATCGAGCACCCGGCGGGCGTCCGGGGCGGCACGGAGCGCCTGTTCCACCACGTGCTCCGTTTCGGGGCGGGGAATCAGGACGGCGGGTGAAACCTCGAACTCGCGGCCATAGAACTCCTGCCGGCGCGTAATGTGCTGGAGCGGTTTGCCCCTGAGCCGCTCATGGAGGTAACGCCCGTAGTGGATCCACTCGATGGCCGTCAGTTCGTGCTCCGGATGCGAATAGAGATAGCTGCGCTCGCGCCGGAGAGCGTGGCAGAGGAGGACTTCGGCGGTGAGCCGCGGCTCGGGCGTGCCGGCCGCAGCGAGGATCTCAGACCCTTGCCGGAGCGCCGTCCGCAGATTCATGCTGGGCCGCCTGGGCGGCTTCGGCCTGCTCGCGCAGCTTCTGGGCGTTGTAGAAGGTGGTGCAGGCGTCGATCAGGGGGTCGAGCTCGCCCTCCATGATGCGGTCGAGCTGATAGAGCGTCAGGCCGATGCGGTGGTCGGTGACGCGGTTCTCCTTGAAGTTGTACGTGCGGATCTTCTCGGAGCGGTCGCCGGTGCCGACCTGTGAGCGGCGGTCGGCCCCGATCGCCTGGCGCTGCTTCTCAAGCTCCATCTCGTAGAGGCGGGAGCGCAGCACGCGCTCGGCCTTCGCCCGGTTTTTGATCTGCGATTTCTCGTCCTGGCAGGTCACCACCAGCCCCGTGGGCAGGTGCGTGATGCGCACGGCAGAGTATGTCGTGTTGACGCTCTGGCCGCCCGGGCCGGAGGAGCAGTAGGTGTCGATGCGGATGTCCTTCGGGTCGATCTTCACTTCGACTTCGTCGGCTTCCGGCAGCACGGCGACGGTGATCGTGGAAGTGTGGATGCGGCCCTGCTGTTCGGTGACGGGAACCCGCTGGACCCGGTGGACGCCGCTTTCGTACTTCAGCTTCGAGTAGACGCGGTCGCCGCTGACCAGGGCGATGATTTCCTTGAACCCGCCGGCTTCGGACTCGCTGACCGACGTGACTTCGACCTTCCATCCCTGGCTTTCCGCATAGCGCGAATACATGCGGAAGACCTCGGCGGCGAACAGGCTGGCTTCGTCGCCTCCGGCGCCGGCGCGGATCTCGAGCAGAACGTCCTTGTCGTCGTTGGGGTCCTTCGGCAGCAGCAGGATCTTGAGACGTTCGGCCAGCTCCCGCTCGCGCGGTTCGAGCCGCGCGATCTCTTCTTCGGCCATCTCGCGCAGCGCAGGATCTTTTTCTTCAAGCATGAGGCGCGCGCCGGCCAGGTCGTCGAGCACCTTGCGGTACTCGCGCCAGACGCTGACGATCTCCTCCAGGTCGCGGTGGGCCTTGGCCGTTTTGCGGTACAGGGCGGCGTCCTGAATGACGGCCGGATCGGCCATCTGTGCGGCGAGCGCTTCGAACTTGCGCTCCACTTCTTCCAGTTGGCGGGTGAAATCCATCAGGCGATGACCAGCTCTCCGCCCTGCTGCTTCTCGATCTCCATGGCGCGGTTCAGGGCGATGATGGCGATCTCCGTCTGCGCGTCGGAGGGCGGCTGCGTGGTGATGCGCTGCAGCCAGAGTCCGGGAGCGGTGAACAGCGCCAGCAGGCTGCCGCGGCGCCGCGCGGCGAAGCGGATCACCTCGTAGCTGAGGCCGGCGATCAGCGGCAGGGCCAGGACGCGGACCGCCATCTTCTCCACAAAGCCGTGCGCGGGGATGACGGCATACACGGCGATGGACACCATCATCACCACCAGCAGGAAACTGGTGCCGCAGCGCGGATGGAACGTCGGAAACTGGCGGGCGTTCTCGACGCTGACCGGCTTGCCGCTCTCAAAGTTGAAGACGACGCGGTGCTCGGCGCCATGGTATTCAAACACGCGGCGGATGTCCGCCCAGCGGGAGATCAGCCACAGGAAACCGAGGAAGATCAGAAGCCGCACAACGCCGTCCACCAGATTGAACAGGATCTGGTTGTGCAGCTCGGGGTAGACATCCTCGAGCCGGGTCGTGATCCACAGCGGGACGAACTTGTAGAGCGTGATGAAGAAGACGAACGAGAAGGCCAGGTTCAGCGCCATCAGCCAGCCGGGGATTTCGCCGGCTTTCCTGCCTCCCTCTCCGGAAGCCGCGCCCGTTTCAGCCTGCATGGCGACGTCGGCGGAGAACCGCAGGGCCTTGACGCCGAGCGCCATGGCCTGGCCCAGCGTCCCCACGCCCCGCAGAATGGGCAGTCTGAATGCAGGATACTTTTCGGAGAGCTTCGGGCAGGGGCGCTCGTCGATGACCACCTCGCCGTCCGGCCTCCGCACGGCCACCGCGTAGCTGTGCGGCGCCCGCATCATGACGCCTTCCATCACCGCCTGCCCGCCGACGAGGGTTTCTTCCCCGCTCTCCAGCACGGGCAGCATCTGCGTATGGGCAGCCAGACGGAAAAAGTCACGCAGGGTCAATCGATCTCAGCCTCTCTTCTTTGAGTATAGCCGCCGGGGTATGGATTCGCGCAAAAAAGGCGGAGGCTGCCCCCCGGAGCGGCTCAGAGCCAGCCCGGCTGCTCAGGCCGCGGCCATGGAGCGGCGCAACCCTGCGTGGGTCTCCAGGAGCCAGCGGATCTGGATCGTTTCGAAGGGCGGCGCGCAGTAATCAGCCGCGCCCTCTTCCAGAGCATCGAGCCAGCCATCCACCTCAGGAAGGCGGCTGACAACGACGACCGGCGTGCTGGCGAACAGACTGAGCGCCTGCCTGAGAACCGGGCGCGCCGACGGGCAAAACACAATGTCGGGCTGTTCCGGAGTCGCTCCAGTGGCATGCTCTGTCTGGCATCCGCACCTCGCCAGCTCCTTCTCGAGGCTGGAAGCCAGGCTCGGATCGAGAGCAAAGAGAACCGCCCGTTTGGCTGCGGGCCTGGAGTCAGATGCACCTGTCATCGCTCTCTTCCCCTCCACTTGCCGTCGCGGCGAGTGTCGCCAATCTCGGGCGCCCCACGGGAGAGACGCCAACAAGGACGTTCCCAGCGTCCCGCGTACACTCCCATTTTAGGGCGAAACGTCCGCAATTCCAATTCAAATTTTTTATCGCGGGCATGGGATTCCGGCCATCGTGGAGATGTTACTGCTAAAATGAAGGTTCCCGGAGGTCAAATGGCGAAGATTGAGCGCAGGAAGACCGTCTGCGTCAACGTGGGCGGGGTCAAAGTGGGCGGCGGGCATCCGATTGTCGTGCAGTCGATGACAAACACGGATACCGCCGACGTCGCTGCCACGGTCAACCAGGTCATGGAACTGGCGCGCGCCGGCTCCGAAGTCGTCCGGATCACCGTCAACACCGAGGAAGCCGCCCGTGCCGTGCCCCGCGTCGTCGAGACGCTGGACAAGTTCGGTTTCCGCACGCCGATCGTAGGGGATTTCCATTACAACGGCCACATCCTTCTGAAAAAGTACCCGGATTGCGCGAAAAGTCTCGCCAAATATCGAATTAACCCGGGAAATGTGAATATCGGCCGAAAAACGGATGAAAATTTCCGCACAATGATTGAATGCGCTCTCGAGCACGGCAAGCCCGTGCGGATCGGCGTCAACTGGGGCTCGCTGGACTCGGCGCTGCTGACGCGCATGATGGACGAGAACGCCCGCCTGCCGGAGCCTCTGGACGCGGCCGAAGTGACGAAAAGGGCCATCGTCGCCAGCGCCCTGGAATCAGCCCGTCTGGCCGAAAGCTACGGGCTGCCGCATGACCGGATCATCCTGAGCGCGAAAGTGTCCGGCGTGCAGGACCTGATCGACGTGAACCGCATGCTGGCGGCGCAGTGCGATTACCCCCTGCACATCGGGCTCACCGAAGCGGGCATGGGCGCCAAGGGCATCGTCGCGACCACGGCGGCGCTCGCCGTGCTCCTGCAGGAAGGCATCGGCGACACGATCCGCGCCTCGCTGACGCCCGCGCCGAACGGCGACCGCACCGAGGAGGTGCTCGTCTGCCAGCAGATCCTGCAATCCCTCGGCATTCGCAGCTTCACGCCTCAGGTGACAGCCTGCCCCGGCTGCGGGCGCACCACCAGCACGTTCTTCCAGGAGATGGCGGAGCAGATCCAGACCTACCTGCGCGAGCAGATGCCCCTCTGGAAGGAGCGCTACCCGGGCGTCGAGGAGATGAAAGTGGCCGTGATGGGCTGTATTGTGAACGGTCCCGGCGAATCGAAGCACGCCAACATCGGCATTTCGCTTCCGGGCACCTTCGAGGAACCCAAAGCGCCCGTGTTCGTCGACGGTCAGCTCGTCAAAACACTGCGCGGCGAGGGAATCGTGGCCGAATTCATCGCCATGCTGAACGACTACGTCGAGCGGAAGTACGGCGCGGCAGCAGTACGCTGAGCGCGCAGTCCCGCGGCTTGCGCGGATGGCTGAGCTCCGCGAGCGGAGCGGCTGCAGGCCGCGCAGACTACTCCTCCGGCGGTGCCATTCAGGGGCTCGCCAGAGCCGCTGCCGTTCGCGAGGCCTGTCTCTGCGGCTCAGAACACCCGGATCGTGTACGCGAAGCGGATGCCGCGCCCCAGTTCCGGCGCGATGTCCTTGACGAAGTTCAGGTGGTTCCGGTACAGGCGGTTCCCAAGGTTGAACGAGCTCACGTTGAACGTGTGCAGGACGTGGCCGCGCGTGAATGAATACGACGCATTGAGATGGAACACGGCGTAGCCGGCCGTGGGATCTTCGTTCGGGGCCACCTGCCATTGGCGGTTCGCCATCACCAGCTCCGGCCGCACGCTGAGGCCCTTCCAGAAATAGTCGAGCCCAAGGCGCCCGCGCGCAGGCGGGATGCGCGGGAGGTTCATGCGGTCTGCGGCGGTCAGGTTCGCGTCGACATAATCGAACCCCGCCAGCGCCCACAGAGGCCCCTTCACGCGCGCCTGCACGCGCGCTTCGCCGCCCGTGAATCGCGAGTCGGCCTGCGCGAACAGGTTGACCGGCAGCCCGTCATCGAACTCGCCCGTGGGCAGGAAGTAAACGAAATCGTGCATCTGATAGCGGAACAGGTTCGCCTCGGCGCGCAGATTGCGGCCCTGATGGCGCAGACTCACTTCCACGCCATCGCCGCGCTCGCGCCTCAGATCCGGGTTGCCGATCTCGAATGCCAGGTTGCCCGGATGCGGCCCGTAATTGTAGAGCTCTTCCAGCGCCGGGGCGCGGTAGGAGTGAATGTAGTTCGACACCAGCGAGCCGTTGTTCCACAGCGGCAGCATCAGGCCGGCTGAAGCGGAGAGGCCGGAGAACGTCCGCTCCCGCAGCCCGTCCGGCGAGTAGCGGTTCCGCTCCCACCGGCCGCCGAACTGCAGCCGGGCGCGCTCCCAGCTGAGCTCCTCGAGCCCGAACAGCGCGACCGCCGCATGATCCACCGGAGGCGCCAGCGCTTCTGCGCCGCGCGTTTTATAGTCGCGCTCGAGACCCCAGAATCCAAACCGTCCGGACCATGGCCCGCGCCTGCGCTGATCGAAGATGCCCATGTAAGTGAACTGCTTGTTGAAGAACTCCGTGCCCACCTTGCCCTCTTCGATCTCGCGATGCGAGTAGTCCGAGTAGCCGAGATCGAACTGGAACTGTTCAAACGCCGGACCCGCCTGTTTCACTGCGCCGTTGAACCGGAAGCTTGTGCGGACCATGTTCAGGACCGGGTTCTCGTGGTGGTGGTCGTGATCGTCGTCGTCTCCGCCGAAGGGCCGGAGAATCGCCAGGCGCGGGAGTGCGTGCTTTTCGTCGTGTTCATGGTGATGCCCGTGGCCTCCCGGCACGCCGTAGGTGGTCTCGATGCGGTGCAGCACGGCATTCCAGCTCAACCGCTCCCCGTACCGGCCGACGCCCCCCTTGGCGTTCGTCATCTCGGTGAACGAGTTTTCGATGCGGCCGATGGGGGTGTTGTAGTCGCCCGTCCGCATGCCGCCGCCGGAGCCGTACACGAGCCAGTTCCTGTAGCCGTACTCGAACGAGCCGCTCCCTCCGCCCTGCGCATTGGCCGTACCGCCCACGCCCGTCAGCGCCATGTGCAGACCCTGGTGCGGATGCTGGTTGATGACGTGGTGGTCTGTGAGAACGTTGACCACGCCGCCGATGGCGTTGGAGCCGTACAGCAGGGTGGCCGGGCCTTTCACGACCTCCACGCGCTCGAGGTTCAGCGGATCCACCGGCTCGCCATGGTCGCCGGACTGCGACGAAATGGTGCCCGTGCGCATGCCGTCCTGCAGGATCAGCACGCGGTCGCCGTCGAAGCCGCGGATCACCGGCCGCGTCGAGCCCGGACCGTAGCTGCGCCGCGCCACGCCCGCCTCGTCTCCCACCAGGTCGCCCAGCGATGTGGACGAACTGCGCGCCGTCAGCTGATATCCGTCCAGCGAAATGACGCTGAGAAACGCGTCCGCGGTGCTTTCCTCGCGCCCGGAAGCGGTCACCGTGAGCGACTCGCGCAGCGGACTCACGGTCAGCGCGAAATCGGCGCGCGCCGTCTCTCCAGCTTGCACGCGCACCGTCTTGCGCTCGTCCACGAGTGCGTGCACGTGCGCCAGCAGCGAGTATTCCCCTGCCGCCAGCCCCGTGAAGCGGTATTTCCCCTCGGCGTCGCTCTCGACGATCCGCCCTCCCGGCGTCAGCAGCACCGTGGCCCCGCGCAGAGGTTCGCCGCTGCCGGCGAAGGTCACCTTCCCTTCGATGACCGCTCCGCCCTGAGTCTGTGCGGCCAGCGCCTGCCAGAGCAGCCACTGAATGGCGAGGAAATGCGAAACAGTTCTCAGAAACATAACCCTTTCCCATTGTCGGGCCGCCGCCGCAGCAAGCCCAGCGAATCCGGCGGACGGTGCGCCTGGAGCGATGAGCGGGCCTCTTCAGGCGCCGGGCGGGACATCGCAGGAGTCAGCGCGTTTCGGTACGGTGACGGACCGGGGAAAGATTTGGGTTCATGGCCCTGCCATGGCACTCTGTTGAAGAGAGGGGCCTGGGATGTCTGAACTGTTCACGTTGAACTCCGCAAGGCGGATCCTCCCCTTTGTGCGGTCGCTGATCATCGAGGCGAGGGAGGCGCATACGGAAATGGAGCAGGCATTTGGAGAGATCCGCCAGTTTGCGGCGCGGGTGCAGATGGCAGGGGGAATGGAGCTGCATCCTGTTTTGGCGGACCACTGGCGCGGGGAGGTCGCGCGTTCCAGGGCGAAGATGTCCTACGCCCTGGAAATGCTGAAGGCGCATGGCGTGGAAGTGAAGGACCTGACTCTGGGACTGGTGGACTTTCCCACTGTCTATCGCGGCCGCGAGGTGATGCTCTGCTGGAAATACGATGAACCGGACATCGCCTGGTGGCATGGCGCCGAGGAGGGCTTCCGCGGCAGGAAACCGATTGATGCCGAATTCGAACTCAACCACGGACCCGGCGAAGATCCCGGGGCCTGATCCGCTCGATGCCGGGGCGGCCACCCGGTCCGAATTCGCCCGTATGATGGTAATACGTGCGGGAAGCCAGGCAGCCACGCGACACCGGCGGCCGGAAAGCTGGGGCCGCACTCCTCCTGCCGCTGCTGCTGGCTGCGGCGCCGCTGCATGCGCAGCGCCCTTCGCCGGTGCGGAGCGCTGACGTCCTGCTCCTGCACTCCTACGATCCCGCTTACAACTGGTCTTCCGAGGTCACGCTGGGCCTGAAAGAGGCTCTCGAGGAGCTGCCGCTGCAGATCTCCATCTGGACGGAATATCTCGACTCGCGGCGCTCGAAGCCGGCCCAGTCGTGGGCATGGATGAACCGCGTTCTGACGGAGCGTCATGCCGGACGGCGCTTCGACGTCATCATCGCGTGCGACGACGCCGCAGTCGAGTACCTTCTCCATGGCGCGCCTGCCGGATTGCGGGGCGTGCCGGTGGTTTTCTGCGGCGTCGGATCGCAGGAGCTGATCGGGAGGCTCCCTCGGGAGCGCTTCACCGGGGTGCGGGAGATCTCGTCCGCCTCGGATTTTCTGGATGCCTGTCTCCGCTTTCTGCCCGGCACGCGCACGGTGGTCGTAATCACCGACAATTCGCCGACCGGCGCCGAACACCACGCCTTTTACCGGGAGATCAGCCGTGCGCGTTCCCGCCTTGAATTCCGGTTCCTGGAAGGGGCGCATCTGCCTGTCGAGCAGATCCTGCAACAGGTGCGCGCGCTTCCGCCGGACGCCCTGGTCGTCCACACGCACTTCACCAGAGACGCCCGGGGCGACTACGTGAGTCCTCGGTGGATGGCCCAGAAAGTGGCGGAGGCGAGCGCAGCGCCGGTGATCAGCCCGCACGTCCGGCTGCTGGGGCAGGGAATCCTGGCCGGCAATACAAGCGCCGGTTTCATGCACGGGGAGATTGCGGGGAGGATGGCCGTCGAGGTTCTGCATGGCGTTGCGCCCTCCGCCATCCCTCTGCGCGAGCATGGCAACATCCGGCTGATCATCGACGACAGCGTTGCGGGTCGCTGGAACATCCCTCGCTCGCTTCTGCCGGCGGACGCCGAGATCATCGGGGAAACCGGCGGCTGGCGCGCGCTGCGGTCTGCCGACCGCCGCCTGCTGTGGGCGGGCGGCATCCTCGTCGTGTTGCAGATGTTGACGATTCTCGTCCTGATCATCAACATCCTGCTGCGGCGCAGGGCGGAGCGCGACCTGAAGGAAAGCCGCGAAATGCTGGACCGCGCCCAGCGCACCGCGCACATCGGCCTCTGGAGCCGGGATCCTGCCACCGGAAAGCTGGTCTGGTCGGAGGAAGTGTACCGGATGCTCGGCGTCGATCCGGCGTCGTTACGGCCCTCCTTCGAAGCTTTTCTTTCCTTCGTCCATCCGGCGGACCGCCAGCGCGTGGAGGCCATCGTCCGGGCCAGCGACGCCCGGCGCCAGAGCCGTGTGCTCGAGTTCCGCGTCCAGCTTCCCGGCGGCGCAGAGCGCCATATCCGCAGCACAGGAGAGTGGATCACCGGTCCGGACGGAAAGCCGCGGGTCGTGGGAATGGTGCAGGACATCACCGAGCTGAAGCAGACCGAGGAGCTGCTGCAGCAGATGCAGCGGATGGAATCCGTGGGGACGCTGGCCGGCGGCGTGGCCCACGATTTCAACAATCTGCTGACCGTAATCAACGGTTACAGCCAGATGCTCGCGGCCTCGCTGGCGCCCGGAGATCCGCGTTCGCAGCAGGTGCGCGAGATCCAGCGCGCCGGCGAGCGCGCCGCGGAGCTGACGCGGCAGCTGCTGGCTTTCAGCCGCAAACAGATCCTCTCGCCCCGCCTGTTCGACCTGAACGAACTGCTGCGCGAAAGCGAGGGGCTGCTGAAGCCTGTCGTGGGAGACCGCGTGCAGATCGAGTTCGATCTGTCCGCGCAGTTCTGCCTCGTGCATGCCGACCCCTGGCAGATCGAGCAGGTTCTGATCAACCTGGCAGCCAACGCCCGCGATGCGATGCCCCGCGGCGGCCGGCTCCGCATCCGGACCGCCGCGCTGCTGATGAAGGAGTTCTCCGGCATTGCGGACGAGACGATCGTTCCGGGCCGCTACGTCGAACTCACGGTCTCCGACAATGGCTGCGGCATGGACGAAGCGACGCGTCGGCGCGTTTTCGAGCCGTTCTTCACGACCAAACCCGAAGGCAAGGGCACGGGCCTCGGCCTGGCGACCGTGTACGGCATCGTGCGTCAGAGCGGCGGCTGGATCACGGTGAGCAGCGAGCCCGGCGTCGGGACGACTTTCCGTATCCTGTTGCCTTCGGCCGAGGGTGCGTTGCCCCAGGGTGACTCCCGAGGCCCTCAGGCGGCCGCGGAAGGGGGGCGCGTGGTTGTGCTGGAGCATCACCGCCAGACCGGTGAACTCATCAACCT
>Ga0073932_1007549_pt1 | contig 10483 bp, 5 predicted proteins | sample DewCreD2012metaG_FD_76967 | JGI IMG/M metagenome (GOLD analysis project Ga0073932, IMG submission 76967) | Hot spring sediment bacterial and archeal communities from British Columbia, Canada, to study Microbial Dark Matter (Phase II) - Dewar... ...
CACGCTGGTCTTCGGCGCGCCGGGGTTCGATCCGGTGGCCTGGAAACCGATCCAGCACCCGAACGTGCAGCGTGCGCTCGGCGCCATCCAGACGGAGCGCGGCGGCCTGCTGCGAAGACAGTTGGTGCGCCCGACGCTCTTTTCCGAATGGCGGTACCTGCTGGCCGATGTATCCACGGATATCGAACTGAGCCCCCGTGCCCCGTCCCGTCCCCAGACACGCAGGACGGACGCCGGTTCGGAAGGCGCCGGTCCTTCAACGCCTGCCGTGGAACGCCAGCCTTGAGGCCCCTCTTCGCCCCGCCTGCTCATTACCCGCATCTTTCTCCCCCCTTTCCTGGTGGGAAAGGGGGCAGGGGGGATAGGACAAGGAAGTGCCCGCAAAAGATCTGCTCCCCTCCCCATTCGCGCGAAGCGCGAATGGGGAGGGGTAGGGGAGAGGAAGAAAGGTCCGGTTCCCCCGTCCCCTGAATGAGGGAAGGGGGAGCACGTCGGATTTGTGGGTAATGCGAAGTCGCCCCGCGCGGGGTCGGGGCCGGCTGGCTGGAACTGCGCGTTGCCGTGCCTTAACGGCAATGCCGGAGAAGGTCGGGCGCGGTGGCCTCTGCCAGTGCCCGCAGCGCCCGTTCGCGGTCGCCGTAGTCGGGCAGGAGGTGCGAGGCGCCGGCGGCCGCCAGTTCGGGGCCGCGTCCGGTGGTTTCGAGACCGACGAACGGCAGGCGCAGGGCGCGGGCCGCCTCGAGGTCCCAGAGGGCGTCGCCGAAGCTGACGATGCGTTCGAAGGACTCCGCGCCGCAGCGCTCGAGCGACCGGTCGATGGCCGCGCGGAGGATTCCGACGCGGCTTTCGCTGTCCTCGGCCCCGGCCAGGGGGAAACCGTCGATCGGGAGGCCCGCCGCAGCCAGCTTGCAGCGCGCCGTGGCCTGCCAGTTTCCCGTCGCGTAGGCCACGGTCCAGCCGGGATCCGCGTCGAGGCGGCGCAGGAACTCCGCCGCGCCCTTCACGGCGTGCGCCTCGCGGCGACAGGCCTCCTGCAGCAGCGCGAGGTAGCGTTCCTTGAAGCGCTGCAGCTCGTCGTTCCCCAGCGCGCGTCGGGCCTGCTCCCGGCTGACCTGGGCCACGATGCCCGAGTCGCTGGGGTGCGCGTAGGCCTTCCAGTCCGTGCTCACGTTGCGGAAACCGCACTCGGCCTCCAGCGCTGCGACGAAGGCCCCGAAGTGGCTGGTGCCCAGCGTCAGGGTGCCGTCGATGTCGAAGAGAGCCAGGTTCATGGCCTGTCCTCCGCACCCGGCGTCGTCCGGCCGTCGTCGTCCGGCTCGATGCCGTCCGGCGCGGACGCGGCCGCCTGCGCGTCCTCTTCCGCGAGCCATTTCCGGTGGCGGCAGGCCGGCTCGACCTCCTCCCGCGCCGGCCAGCGGCCGGCCAACAGCCAGTGCTGGAAGCGGCGCACGTCGTTCAGCGCCAGGAAGGCGCAGGGGACGAAGAAGAGCGTGAGGAACGTCGCGAAGATCAGGCCCGACGCCAGGGAAAGCGCCATGGGGATCAGGAACTGGGCCTGGAAACTGCGCTGGTAGAGCAGTGGGAAGAGGCCCGCGACGGTGGTGAAGGAGGTCAGCAGCACCGCGCGCAGGCGCGCCGGGCCGGCGCCGAGGACGGCCTCGTCCACGGCCGCGCCCTGCCGCAGCTTCTCGTTGATATGCTCGATCAGCACGATGGCGTCGTTCACCACGACGCCGGAGAGCGCCACGATGCCGAAGAGGCTGAGCATCGTCAGGTTGATGCCGTAGACCAGGTGGCCGGCGACGGCGCCGACGATGCCGAGCGGGATCGTGAGCATGATCAGGACCGGCTGGACGTAGCTGCGGAAGATGAGGGCCAGGATGGCGAAGATGCCGAAGAGGGCGAAGACAAAGCCGCGGCCCAGCGACTGGAAGGATTCGCGCGTCTCCCTGCTGGCGCCTTCCTGGGTGATGCGCAGACGGGGGAAGCGCTCCAGGAGCGGAGGGACGAAGCGCTCTTCGAGTTCGGCCAGGATGCGGTCGGCGTTGGGCGCGTCGGGCCCCCGGCCGCGCGTCTTGTCGATCCCGGCCAGCACCGCCACGCGCCGCTCGCCGTTGCGCCGTTTGATCTCGGCGATCCCCGGCACCATCCGGACGCGCGCGACTTGGTCGAAGGGGACCTCGTCCCCGGCGGGCGTGCGGATGCGGATGGCGTGCAGGTCCGAGAAGCTGGTCCGCTCCTCCAGCGGGTAACGCACCTGGACCTTCACCTCGTCGCGCCCGCGCTGCAGTCGGAGGGCCTCGGCGCCGTAGAAGCCGTGGCGGAGCTGCGTGGCCAGATCCTGCAGCGTGATGCCCAGCACGCGGCCCTGCGGCAGCAGTTCCATGCGCAGCTCGCGCTTGCCGGGCTGGAAGTCGGTGCGCACATCGGTGGTGCCGTCGTAGCCGCGCAGGGCTTCGGCCAGCTGCGCGGAGGCCTCCCGCAACTGGGCCAGATCCTCGCCGAAGACGTACAGCTCGATGTCGTTGGTCGGCGGCCGCGGCCCGCCGCGGGTCCCGTAGAGCACCGAGATCGCGTCGTGGAAGGGGCCGACGCGTTCGCGCAATTCGTCGGTCAGCTTCTCGGAATGGACATTGCGCTTCTCGGGACCGCAGAACTGGATCCACACCCCGCCGTAGTGCGTCCGTCCTTCCCCGCCGCCGTACGAGTAGACGCCCTCGACCAGCGCGCCGCCGCCCGCCACGACGCTTCCCCGGCGTTCCGCGTCCATCCGCAGCGCGGCCTCTTCGATCCGCTGGAGCGCGGCGCGGGTCACGCCGATCGGGGTCCCTTCGGGGAAGGTGACCTCGATCAGCACCGACTCGGCGTCGGCCGAACCGAAGATCTCGTAGCCGATGAAGCCGCCCAGGTAGCAGCCGGCGGTCAGGAGCAGGCTGGCGAAACCGAAGGCGATCGGCACGTACCGGAAGCGGATCGCCTGCCGGAAGAGCGCCTGGTAGGGCGCATGGAAGAACCAGCGGATGGCCTTCTCCATCCCGCCGCGCAGGCGTTCGCCCACCGTCGCGCCCGTTCGCGCCAGCCCCGGCGCCAGGCTGGACACCCAGCGCCGGATCCCGCCTTCGTGCGCCAAATGATTGGGCAGGATCAGCAGGCTTTCGACGAGCGAGCCGAGCAGCGTGGCGACGACCACGACCGGGATCTGCGAGATGAAACGGCCGAAGATGCCGGTCATGAAGAAGAGGGGCAGGAAGGCCACGATGGTCGTGGTCACCGTGGCCACGACGGGCCAGGCCATCTGCTGGGTGCCGACGATCGCCGCGCGCAGCAGCGGCACGCCGCGCTCGCGCAGCGAGGTGACGTTCTCGCCGATCACGATTGCGTCGTCGACCACCAGGCCCAGCACCATGATCAGGCCGAAGAGGTTGAGCATGTTCAGCGTCTGGCCGCCGAAGTAGAGGAGGATGCCGCAGAAGGCGAAGGAGGTCGGGATGCCGAGGGCCACCCAGAAGCTGACGCGCAGGCTCAGGAAGGCCCAGAGGCACAGGAACACCAGGAGCAGGCCGCTCTGGGCGTTGCCGACCAGCAGGTCCAGGCGGTCGGTCATGAGCCGGGAGAAGTCGGTGAAGACCGTGAGCTGCATGGTGCTGGGGAGCGCCTGCCGCTTCCGTTCGAGATAGTCCCGGACCTGGTCGGCCATGCGCAAAATGTCTTGGTCGCTGGTGCGCATGACGCGGATCAGCACGGCCGGGCGGCCGTCGTAACGGCCGATCGCCTCGTCCTCCTGGAACGTGTCGCGGATGCGGGCGAGCTGTTCCAAGCGGACGGCGGTGCCGTCCTCGCGCGCCAGCACGACCACGTCGCGGTAGTCGCGGGCGCGGTACTTGCGGCCGCGCACCTCGATCTTGTACTGCTCGCGGGAGGTGCGCAGCGAACCGCCCGGGAGGTTGAGGCTGGCGCGGCGCACGGCGTCGGAAACCTGTTCCAGCGCGATCCTGTGCGCGCGGAGCGCCGCCTCGCTGACCTCGATGGCGATCTCGTAGTCCCGGATGCCGTCGACCTCCACCAGGGAAACATCCGGCAGGGCCAGCAGCTCGTCGCGGATCTCCATCGCCATCTCGCGCAGCACGTCCTCCTCGGCCGGACCGTGCAGGACCAGCAGGATGGCGGGGTTCTGCAGCAGGACCTCGCTGATCTCGGGCCGCTCGGACGCCTCCGGGAAGGTGCGGATCGTGTCGACGCGGTTGCGCACGTCCTGGAGCACCCGCTGCGGGTCGGCGCCCCGTTCCTCGAGTTCGCAGACGACCAGCGACGACCCTTCGCGCGAGACCGACTCGACGTCCTTGATGCCCGGAACGCCCTGGATGGCACGTTCGATCTTGAGCGTGATGCCGTCCTCGATCTCCTCGGCCGAAGCGCCCGGATAGGCGACGAAGACCTGCACGCGGTTGGCGCTGAATTGGGGCGTGAGTTCGCGGCGGAGCATCAGGAAACCGGCCGAGCCGCCGATCAGGACGACGGCCATCAGCAGGTTGGCGAAGACGGGGTGCCGGGCCGCGCCGGCGATGAGCGCCTTCATGGCTGCGCGCCGGCCTCCCCGGCGATGGGATCCAGGAGCATGCCGGCGACGGGATAGAGGATGGGCGTGAGGATGACGCGGTCCCCGGGCTTCACCGACGGCCGCCGGATGCCGTTCTCCTCGACCTCTTCAGCCTGGACGATCGCCTCGCCGTTCGCTCGCATGCGCACGCGCACCGGCTCGATGCGCAGCGTGCGGTCGGGGTTCAGGAGATGGAGGCGGCCGCCCTCCTGCACGGCCCGTTCGGGGACGACCAGCGCGTCGGTCAATTCCCTGCCCTCGATGCGGACGCGGCAGTAGGCCCGCAGGGGCAGGGGCGGCCGGCCGGACGCACCGGCCTCCAGCGGCCGCGGCACCTCGACGACCAACGGCGCGGTGCGCGTCCGGGCGTCGAAGGGTTCCAGGCGCGTCAGCACGCCGTCCCAGACGAAGTCGTTACGGAAGGCGAGCCAGGTGACGGTGGCCCGGGCGCGCGGGGCCGTGGGCACGGTCTGCCCGTCGCGCCAGACGCTGTCGGGCGGGAGGCCGTCGAGCCGTTCGAGCTGCTCGGCCTCCACGATCGCGGGGACCTCCCAGGCGTCCGTCGCGGCCAGCGTCGCGACGGGCTGGTAGGCGGTCAGCGTCTGGCCGGGCTCGAGCTGTTCGTCGATGACCAGCGCATCGACAGGGCTGCGGATGACGGTGCGCGCCGCGTCCAGCTCGGCGTCCGCCAGCCGGACCTGTGCCGCCTGCAGCGCGGCCCGGGCCTTCTCCCGGCGCGCGGGAATCAGGGCCCGTTCGTTCTGTTGGGCGACCAGCGCGGCCTGGTTGTTGAGGTGGATCAGGGCGATCGCCTCGCGCGCGGTGACGGCCACGGCCTCGCCCTTCACGGCCAGCTCGCTGCGTTCGAGTTCGCGCCGGGAGACGGCGACCTTCTCCTGCTGGATTTCCAGGGCGGCCTTCAGGTTGTAGTCTTCCTGGTCGATGCGCTTCAGCTCCGCCGTCGCCTCGGCGATCTGCGCGCGCGCCTGTTCGACGGCCTGTGCGAAATCGACCGGATCGATGCGGACCAGCTCCTCCTCCCGGCGCACGTACGCGCCGGCGCGCAGGTTGGGGGCGACGTACTCGACGCGGCCGGTGACCTGCGCGGAGAGGCGGACCTCGGTCTTGGGGCGGACGGAGCCGAAGCCTTCGACGAAAAGACGCACCGTCCGGGGCTGCAACTCCAGGAAGCGGACCTTCGGCGGCCCGGCCTGGCGTTCCTTGCGCGGAGGGGGCTTGAGCATCGCGCGGAGCCGGTTCATGCCCAGGAACCCGCCGGCGAGGAGAGCCAGCGGCAGGGCAATGGCCAGGAGCAGTCGGATGCTCCTGCCGAAGACGGGCTCCGGGGCGGGTTCCTTCGCGGTCGTCATGCGTCACCGATCTATCGAGGCCGGGGTCCGCCTGGAGGACAGGACGCAGGAACCGGCTTCCCGGGATCCGACAGGCAGTACGGCCCGAGCATCCTAGTGGCGCGGGGTGCAGGTCGCAAGCGCGCGACCGGCTGCAGGGTAGGCGGGGCAGCGCAACGGTTCCGACCGATCGGTGCGCCCTTCAGCGGCGCGAGCTGGGGGCGCGGGGCGGTTCCACGCCGCGCTCGGTAACCAGAGGCGGGTCGGGGGGATGTTGGTAGCCGGCGCTCGGATCCTCGGGATGGCGCTTGACCTTGATCGCCAGGTCGATTTCGAAGGGCGGCAGGTCCAGCACCAGCGGTTCGTGGTCCTTCAATTCCCTCATCTGCGTGCCCGTGATCTGACCGGCAAGCGTATCCCAGAATTCGACGCGATAGGCGCCGGCGGCCAGATCGGAAACGACCGCCTTGACGTCCTGGTGGCGGGGGAAACGGCCTTCCTCCGGCCACTCGACCAGCGCCTGGGCATTGCCGAGCCACAGATAGGCACCGCGCGGCCAACGGTATTGCAGGCCCGTCAGGTCCTGCGCCGCGCCCTGCAGCGTGACGGCCGAGCAGGCGCCGTCCAGCTTGCGCCGGTCTTCGCCCTGGGCGTACCGCGAAAAGCCCAGGAAGTGCCGATAGAGATTGCGCTGGTCGATCACATCGTACCACCAGAGCAGCGGAGTGCCGAGCGCGTGCGTCATCCAACTGGCCCACAGGCCGGTGTGCAGATCGGCTTCCAGCCCCTGGAAGGTGGATCCGCTCCAGTGACCGCCATACTCCGTCACCCAAAAGGGTTTTCGTTTATAGCCGGCGAAGTGCCGGTCGGTTTCCTGCACCAGCGTGAGGCAACTGGCCTGGTCCGCCGCGCCCCCGCCTCCGCGGTACGCGTCAGTGGCCACGTAATCGAACGGCGGTCCGTCCATCAGTTCGCGGTCGACGCGCGTGTAATTGGTCGAGTAGTGGTTGCCGACGGGCCGTCCATAGGGGTCCAACGCCTGGAGCGTGCGCGCCGAGGCGCGGGCCCATTCGCGCGCCGCCTCGGAGCGGTAGGATTGGGCGCCGGCGCGGCTTCCCGTCAGGTCGAACTCGCTCACCACTTCCCAGCCCAGGATGGCCGGATCGGCCGCCCAGCGCGCCGCGATGTAGCGCAGGCGCCGATGGTACCACTCGCGTGCCTTGGCGTCGGTAAACAGCTCGTCGGCTTCGTTCAGCCAGCCGCCCGGTTCGGTATTCCGATTGTAGGGGTTCCACGGCCACTCCTCGTCGCACCACGCGCTGAACTTGCCATGATTGTCCAGTACCAGATGGATCAGCAGCCCGTGGGCGCGCGCCAGGTCCAGCAGGCGGTCCAGCATCCAGGCCCGTTCCAGACTGTAGCGTCCGGGACCGTGGAAATGCGGCCAGCGCTTGGTCCATTCGATTCCCAGCCACCAGGAAGCCATCCACACTTCGGCCACGTTCTCGCCGTTGGCCGCCATCTTGGGAAAGAAGTCCTCGTACATCGACAAGCCGCGCAACAACGGCGGATCCGCCTTGAAGATCCTGGCCCAGCAGCGCATGTCGATCGGCGTGTGGACGTTGTGGCCGATGGGATAGAAGAACTCGCCGTTCTCGAATTCGAGGAAGTACGGATTCGTCTTCGAAACGCGCACGAAGCCTTTGCGGTCGCTGGCGATCGCCTCGAAACGCAATTCCGGACCCCGGACGCGCTGCGCCTGGCCGTTCAGCGCGACGCTCAAGCGCAGGCGATGCACGCCTTTCTCGCGCGGCGCGAAACGCACGCGCCATTCGGGACGCCCCACGGGTATCAGCTTCTCGGCGGCAAAATGCGGCTGGATCTCGAAATCCTGGTACCAGAACGCGTGCGTCAGGATCGTCTGCTGGGACGGCGTGACGACCTCGACCGCGATGTCGGCCTCGGACGGATCGAACGGATTGCGAATCTCGCGGTTCAGGTCGAACCGCACGACGAACGAATCGAAGAGCCCCACGCGCGGCAGCGCGCCCTGCTCGCCCCAGACCGTCGCCGGCTGCGTGCTGACGTTGAGGAATTTCACCGGCCCTGCCTCGGCTTGCCGGGCCGCCTCGACGAACGCCGCCAGTTCCCGGCCCTGCGCCTCGCCCGCTTCGGCCAACCGCTCGGGCTGGGCCTGCTGAAGAAACCGGTCCGCACGCATCCAGCCGCGGAAGTTATCGACCCAGACGGAACCCCGAAACGACTGGTCGCCATGAAAGGTCATGCCGATCAGGACCACCTGCGAGGCCTGGTTTTCGTCCCACTGACCCGTGTGTCCCAAAGGCTCCACATCGGGGGAGCCGCCGCGGAGGTCCGCCGTCACCGTGGTCCATTTGCCCGACTGCAGCGGCGCGCGGGAACGCGCCTGGTACCAGCGGCCGTCCTTGTCCTTCAAAAAAAACAGACCGCCGACACAGCCGCGCGCCTCGCCGGGTAAAAAGACATCGTAGGCAATGAAGCGAACGCCGCGAAGGTTCTTCGCGGGACAATGCACCGTGACCGCATCGGGGAAATTCACCGGGATCTGCAGGCTGCAACGGCCGTGGCGTGCCCTGGTCGTGCAAAGCTGCAACGCCGAAGGGCCCGCACCCGGCTGCGGTGCGGCCGGTTCCCCGGCGGCCTCTTCGCCCGGCTTCCCGACCGTGCCGCCCGATTCCAACGCCCACTCTTCCAGACCGTCTTCCCACGAAAAGACCGGCTGCTTGAGGCTGGGAAACCAGCCGTGCATCTGGGCGACCCGGACGGGATCGCCATCCGGAAGTCCGGCCGGCATACGCAGCAGGTCCTGGCGGGCTATCCGTTCGGCCAGGGGTTGCGCAGTTTCCGTGGAAGTCGCACGAAGAATGTCGGCGGCCAGTTGCCAGGCGTAGAGTGCCAGGAGCAGCATGCCGGCCGCACCCAAACCGATGGTCAAAGGTCGTGAACGCAAGAAATTCGCCTCCGAAGCTGCAGAAGCATCATCCTATACAAACGGTTGAAACGCAAACCGGGTCAATGCGTACGTCAGGCATCCAGTATCCGTTGGCCCATGGGGCTGACCCACATCGAACGATGCGCACACGTGCAACGTTGCTTCCGAGAAAGCGTCGCTACGACGTAGGGTTCTGGAAAGTGAACGCCCAAGAACCGTGGGTGTCCTGCCCGCCCCGGGTTGGCAGGAGTAAGGGACATCACTCTTTTTCTCTGATCACCCCAGATGTTCTCCGCCCACAGTACCGCGCCGCAGGGGTTCCTGACCCTGTGCGCCGCGGCGTTTGCGAAACGTTCGATGAGGTTGCGCAGGTGACCTGTGCTGCGTATCGTACGGTTATTGCAGAAGCACACGGTAACGAATGAGGTGCCGTTTGACCGAGCGGGATTCTTGGGCGAACGTTTCACGCGGTAAAGGGGCCCGACCCGGCCCTGGCGGGCATCCGTCTCCGGAACGGCTGGAGGCGGATCGGAAACTGCTGGCCCTGGTCGAACGCGTCCGCACGGGCGACATGGGCGCCTTCGAGGAACTGGCGCCGCTGGCCGGCCGCATGGCCTATCACTTGGCGTTGCGCTCCGTCGCGGACCCCAACACCGCCGAAGACATCGCCCAGGAAGCGGTGGTGCGCCTCCACGCTCATGTCCACGAAATCGAAGGCGTAGGCGCCTTCAAAACGTGGTTCTACCGCATCATTCTCAACCTGGTGAACGACCATTTCCGTCGCTATACCCGCCGCGACACGGCCTTCACGACCCTCGAAGAAATCCGCTCCTTGGAGCGCAAGACCCGCGACGAGCCCCTATCCGAGATGGAACGAAACAGTCTGCGAGATGCGTTGCAGGATGCCTTGGATAGCCTCGACGAGCGCCATCGCGAGGTCTTCCTGTTGAAGGAAGTGGAAGGGTTGGGGCATGGCGAAATCGCCAAGATCCTCGATGTTCCCGAAGGCACCGTCTGGTCACGTCTGAGCTACGCACGTCGAAAACTGCAGGAGAAGCTTCGACGCAAAGGGTTCACGGGGTGACCGGCCCAACGACAGCGGGCCGCATAAAAAACCCCGGTCCGCTTGACGGACCGGGGTGGATCGGTCGGTCATTCGTCAGGATCCGTTATTTGCCGGACTTCCTGGCTTCCTCGAGCGCCTTCTGGATATCGGCCTTGGCCTTCTCCTGCTCGGCCTTCTTGGCGGCTTCGAGCTGACGCGCAAGTTCCTCGGCATTCTTCTTCTCGATATCGGTCTTGTCGCCGGCTACGACGCTCTTGGCGTCCGTCTTCTTCTCGCCCACGGGCTTCTTCGCTTCCTTGGCGGCTTTTTCTTCAGCCTTCTTCTTTTCCTCGGCGGCTTTCTTCTCGGCCTTCGCCTTCTCCTCGGCGGCCTTCTTTTCCGCCTCGGCTTTCTTCTTGGCCTCCTCCGCGGCCTTCTTGTCTTCGGCCGGCTTCTTGGCCTCTTCGGCCTTCTTCTTCGCGGCTTCCTCGGCCTTCTTCTTCTCTTCGGCGGCCTTCTTC
>Ga0073932_1007552_pt1 | contig 10481 bp, 7 predicted proteins | sample DewCreD2012metaG_FD_76967 | JGI IMG/M metagenome (GOLD analysis project Ga0073932, IMG submission 76967) | Hot spring sediment bacterial and archeal communities from British Columbia, Canada, to study Microbial Dark Matter (Phase II) - Dewar... ...
GTCGACACCTGGCAACACGACATCCTGATCCCGAAGAAGTACGGCATCGACACCAACGTCGGCGACACGCGCGGTCCCAGCGGCATCTTCCGCGCGCTGCGCACCATCCCGACGATGCTGGCGATCTGCAGGGACATGGAAGAGCTGTGCCCCAACGCGATCATGCTCAACTATACCAACCCCATGGCCATGCTCTGCCACGCCATGCAGCGCGCCAGCAGGCTCCAGATCACCGGCCTCTGTCACAGCGTCCAGGGCACCGCGATGATGCTGGCCAAGTGGGCCAACGTGCCGTACGAAGAGCTGTCCTATCTCTGCGCCGGCATCAACCACATGGCCTGGTACACGAAACTTGAGCACAAAGGCAAGGACCTTTATCCGCGGCTCCGCAAGCGCGTCGCGACGGACAAGGAGGTCTACAATCACGAACAGGTCCGCAACGAGATGTTCCTGGCGTTGGGTTACTACGTCACCGAATCCAGCGGGCACAACAGCGAGTACAACTGGTGGTTCCGCAAACGTCCCGATCTGATCGCGAAGTATTGCACCCGGGGCACCGGCTGGAATCCCGGCGAGTACGCCTACATCCTGAAGCATTACCGCAAGCGCGAGAAGGACTGGAAGGTCGGCGTGCGCGAGTGGCTGAAGAAGGACCAGCCGATCGATCTGAAACGCGGCCAGGAGTACGCCGCGTCGATCGTCAACGCGCGCCTGGGCGGCGAGTTGTTCAAGTTCAACGGGAATGTGCCGAATACGAATCTGGTGACCAATCTGCCGCAGGGCGCCTGCGTCGAAGTGCCCGTGCTGGCCAGTCGCCGCGGCTTCGAGCCGATTTGCGCCGGCGCGCTGCCGCCGCAGTGCGCCATGCTCACGGGCTTGAGCGCCCAGATCGAAATGCTTGCGGTCGAAGGGCATTTCCAGGGCGATCCGACGCTGGTGTACCGTGCGGTGGCGCACGACCCGCTGACGGCGGCCAAGCTCTCGTTGGCCGAAGCCCGCAGGATGACGGCGGACCTCTTCAAGCAGCACCGAAAGTTCCTGCCGCAGTTCAAGAACGTCAAGCTGTAGGTCCGGGCGGCACGATCCCGTTCGGCGGGCGGGTTTTGCATGGATGTTCGAGGCGCGTCGCGAAATGGCGGGCGGTTGTTGCCGCGTCCGTGTTGCGCGAGGTGCAGGACGCGGGATACTGCCGATGTCGTCGACTGTTGCAGCAAAGATGAACGTGGCGTGTCGATTGTATGTGACTTTCATTTTCGGGAAGCCGGGAGATTCCCCGTATCGGTTGGCCAAGTGTAACCCATTTGGACGCCCGGCGGTGTAATGAATGCATATGGCCACTCGGTTGGAGCCGGACGGGCGCAGGCTGGAGGCCATCGCTCGAAAATCGTTTTTCGCCCGGGTGGCATGGCGGGCGCGCGGTTGGGGGCTGAAGGGCCTGTTGGTCCTGGCAGCGCTGGTGGTCGTATCGCTTCTGGTCGCCATCTCGTTCTGTTCGCCTTTGCGCGCGCCGGTGCAGGCCGATGCGGCGACCGGGTCGGGTTCGTGGTTGACGGTCCGGCGCGGGGATTTCGAGGAAGTCTGTTCGGAGGAAGGCGAGCTTCGGCCGGCCAAGGTCACCACGATCACCTTTACGGACTGGGCGCAGCTTTCCTGGCTCGTTCCCGAAGGCACTCGCGTGAAGAAGGGCGAGAAGGTGGCGGCGGTCGATACCGAACGCATCGAGGACGAGTTGGGCGAGAACGAGAACGAACTGGCGCAGGCGGAACGGGCGCTGGCCCAGCAGATCCAGTCCTTCGAGCTGGAAAAGAAGAAGTTCGAGAACGACCTGGAAAATGTGAACGCGGCGCTGGAGCTGGCCAAGTTGAAGGAGCGGGAGGAGCTGGCCAAGCCGCTTCCGCTGGAGCGCGAAGAGGCCGCAAACCTGATCGTTTCCGCCAAGGCGCGCGTGGCGGCCGCCAAGGAAGATCTCGACGCGATGGCGCCGCTCGTCGAGAAGGGTTTCGGACAGCGGGCCGACTTGGAAGAGAAGAAGCTGGCGTACGAAAGCGCCCTGGTGCAGCTCGAGAATGCGCAGGTGAAAGCCGGGCGGATCCTGGCGGGGGCGACGGAGATCGAAAAGGGCAAGGCCGCTCAGGCTCGCCTGGCCGCGGAAACGGCCGTGCGCATCCGGGAGCTGGAGCGGGACCGTTCGATCATGGATTTGCAGGCCAAGATCGTCAAGCAGCGCAACTGGATCAAGCAACTGCAGCAGCGCATCGAAAAGCGGCGGGAGCAGATCGCGAACAGCGTCCGCTACGCGCCGCACGATGGGATCGTCGTCTACCGCGAGGTCGGCTGGCATGGGCAGAAAAAGGTCGAGGTCGGTTCGTGGGTCGGGCCGTGGAGCAGTCCGCTGGATCTGCCCAATTACGACTATATGAAAGTCCGGACGCAGGTGCCCGAATCGGTGGTGAACCACCTGACGGCGCGGCATGGTCCGCCTCAGCCCCGTCCGGGGACGAAGGTGCGTGTCCGGGTCAAGACGCTTCCGGACCGGGACTATCCCGCGGAGATCGTCTGGATCGACGGGTGGGCGCGCGACCGGAATGCCAACCTTTCGCAGGCGGACATCCGTTCGGAGGGCTATTCGGGATTGCAGGTCTTCAATGTCGAAGTGGAACTGCTGGAAAGCGATCCAGACCGGTTGCGCGAAGGTTTTCGGGCGATCGTCGATTTCCCGATCCAGCTGCACCGGGACGTGCTGGCCATTCCCCGCGAGGCGGTCCAGATCCGGCGCGGGCAGGCGACAGTCTGCGTGAGGGAGGGCGGGGATACGGTGACGCGTCCGGTCGTCTTGGGGCCCGAGTCCCGCGATCGCGTCATTGTCCGCGAGGGGTTGCGCGAAGGCGAGTCGGTCTACATTCCGCCCACGATCGAAGAGCAGAAATCGCTGAGTTCCGAAACGCGCTCGGGCGTGTCGGAGGGTCCGGAGACGCAGAAGAGGCCGAAAGCGGCCTCTGGCGGCAACGAAGGACGGCGGCGCGACACGCCAGCCGCGCCATCCGGCGGAATGCCAGGCGGCGGGGATCCGGCCCGGGGGAGAGGCGGCCGCTGACCATGGCACTATCGCGGAAAGGATGGGGCGGTCTGGCCTTGGCCGTGGCGGTGTTGGCGGCGATCCTGTTGATCTTCCTGAACCGTGGTCCGTCGAGCCGGACCGATCCGCGCCTGGCTGTCGTCGAGCAACGGGTCTTTATCCAGACGATTCGCGGTCAGGGCCGACTGCAGCCGGTCAACCGGCATCCGATCCTGCCCCGGGTCCAGGGCACCATTCTCCGGTTGGCGAAGGATGGCGAGACGGTCGAGCAGGACTGCCCGATCCTCGAACTCGATTCGACGCCGTATCAGGAAAAGCTGGACGGCCACCTGCGCCGCCTCCGGCAGTTGAAGGCGGAATGGGACCGTGACGAAAAAAAGGCGCTGAAGCAGATCCGCCAGAGCCAGGACGTGGTGGAAAGTCAGAAACTGCGCCTGGAGCTGGAGCGACTTCGCTTGAAGGAATTGGAGCGCGGACCCACGGAAGCGGACGAATTGAACAAGCGTGTTGCGCTGGAGAATGCCCGCAGTCTTCTCGACGCGCGCCAGGAGGAGCTTCGGATTCTTGAGGAGTTGCGGGCGAGCGGATTTGTGGCCGAAGCCGAAGTCCGGCAGAAGCGGCTGGAGGTGGAGGAGCAGCGAGTGCAGGTCGCGCAAAGTGACGTCGAGTACCGCAAGCTGCTCCGCCCGGATCCCGTGAAACTGAACGAACAACGGCTTAAGGTGCAGGAGAGCGAGCGCGCCCTCGCTTCCAGCGAAGAGAAGGTGAAGCTGTTGCAGTCCGATCTGGAACGGGCGCGAAACCGGCTGGCGGATGACCGGAGCGAAGAGGAGAAGGAGATCAAGGAGCACACCAAGGAGATCGAAGCGACGCGCATCCTGGCGCCGTGCCCGGGGATCGTGCTGCACGGCCGCGGGCGCTGGGGACAAAGCCTCGCGCCAGGCCGGGAAGTTCACCCGGGCTCCGAGGCGATGACGGTATGCGACATGCGGAAGATGAAGGCGGTGGTGAGCATCGACGAGGGGCGGATCGGCCGCGTTCGGGCCGGGCAGACGGCCCGGATCCTCCTGCTGGGCAGCACGCAACGCACCTGTGCCGCGAAGGTGCTCAAGACGGCGGAAAAGGGACGCGACGAATTCGAGGAGTTCAATGCCGCCACCCGGGACCTGACGGGCAAGGCCAACCGGCAGGTCTTCGATGTCGAAGTGGAACTGGAGGACACCGGCCAGAACCTTCGTCCCGGGCAGCGGGTCGAAGTGGAAATCGAGGTGTGCAGGCTTCCCGATGCGTTGGTCGTGCCCCGGTCCGCGGTGTTTCGCGATGGCGCCGATGGCGCCTGGGTCTTTGTGGCCGCCGACGGTTCCCCGGAACGGCGTACGGTCGAGGTGCTTGGGGAGGATCCCCATGCCTGCGCCGTCAACGGCTTGAAGAAAGGAGAGCAGGTGTGGCGGGTACGCCCGTAGCCGAACCGGCCGGCCGGCCGCCCGTCCGCGCTTCCCGCGAGACTGCCCGGCGCGATTCCTGCCGCGCGGCTTCCCCGCGACGCCTGCGGCTGCTCGTCTGGCTGCTGCCTCTGGCGGCGCTCCTTTCGGTCGGCTCGTTCCTCGTTTTGAAACGAAAGGAGCCTTCTCCGACGGGCTGGCTGTCCGTCGAGATGCGTCCGCTTGCGCCCACCCTGCGGGAACTGGGCAAGGTGGTGGCCCGGAACGAGACCACCGTCTTCTCCCTCTATACGGGCGAAATCATCTGGATGATCGAGGAAGGCACGCTGGTCGAACCCGGGACGGTCATCGTCCGCTTCGATTCCACGAAGACGCAGGAGGCCGTGGAACTGCTCCAGAAGGACCTGATCGACCGCAAGGCTGCGGTCCGCGATGCGGAACGCGAAGTCGAGCTGGAGATGCGCCGGGGAGCGCTGGAGGTTGCCCGCCTGGAGGCGGAGCTGTCCAAGGCGCGGCTCGACCGCCAGGAGATCTACTCGCATCCGACCGATGACGAGCGGAAGACCGCCGAGCTCGATCTCCGGTCGGCCCAGCTGAAGTTCGAGCAGGCGCAGCGGGATTTCGAGGCGTACGCGGAACTCTTCCATGCGGGCTACGCCAGCCGGTCCACCTACCAGCAGAAGCAGCTCAAACTGGCCACCCAGAAGGCCGAACTGGCAAAGGCCAGGGTCCTGCATCGGCTGGCGTTGGAGGGCAAAACGATCGAGGAGAAGCGGCTGGCGGATCTGGCGGTCGCCGAGGCCGAGAAGAAGCTGGCCACCGGACGTTTCGATGCGGAAGCCGATGTGACGATCGCCCGGGCGGCGCTGGAACTCGAAAAGATCGGCCTCGACAACTTCGAGAAGAATCTCGCCCGCGAACTCGAAAACCTCGAGAACGCCTCCGTCAAGTCCCCGGTGCCGGGACGGGTGGCCTTCGTCGAAGTCTTCAAAGGTTCGCAGGCCAGCCAGAGCCCGATCCAGATCGGCGAGACGCGCAGCCGGGGACAGGATCTCTGCAAAATCGCGGACACGTCCGTCCTGCAGATCAAGACGGCGGTTTCGGAGATGGACGCCGATCGCCTGCGCGTGGGGCAGGAAGCGGAGGTGCGTTTCCCCGCTCAACCCGGTCGGGTCTATCGTGCGCGGCTGGCCTCCATCGAGCTGGTCGCCAAGGACAAGAATGCGAGCCTTTCGCACCTCGCGTTGCAGCGTTCCGGCGAAGCCTTCGTGAATGTGGTCGGCGTGCTCCTGGACCTGGTCGATGCGGACACGCAGGAACAGGGCGTCATCCGTCTCGGGCTGACGGCCGAGGTGACCATCCGCCTGGACGAGACGCGTCAAGCCCTGACCGTTCCCTGGGCGGCCATTCGTTCGACGCCCGAAGGAGCCGAGGTGTTGACGCGCAGCGGGCCGCGCTTCGTCCGTCTCGGCGACAGCGATGCGCATTGCGTCGAGATCCTGGAGGGGCTATCCGAAGGCGAGACGGTCTGCAACCTACAACTGGAGTCCGCCGCGGCCGACGCCGACCGTCGGGGGGGGAAACCGTGAGCGGAGCCTCGAAGAACGGCGCGTGCGTCATCAAGGCCGAGAAGCTGGTCAAGACCTATCCGCACGAGGCCGGCGAGGTCATGGCGCTTCGGGGCGTCGATTTCGAGATCCACGAGGGCGAGTTCGTTTCCATCATGGGACAGTCCGGTTCGGGCAAGAGCACCCTGCTGCACGTCATCGGCTGCCTTCACAAGCCCACAAGCGGGACGTATCTCCTGGACGGCGTCGACGTGGGCACGTTGAACGACGTGGAACTCTCGCGTCTGCGCAACGCCAAGATCGGGTTCGTTTTTCAGAAGTTCAATCTGTTGTCTCACGAAAGCATCCTGGACAATGTCGCGCTGCCGCTGGTGTACGCGGGCGTACCGCATCGCGAACGCGTCGAGCCGGCACGCCGGATCCTCGAGCGCCTGGGTCTGGGCGATCGCCTGCGCCACGCCCCGTCCGAATTGTCCGGAGGCCAGAGCCAGCGCGTGGCGATCGCGCGGGCGCTGGTTTCCGAGCCCTCCGTCATCCTGGCCGACGAACCGACGGGAAACCTGGACAGCCGTACCGGCGAGGAGATCATGGGGCTCTTCACGGAGCTTCATCGCGAAGGCCGCACCATCGTCCAGGTCACGCACGACCGCGAGAAGGCGCTTTTTTCGCAGCGCATCCTGCACATCAAGGATGGACTGATCGACCGGGAGGAAACGCTGAAGAACGGGCGGGAGGCCGGCCATGGAGTGGGTTAGCGCGCTGCGTGTGGGCCTGAACGGCCTGGCCGTCCATAAAATCCGTGCCGCCTTGTCCATGCTCGGCATCATCTTCGGCGTGGCCAGCGTCGTGGCGGTCATTGCCGTCAGCGAGGGGGCGAAGTCGGAGATGCTCAAGCAGCTCGCCGCACTGGGCGCCAACAACATCATCGTGCGCGGCATCGACTGGCGCTCCACCGGCGCCGAGATGCGCGACAAGAAGAAGCGCGCGAGGCTGCTGTCGGCGGGGCTTACCTTGCGCGAAGCCCAGGCGATCTTCGACGAAACCGGTCTCTTCAGGGATTTCGCGGCGCTGACGAGGACGAGCGCGACCGTCCGTCGCGACGAGAAGCCGGTGCAGGCGCAGGTCTTCGGCACGACGCCCGATTTCATCCGCGTCATGGACTTCAAGCTGCGCGAAGGCCGCTGGTTCCAACCCCAGGACAACGAGCAGGGCCGCCGGGTCTGTGTCGTCGAAGAGACCGTGGCCCTCGAGTCGTTCCCGTTGACCTCGCCGGTCGGCCAGACGCTGATCGTCGACCACGAGCCCTATACGGTCGTGGGCGTGCTGCGGGGCAAGGAAGAGACGGAGGAAAAGTACACCGTCGTCGATATCGCGCAGCTGAACCGCCGCATCTACATCCCCATGACGGCGGCGTTGTACCGCACCACGCGCGAACCGCTGGCCGACGAAATCAGCGAGGCGATCTTTCGCTGTCGCGATGCGGCCGTCATTCCCGTCGCGGCGGCGCTCCTGAATCGCTTCTACGAAACGGCGCACAACATGTCGAAGATCAGGGACGAGGATCGCGATTACCAGGTCCTGGTGGCCAAGGAACTGCTCGGCAAGATCGAGGAGGCCCAGAAGATCTTCAACATCGTCATGCTCTGTTCCGCGGGCATCTCGCTGATCGTCGGCGGCATCGGCATCATGAACATCATGCTGGCGAATGTGAGCGAGCGGCGGCGCGAGGTCGGCATCCGGCGCGCGGTGGGCGCCACGCAGGGCGACATCCTGCGCCAGTTCCTGCTGGAATCGCTGATCATCTGCATGTTCGGCGGCGTGATGGGCTGCGTGCTGGGCGTGGTTTTCACGTATGGCGTGCACCAGATGACCGGCTGGCAGACCGCCATGCCCCTGTGGGGCATGCTGGCCGCCGTGACCGTTTCGCTGATGGACGGCGTGGCCTTCGGCACCTATCCGGCCTGGAAAGCCGCGCAGTTGGACCCGATCGAAGCGCTGCAGTACGAGTGAAAGCCGCGCTTCAGCGCGGTGCCGTGCCCACGTCCGTCGGGGCCGGGATGAACGTCTCGCCGGTCGAACGCAGGACCAGGTGGTAGACCTTGCCGGGCTGCAGTTTGCCGTAGACCGCCTGTCCGTGCGCGGCCTTGACCCCGTGTTTTTTCTGCAGCGCTTCGCTGTTGGCCACGTCCCAAAACTTTTTCCACAGTTCGGCCTCGAATTCGGTCGGCGCGCTCTCCGCCGCGAAGACTTCCGGCGCCCGATACTCCCTGTCCAGCCGATACCCGTCGTCCGGCGCCACCTTGTTGGAAAAGATCCGCCGGAAGAGCAGCAGCGCCTTGCCCTTCAGCGGGTCGCCCGCCTCGACGAAATGCTCCTCGAACTTGATCGCCAGCGTATCCAGGTAGATCTCGTCGCCGACCAGGTGCAGGTCGCGTGCGGAGCCGACCGGCGTGCCGTCTGGCATGATTTCGCGGAAGCGCAGCGTATTCGACACCCGACCTTCCGCATCCCGGTCCTGCTGAAGCACTTCGATTTGCGCACGCCGCTCGGAGTGTTTCAGGAGTTTCAGGTACGTCTGCAGCCTGGCCTTTTCCTTCTCCAGGTCGCCGATCCGGACCTTCTGTTCGGCGATCCGCTCGTCCTTTTCCTGCAGTTGACGTTCCAGCTGCCTGCGGGGCTGGACCACCAGTTCCCAAGCCAGGTACAGGCCTCCGCTGCCGGCAAAGACCAGTCCCAGCGACCAGACGAACCATCGTACGGGGAACGGGCGTCGCGCCGCGGTCGTGTTGGTCATGTGTACCTCCCTGTTCGGTTCCCGATGCAGAGGGCAGACGGCCTCTGAGACGACCCATGAGCATGCGAGCGAATGTATTCCGGAAGGACCTTTCCTTCTGCGGCGCGGCACTAACCAGCCGTCAGCCATCCCGAAAAAGCCATCGCGAAGCCCAGAAACGAGGCGAAGCCGACCGTATCCGTCACCGTGGTCAGGAAAATGGACGACGACTGCGCCGGATCGCGCCCCAGCAGTTTTAGACCGAGGGGGATCCCCGCGCCAGCCACGCCGGCGACGACCATGTTGACCAGCATGGCCAGCCCGATGACCGTGGCCAGCGACGCGGAACGATGGAAGACGAAGACCGCCAGCCCGGCCATCGTCGCGATCGCCAGCCCGTTCAGCAGACCGCTCAGCAGTTCCTTGAGCAGGACGCGCCAGGCGCATCCGGAGGCCAATTCGCCGGTCGCCAGACCGCGAATCGCGATCGCCAGCGCCTGTTGGCCGGTGTTGCCTCCCTGGTTGGCCACGATGGGCATCAACACGGCCAGCATCGTCACCTGGGCGATCACATCGGAAAAGAAACCGACCACCGTCGAGGCCAGGAACGAGGCCGCAAGGTTCACGCAAAGCCATGGCAGCCGCTTGCCCACCACCGACGTCACCGGTTCCAGCGCCCGCTCCTCGCTGCCCGAGCCCACCATCCGCTGCAGATCCTCGAAGGCCTCCTCCTGAAGCACCTGGGCGACCTTCTCCTGCGGCACGATGCCCAGGAACTCGCCGTCCTCGGCCACGACCGGCATGGCGAGGAACTTGCGTTCCTGCATCGATCGCGCGAGCTGTTCCCGATCCATGGATGCCGGGACCGAGACCACCTGGCGATTGACCAGGGGGCCGACGAGATCCTGCGGCTCGGCCAGCAACAGGTCGCGGATGCTGAGCACGCCGACCAGTTTTCGCGAACGGTCGGTGACATAGAGGTAATGCACGGTCTTTCGCGGCGCCTTGCGAAACAGTTCCACGGCCTGCTTGACCGTCAAGTCCTCCGTAACCGCGGCCACCTGCGTGTCCATCAGGCCGCCCGCCGATTCCTCGTGATAACGCAGCAACGCGCGCAATTTCTCCGATAACGGGCCCTCGAGACCCGCCAGCAGCGCGCCCTGCTTCTCCGCCGGGAACTGGCGCAACAGGGCGGCCACGCTTGGCGGCGCCATGCGCGAAAACAACGCATTGGTGCGTTGGGTGCCCAACCGGTCCAGGATTTCGGAGGCGAAGCGGGGAGACAGGCGTTCGAAGACAGGGCTGACGGAGTCCGCGGGCAGGGAGTCCACCAGCTTCGCCGCTTCCAGCGGATCGATCCGCTCGATGGCCCGCGCGGCATCCATCGGATGGGCTTCGACCAGGTTTTGGAGCACGGATTCCAGCGGTGGCATGCGGTCATTTCCCCGATCGGCGGTAGGGTTCTGGCAACCCCGCAGCTCGTGGACTATACCATGCCAACGTCGTTCGTCCCTGGAATCTTGAGAGAACTTCAAAGGGGTGCGTGGCCGGATCGGCCGCGCCGCGAAAGGCCGATCCGCTTCGCCTCAGCTCAGGAGATACAGCGTCAGCGCCGCCAGGCA
>Ga0073932_1007553_pt1 | contig 10481 bp, 5 predicted proteins | sample DewCreD2012metaG_FD_76967 | JGI IMG/M metagenome (GOLD analysis project Ga0073932, IMG submission 76967) | Hot spring sediment bacterial and archeal communities from British Columbia, Canada, to study Microbial Dark Matter (Phase II) - Dewar... ...
AGCGGGGCGACCTCGAAAATGACGTCGGACTCGTCGAGTTCGATCCGCACGCTCAGGGCGACTCCGGGCAGGTCGGCCTCGATGCGCAGCGGCCCGGTCTTGCGGATGGCGATGGGCGAACTGGCGAAGCTCTTCCACACCTGCGTGTCGCCGCGGACCATCAGGACATCATCGGGCTGCGAGCCGGCCATGCGGAGCGTCTCGCCGGTCGTCTTGACCGTGACGTGGGCAGCCAGGTCGCCAGAGTCGACTTCCACTCGCAGCACGGCGTTCTCGATCATCGTCGGTATGTTCTGTGCCACAAGAACCTCCTGGCATCAGCAATTCCTGAGATGTAATGGTCGGGGATAACGGGCGGATGGTCAAGGGGTGGGGCGAGAACGACTGTGGCCAGTCGGCGTCTGTGCAGGAATAGCACCCCACGTTGGGTGCCGCGGTCTGCCAACGGGACAGCCGTATCGTCCCCCCGCTGGCCGTGCGGGCGCCACCTTATTCTTGCACGGACCCTGACTGGAGCGTGTCCCCGCCATGTGTTTGATGCTGTGTGCGGGTGACGAAGCCGCAACGCTGGAGGGCATCAAGTGCCATGCCAGATGCCAGGAATACGAGAATGCCAGTACCCACGTACAACGGACCACGGACAACACGCGCCTACGCCACGTTCGAGACCGGCTGCTGGGCGGCGGCGTCGGTAAATCTTACGGCGACGCGCTTGCTCACGCCGGCTTCCTGCATCGTCACGCCGTACAGGACGTCGGCAATGGCCATCGTGCGCTTGCTGTGCGTGATGACGATGAACTGAGAGTACTGCAGAAATTCCCTGATCAGCCGGGCGTAGCGCTCGTTGTTGGCCTCGTCCAGCGCGGCGTCGGCTTCGTCCATGATCGTGAACGGGCTGGGGTGGCTGCGGAAGACGGCCATGATCAGGCTCATGGCGGTCAGGGCCTTTTCGCCGCCGGACAGCAGGCTGATCGACTGGAGTTCCTTGCCCGGCGGGCGGGCCATGATGTCCACGCCGCTTTCGAGCACATCCTCGGGGGTGGTCAGCACCAGGTCCGCCTTGCCGCCGCCGAAGAGCTTGCGGAAGAGTTCCTGGAAGTGCACGCGGACCGTCTCGAACGCCTCGACGAACCGGCGTTTCGATTCCTCGTTGAGCTTCAGGATCAGGTCCTCGAGCTGCTTCTTGCTCTCGACGAGGTCGGCCTGCTGGGTCGTCAGAAACGTCAGGCGCTCCTCGAGTTCGCTCTGCTCGTTGATCGCTTCCAGGTTTACGTTGCCCAGACGCTCGATCTTGCCGCGGAGTTCGGCGATTTCGGCCTCGACGGCGGGCCAGTCGATGTCGGCCGTAAGATTCGGGATGGCCGGCCCGACGGCGGCGGCTGGCTCGGCGCTGGCACCCACGCCGTCGGTGGCGCCCGGCTCTGCGGCGGCAGCCGGCTCGCCTTCGGCCGGCGCCGCTTCCGCCTGCTTCCGCTCGGCAGCCTGCTGTTGCTTCCGGGCGACTTCGACCAGGTTGATCTGCAACTCTTCCAGCGTGCGTTGCACGAGCGTTTCGATGCGCATCTGCAACTGCGAGGTCTGCAGTTCCAGTTCGCGGACGACGCCTTCCTGCGACTCGTACTTCTGGCGCAGACCCTTGAGGGCTTCCTGGAGTTTCTCGAATTCGGCGCGATACTCCGACCGCTCCTTGCGCAGCGACAGCGACGATCGCTGCAGGCTTTCCTTCTTCTGGCAGCCGTAGGCGAGGTGCTGCTGGGCGTCGAGCAGGCTGCGCTCGGCCTCGACGAGCCGCTGGCCCGCCATGTCCACCGCGCGGACCGCGTTCTGGTACTCCTGCTGGGCACGGTCGACGTCGCGCTGCGTCTGGTGCAGGGCCGCCACCACGCCGGCGCGCTTCTCCGCGAGTTTGCCGCCGGCCACGCGAACCTCGGTCAGCCGCTCTTGCACAGCTGCACGGACGACCTGCGCCTGCTTGAGTTCTTCCTGGGAAACGTTGATGGACTGCTGAACGTCCGCCTGGCGAACCTCGAGATCCTTGACCTTCTCCGCGGCTGCGCCGGCCCGGGCGGCGGCCTGCCGGACCTGCTCGTCGAGCATGCTTATCTCGCCTGCGAGCAGCTGCTCTTCCTGGCCCAGGCGCGTGATGTTCTGCGTCTCGGCCCGCAGTTGCGACTCGTTCTGCACGGCTGCCTTCTGCAACTCCTGCAGGCTGTCGCGCAGGTCGTCGGACTGTTCGAGCAGGCCCTCCATCTCGGCGCTGGTCGCCTTGAGAATCTCCTGGCGCTCGTTGATGTCCATCTCGAGCTTGCGAAGCTCGACGTTGATCTGGCGCAGCTCGCTTCGCCGGCTGATCAGGCCCGTGCCCGAGCGACCTTTGCCCAGGGCCAGCCGGCCGCCCGACTCGATCATCTGGCCGTCGCGACTGATGAACCGGTATCCGCGCGGTGTCTTCTCTGCCAGCCGCACCGCATCCGCGAGCGTCTCGGTCAGGCCGATGTGCCCCAGCGCCCAGGCGACGACGTTGGCGTAACGCCCGTCAAAGCGCACCCGCCCGGCGGCCCAGCCGACAAAGCCCGGCTCGCCGTCCAGGCACACCTTCTCAGGCCAGTCGGGCCGGACGGCGTCGAGCGCGAGCACCTGCACCTTGCCGGGCAGGCTGGTGAACTTGTCAGCCTGCGAGAGAATGCCGTCGCGGCGTTCGACCACGATCACCTGGTCGAGGCCCGCCAGGGCGCCTTCGATCCAGCCGGCGTCGGCGAGGTCCGCCTCGATCAGTTCGCCGAGCACGCCGAGGATCTGGCTCGACTGGCCGGCCTTGATGTCCCGGTCGCGCTCGGCCAGCAGGCCTTTGACCGCCGGGCTGATGCCTTCGTAGCGGCGGTTGAGCTCCTCGAGAAGTTGCAGCCGGCTGAGCAGGCCGCTGCGGCGTTCCTTGAGCGCGCCCAGTTCGGCGGTCAGTTCCGCCTTGCGCTGGTCGAGCGCTTCGCACTGCGCCTGCAGGTCCTTCAGGCGCGCGGTCATCTCAGCCTGCTGCTCGCGCAGTTCCGCCAGGTGCTGCTCGATCTGCCGACAGCGCTCCTGGAGGCTCTCCATCTGGCTGCGGGCGTCCGTGAGCCGCTCGGCCAGCCGGCCTCGCTGCGCGGTGAGCGAACGCGCCCGGTCCTCGCACTGGGCCTGTTCGCTGCGCAGATGACTGATCTGGCGGACGAGGTCGAGCATCTGACTCTTGGCCGATTCGACGCGGTGGGTGATGTCGCTGATGGCCTCGGCCGCCTTGCGATCCTCCGCCTGCATCGCCTCGATCCGCGCCTTGACCTGCGCCGATTCCTGGTCGAGTTCGCCAAGGTGCTTCTGGTGGGCGACGACCTTTTCCGCGAGGACCTGCTGCTGGGCCTTGCTCGACAGCGCGCGCGTGCGGGCCGTGCCCAGAGTCTCCTGGCTCTCCTGCATCCGGCGGTAGGTCTGGGAGATTCGCTCTCGCTGGGTGTTGACGTTGCTGGCGGCGATCTGTAAGTCGCTTTCGACGGCGCTGATCCGCGAGTCAAGTTGCACGATGCCGGCGTCGATGGTCGCGGCGTCGGCGTCGTGCGCGGCGATCTGGCTGTGTACCGCCAGCGACTGTTCCCGGGCAATCTCGAGGTCTTTCTTGCGCTGCTCGAGTTCAACCGAGTGCTTGCGGTACTCGTTGAGCACGTAGAGCGAGCGGAGTTCCTTCAGGCGGGCAGTGTATTCCTGCCAGCTTCGTGCCCGGCCGGCCTGGACCTTCACGCTCCGCAGGCGGCGCTGGAGTTCCTCGAGGATGTCGTTGACGCGCAGGAGGTTCTGGTCGGTGCGCTCGAGCTTGCGCAGAGCCTCCTTCACGCGGGCGCGGTACTTGCTGATGCCGGCGGCCTCGTCGAACAGCAGACGCCGCTCGGTGGGGTTGGCCTGGAGGAGTGCCTCGATGCGGCCCTGTTCGACGATCGAGTAGGCGTCGAACCCTACGCCGGTATCCAGGAACATCTCGCGGATGTCCTTGAGGCGGACGGCCTGGTTGTTAACGAGATACTCGCTGGTGCCGTCGCGGAACAGCCGACGGGTGATGATGACCTCTTCCGTGTCGATGCTGAGTTTGCGGTCGCTGTTGTCGAAGGTCAGATCCACCTGCGCCATGCCGCTGGACTTGCGAGTGCCGGAGCCGTTGAAGATGACGTCCTGCATTTGCGAGCCGCGCAGGCTCTTGGCGGACTGCTCGCCGAGAACCCACTTGATGGCGTCGACGACGTTGCTCTTGCCGCAGCCGTTGGGACCGACGATGCAGGTGACCCCACGGTCGAACTCGAACTCGGTCTTGTCCGCGAAGCTCTTGAAGCCGATGACAGTCAACCGTTTGAGCATCATGCCGTATATCTTCCGCCTCTTGCAGGCACTCTACGTCGGTGGCCATCCATGATCCCGACCGCGCCCTGACAGCCCCGCACCGCGGTTAGAGCGCACGCATGGGAGCGATAACTATAATCTTTCGCTCAACAAATGACCAACGAAAAGCCGATCTTAGACACTTTTGCCGGCCTGCACAATATGTAGTGTCCCGCCCCTGAGCAAGGCCCAAGGGCATGAAGCCCTCAAGTGACATTCTAGTACGGGCCCAGCCAATTTATCGGTCTGAATGGCCTCGATCTGTGAGTCCGGCACGGGGATAGCAGAGACGGAAATAACCCGGCACGGCAACGAAAGAGGCGCAGCGAGCTACAGGGGGACGACGGCAAAGGCGAGAAGCGGGCCTTTTGCTCCTGTTTCGACATGCAGTGCACTACAGTTCATAGCACTGCACATCCCGGATGTAGAGCCACCGATGAAGATGGTGACGTTCATGTAATGCCGAATGCAGGAGTCGGAATTGCTGTCCGACTTGGAGCGGGCAAAGACGGTTCTTCTCCTGCGGTACGATGGCCCGGTCGTGCGGATCAGGCCGGTCTTGTCCGACCAGAGCGTGCCATCCTGGAAGGAAAAGGGGCTGCGGCTCACAGTCACGGGGGTAAGTCTGTCAGCAGCGATCCTCCAGGAGCGAGCAGGAATCCCATAGAACGATGTACACGCGGTCGTTACCAGTGCCGCTTGGTGTCCTCACCGGCGCCAAGCCGCTTATCGAGCGGCAGCACGGTTAGACCCCGGACAGTGGTGCACCACTTGGCACTTGGTTGGCAGATCGCTTCGGTTAGGGTCTCGGAATCGGGGGTAAGGGGTCTGACCCCGGAAGCTCCTGACCCCTTGGAGAAATCACGGCCCGCTCCCAGCAGCCACTGGGGCGCGGGGTCACCGCGGAATCTCGCTCTCCGGCCGGTTCACGGGTTTGATCGCGCCGAGCGAGTCGCTCAGCGTAGCGCTCTGGATCTCCAGTCTGGCCGCGACGGCGCGGGTCTGGCACAGCGCCTGGATCGTTTGCAGCACCTGGCTGTAGGAGAGCTCCAGGCCCTTGATCTTGCCGGTTTCTTCGTCGATCTCCGCTGAATCCCCCATGAAGCGGATCATCTCGCCGAGTTCCAGCGGGGTCTTCATCGGCTCGGAAACCTGCCCGAACGGGGTCCGCCGGACCATCGTCACGTCTGGCTCCTTGCCGTCGCAACTCAGTGCGATCACCCGGCTGGGATGCAGGTAGAAGAACGGCGGCCGGCAGGCGACGTCTTTGCCGATCACGGCGATGCGGCCTTCAAGCGCGCGGGTCGCATAGACGATCGGCTCGCCGCCGCTCGGCACGACGTCCAGCACGAAACTGTCCCGGCCCACCTTGTAGCGGCGGATCTTCTCATCGTTGTGCCGGCTCAAGCCCTCGTAGGCCAGGATGCGGATCTTCAGGTTGGGGTCATTGATCAGGTCTCGCAGGGGCAGCCGGGCAAGGGCCACATCCGGGGCGTTCGAGAGTTCCGCCACGGCGGCCTCCCGGAAGGGGCTTCCGCGGTCGGCGGCCTCGCGTCCCAGCACATCCACCGCCGTGTCGTCGCGCAGTCGGATGCCCACGCGGGCGGCGTAATAGCGCACCGCCCGATGCGTGTCGGTGTAGAAGCCCTGCACCACCGGTACGGCGGGCTGGCCCATCGCCTCGAGCACCAGCGCGATGTCCTCGGCCGGCGCGTCGGGCTGCCTGAGCATGCCCACCAGTTCCCGGGCCCGGACCGCCAGGTACTGCTCTTCGCGCGTCAGGGGCAGGTGCATGACCAGCTCGTAAAAGTGGTCTTCCCTGTTGCGCCAGGTCTCCGCCGGGGCCTGCACCTCGATGCGCGACGGGGTCATCGCCTTGGCGATTTCCTGGCCCGTGCCGAAGTGCTCGTTGATGCGGTTGGTGATCTGCCGGGCCAAACGGTGCGAGGCGGTGCCCAGGGCCAGTTCCATCGGGCGGGTGGCCAGATTCCGGCCGCCCCCAAGGACCAGGCCCCTGCGAAGATCGGGCTGGCTGGCGGCTGCCTGGCTGGCCGGTGCCTCGGGCACCGTCTGCACGATGGGTTGGAAGATCGCACCGGCGGCGTGCGCCAGCACCTTGCCGTGGATGAGATCGCCCTGGCTGCCCATGCGGTACATGTGGAGGTTACAGGTGTACAGCCGGCCGCCTTCGAGCGTGCGGGTCTCGGTGCCCGCGACCGCCTGAACGTGCACGTCGAACCGGGCCCCCTTGCACGCGCCCGGCGGGATCAGGCCGGTGACCTCGACCACCGCCGTATCGAGGCTGTCCATCAGGTCGTTGGCCTTGACCTGGATCTGGTCCAGGCTGTAGATGCCGTCGGTCTCGAGGCGCTTGCGGATCTCCTGGAGCATCTGTTCGCGGAGCGGTTCCGGGCACGTCCGCGACCCGTTCTTGCCGAGCCCCACAACTAGGCCGTAGCCGCGCACCGCCTGCCAGCGCGTCCCCTGCAGGTACGCGACGCCCCCGACCGTGTCGCGCAGGACGCCGCTGAGCCGCTTCTGTGCTTCCGTTGGGGCCGCCTCGTCCTGGACCGGCTCGATAGCCGCTTTCTTGTTGGACTCGCAGCCCACAACTGCGCCGATCAGCAACGGCACACACATCCCCAGAATTCCGGCCAGGCCGAGGCGAGTATTGGCTGTCACGGTCTGTGTCCCTCACGTAGCCCCCGTTGTCGTACATCTGGACAACGGCCGGCAGTATCGGGCGGACGCCCGGGAAAGGCAAGAGGCGGTCGCATATCCGGTATCGGGTCGCGGAACGGACAATTCACAGCCGTATGTGGTGTCGAGGTAGTGGCTGTTTGTGGCACAGCCGCCCCCGGCTGTGGCCGTGGCTGTCTCAGCCCATAGCGTCAGCGGGGGGCCGTCCGAATGCCAGAGCGCCTCCACATGCCAGAAAAAGACGACAGCCGGCATGCAACTGGCCCGAGCCAGAACCATGGTCGTGGTTGTTGTGCTGTCACCAGCCGAGCAACGATTCCGCAATGCCAAGGTGGCTTGAAGTCAGCACGGCCTCTCCCAATCGCTCAACAAGCGGGGATTGGGCCCCTGCGGACCGTGACACCCGCGCTAGTATGCCACGCGGAAATCGGCGAATTCCCCCGTGGGGAACCCTTCGTGGCCGCGAATGTTGCCGATGTACTGCTTCATCTCCCGCTGCAGGGCCTTCAGAAAAGCATCGACCTCCTTTTCGTCCCCCTCAGCGATTACTTCGACCTGCCCATCCGGAAGATTCCTGACGGTGCCGGTTACGTGGAAGCGTTCTGCGACGCGGCAGGCCGTGTAGCGAAAACCCACGCCCTGCACACGCCCGCCGTAGTAGACGATCCGCCGAGTCTTGTGCCCGCTGCTTGTCTTGCCTTTGTCAGTCATGCTGGCCCCGCACCCCGCCGCTCTGCCGTTCTCCGCGCCCGTGGTTCATTCTGCCTGCCCGAATTCGCGCACTACGCCCGGCCGTTCTCGCCCGCCCGACGTTCGCGCACTATCCCTCGCGCCCGTATATAATTCAATGCCTATGGCCAGCGGTAGTGAACCAGACCCCCAACTGTTCGCCGAGCCCCAGGCGACCCAGCCCGATTCGCGGGTGGCCTCGGTCGCCCTCGTCCAGAAGGTTGACCGCATCTACTCCTATCTCGTGCCGGCCGAGATGGCCGAGACGCTCCAGCCAGGCTGCCGCGTCCAGGTCCCGCTGGGCAAGGCGGACCGCCTGGTGACGGGCTACTGCCTGAAGGTAAGCCGGGAGGGCTGGAAATCAACCCTCAAGCCGCTTTGCCAACTGCTCGACCCCGTGCCGCTCCTGGGCCGTCACATGCTCGAACTGGGCCGCTGGATCGCCAAGTACTACGCCACCTCGCTTGGCATCACGTTGGAGGCGATGGTGCCGGCCGGGGTGAAGTCAGCCGGCAGGCCGCCGATGATCCGCTGTGCCTTGTGGACCGGCCCGGCCGACCCGCAGGCGCTGGGCGACCTGCCGGCTGCCCAACGCCGGATCGCGGAGATCCTTCTGCCGCTGCTGCCCCACGCCCTGCCGGTGGCGCAGCTGCTCGAACAGGCCCGCTGCACGCAGGGGCCGCTGCGCACGCTGGCGGACAAAGGGCTGGTCGACATCGTCGAAACGCCCGACGATTCGATCGACGCAACGCTGCTGTCCACGCCGAACGTAACGGATCCCGACTACGAATTGAACGAGGACCAGCAGAGGGCGTACCGGCGGGTCTGCGCAGCTGTGCAGGCGGGCGGGTTTCGCGTGCAGGTGCTCTACGGCGTGACCGGCTCCGGCAAGACCGAGGTCTACATCCGCGCGATCCGTGACTGCCTGGCAGCCGGCAAGCAGGCCCTGTTGATGGTCCCCGAGATCGGCCTGACCACGCAGACCGTCAGCCGCCTGGCCGGGCGGTTGCCGAACCTGGTTTCGCTGCACTCGGGCCTGACCGACTTGCAGCGAACGCGGGCCTGGCAACTCATCACCTCCGGCAAGGCGCGGGTCGTGGTGGGCACGCGTTCGGCTGTGTTCGCCCCCTGCCCCAACCTCGGGCTGATCGTCATCGACGAGGAGCAGGAGAGTTCTTACAAGAACATGCAGGCGCCGCGCTTCCACAGCCGGGATGTCGCGATCAAGCGGGCGCAGATGCTGAACATCCCCATCCTCCTCGGCTCGGCTACGCCCTCGCTGGAGACGTGGCTCAATGCCCACCAGTTGCCGCACTATGAACTGCTCCGCCTGCCTCGCCGTGTGCGGGGCCTGCCGCTGCCGTCGGTGTTGGTGGTCGACATGCGAAACGAGCAGCGCCAGCGCAAGGGCATTCACCTGCTCAGCCGGGCGATGGAGCTGAAGCTCGGCCAGACGCTCCAGTGCGGCCAGCAGGCCGTGCTGCTGCTGAACCGCCGCGGCTATGCCAGCTACATCTTCTGCCCGAGTTGCGGCCGGCGCGTGACCTGCCCGCGCTGCAAGGTGAACATGGTCTTTCACCAGGCAGCCGACCAGGCGGTCTGTCACTACTGCAACAGCCATTTCCCCGTGCCGGCAAAGTGCCCCGCGCCCAACTGCGGCCACAAGCTCGTCCGCTTCGGTATGGGCACGCAGCGGGTCGAACAGGAGTTGCAGGAGAAGTTCCCGAACGCCCGCGTGGCCCGCGTCGATAGCGACAGAATGACCAAAGCGGCCCAATTCGCCACGCTCTTGAGCGACTTCGAAAGCAAGAAAATCGACATCCTGATCGGCACGCAGATGGTCGCCAAGGGGTTGGATTTCCCCTTCGTTTCGTTCGTGGGTGTCGTCAGCGCGGATACGTCCCTCTCGCTGCCGGATTTCCGTTCAGCCGAGCGCACGTTTCAACTGGTCACGCAGGTGGCCGGCCGGGCTGGCCGTGCGGCCACCCCGGGCAGTGCTGTGGTGCAGACGTTCGCCTCGGACCTCCTGGCGGTCAGCGCGGCGCTCAAGCACGACTACGAACGGTTCGCCCAGGCCGAACTGGCCAGCCGCAAGAAGATGCGCTTCCCGCCCTACTGGCGCCTGACGCGCGTGCTGATGGAAGACAGGCGGATGGCCCGCCTGCGCGCCGAGGCCGAGAAGTTCGTCAGCCAGACGCACAGCCTGCTGAACGACCTGCCGGACCCGGCGGACCTGATCGGGCCGCAGCCGGCCCCGATCGAGAAGGTCCGCGACCGCTACCGCTACGACGTGCTCCTGCGGGCAAGAACGGCCCGCGCGATGCAGGCGCTGCTGGATCGCATTCGCGGCAGAAAGTTGCTGGATGCCAAGGTGCAGCGAGTGATCCTCGATGTGGATCCCGTGAGCCTGCTATAACCCGGGGCTTCAGTCGGCGGCGGGTGTGTCGGCGGGCGATTCGTTGGCCCCGGCCTCGGGTGGCTCGGCTCGAGCCGGTTCTTCCGACGGTTCGGCCGTTTCTTCTGGTTGCGTTGCCGCGGCATCCAGGTTATCGGACACCACGACCCTGGCGCCAGGGTACCGGCTGATCTGGCGGAGGATCGCTGTCTCCAGTACCCGGTCGCGGCCCATATCTACCCAGTAACGGGCCGCCTCG